>Ga0307469_10000026_pt1 | contig 63823 bp, 93 predicted proteins | sample atmos_gasesAM2C__FD_203084 | JGI IMG/M metagenome (GOLD analysis project Ga0307469, IMG submission 203084) | Hardwood forest soil microbial communities from Morgan-Monroe State Forest, Indiana, United States - atmos_gasesAM2C_515 | ecosystem: Environmental > Terrestrial > Soil > Temperate... | reverse complement strand
CTTCGACAGCAGCACGGTGACGGCCTACGACAGCAGCACGGTGACGGCCTCCGGCAGCAGCACGGTGAGGGCCTCCGGCAGCAGCACGGTGACGGCCTACGACAGCAGCACGGTGACGGCCTCCGGCAGCAGCACGGTGAGGGCCTCCGGCAGCAGCACGGTGACGGCCTCCGGCAGCAGCACGGTGACGGCCTCCGGCGCCGCGCAAGTCATTGCGCGGCACGCCGTCAAGGTGATCGCCACCGCGTATGTCGCGGTGACGATCCTCGGGGCCAAGGTGTCCGTGACGGGCGGCATCGAGATCCGGCCGCCCGACATCAACACCGGTAAGGCCTGGTGCGACGCGCAGGGCGTCGAGGTGAAGCGTGGCGTGGCGGTCCTGTACAAGGCAGTCGACGCGCAGTGGAAGAGCGCGTATGGCATGTCGTACAAGCCCGGCACCACACCGAGTGCTGCCGATTGGGATGGCGGGAAGGCGGAGTGCGGTGGCGGGCTGCACTTCTTCCCGCAGCCCTGGATGGCGCACCGCTGGAACCCGGACTTCAAGCACATCGTGGCCTGCCCGGTGAAGGTGAGCGAGATCGCCGCACACGGATGGGACGCCCAGTTCCCCGACAAGGTCAAGGCGCCGCGCGTCTGTGCGCCCTGCTACGAAGTCGACATCGAAGGCAACCGTATCGAGCCAGCTAAGCCGAAGCGCACGGCGAAGAAGGCCGCGGCGTAGATGCTGCTACCGCTGAGCGCGCCAGACAACCTCGTCGCTGTGAAGCGGACGGACGCTGAATCGCGCCTGCTCGCCGATCGCCACTACAGCAGGCAGACGCCCGGCGCACGGGAGTTCATGGGCAACGGTCGGACGCTGGTGTTGCGCGATCTCGCCGGATCAGTGGTGTTTGGCTGGCTCTATCCGCAGCACCACGCGGTGCCCGGCGTCAGTTGCACCATCTTCCGCAACGAGAGTGAGCGGCTCAGCTCGGACATCATCCTCGAGGCCGAGCAGCATGCGCTAGAGCGTTGGGGGGGGGGTCTCACAGTTCTACACGTACGTCGATCCGCGACGCGTGCAGAGCCCGAACCCCGGCTACTGCTTCAAGGTGGCTGGCTACCGATTTGCCGGCGTCAGCCAGCGCGGCTACCACTTGCTCATCAAGGCAGTTGCTACGTGAGTAGCGAACTCCACTGCGGTGACGCCCTCGACGTCCTTCGAACGCTCACGGATCAGAGCGTGCAGTGTTGCGTGACGTCCCCACCGTACTGGGGATTGCGCGATTACGGCACACCCGGTCAGCTGGGCCTCGAGCCGACACCGGAAGCGTATGTCGAGAAGATCGTTGAGATCTTCAGCGAGATCCGGCGCGTCCTCCGGAAGGACGGGACGCTCTGGCTCAACATGGGCGACTGCTATGCCACGCAGCCCAACGGCAACGTTGGCAACACTGGATTGCATGATGGAGGACAGGCGCGCCGGCGAATAGGCAGCGCCAAGACCTATGCGCATCCGCACGATGAGGACGACCGCACCTTCCGGGACAAGCCGTTCAACACCATCGTCGCGGGACTCAAGCCCAAGGATCTGGTCGGGCTGCCGTGGTTGCTGGCCTTCGCGCTGCGCGCGGATGGGTGGTGGCTGCGCAGTGACATCGTGTGGTCGAAGCCCAATCCGATGCCCGAGAGCGTCACGGACCGGCCCACCAAGGCACATGAGTATGTGTTCCTGCTCAGCCGCAGTGAGCGCTATTTCTACGATGCGGAGGCTATTCGTGAGCCGGCGCAGTACGTGGGGCCCAACGGTCCTCAGCACTCGCCCTATGGCCAGGGCTTCACGCGCCGCTCTGAAGAGCGACTGCCGTCTGGCTGGAACACCGGACCCGGCGGTGACAACGGCGACCGGATCGGCCGGTACGCCAACCACAAGAACGTCACGCGGCCCGACACCAAGCCGGGTGACCGCCTGCATGACCTGAACCAGAACTGGGACGCCTCAGAGGCTAACGGCACCGCGCCGCTAACGCGCAACAAGCGCAGTGTCTGGACGATCGCCACGCAGCCCTATCCGGGCGCGCACTTCGCGACGTTCCCGGAGGCGTTGGTAGAGCCCTGCATCCTCGCCGGCACATCAGAGCGCGGGGCGTGCGCTGACTGTGGAGCGCCATGGCGCCGGATGGTGAGTGTCGAGTACGTCAAGAGTCCAGTTCACGGCGATAGCTCAGTGGTCGGGCGCCATTACGCCACGGGCAGTAATGGCTGGGACGGCGCAGCGATGCCGCGCGTCAACCGCGCTGCGACAACCTCCGGCTGGGAGCCGACATGCGCCCACACGAGCTGCTCGCCAGTGCCCTGCACGGTGCTCGATCCCTTCGCTGGCAGCGGTACGACCCTCGCCGTGGCGAAGGGGTTGGACCGCGACTACATCGGCATCGAGCTGAACCCGGCGTACGTCAGGCTCGCTGAGCGCCGCCTCGCACAGACAGGACGTCAGATGGCAGCAGTGCTGTGAGCAAGCGCCGCGAACCACCCCTAGCTTTCTTGGATCTCGAAACGACCGGCGCCGACGAGCGCACCGGCGAGATCCTCGAGGTCGCTGTCGTCGTGACGGATCCCGCCGCGCCCTTCGTGGAGCTCGGCGAGTTCACGCGGATCATCCGGCTCTACAGGCAGGACTGGCGATCGCTGATGGACGACACCGTCACGGCCATGCATGCGGCCAACGGGCTGGCGATCGCCGTCGACGCCTGCCATTGCCCGCTCCGCGTTGCCGAGACGCAGCTGTTCGCCTTCCTGGATCAGTTCGAGCCGCCACTACGTCTCGCCGGCAGCGGAGTGGCGCACTTCGACCGGCGCTGGCTCAAGGCCCACATGCCGCGTGTCGAGGCGATGTTCGACTACCCCAGCATGGATGTCGGACCGGTGCGCCGGCTGATTCGTGACTACGCGCAGCGTAAGGACTTGGTGCCCGAGCTGGACGGCAGCAAGCCGCACCGCGCACTCGCCGACGCTCGCCTGCATCTCACGGAGTTCCGCCACTACGCCGCGCTGATCGCTGCACTGCCGGAGGCAGCGGCATGAGCGGCCCGAGCGCAATCGAATGGACGGATGCGACGTGGAATCCGATCACGGGCTGCACGAAGGTCAGTCCGGGCTGTGACCACTGCTACGCCGAGCGCATCACGGAGCGGTTCCACGGTCGCGGGAGCTTCGAGCATGTGGTGCTGCACCCTGAACGGCTGGATGCTCCGCTGCGCTGGCGAAAGCCGCGAATGGTCTTCGTGAACTCCATGAGCGACCTCTTCCACGCCAAGGTGCCGGCGCCCTTCCTTCGCGATGTGTTTGCCGTCATGCGACGCACGCCTCGGCACACATATCAGGTGCTAACGAAGCGCGCTGAGCGGATGGAGCGACTCTGTCGCGAGCGACAGGCGACCCCGGCAGAGGTGGACGCCGGATGCGAACTGGGACTGGTGCCGGGCCTCACGTACGATCTGCCGAACGTCTGGCTCGGCGTCAGTGTGGAGTCGCCGGCCTATTACTCGCGCATCCGACATCTGCAGCGCACGCCCGCAGCCGTGCGGTTCCTCAGCTGCGAGCCGTTACTGGCACCGCTCGAGGACCTCTCTCTCGACGGCATCGGTTGGGTAATCGTCGGTGGCGAGAGTGGGCCGGGAGCGAGGCCCATGCATCCATCGTGGGCGCGAGACATCCGCGACCAGTGTCAGCGCGCGGGAGTGCCCTATTTCCTCAAGCAATGGGGAGAGTGGGGTCCAGTCGATCCGCTCGAGTGGGACAGCTCACGTGATCGACTTCTGGCTTGGAGCGGAGCGGACGATCCAAACGGCGGAGGCTTTGTCCGTCGCTACGGCAAGCACGCCGCAGGACGTGTTCTCGACGGCCGCACGTGGGATGAGATGCCAGCGCAGTCACAGGGGGTGCTCGTGTGAGCCCCGCGCTCCCCAAGCCGATGAGCATGCGCGGCAAGGTGTCGGCCCGCTTCGACCGCTGGCGCCGCGACCAAGCGGCCAGGGTAAATCTGCGGGCTGGCTTCCGCTGCGAGGCCGTGTTGGATGGGGTGCGGTGCCGCACTGCATCGCGGGACGGCGATCACGTCTGGGGCAGCAGGTCGCGCATCAGTGAACCACTGCTCAGCCACAGCTCGCAGATCGCGGCGCTCTGCCGCGCCCATCACGACCAGGCTGGCGTTGAGCCGAACGGCGAGCTGCGCCAATTCCTGCAGCGTCGCGCCATCGAGTGGGCACAACAGAAGTGGCCACACATCCGCCTCACACCGGGTGAGCCGGTCGATCAGATCCGCGAGCTCGAACGCCTGCTGAAGGACGGCGACGAGTGGCAGAGGCTCGTCGAGGAGGCTGGGCTGTGAGCGTCGCGGCTGGATACGTGGACCGTGCAGCGCACCTGTCCGAATGTGGTCGGTATCGGTACAGCCTTGTCCGCAGCTGGGATGACGGCATGGGCTCAGTGCTGTGGGTGATGCTGAATCCGTCAACAGCATCTGCGTACATTGATGATCCGACCATCCGACGCTGCGTCTGGTTCTCGCAGCGGTGGGGCTTTGAGCGGCTAGAGGTAGTCAATCTCTTTGCGCTGCGCAGTCCAAGCCCGGCCCTGCTTCTGACCGAACCGAATCCCATCGGTGACGAAAACGATGCTGCCATAGCCTCCGCCGCCGCTGTCGCGGATTCGATTGTCGTGGCGTTCGGCGCTCTGAGACGCCTGCAGTGGAACCGTGCCGTTTTGGTATGTAGGCTGCTCAATAGCCTCCACCGAAAGCCGCTGCAATGCCTCGGCACGACGCAATTGGGCTGGCCCCGGCATCCACTGTTTGTCTCGTCACAGACGTCGCTACGGCCTTGGATCAGGGCGACGGCGGTGCGGTGATGCTGAAGATCTCCGCCTCTGAGTTTCCCCCGCGGCGTGATCCCTTCGCCGTAGGCCACTTCTCGACGCCGCGCCCTCCGTGGGGAATTCTGGCGTCGCGGTTCCCGCCCTTTGCGGTCGCACAGCGAGGCTGGATGCGGCACCGAACCGTGCAGGTGGTCATCCGTCACAACGGCCGCGCTGCGCATGGCGGTCCCGGCTTTGCCGTCGACTACGCCTGCGGCAACAGCTCCAACTACGCTCACCTCACCGACGACCCTGAGTTCATCTGCGCCACCGACGTATGTGCGGCCTGCGAAGGGAAGGTGTGGAAGTGGCAGCAGCAGGGCTGGCCTTGTGGTCGTGACGTCGCAGCTCCTGCCATGCCGGCGGCGTGGAGGAGAAGCGCATGAGCGATCTACGCATCTCCGACTCGCTCACGCTCGATCTCGGCTTCGTCACGAAGACGTGCGGCATCCTCGCGCAGCGGCGGGTCGGCAAGACCTACACCGCCTCCGTCATCGCGGAGGAACTGGTCGCTGCGCATCAGCCCTTCGTGGTGCTAGACCCAACGGGGGCATGGTGGGGACTGCGAGCCGCAGCGGATGGCGTACGACCAGGCCTACCAGTCGTCATTGTTGGTGGTCAGCACGGTGATCTGCCGCTCGAGCGCACAGGAGGCCGCGTGCTGGCCGAGATAGTCGTCGAGCACCCCGGCTACTACGTCGTCGACTTCTCGCTGTTCGAGTCGGCTGAGGCGGAGCGACAGTTCGCCACCGACTTCATCGAGCGCCTCTACCGCCTGAAGGGCCACGCCGGCCACAACGATCCGCTGCACCTGCTAATCGACGAGGCCGACCGCTTCGTGCCGCAGCGGCAGCGGGGTGCTCAACGGTGACTGAGCCCAGGGAGCCGACGATTCGCGTTGGCCAATCCGTCCTCCTCATCGCTGGGCACTTCACAGACTGGCGGCGGCTCACCCGCGCGGAGAGGCAGGTTCATGTCGTGGGCGTGGTGCAACACATCACGGAGGAAGACCCGACGTGGTGGGTTTACCCGAAATGCACCCGGCTCGACTGTTCATACGCCGATTGGGACTTCGAGGTGGTTGACGCAGCGACAGCCAAGCCCACCATCTTGTGCCATGACTGCTTCAATGACTGAGAGGGAGCGTCCACTGGGTACGGCAATTGCGCCCGGCAGCGGCACCCTCGCGCGCCTCGACGAACTCGACCGGCTTCGGGCTCGAGTGCGCGAACTAGAGCGCACCTGTGATGCGTTCAGCAAAGCCATCCTTAGTGGTGACAAGCGTGTGGGCGAACTGGAGGCCGCGTTGGCGGAGGCGCGTCCGCACTTCTCGTCCGCCTACAACACGGGCTACTACGATCTGGTGAAGCGAATCGACGCTCTGCTCTCCCAGCCAGCCCCCAAGGAGCATCCGTGAGCAAGGAGTTGATCTCTCGCGATGCCCTGGAGATGGTGTGCGGTGAGCACTACGTGTCCACGGCCTGCATTCACCTTCGCTGTTCGGAGTGTCGCAAGACGTGCAAGTTCTGTGACGCGCCGTGCCGCCATCCCTGCCACGAGTTAGAGCGAATCACCGGCAACCCGGTGCTCTCCCAGCCAGCCCCATGAGCGAGCCGATCACGTTCGAGTACGAACTGTTGACGCCTGACCAAGTCCACGACCGCATCCGCGACTGTGAAGGCAAGCATGTGCAGCAGGCCATCCTCAGCACGTTCATGGACACGCTGACCCAGGTGTGCTTCACCTGTCGCAAGGTCAGAAGTTCGATCGCGTGGGAAGGCAACCGTTCGTGGAGGGGTGCGTGAAGAAGTTGAAGCGTGCCGAGGCACGAGCCGGTGGAGTTGTGCTCCTTGACATTGACGGCGTGATCGAGAGTGGTCCGAAGCATTCGCGACCGGGGATGGTGCTGCTCTGCGACACGTTGACCTTGTTGGGCTTTGAGGTTGTGGCTTGGTCGTCCGGTGGCGCGGAGCACGCGTTGAAGGCTGTGGAACGCTGCGGTTTGCACGGCTCCATCCATCGCTTTCTGAGCAAGCCCGACTATCCGATGACGAAGGCGTCGGTGCTGGAACGTGTCGGCCAGCGCCCTGCGCTGCAGATCGACGACGACGCCACCGAGCGGATTGGCGACTGGCCGTTCATGCTGCTGGAGACGTTCAGACCGCCCCCGAAGGACGGCATCCTCGACGAACTGGAGGACACCATCGCGTCGCTGCTGACGCTGGTGACCGCGGCCCAGAACGTTCCCGACTACGTCGATGTGACGGCGGGCGAAGGGGCGCGAATTCGTGCCTCGATCCCAGGCACCCCAGCTCTGCGCGAAGCTCTCCGAGCGCTCGGGAGGACGAAAGTGTGATAGGAGGACTATCCGGCTCCGGCTGACCGGCTGAGGGGCTCGATTTGTATTCGGGGAGCCTCTTGCGAACGCCCGTGCGACCGCTTACAATGACCCTCCGGGCCGGTAGCGCGCGCCCTCTGATCGGCAGAGGGCTTGCGAACCTCCCCCTGATCGTCGGCTTTGCGGCCCGCATCTCCCCACGGTGTCGGCACGCGCCCACGCGTCAACTTTAGGAGGGCTGCGATGCCCACCGCTCTCGATCTGCGTGCCCAGGTGGCCGCGCTCATCCGGCCTCAGCCGGCGCATGAATGCAGCCCACCGAGTCCCCGGGCCATGTTCGGCCAGCTCTGGCGCTGTGGCAGCTGCGGGGAGCTGCACCGCTTCGTGTACGGGAGATGGCGGTTGGAGCAGGCGGCGCGACGGTGAGGCTGCGCACCACCTATCCGCGCGCTGTCCTCGGGGCTGGCGCGGCGGCACTGCTGCTCACTGGCACGGTGCTCGGCATCGGGCTGGTGGGGCAGAGCACAGCGAGTAGCGCGGCTCCGCACATCCTTGTGGTCGTCGAAGAGAATCACGAAATAACGTCGATTATCGGCAGCAGCAGCGCGCCGTACATCAACTCACTGGCGCAGCAGCACAATCTCGCAACGCAGTCGTACGCGACGACGCACCCCAGTTTGCCCAACTACCTCGCGTTGACGACGGGTTCAACGCACGGTGTCACCGACGACTGCACATCGTGCGGACCGTTCGCAGGCCCGGATCTTCCCGGTGAGCTGAGCGCAGCGGGGATCCCCTGGAAAGCGTACATGGAGACCATGCCGTCCGCGTGTTACACGGGGGCATCGTCTGGTGCGTACGCGAAAAAACACAACCCCTTTGTCTACCTGAGCGATGTACTGGGTGCAACCTGCGCGTCGCACGACGTGCCGCTGCCCAGTGACCTCTCGGGTGCGCTCAACGCGAGCGGGGGCCCGTCGTTCGCTTGGGTGACCCCCAATCTCAACGACGACATGCACGACGGTTCGATCTCGCAGGGCGATACCTGGCTGAAGAACCGCCTCCCCGCGGTCCTATCGTCGCCCTGGTTCGCCACCAACGGCGTCGTGATCCTCACCTTCGATGAGGGCTCAAGCAACGCTGGCTTCAACGGCTCGAGCGGTGGCCACATCGCCACCATTGTGATTTCCTCGAAGTCGGCTGGGCAGTTCACCTCTGGGCTGAACCACTACGGCACTCTGCGCGCCATCGAGGAAGCCTTCGGCCTCCCACTCACGGGCGCAGCCAGCAATGCAGCGAACGGGGATCTGAGCGGGGCGTTCCCCTCGACGAGTCCCACACCGACACCGACAGTCACCGCGACAGCAACGGCGACGCCCACCGCAACACCGACGAGCACACCAACGGCCACGGCGACACCGACGCCAAGCGGTGAGCAAACGGTGACCGAGACGGCCAGCGTGGACACCTACGTGTACGGCGGCGCTCCGGGCCCGTCGTACGGTGGCAGCGCAGAACTGGACGCGAGCGCTTCGCAGTACCGATCACTGCTGCGCTTCCCGTTGCCCGCAGGCACGGTGGACACATGCACGCTGCATCTCTACTCCACGGTGGCGCCCAGCTCAGGCGGCATCCAAGTGCATCCCGAAGCGACCGGATGGACAGAGAGCACGACGTGGAGCTCGCAGCCGGCCTGGAACAGCACCGTGCTCGCTACCACCTCGACACCTAGCCTGAACGCGACAGTGAGCGTGGACGTGCCCTGCTCGTCGGGCAGTGAAGCAGACTTCGGCCTGTCGTTCAGCGTGGCCGGATGGATACAACGCGTTGCTAGTCGTGAGAGTGCGCATGCCCCGACGCTGACGGTCACATTCCACTGATGGCGAATCTGACGCTGCCGGTTCGCGCCGCCTTTTACTATCCGTGGTTTAGTCAGGCACCCGGCTGGCACGGTTGGTCGCAGAGTGGCTACAACCTGGCCACGCACTACCATCCCGCGCTCGGCTTCTACGACACCGGCAACGCCACCATCCTCGCGGCGCACGTCGCGATGATGCAGTACGGCAAGATCCAGGCTGCGATCGCGAGTTGGTGGGGACAGGGGTCCTTCGAGGATCAGCACTTCCCGCTGCTGCTCGATGCTGCGGCCGCAGTCGGCTTTTCGATCTGCCCCTACTATGAGGCGGAGGGCAACGCCGTCTCAGGCGTGACCGGGTCGCCGAATCCCACCGTCGCGCAACTCACCAGTGATCTGAACTACATCAAGAGCAAGTACGCGAGCCACCCGGCGTACCTCCACATCAGCGGCGCACCCGTCATCTTCGCGTACGGTGATGGCGCTGACACCTGCGACATGTTCAGCCGCTGGCACCAAGCCAACGTAGCGGTAGGGAACGCGTTCTACACGAATCTCAAGGTGTTCAAGGGCTGGCAGACGTGTGCGAATCCGCCAGCACAGGTCCACCAGTATGGCCCTGCATCCTCACAGAACGTGATCGTGGGACATTCGTTTGAGGTGTCGCCGGGATTTTGGAAGTTCAATGAAACATCCCCGCGTCTGGTGCGTGATCCTGCGCAGTTTCAGACGGCGGTGAACGCGATGGTGGCGAGCAAAGCCCCGTGGCAACTCGTTTGCAGCATGAACGAATGGGGAGAGGGACACTCAGTCGAGTGTGCAGCTGAATGGCAGAGCCCATCCGGGATGGGCACGTACTTGGACATCCTTCACAACAACTGAGCTGCGCAGGGGTGGGGGTCGTTATGGCTCCGGGCGATTGGGAAGCCGACCAACGACGCGCGCAGGAACAAGCCGACCGTGAAGCACAAGCGGATGCTGAGGCTGCACTGGTGCGGCTGAACCGTCTGCGCTGGATCGCCGAAGCTGAACGTGACGCGAGCAAGCGCAGTGAGGCCATGCGCCGTCTGGAAGAAGAACTCCGCCGCCTCGGGGCGCGCGACGACGACTGAGGAGAGCGATGCCCACCCTTCGGTGTTCCCATGGCAAGCACTTTGAGTGGGCGATCGTGCCCAAGGATTCCATCGCGCCCGGTGAGGTGTTCACCGCAGCTGCCAAGAACGATGAGGTGCTGCGCCGCACGCTGGTGGAGTGGCCTGGCAACTTCACGCTCGCCGAGGTTCCCGAGGCGCTCATCGAGCGTGAGATGGCAGCGCGCGAAGAGATCGGCCAGCCCATCACCCGCAACGCACTGGTGGCTGAGTATCTGCGCAAGATCGGGCTTCGCGACCACGTCCCCCTCGGACATCTGGACCACATCGAGTGTGCGGAGGAGCCCGATTTGGCCGCGTATCTCAACACTGTGTTCGAGTGCAGCGGTGAGCCCGCACCCGATGGCGGTGCGCCGGATCCCCGCGCACAACAGGGCGGCGTGCCCGAATTCTCCGCCGCGATGGTGCAGCCGAGTACCGGCGACACCCCGCCCATCGAGGCCGAGACCAGCACCGGACAGGAGGCCGTGTCGTGAGCCGCACCTGGCTGGCCACGTTTCGCACCGAGATCTACCGCCGTGTCGGTGACGAGTACGTCACCATCCACGATGGCGCGTACAGGCCCAACCTGCGCACGACGGACGGTGGGGATTGGCAGAGTGCGCTGCTTGGCGGTCCATCGGAATCGAGCGCGCAGCTCACCGGCACGGCGACCGCAACCGGCGCAACCTCGCTGACCAACAGCGGCGCGACATTTCCCACCTCCGGCGGCTACGGCAACACGGCCTCATCTCCGCTGGCGGGCAAGATTGTGGTGGCGTTGGTCTCCGGTGGTGCGTATGGCGTCATTCTCAGCAACACCTCGACGGCGCTGACCATCGACCGCTGGAACAACCCGGCGAGCCCAGGTGGTGCGGCAGCGTCGACTCCGTCCGCGACGTGCAACTACGCGATCTTCACCGCAGCCTTCCCGAGCTGGTGGATGGCGCTGTCCACAGACGCCACTTCGCCGTCAGCCTCGGATCACACCCTGGCAAGCGAACTAACCACCAACGGACTCGGCCGCGCCCTAGGTGGCTGGACGCACACCAACGGAACTACGTCAGCCACCCTGAACAACCTCTTCACCTCGACCGGCGGCAGCAACACGATCAACAAAGAAGCCATCTTCAACGCGCAGAACGGTGGCATCATGACCTTTGAATCCGCCGAACCCTCACCGCCGCCGCTGATCAGCGGCGACACGTTGTCGCAATCCGTGCAAGTGTCCATGTGATGTGGCGCGGCTCATATTCAATAACCTGTTCGGTACCGGCAGCGCGAACCTCAGCGCTACTGCCGACACCATCACCTTCTCAGCAGCGCTGACCTATGCAGGCGGGGTGAACCTGCCGTCCATAGCGATGACGGATCACGTCGCATTGTGCTTGGACGCGAGGCTCTCCACCTTCGAGATCGTGGAGCTGTTCGGTTACACATCGGGTGGCACCACGGGGCTGATACGACGGGGCAGGGAGGGTACGTCAGCAGTGGCACACACCGGCCCCTTCCCCGTGGGCAATGACCCGACCGTGAAGGACTTCCCCGCTGGCAGGCGTGCCTTGCAAGCCGCGAGGTTTCGCTAGTGGCGAGCGAGCCATCCTACGGCGCCACGCCGGTTGTGGGTTCGTCAGTGCTCTCGGCCAGCGCGGACAACACCTACACCGCACCGACACATGCTGTCACGCTGTTGGGTGGGCAATCCCCGCGTCAGGTCACCGATGGCGCGACCAACTCCAACACCACCGTCACCTCAGCGACTGCATCGTTCAACTCGGGTGACATCGGCCGGGGCATCTCGGGCACTGGCATCCCGGTGGGCGCCATCATTACCGCGTTCGCGTCGGCAACCTCGGTGACCATCTCAGCGCCGGCCACGGCCACGGCCACGGGAGTGACGCTCACGCTTGGAGGTGGGGTGGGAACCATTGTGCCGGAGGTGCGCTGGCTCGGCACGGGCACCACCGTAGCAGGGGTGTCGCCGATTTTCCTGTTCGATGGCACGACCTACGATTACTTCGACTCGGTGCTGGTGACGGTGGTCACGCCGTCCACAACGGTGCTCCCGTACTTCGCGAGGAACACGTATAGCAACCTCTGGATCCCGCCTGGCTGGAAGCTGGTGGCGGCGTCCACGGTGGCCTCGCAGCTGATCAACTGTGTGGCGCTCGGAGAGAACCTCTGAACCGCGGGGCGGTCAAGTCGACCTGCGCCGTGGTCGGCGTCTCGCATCCTTGAGCCGCAAACACGCACGGCAGATGCGCCGGCCTCGCGGGCTTACATACACATTGTCGTCCGTCATTGCGTGCAGTCGGTTACGGCAGACGCTAGGAATTCGTACATGTCGGCGCTGGATGTTCTCAACCGGATCCACTACCTCTAAGTGATCCGCATTGACGCAGCGTCGGTGAAGGCAACCAATGCCTGCGAAGCAGTTCGGATCCAGGGTGTGGCAGAGATGGTCGAAGTGATGCCCGGGCGCAATGGTGCGACCGGCTAAATGCCAAGCGAAGTGATGGGCGACCCAAACGCGGCGCATCTCACCCTTCTTCTGGCCGACGACGAACTGACCGTAGCCATCGTCGGTGACGCGCCCAAGCCAAGGAATGCAGTGGGTGCCAAGAACGGACATGGGGCCTTGCTGATCCGATAACGCGCGGAACCGTTCGTCAGTAGGCGCCGTGCGGTTCACCTTGTGTCCGCGCACGACCCGTCGTATGAGGAGGATCGTAGGATCACCGTGCGCCTTCCAGCGTTGCCAGTGCATCGAGCACCAACCGCGACCGAAGACACTTCTGCCGCAATCGGGGATCGAACAGGTACTCTTGGCCACGTCGGGCCTCCTAGACAGGTTCGGCCATGGGTCGGGGCTGGTAACGCAGTCGCCGACCTTCTTATTGTAAAGGTGGCCTGAGACGAATCGCGGGATTCGTAGGGGCTTAGGCCCTGACACCTTCTTCCCGCCCTTCATGGGGCCGGGAGCGGTGGGCAGCGACGGCGGGGTGCTAGTCGCTGATTCCACGGCGCAGGGCGGGGCGCGGATCGCCGGACTGGCGCCGTCCTTCCTGTCGGCCACGGTGATCAGCTCGCTGGGGCAGAACGCGGTCAATAACCTGTTCGCCAACAGCGTGATCGCCATCCTGCTCGACCAGGCCTCGACCACGTTCACGCTGCCCGCCAACGTCTTCCGCGGCCAATGCACCCTGCTTGTCAAGCAGGACGCCACCGGGGGACGCACGCTCACGCTGAACGCACCCACGGGCGGCACGCTGACCTGGCTGTCGCAGTGGCAGAACCCGATCGGCTGCAACACGGCGAGCACGGTCGAGGGCGTGCAGCTCACCTGCCTCGACGGCGTGACCTGGTACGCGAGCTATGTGCCCGCGGTAGTCGAGGCTGTCGCCTACATCGCTACCGCAGAGACAGCGACGACAAGCACCTTCGTTGATCTGACTACCGTCGGTCCGTCGATTACAATGATTCACGGAACGAAGGTTGCGGTCGAGCTTAGCTACTACATCACGGCCAGTGTGAACAACCCGGACCGCTATTCATGGACAGCAGTAAACATCAGCGGCACCAACAGCATCGCCGCCAGTCCGGACACCGGTCCTGGTAAGCAGAACAGCTACGACTGGCCGCACCACATTGGCGCCACCATCTTGTTCACAACGCTGACGGCGGGATCGGATACCTTCAAGATGATGTACTCGACCCTCACCACTGCGGGCACGATCACCTGGGCTGACCGAGCGCTGACGGTGCGGCGGATCAACTAGATGGCGAGCAGCGTCATCACCTCGCCGATACAGCTCCCGCAGGTGTGCGCGCTGCTGACGGCGGCGGGAAGGCAGCCGGATTGCCGTTCCTCGGGCGACCCGAGCCAAGCGAGCGCAGCCTCGCCGGTGACCATCACCGCGCTCGACCCCGCCGTCACCCAGGCCCAGTTCGACACTGCGGTGGCGACAGCGGTAGCGCAATACGACCCTCTGTATGGGCAGCCTCACACCAGGGCGCTGCAAGCGGCACTGAATGCCGCTGAGGCCGGGACGCTAACGAACGCTCAGATCCAGACGATCCTGGGGCATCTGATTCGTCGTGTTCTGGGTAGCTCGTGAAGCCCTACGACGTGCCTTCGCCTCTGCGCTGCGTCGTTGGCTGCGCTCTCGTTCCTTCGCGATCCACTCGGGGTCATCCGCGTGCTTGAGTCGCCACTGCCGCGCCAGTTCACGCGCGCGAGCCTCGTAGGCTGGGTCTTGACGGAGGATGCGATGCGCCTCGCGGTCACAGGTTCGACAGTTGCGGCTGGTGCCGTGTCGCGGCCTCTCCGCTGCCACGCGCGTGTTGGCTTCATCGTAGGGGTGGCCGAGCGGGCAGTGCGTTCGCTTGCCTTCCCAATGAGGGCTGGCCCTGAGATTCTGTCGTCGCGTCTTGGGAGCCAAGTGACTCGGGTTCACACACCGGCGATGGGGGCAAGGGCCGCCGTGGCAGTTGGGGTCTAGGTTGTGACACTCATGGTCGATATCGAGGCCGTCAGGAATCGGGCCGACCAGCCATTCATAGGCGAGCCGATGCACTACCCAACGCTGGGTGGCACCTCTCGGGCCAATCGTGATGCTGCCGTATCCGGATGGCATGACATAGCCCGTCCACTCCCAGCACCCATCACCGATTCGCACCCGGCTCCAAAAGCGGCGCCAGAGCACGAGATCGTCCACGACTCCAATTGTAGCATCTTGGACGACCCTGACTATGGCGCGCCCAACCGCAAGCAACTGAAGGCCGTGCTGGCTGCGCTCGACGCCGGGACCGCGACGCCGGCGCAGGTGCAGGCGGTGCTCGCACGTCTCATCCGTTTCGTGGTCAACAACGCCCAGTGACGCTGCTAGTCGTCGTCCTGCTGCTGATCCTGCTGCTCGGCGGTGCGGGCTTCGCGGTGCCGCGCATCAAGGGCTGAGCCCCGGAGGTAACGCGCCGTGCCTTTTGGGGGTAGCCCGTTCGGAACCGCCCGCTACGGGGGGGAGGGCCCGGGCACCTTCACCGCCTCGGTCAGCGAATCGGTCGGTGCCGCCACGGACAGCCCCTCTCGGGTGTTCGCCGGAGCTCGCACGGCCTCGGAATCGGTCAGCGCCTCAGACACCGTCACCCGGGCCTACGCAGGCGCGCGGACGGCCTCTGAGAGCGTCTCAGCGTCGGACACGGTCAGCCGTACCGTCGCGAGCACCCGCAGCCTCTCGGAGAGCGTGGGCGCGGCCAGTGACACCGTCTCGCGCCTCTATGCTGCCTCCCGGAGCGTCGCAGAGAGCGTCAGCGCCTCGGACACGGTCTCTCGCATCGCTGGCTTCGCCCGCAGCCTCTCCGAGGCCCTGAGCGCCGCCGCCGACGCGGTCACCCGCTTGTTCGCGGCCAGTCGCACGGTCACGGAATCGACCATAGCGAGCGACAGCGTCTCCCGCACCGTGGCCATCGTCCGCTCGGTGTCCGAGTCGGTCTCGGCCAGCGATTCGGTGACCCGGATCGTGGTGCTGAGCCGCAGCCTGAGCGAGAGCGTCGGGCCTGCCACCGACACCCCGTCACGAACGCTGACCAGTCTCCGCCTCATTCTCGAGGTAATCCCTGCCGCCTCGGACACGGTGAGCCGGGGTCCGGTCGCGGTCGTTCGTCTGGTGGCCGAGAGCGGCGGGGTCGCGGTCGATCTCATCTCGCGTCAGGTCGCGCTGCGCCGCAGCCTCAGCGAGTCAGTGGGGCCGGCCGTCGACACCGTCAACGCTACCCCTGGGCTGAGCATCGATCTGCAGCTCGTCCTCGCTGTCATGCCGCCCACCTGGACGGCTGGCGTGCTCAGTTCGGGGTGGTCCACTGGTCTCGCCCCCGCGAATTGGAGTGCAGAGGAGGCGTGACCCGTGCTCGGCTACATCGTCGTCGGCCTCGGGGGTGTGCTGGTCGGCTGCCTGCTCATGATGGGCGCAGCTGAGGTCATCGAGATCCGCGAGCTGCGCCGGCTGGCCCGGGAGCGGAAACAGCCCTAGTGTGGTCCTCCGCGACGTTGCAATATCTGCGCGTTCGTGTCAAAGCTGTCGTCAACGGCGCTGACTTTGACCCGAGCGGCGACGTGGTGCAGTTCGGGTTTGTGGCGACCTCAGCAGGATCACCAAGCACCGTACCGGGCTCATGGGTGAACGGCGTTTGGGAGACGGACACCATCTCCGGTGAGACGGTGCATATCGCAAAGGTGTTGGTCGGACCCTCGGGTAGCTTTGTTCCCAGCGCGAACACCGCCTACTTCATCTGGTTGAAAATTAGTTCAACTCCTGAGCAGCCAGTGCTCGCCGCAGGTACGTTGACGGTCTCCTAACCCGTCGGCGCTTGCACCCCGAAGCGCTGCAGATCCTGCGCCGCCCGGGCTGCACACGCCCCGAGCTGCATGGTCAAGAGCAGCACTGCCAGTAGCTCGCCATTCTCATTCTGCGCGACCAGTCGGCTCGCCTCGATGGCCTTCTCGGTATCTTCGAGCAGAGTCTTGTAGACGATCTTGGCAACCTCAAGAGTGCGGGCGGTTTGAAACGCGGAGGGCTGCTCGCTCATCGCACGGGTGGGGGTGGTGGCGGGATGATCGGCCGACGCACCGATGGCACATGCATCGGCGGCGGTGGCGCTTGTGGCGTCACATTGACCGGGCGCTGTCGCTTCATGGCTGCTGCCACCGCGGCAATGATGATGCCCGCCATGACAACGTAGGCGAGCACCGCGCCGGCCCATCCGAGCGGCCAATTGTCGTGTGCGGCGTAATAGCCGGGCGCATATACGCAAAACACGGCGACCAAGAGCGTCAGCAGGCCACCGCAACCGCAAAAGCTCGTTTTGCTTCGCGTGGTGGCGATGACGTTGCCGGCGCCGTCCGTGGTGACGGATGTGGTGCGACTCATGATGGCTCCTTGCGCGGTCGCCGGTTGTGCCGGAGTCGGGCATCGACAACCGTCGCCCAGTTCCAGGCCGGCTGACCGCTGATCGTAAATTCGGGCGCGGGGAGCTGTCCCCGTTGCCGCCACTTGTGGATCGTTCCCCGTGCGAGCCCCAGTCGATCGGCGATCTCTCGCTCACCGACGGGATCGCAGGGCACGTCTGGCATGTTCAGAGATCCTCCATCAAGCAGCGGGCGATCCGCTCGAGACCGTGAACGTCCACTCGCTCGGCGTCAGTGGGGAGCAGCACCAGCCGCCCCCAAGTGACGATGCCTGCGAGGATGAGCCCGAGCCAGAGGGCGGTCATGCCGTTGTCCTCCGGCGCGCGCTGCGGATGCCGAGCAGGCGCCGGGCCTCATCACGGCTGAGTAGCTTGAGGTTGTAGGCGTCGAGCACGTCGCGGGCCGACAGCGTCGGCTTGGCGTTGGCGCGGCGCTTTGCCGCTGCCTCAAGCAGAGCATCGACCGAGCCATGCTCGGCCACCGCGGCGGTGAGTCGGCGGGTGTCGTCGAGACTGAGATCGATCCGGGTCATGCTGCTGTCCGCAGCGCGTGCTCGGCCTCACACTGACGCCCCATCCGATCCTGCTCGATGTAGTAGGCGACCACCTCCGACGGACGCTCGCTGAACAGTGAGCGGGCCGCAAAGACGATGTCCGGCAGTTCGAAACTGTGCCGCGAGCCGTCCGGGTCGTGGTAGGTGACGGTGTGGGTGAGTGGGGCCATCAACGTGCCTCCGCGAAACGGTCAAGCGGCACCGGGTGCCGATCCCAATCGTCCCAGCCCCGGGTCGCACGGCTGGAGAGCACGCTGCAGAGCCGATCGCGGAGGCCCTCGCAGAACTCGTGCGCCTCAGTGGTCAGCCAGTCGTCGGTCTCACACGCCTGATACTCGTAGCAGGCCAGCGCGTTGAGCCCTTCGATGGCCGAGATGCGCTCGGTGGTCACCGGAAAAACGTACGGAGTCTCCCAGTCACCCGAACCCGGCACAGCGTCGGGATCGTTGATGGTGTCGGGGTAGCGAGCGTGGATGCTGCGCAGGTTTTCAGCGGTGAGCATTGCGCCCAGTGTGTCCGCGACGTTGTCATCCTTGCCCCACCAGACGCCGCCATCACTCGGTCCGTAGATCGCGAGGGCGACGAGTCGGTCGATGTGACCCTTGCTAACCATGAAAGCGCTCATCTTCAGCTCTCCGGTTGGCAGGGCGGTCCTGCCAGCACTTCGATGGCGAGTTCCCCGCTCATGACGCCGAGCGTGAACCCGAAGCAGTCGGACTGATCGATGCTCACCGTCTGCTGAATCTGGGGCAGGTAGAGCATCGGCGAGTCGTCGTCGACGTAGCCGCCCGAACCCAAGAGCCCGAACGACCAGGCGAGCGCGAGCAGGTGATTCATCGAGCCGCCCCGCCTTCGTTGCGCTCGTAAAATGAGCGGTGATAGTGGATCTCGCACCCAGCGCTTACCGTGAACTCTTGCCACCGCGCATGGTCGCGAAGATCGCCTTCGGTGAGGGTGAAGCCTGTTACTTGTGGGTCGGTGCCCGTGGCGCGACGGGCTATGGACACATCTACTGGGACGGCAAAGTCCGCGACGCCCACCGCGTCGTGTACTCGATCATGGTGGGCGGTGTTGAGGGCTTCGAGGTTGACCATGTCTGTCACAACAAGGCAACCTGCGAAGGGAAGTGCATCCACCGGGCCTGCGTTCGCCTCGGACACCTCCGACTGGCCACCCATCGCGAGAACATCCGAAGCGGCCACACTCGGCCGGGTGCCAACCTCCGCAAGACGCACTGTCCCCGTGGGCATCCGTACAGCCCCGAGAACACGAAGGTTGAGGTCTACAACGGTTCGCGCAAGTGCCGAATCTGTCGGCGGGAGCGGGATCGTCGGCGTTGGCCAGCCCGGTCGCTGAAGCGTCTGGCCGGTCATTGATCTGATCCCACGGCCCCGCCGTCATCTAGCCATCTGTCGATCGCGTCGTCGTCCATGGGCCTGTCCTCCATGGGGTGCTGTTCCATATGACGACTGTACCATCGCGCGGTACGTATGTCCAGTGTCGTGAGGCGGTTTATGTGTAACGATCCTGTGACGGTTGCGCATGCCGTCCGCCCAGTTCGCCCGCATATATAGAGGAGTGCCCGTGCCCAGTTCCCCCGTCGCCAAGGCGGTGATCGCCGGCCTCATCACTGGCTTGGCCGCCATCATCACGGCGGTCACCAACCTCGGGCCGAACTTCGACCTGCGCCAGCTGCTGCTGACCATCGCTGCGGCGATCGTCACCACGCTGGCCGTCTACTTCGTGCCGAACAAGTCAGCACCCGCTGGGTGACGTGTTCGATGCTGTCTGGCTCGTAGCTAGGCCATGCCGTATGCCGATCCTGAAAAGGCGCGAGCGTGTTCTCGTGCGTCGAAGGAGAGGCGGCGGCGCAAGTTGGGCGTTCCTGTGAAGGTCAAGCTTTCGCCTGAGGAGCGCAAGGCTCGTCGAAAGCAGGTCTATCAGAAGCACTACGCAGCCAACAAAGAGCGGATTCAAGCCAAGCAGGTCGCTTATAGACAGGCGAATCGCACACAGTTGCGAGAGCTGTTCATGGTGCGGACCTATGGGCTAACGCTCGAGCAGCTCGACCAAATGCTGATGGCTCAAGGCATGAAGTGCGCGATTTGTGAGCGACCCCTTGAGAAATACCACGTCGATCACGACCACGCCTGCTGCAATGTCAAGTCCCCCAAGCGGACATGTGGGAACTGCATTCGAGGGCTCCTGTGCGCTGGATGCAACGGGTTGCTTGGGCGGTTCGAAGACCAAGGGTGGAGGGATCGCGCCGAAGCCTACATTCAAGAGCACCGCCGTAAGCCGTCGTGAACGACAGCGTTCTCTTGATCAGGGCGACGCCGCAGGGTCAGCCCCAGGCGGGCGGGCCGGATGGCCACTTCGTGCGCTGCTCGAGCTTCGCCACCACGCACCCGGTCAACCAGCTGCACATCGGCGGCTGGTATCCCGACTTCGACTGTGCTGAAGGCGTGCTCATCTCCGCCCTCGAGGATCGCGGGCTTCCAGTTCCGCCGGCGCACACGCTCGAGCAGGACGCCGGCACCAATCCCAGCTACGGCACGGGCTGGAACGGGCTGATCCGGGTGGCGGCCCAGTTCGGCCTCCAACCCACGCCCCAACTTCCGGGCGACCCGCCGCCCGGCTGGCTGATGAACCCGGCCTGGGGTGGCGTGCTGCCCCCGGCGACATTCCCCGCCTATCTGGCGGCGAGCCAGCACGAGTACGTGCAATTCCAGGCCCCGATCCCCTCACTGCAGCCCGCCCCGATCCCGTTTACGGAGGACGATGACGTGGGCAACTTCGCCCCCGGCTGGAACGCCAAGCGCCCCGGTCAGGATGACGGCGATATTTTCGTCTTCGACGCGTGCTCAGGCCACGTCTGGCATCACTACGAGGTCGGCGCTGTCCACAAGGCAACCGAGGATCTCGGCGTTCCAGTTTCGGGCGGCCAGGTTGTCGGAGTGACCGGCCTCTACACCGGCATTCCAACGACCTTCATCGCCTGTCGCGCACTGGTGAAGACCAGCGACGGCGGCATGCACGTGTACGAGAAGGCTGGCAATTACAAGGCATGGACCGGATGGGGCGCCTGGGTGCAGAGCGGCTAGGCGTTCCAGTTCAGCCGACCTATCTGGACGAACCGCTCGAGCCGGAATCGATCCCCACGGGAGCTGCGCAATGCCCACGCTGCGACCTGCTCTACTGGCTGGGAGATGACCTCGACGTGGTCTGTCCCCTCTGTGTTGCTGAGCTGACCCGCTACATTCGCCTCAATGCTGGCGCGCTGAGGTCAGGCTGGCCGCTGTGAGGTTGCCCCGTCCCTGCCTGCACTGCGGCGAGCTCACCCGAGCCATGGACGGTAGATGCGCACCCTGTGCCGCCCTGTATCACAACGCAGCTTATGGCCCCCAGTGGCAGGCCCTCAGCAGACGCGAACGCGCCAAGGTCAAGCACTGCACCTGCGCAGGTTGTGTCCGCCACACAGGGCCGTGCATGTCCACCCACAAGCTGAGCCTCGATCACACCTTCCCCGTAGCCCTCGGAGGCACCGCACACACGGGCGTATCCGTGCTCTGTCAGTCCTGCAACTCCGCCAAGCGTGACCGTCCCACCGCGGCTATCACCATCCTCCCCTCCACCAAATTCTAGTGAACCCAAAAATTACCTCAACCCACCACGCTCACATGGGCCGGGTCGTCTCCGATTGCGTACGGGTCCCATCGCCGACGAACGATTTGGAGCGATTTGATGCCTGGTGACGGCCCGTTGCCGAAGCGATCTGAGGAGCGACGCCGGCGCAACAAGCCCGAGGTACCGGTGATCACCGCTCCCTCGGGGGCGGCGGATCGTCCAGCACCCGAGCCGGATCCGTCGTGGGCACCGATGGCCCAGGAGTGGTTTCGTTCCCTCGGGCAGTCGGGGCAGTCGCGCTTCTATGAGGAGTCGGACTGGCTGACCGCGCGCTATGTGGCTGAGGCGATGTCGCGCAACCTCGAGCAGAGCCGGTTCTCGGCCCAGTTGTTCGCCTCGGTGATGGCGGCCATGACTGAATTGCTGACCACTGAGGGGGCTCGACGCCGGGCTCGGATCGAGCTGGAGAAGGGTGCTCCACCCGTGCCGAACTCGGTCGTGCAGCTGCATCGTTACCGGAAGGCGGTCGCTGGCTAGGATCGCTGCGCTCGCCACGTCGTAACTCGGCAGGCGGCCGTGCAGAAACGCGAGGGTCGCCCGGTGGGCGCTGGCTGATACGTCTTACCGCAGCCAGCACACACCCGGCGCTTGTCGTCGGCCGGCGTCGACCGGGTGCTGCGTGAGCAGGTTGGACGGTGCTGCGCGATGCCGCGCCACTCAGACATGCCGCACTCAGGACAGGTCACGCGGCCATGATACGTAACACGATACGTAACAGGGAAGGAGGTGAGTTGCAAATTTCCACCCCTTCTCTGACGCTACCCCCATCGATCCGCTCCTGGCCCGACGTGGTGCCACCCGAGGATCGCACGCTCGGCTGGGCGGTCTTGGAATGGACGGCTGACAACCTAACGCAGCCTGACGGCCCCAATGCCGGCCAGCCCTGGGAGTTCACCACCGAGCAGGCCAAGATCATCCTGCGCTGGTACGAAGTGAACGACGAGGGCCGGTTCGTCCATCGGCGCGGCGTCTTGCGTCGAATGAAGGGGTGGGGTTAGGGCAAGTCACCTTTTCTCGCGGCGCTCGCAGCTGTCGAGCTCTGTGGTCCCTGCCGATTCGGCGGCTGGGACGCGCGCAAGCGTCCGGTGGCCATTCCCCATCCGGCCCCCTGGGTGCAGATCGCTGCGGTCAACCAGGACCAGACCCGCAACACCATGACGGTGTTCCCGGGACTCTTCTCACGCGCCGCGCTCGATGAGTACGACGTCGACATCGGCAAGCTGATCATCTACAGCCGCAAGGGAGCCGCCCGAATCGAGGCGGTGACGAGTTCCCCGAGAGCGCTGGAAGGCGGCCGGCCCTCGCTGGTGGTGGCCGATGAGACCGCGCACTGGCTGGCTGCCAACGACGGTGCCGCCATGATGTCGGCGATCCGCCGGAACCTCGGCAAGTCTCGAGACGGCGCTGCGCGGGTGATGGAGATCACCAACGCCCACCTGGTCGAGGAGGGCTCGGTGGCAGAAGCCACCTATGAGGCGTGGCGGCAGTCCGACGGCCAGCTCGAGGGCGTCTACTACGACTCGGTTGAGGCCCCGCTGATCCTCGGCGACGACGGCAAACCCATCGCTCTGAACAACCTCCCCGACCCCGTGGTCATGGAGGGGCTGCGAGCGGCGCGGGGTGATTCGGTGTGGGTGGATCTCACCCGCGTGCTCGCCGAGATGCGCGACCCCACCACCTCGGAGTCCATCTCCCGGCGCTTCTATTTCAACCAGGTCTGGTCGGGAACGGCGGAATCCTGGGCTGAGGTCACCCGCCCCTGGCCAGACCGTGCGGTGCCCGGGCCGGTGCCCGATGGCGTTGACGTGATGCTGGCCGTGGACGGGTCGTACAACGACGACAGCACCGGGATCATGGTGGCCGCCTGTGGGGATCGGCCGCATCTCGACGTGGTCGGGGTGTGGGAGCGTCCTGAGGCCGGCGAGGGCGAGTGGACGGTGCCCATCGAGGAAGTCGAGGGCGTGATCCGTACCGCCTGCAAGCGCTGGCGTGTGCGGGAGCTGCTCTTCGACCCCTATCGCTGGGCTCGCACCATGCAGGCCCTCGCCAAAGAGGGCCTCCCGGTGGTGGAGTATCCTCAAACTCCCGAACGTATGTGCCCGGCTACCGCGCGGTTTCAGACCGCTGTGGTCAACGGCACGCTCACTCATTCTGGCGATGAGCGTTTGACCCGCCATCTCGGCAACGCGGTGGTCAACGACGACTACCGGGGACGCCGGCTGCGCAAGCAGAACAAATGGTCACCGCGCAAGATCGACCTTGCCATCGCTGCGGTGATGGCTCACGACCGCGCAGCATCGAGACCGAGCATGGGCGCCGGGTGGCTCAGCTACCTCAAACAGGAACTCGGCAAGCAAGGGGAGCAGACCGCAGTCGCGAACGGCAACAGCGGGCCACCGGGGCCGGCGGTTGCGGCGCTCCCCGCTGCCTCACCGCGCGACTACCTGCTCGGCCCCGACGCCCCGGAGATCCCCAAACCCTCAGCGACCTGCCAGCACCGCTGGTTTGGTGATGGGCACTGCGTGTACTGCGGCGCACAGAGGAGCGACGGGCAATGACGTGGTACGGCGACGCACTCTGGGATGAGGCGATGGCGCATTTGCCATCGCTGGAGCCGCTTCCCGCTGACATCGGCACCGCACATCTTCCCGATGAAGTCGTGCGTCAGGACGTGACGCTGTGGTTCGTTCACAGCACTAATCCAGAGGATCCACGCGAGGGCGCTAGTCGCGTTGGCATTCGGATTGGTGCTCGCGAACTCGCTGATCCGGCGTCGACGCTTACCGAGCAGGAGGCGGAATACGTGTACCGCCTCATCATGCACGGGCTGCTGTTTTGTCTCGGTGCGAAGCTACGACATGACGCCGAGACCGCGAGCCCGTAATGGCGTTCTCGCTTCCCTTTCGTCGCTCCCGAGACGCCCAGAAATCAGCTGACGCTCTCGCCTTCAGCAAGGCCATCGACGCTACCGTGGGCGCCCTCCTCGCTGATCAGACGGTGCGCAAGGCCGGGGTGGGGGTGATCCCCTACGGGGGGGACATGAACGGCACCTCCTCATGGGGCACGCCGCTGGGTGCAGCCAGCCAATCCCTGCTTAACCGGGTCACTTCCAACCTGGCCAGCACCTTCAAGCGCACCCCGGAGCAGGTCGAACTCGCGCTGCAGCGGCAGGGCCTCTCCATGGCACCGCCCTTCTCCCCGGGTCGGCCGCTGGATCCCTTCTTCGGCTATCGCCAGCCGGCGCGCACCTTCGACTACCAGATAGGGGTCAACACCCAGGTCTCGCCGCGCGCGGGGCGCATCTCCTTCGCCACCATCAAGGCGCTCTGGGAAGCCTATGACATCGCGCAAATTGCCACGCGCCACCTCATCAACGATGTGCGCTCGCTCGATTATCACTTCGAGGCGGCGATCGGCATTCGCGAGGATGTGTCCGACGACATCATCAAAGCGCGGCAGTTCTTCGATTCGCCGGACAAGCGGCAGCCCTTCCGCGCCTGGTTGGCCGAGTACCTCACCGATGTCATCCGCTTCGATGCGGGCGCGCTCTACATCCGCCGCAATCGCGCGGGCGATCCCATCGCACTCGAGGTGGTGTCGGGAACCAGCATCGTGCCGCAACTCGATTACTACGGACGCGTCGTCACTGATGAGGACGATGCTGACCCGAACGTCTCACCCGCAGGCACCTTCCACGGTGAGGTAGCGCCAGCCTACGTGCAGGTCATCGAAGGCATGCCCTGGGACTGGCTGGCAGCTGACGATCTCGTCTACCAGCCGCTCAATCCCGAGCCGGATTCGCAGTACGGTCGCGCGCCGCTCGAGGCGGTGATGCTCACCGCAAACACGGATCTGCGCTTCCAGTGGCACTTCCTCAACTACTTCGCGCAGGGCTCGATCCCAGCAGGATTCATGGAAGCGCCACCGGATCTCTCCGACCCCGCGCAGATCGCAGAGTGGCAGAACACCTGGGACGCGCTGATGATCGGCGACCAGTCCAAGCTGCGCCAGATCCGCTGGGTGCCAGCGGGCTCGAAGTATCAGCCGGTGGGCCCGGGATCGGACGAGTTCGACTCCGAGTTCCCGCTCTATCTCATGCGGCGAACCTGCGCAGCACACGGCGTCACGCCTGCTGACCTCGGTTTCACCGAGACGGTGAACAAAGCGACCAGCGAAGTGCAGGTCGATGTGCAGTTCAGGGTTGGCACGCTGCCGCTCATCAAGCACGTCGAAGATGTCATCAACCTGTTCCTCTCGGAGCACCTCAAGCTCCGGGTGCGGCTGCGCATGGACACCGGCCGCGAGATCGAGGACCGGCTCAGCACCGCCAATGCAGAAGCGGTCTATATCCGCACTGGGGTCATCTCACCGGATGAACCCCGCGCGCGTCTCGGCTATCCGGTGTCATTGAACCGGCCCACCCCGCGCTTCATCGACAACACCAGAAGCGGTCCCATCCCGCTGATCGCACTGGAGTCGATGGCGGGAGACATCGATCCCGAGACCTTCGGGCCAGCCAAAGGAGCGCCCTTGGTGCCGCATCCCTTCGTGCCCATGCCCGGGGTGATGCCACCCATCGGCTCCAAGGACAACCAGCTCGCCGATCAAGCCACCGCTGAGATGTCGCGCAACATGAATGCGATCACCAGCGGACAACCCGCCCCCTTCCCAGCCGACACTGCGGTGGGCTCGCTGGACGACGACCAGGAGGCGCTCAAGGCAGCCCTGACGACCGTGGATCGCCTGCTCGCGCGGCTCGACAAAGCCGAAGCCACCGCAGGGATCACCGCGAGCACGGGCATGACTGGTGTGGACATGGTCGAGCCCGACACGGATGAGATCGCGAGCATCCTGCGCCGTTGGCGGGAGAACGCCCGCAACCGGCTGCGCAAGGGACTCAGCCCGCGCCGATTCACCGATGCAGCACTGCCCGATGCGCTGAGCGAGAAGATTTGGGCGGAGTTGGGCAAAGCCACCACCCGTGAGGAGGTGGATCGTGCCTTCCTGCGCCACGCCGACGACGCGGATCTGCATGCAGCCTTGTCCGCGCTCATTCCCGAGGCGACCCGTCAGCAGGCCATTGCAGCTGCGCAGAACGCGACAGCCTGATGCTGCTGCTCTTCGTTGCCATCCTGCTCATCCTTGCCCTGCTGGGCGGGGGCATCTCGCTGCATTGGCTGTGGGGAGCTGCCGTGATCGTGCTCATCCTGCTGATCGCCTACGAGCTGGCTTGGCATGAGCGACCCCCGCGCCCGGGCCCGTGATGCGGCGCTCGCCGTCCTGCTCAACCTCGGCGTCGTCCTCGACGCCGTCGTCACCGCGCTGCGAGCGCTGTGGAATCTCGGCGCCTTAGCAGGGGCCAAACGTGCGGCGGATGCACTCGGGGTTCCCGTACCCGATCACACGCATGTGGTTGAGCGTCTGGCCGAACTGCCCATCGCAGACGGAGTAGCCCACGCGCTGCTCTTCGAGGTCGCCGATCGCATCGCCAGCAGCGTCACTACACCGAGCGACGCGGGCACCACTGAGCGCGCGGTCTCATCGGCTATCCAGCGCCGCGCGAAACTGCTTGCACAGACCGAGCAGGCCAAGGCTGCACACCTCGCTGCCATGGAGGTGTACCGCGCCAACCATGTGCAACGTCTGCACTGGGTGGGCGGACAGTGCAAACGCTGTCAGGCCAATGCCGCAGCGTCACCGATCGGTATGAACGACCACTGGCCCGACGGATCGCCACCTGTGCATCCGGGCTGCCACTGCTGGACGATCCCGGCGTAGCGAAGGGAGAGCGATGGCAGAGCACGGCATCGAGAACTACGCAGCGCAGATCGGCACCTTCGGTCCCAGTGATGACGACGTGGTCAACTGGTTCCGCTTCCATCCGGCCACACCGATCACCGGGCCGATCCACGATGCCATCCGCGTCGGCTTCCGCAGTCTCGCTATCGATCTGCTCAAGCTCCTGCCCAGTAGCCCCGATCGCACGCTGGCGATGCGCAAGCTGCAGGACGCGATGATGAGCGCCAACGCGTGCGTGGCCAATCATCAGGACGAGAGCGTGCCGCAACTCAATCCCCACAGCGGCACAAAGGACGTATAGCTAGCGTGTGCTGGGGATGCGGGTGCTTGATGCCCGAGGACGATCATGGTGATGCGCGCAGCATCGTCACGCTCGACCTGCAGGCACAGGCAGATCAGTGCGGTTGCCCCGACGTGGCCACCGTTGTCGCCAACATCGTTCACACCCTAGGAGCGCACACGCACGATCCGATGAGCAAAGAAAAACGCGACATCGTTCCTGGCGCGGTGCTCAAAGCGGACGACGCCAAGCGGTACCTGCTCACCGTCGCCTATCCCGCCTACAAAGATGCTGCAGTCGGTGCCGACGGGTTCCGTGATGCCGCGTCCGAGGAAGTTGTGGAACGTGCCGCATGGAACTTTATGCGCAAGGGAGCCCGGGTCGGCATGTGGCACAAGCGTGGCTTCGACAAGGCCGCGCAGGTCGTGGAGAACTACATCTGGCGCGGTGAACCGTGGGCCATCAAAGCGGCCGACGGCACCGAACAAGTGGTCATGCCCGGTGACTGGCTGGTGGGCATGGTGCTCTCAGAACCGACGTGGGCGCTCTACAAAGCCCAGGTCATCGGAGGAGTGAGCGTGCAAGGTGGCGCGAAACGCCGTGTGCCCACACCCGACACTCTCGAGCGAGTAAGGAGTCGATCGCATGGCTGACGTTGCGCTGACCGAGTTCGTCGATCTCGACGTTGACGAACTGCATCTTGTGAAGGACGGAGCCAACGGCTTCCCCGCGCTGGTCGCCAAGGCCGCCGCTGAAGAGGTCGCTGCGACCGCCGATGAGCTGGCCGCGAAGGCCGGTGAGCCCGAGCCCGATGATGATGAGGACGAGCCCGCAGTGAAGGCGTGCGGTGTAGCTGACTGCGAAGTCTGCGCACCGCTGATCGCCAAGGGCAAGCTCAAGGCTGCACAGCGTAAGGCGTTGCCCAAGAGTTCATTCGCGATTCCAGAAAAGGCCCCTGGCTCGGGTAGCTATCCGTTGCCCGATGAGGCTCACGCGCGTTCCGCGCTGTCGCGTGTCGCGCAGCACGGCACGCCCGATGAGCAGAAGCGCGTGAAGGCTGCGGTACGACGCAAGTTCCCCAACATCGACCAGGAGGATGAGGGCGACGCTGAGAAGTCGCCGGGCGTGCCCGACGCTTCCCTGCAGATCCCCGACCCGGAGTCGCTGCCGCACACGACTGACACTGGCACCTCGGGTCAGCGCATTGCACCGATGACCGCAGGCACCATCACCCGCTCTCCTGAAGAGCAGGGTGGCGGCCAGAGCACCTACGTCATCCCCATCGAAGCCCAAGCCTTCCATCCGCCGGCTGGCGAGTCGATGGATCAGGCGCTCGGCAAAGCCAGTGAGGTGCTTATCGGCGTGGTCGAGACGCTGGAGAAGGACGCCCCCTGGAGCACTGCCACCGGCATCGGTTCGGCGCCGTGGGAATCCGTCGACTCCGCGACGCTCGCGCAGGTTGCGCAGTCCCTCGCCTCGTGCGGGATGGCCATCGACGCCATCCAGAAGCGCGAACAGATCGAGGCCGCAGCTGGGGATGCTGGCGACCAAGAGGACGCCTGGGATCTCGCTGACGCCGCTTCAGCCCTCGAGTGCGCGCTGGGCATCGTGGCCCGGCTCGCCTTCCATGAGGGGGCTGCTTCCGACGCCATGAAGGCCGGCCGTCGGCTCTCTGCACGCACCGTCTCGGCACTGCGCGCCGCCCACGCTCACCTCACCGATGTCCTCGGTGAACACCAACCCGCCGGGGACACCGGCTCCACGTCCGAGGAGGACAAGATCATGACGCAGCTCACCAAGGAAGAGCTGAGCGACCTTATCGCTGGTGCCTCGGGCGCGGCGGCAGCCGCGGCTGTGAAGGCGCTGGCCGAGAAGAACGCCAACAACGGCGGCGACGTGACCCAGGCCGACCTCGAAGCCAAGGTCACGGGCGAATCCGCAGCCAACGACGTGGCCGTCGTGGGTGCGCCGGTCGACTCGCGTTTCACCGCCAAAGAAGCAGCGACCGAAGACGTGGCCGATCTCCGCAAGGAACTCGGTGATGTCAAGGCACTGCTGGAGAAGATGGCAGCCAAGCCGCGTGCCGGCGGACCAGTTCTGGACGGCATCGCTCGTGGGGCCTACCCGGCCAGCGAGGGACGCCAGAGCGAGGACGTGGCCAAGAGCGCCGAGGACGCGGAGATCGAGCGTCTCGAGAAGAGTCTCGAGGAAGCGCTCAGCCAGAAGGGGCCCGAGGCCGTGCAGCGCGCCTCGACCATCTCCTACGACCTGACCCGGAGGAAGCTCCTCCAGGGTCACCGCCGCAACGAGATCTGAGCTCACTCCGGTCTCGCCACTCGGAAGCGTTCTGCTTCCGCATGTCCATTGAAAGGAGCACGTCTACGTGAACCCCGCTGAGCAGATCACCGAGGAGACGCTGCAAGCGATCAAGTCGACCGCTGGCATCTTTGCCTCGACTGGGATGCAGGGAGTCGACCTGGTCCGGCGCGTCTCGCTGGTTCCGGCCAACGTCCCCGCTCGCAACAACACCCTCGCCTTCCCGCGCACCACGCCGTCAGTGGGGTCGAACACGGCCACCTGGCGCGCCTGGATCAACATCAACTCCTCGCAGTCCGACGCTGCGGTGGGTATGGACTACGCCGGCTCGCTGGTCAACTTCCAGGAGCAGGACGTGTTCGCGCCCTACAAGCCGCTGGCCAAGTCGGGCCGCGTCACCCTGGATTCGGTCGCCATCGGGCGCGGTTTCTACGACGCGCTCGCCGACGCTGAACTGCTCACCCTGATGCAGCTGTTCATCGCCCAGGATCTCCACATCATCAACTCGCAGGCGTGGTCGCTGGGCACCCCGGCGACTCCCACGCTGGTCGCCTCCACCACGGGCGGCTCGATCGGCAACACCGGCGTCTCGGTGAACGTCAAGGTGGCCGCGCGCTCGGGAGCTAACTACTTCCTCGGCGGCTCCTCGGTGGCCTCAGCCAACGCGGCATCCACCGCTGGCACCACCACCTCCACCAACTCGGTGACCGCCTCCATCGCTGCGGTCAAAGGCGCGGCTGCGTACGACTGGTTCGTGGGCTCTTCGTCCAGCAACCAGCAGTACTACACGACCACGACCACGGCCTCAGTGGTCATCACCTCGGTGCCCACTGCACCGCAGGCGCTGCCGGGTTCCTCGACCCTGCCGCTGCTCTCCAGCACGGCTCCGACCACTCCGCCCACCGCAGACACCTCGTACTCGGCCAACTGGTACAACGGTGTGGTCGCCTCCAGTCTCGGCGACTACGGCACCACGGGTCCGGTGACCCCGGGATCCGGAACTGCGTCGGGCGCCATCTTCATCGACAACGGTGGCAGTGCGCCGGCCCTGTCGGGTGGTGGCGTCGACATCCTCGACAAGATCAACGACCAGCTCTGGAACACGGTGCAGCTGTCTCCGACCGCGTACATGGTCAACTCGCAGCAAGGCGATGAGATCTCCAAGCTCATCCTCGGCTCGAACTCCGCGACCACCTTCCTGCCTCCGACCGATGCGGACGCCCGCACCAATCTGGCTGGCGGTGGCTTCATCGGGCGCTACGTCAACCGCGCGGCGGGTGGCGTGCCCGTGCAGATCGAGGTGCATCCCCGGGTTGCCCCCGGCACCATCATCGCTCGCAGCGACCGCGTGCCCTTCCCGGGCTCCAACATCGGCTCGAGCTTTGAGGTGCGCTGCCTCTACGACACGCGCAGGTTCGACTACGCGGCCAACCTCTCCACCGGCGTGCTCGGTGGTGGCCCCCGGTACGACTTTGAGATCAGGTCTCTTGAAACGCTGGTCAACTTCGCACCGTCGGCCCAGGCCGTTGCCTGCAATGTGGCGTGAGCGTAGTTAGCCAATAGGTCGTCCAACACATCGGCCTTCCCTCCGCCTAGCGGGTGTCCCGCAGTCCCCCTGCGGGCACCCGTGCGGGCGAGGGGAACACAACACACCAGAAAAGGACAATACATGGCTCGACGCATTCACCATGTGATCAACAGCGTCAAGGAAGAGTGGGACTTCGACGCGCACGAAGGCGCACGCCTGGTGCGACGCGAAGCCGCGCAACCCTCCGGAGCTGACCGCATCATCCACAGCGGGGCCACCTACGAAGCCCGCAACGGCACCTTCGAAGTGCCCGACGACGTGGCCGCGTTCATGCTGCGCATGCCGGGCTGGCATGAGGGCGAAAGTCCATTTGCCGAGAAGGATGCGGCGGATTCGCGGCCCAAGGTGCGCCGCACCGCATAGTGCATGCGGGTCTGCTGCGCCTACACGGCGCTGCACCCACTCGCCGACGCTGCACTGACACGCTTCGCCCCGGCCGCTGAGCGCTACGAGCTCGGCTTGCAGACGGACGCGTACTGGGTGCTGCTCGACAGCCTGTGGCGTGACGGCGAGTCCTTCCTGCTCATCGAGCACGACATCGAGATCCACGCTGACGTGATCCCGCAGCTTGAGCAATGCGGCGAGCCGTGGTGCGTGCTCCCCTATGAGGCAGCGGGAGATGACGACGGTGATCGCCACCTCTACGGCAGCCTCGGTTGCACGCGCTTCGGCTCGGAACTTCTACAAGCGCATCCCATGTTCATGACCAACCTGCCGGTGCGCGACTGGCGGCGCTTGGACTGCGAGATGCTGCCCCGGCTGCAACAGCTCGGCTACACGCAGCACATCCACTGGCCGGCCGTGCTCTCGCACCATGTACGAGACGGCCGCTGCGACTGTCGCCAGTCGCATTGATCTACTTTCTCTCGCCGGTCCCCCCCAGTGAATCGACCAGCGGGGGCACGCGCAAGCTCGGCGATCTCAGTTGCATCCTCAGTGAGCACGGCTTCAGCAGCCGCGTCGTGCTTACTCAGGATCTTGCTGGCATCGACTGGGCCGACAACGACCTGGTCGTGGTCCCTGAGATCTACGGGCACGGCCTCGACACGCTGATCCCGCGCGGGGTGCCGCGGGTGAGCTTTATCCAGAACGCCTACCTGCTCGACAGCTTCGGCATGGATGCGGATCGTCCGCACCCGTACCTCGACACGCCCGACCTCATCGCCATCTTCGTCGAGAGCGAGCACTCCGCGGCACTGTTACGTCTCCGCTTCCCCACGCTGCAGCTGCCGGTGATCCATCTGCACAGCAGCGGCAACGGACGCATGGGTCGGGACGCGGGTTTCACGTACGGTGCCTGGCCCCGGCGGCCGGCGGTGATGTTCTTCGGCTACAAGCACTCCGCGCAGAACGCAGCCATCTTCGAGGACGTACGCTTGCCGCTGGGATGGAGCGTTGAGCAGCTCGGTGGCACCGATGCACAGGTCGCCGAGAGCCTGCGCACCGGGGCCATCTTCTGCGCACCCAACGCCATCGAAGGACTTTGTGCGCCTACGCAAGAGGCCATGCTCTCGGGCTGCGCCATCGTCGCCTGGCCCGGGGGGCCTTCGCACTTTGCACACCATCCCTGCCCGACCTGGGCGTGGCAGCAACAAGGCGGAGGCCCCATGGAATACCTCGAGGGCCGCGCGGTGATCGTGGCGCAGGACGATGTCAACGCTCTGCGCGACGCGCTGGACAGCACCGCGCGCAGCATCGAGGCCGACTGGCAGCCGTGGGCGACGAACACCGCGATCTGGGCCGAGTGGCATCAACGCACGTACTCTCGCGCTCAGGAGATTGCTGAGATCTGTGCGGTGATGGACGAGCTCCACGGGCGCCGATGATCGACCTCGATGGTTCGCTGCGCGAGTTCGAGGCCATGGTGGTTCGCCATGAGGGATTGCTCAAGACCCCCTTCGACCTCGCCCGCTACGAGGTGCTCATCGAGCGCGTCAAGCCCGGTGTGCTGGTCGAGACCGGCTTCGCCTACGGCGAGAGTGCGCGCTGGTTTGCGGCACGCGTCCCTCAGGTGGTCTCGGTGGAGATGAATCCGGACTACATCGCTGCCCAAGCATCGCGCATGCCAGACAACGTCACCATCGTGGCGGGACGCTCGCAGCAGATGCTTGACACGGTGCGCGACATCGTCGAAGCACTCCCGGGTCCGGTCATGGTCACCCTCGATTCCGAGCACGACACCCTGACCGTGCTCGAGGAGATGCTGCTCTACCGCAGCCTGGTGAGTCCGGGGAGCTACATGGTGGTCGAGGACGGCATGTTCGACTACTGGGAGAACGACTGGAATCGCGGCTCACCACTGGAGGCGACCGCGTACTACCTCGCCACCCACACCGACTTCGTCGATGACCAGGAGCTTGAGGATCGCTGGCCCACCACGCTGAACCCGCGCGGCTGGCTGCGCAGGGTCGCCTGATGTGCCCACCGCCATCCTCGGTGCTGGCGCCGCTGGCCTCTCCCTCGCTGTGCTGCTGCGCGAGCGTGGTGAATCGGTCACCGTGTTCGAGCGTGAGCGTACGCCCGGTGGGCTCTGCCGCTCGCGGTGCATCATGGACTTCACCTTCGATCAAGGCCCCCACGTCTTAGGTGGCATCCCCGAGGCGGTGGAGTGGATCCGCGTCTCCACCGGACTGACCTGGGAGACAGGTCGTACCCGCAACCGCGCGTGGATCAACGGAGCGTTCGCACAGCATCCCTTCGAGGATCCCGCCCAGGTCACCCGCTACAGCCGCAAGCTCTGGAAACGCGACCCCAGTTCACTCTCCCGGGTGCGCTTGGGTGCGCAGGCCGGGCGTAAACCGGGCGGGGTGAGCGAGTACGCCTACCCCTCGCAGGGTGGCTATGGTGCCATCACCGAGGCGTGGGCGCGCCGGGTGGACACCGCGCTGATCTGCGGAGCCTCCGATCCGGATCTCTCCGGCTTCGACCGAGTGGTCTCCACCATCCCGGTTGCGCAGCTGCCCTACAACAGCCTGATCACGGTCAGCGCCGGATTCACGGGCATCGACCCTGACTTCACCGCGCTCTACATCCCCGGTGATGAGACGGTGTTTCACCGGGTCAGCGTGCCGAGCAACTTCGCGTCGGCCAATGCACCCATCGGGCTCTACAGCCTGCAGGCGGAGGCCACCTGTCCCGGGGAACTCGCCTTCAGCCCCGACGCCTACTGTCAGTCGGCGCTGGAACTGTTCGAGCGTCTCGGTCACCGCGATCCCCTGTTGCTCGATGCGCACGTCTCACCGCACGCCTATCCCCTGCCCCTGGATGTGGATCTCGAACCCTCCTGGCAGATCCGCCACGGGCGCACCGGCTCGCACAAGTATCTGAACCTCGATGGCGTGGTGGCCGCCTCGATGGAGCTGGCTGACCAACTCCTCGCGTGAGGGTCATCTGTCCCTTCGTTGAGCTGCGTGACGAGACGCGAGCAGCGCTCGAGGCCAGCGGCCATGACTGGGAAGCCGTCGATGTCTCAGCTAGCGACACCGACTACTGTGCCCTGCTGAGCGGGCTCTGGGAGCGCGCAGAGACCTTCGCGATTGTCGAGCAGGACATCGTCATCCGCCCCGACACGCTCGACGAGCTCGAAGCCTGCTCAGGCGAATGGTGTTGCTTCGCGTCGCCCTACTTCGTTGGTATCTACGCCGGGCTGGGCTGTGTGAAGTTCGCCGGCTCACTGCTCGCTCGCAACCCGGAAGCCATGCGCACCGTCAGTCGGATGTCAGACGCCACGCATCCGCCCGGACACTGGTGCAGGCTCGATGGCTGGATGCAGATCGTGCTCCGTCACGAGCCGCGCCATCTGCACGACACCGTGCTGGATCACGCCAAGGCGTCGTTGCTCCCGTCTCACGGCTGCGCAAGTTGATCCGTGCCCGCCTGCAGCACGAAGGACCGGGTTTCGGGAAACCGGACCCGGTCGCTTCGCTTGAGGAGAACGCTTCGTGGATCTGTGGCGCGTTGCCTGTGAGATCGCCAAGTCGTCGGGACTCACCGTGTACTTCGATGCTGACGGCGAGGCTCACATCGTGGTGGATCGATGACCACAGGCACACCCTTCTCGCCGGCCCCGTTCTCGACCAGCGTGGTCGCGCCGGGAGTGCTCAGCGCCAATCGTGCGCGACCGTACATCTCGGTCACCGATTACCGCAACGCACCGACTGCAGTCTCCACGACGGCGCTGGTGTCGGGATCCACCAATCCCGGCGACTCCACCTCTGCACTGGCTCGGGTGATCGAACGCGCCTCCTCGTGGGCGGATCTGATCTGCTTCCACCGCGCCGACGGCACACTAGCCGCCTCACCGAGCACGGAATCCGCCTGGGTCACCGCCAAGAGTGGCGGAGCGCTGGCCTTGATCTGCAACTACCGCCCGGTGCTCGAGGTGGTCGGGCTCGGACTGGGCTCCACGCCCTCGCAGCTCGGCAACGTGAGTCCGAGCACTGCGGGCGACATCTTCATCGACGGCAAGGTCATCTGGGTGCCCGGCTGGTGGAACTACCCCGCCCCCGGTGGGGGACTGGTTCCGCTGCCCCGTCCGCTCGGCGTGTTCGGGCAGCTCTTCGCGGTCTGGACGTACATCAACGGCTACCCGCACACCGCGCTCTCAGCGAACTGTAACGCGGCAGCCACGTCGATCACAGTGTACCCGTCCTCTCCGGGAGGATCCACGGTGGCCGGCGTGTACGCGGGCACGCAGCTGACGATCAATGATGGGGACAACACCGAGATCGTGGTGGCCGCATCGGCGCCGACCGGGCTGAACATCACCCTGGCCGCGCCGACGCAGTTCGCGCACACCATCCCCCAGCCACCCGATGTGACCCGCGTCTCTGCGCTGCCCCGGGCGGTGGAGCAGGCGGTGATCTTGCTCACCTCCTGCCTCATCAAGACGCGTGGCTCGCGCGCGTTGGTGATGCCCGGAACGCCCGGAGGCACACCCAACCGTCAGGTGATGGGGCAGGCCGGGGCCAGCGAGGACTATGAGCAGGCACTTGAGCTGCTCAAGCCCTTCGTCGTGGCCACCTTGCGCGCTGCCTGACCAGTGCGCGCCAACGTCCGCGAGGCAGCGGTCGAGTATCTGCAGAACGCCAACCTCCCCTTCGTGGGCACCGTGTTCGCGGCGCGCCCCGAGGTCGTCGACGAAGAGGACTACGAGCGCTCCCTCTCCGGGGCGGTATCGCAGTACGTCACCTCACAGAGCGGTTCCGCCGCAGTCCTGATCGTCAACGTCCCCAGCAGCGATCGCAAACGCGAGACCCTCACCGGCCTCAGCCACGTCGAGGACACCGACACGCATGAGCTGGTGCTCGAACTGGTGCTGGCCAACACCGCAGGTGAGGCTGTTGAGGCGCAGCAGGATCACGACACCGTCTGCGACGCCATCGTGGCCAGCATCCGCGCCGATCCCTTGCTAGGCACTGGCCTGAGTGGTCGGGTGTTCCCCGCCGGCAGTGCGCAAGTCCAAGTGACGCAGTCCATGCCCTTCACTGGAGCCGACGGCACCACCGTGTTCATCCTCGCGGTAATTCGCACCGATGTCATTGAGTGGATCTCCGGTCCCGCCGGCACGTAATCAGCACACCAAGGAGTCCGCACAATTGCCAGCGCGCACCTTTGCTAACTCAGATATTCACACGCGTGTCTGGCCGGGCATCATTCGGCCCGACAACGGACAAACCCTGGAACTGGAGCCCGGGGGCACCGCACAGCTCGATCTCCCCGACGACTTCAGCGATCCCTACCTCATCGACGTGACCGAGTCCTACAAGGACGCGCGCGTTACTCGTGTGACACCACCGACACCCGTCGCAGCCAAGGCCGCAGAGCCGACACCGCCTGCGCCCACCGATAAGCAGGAGGACTGAGCGGAAGCGGCCGCTCGCTTGCTCGCGTACCACTTCATAAAGGCGGCGCGCTTGCAGATTCGGCAGAAGCGCCACCCGCTCCTGGCGTTCACGTAGGTGTTCTCAGGCGTGTACTCATGGCCGTTCACGCAATGTGTTTGGCGTTTCCATGGGCGCCGGGGTTTCACAGCGATCCTGCGCCGCCGGTTCTCGGCAGGCGTGACGGCTTCTAAGTGCTCAGGATTCACGCAGTCCCGCACGCAGCAGAGGTGGTCGATCTCATAGTCCTCCGGGATCTCTCCCACCAGCATGGTGTAGGCGAATCGGTGGGCAAGCGAACTGCGCGTTGAACCCTTCTCCTTGCGAAACAGCCCATATCCGCACGTAACGTGCGAGCCGGTCCACAGCCAGCACGATCCGAGATCGGGCCGCATCTCCGAAACGGGCCCACTCTGATTGACCCAACGCCAGAATCGCTCCTCAGGCGGCCCATGGCGAACCAACTTCAGCGGGTGACCGTTTAGTCGCCACCGCGCGTAGTGCAACTGACACCATCCGCGACTCTTGGCCTGCCGGTCGCATCCTTCGATGGAACAGGCGGGCTGCGGTAGCCACACCTTTAGCGGTGCGGTGGGAATCGTGGCGTCCCCATTACGCCACCGGTGGTAGTGACTCGTACAAACCCCGCGCGCGTAGTGCGGCTGTGTGCAGTCGATAACTAGACAACCCGCCATCGCTTTTAGGCGGATCAATTATATCGGAGTTCACTAGGAGGCATCCGCCTTGCCCGCATACGCCGTCGCCCAGACTGAAATCGGTCTGGCAAAGGAAGTCACTCGAGGAACTCCGGTAGCGCCGGCCTATTGGGCAAAGGTGAAAGCCCCGAAGTTCAAGCCGTCGTTAACCGTCATTGAGGACGACACCCTGCAGGGGTCGATGGTCTCCGTCTATGACCAGACCCCGGGGATGCGTTACGACAGTCACGGGTGGGACGGCTATCCCCACCTCGACATCTTCCCCCTCTATCTCCTCGCAGAGCTGGGATCGACAGACACGGTGTCGACTGCACCCACCAACACCACGCTGTCATCGAGCGCTGCAGCGGGAGCGACCACCATCTCCACTGCGGCTACCGTCGCGGCCAACTCGTGGATCAAGATCGGCTCCGGCGCAACCCAGGAGACGCACTACACCACCGCCGTCTCGGGTTCAGGCCCGTACACGGTGACACTGCAGTACGCGCTGCAGTACGCGCAGAGCAATGGTGCGACGGTCACCGGACTCACCGGACACTCCTTCTCGCTGCTCAACAACGCGGGCACAGGCAACCAGCCCCCCTCGCTGACCATCACCGACTATGACGGCGAGGAATGGCGGCAGCTCGCCGCAGCGCAGCTGGACAAGCTCACCATCAAGGGCACCAACGCGGGCTACGTGGACTTCTCGGCGTCGTTCTTCGCCAACCCGTCCATCACCCCGTCATCGCCCACCCCATCGTTTTCATCGGTGTCGGCTCCGCCCGCATGGACCACGCTGATCTCCATCGGCGGCTCGGCGATCACCTACGTCGAGGACTGGGAGATCGATCTGGGACGCGGCGTCAAGCCCATCCCCGCACTCACCGGCACCCAGGCGTACTACCAGTACTTCGCGGGACCGCTCACTGCCACCGCAAAGATCACGGTGGTGGAGCAGTCGGGTGCGCCCGAGCTCACCAAGTATCTCGCGGGCACCAAGAGCGCGCTGGACATCTCGCTGTACGACGTGAACAACGGCTACGGGATGCGCATCCACACCACCTCATCGGCGTTCAAGACCGGCGAGCTGGTGCGCGGCAAGGAATGGGTGGAGGCCACGCTCGATGTGCAACTCCTGCCCACCGCCACCGACGCACAAGCGGGTGGCGTCTCGCCGATAGTCGTGTCCGTAGGCAACGGAACCACCACGGCCTACTGAGCCTGAGCGTCGCCCACGGGGCTGAAGCTAGCAAGGCCGGGAATTACGGTCACGGTCTCTGCCGCCCGGTCGGTTCCACCCGTCAAGCGAGTGGCGGCGCTCTTCTCTCTCGAACACCAAATCATCAACGCACATACATCACACATATGAGGAACAACCATGGGTTTCTATCGACTCGTTTTGGAGGGTGTTGGGGCACACGGGTGCAGCCGTGAAAAAGGTCACGGCGAAACCGTCATCGGCTGCGAGCAGCGCAGCTGTCCTGACTGCAAGGCGCGTGAGTTGGTGCGCCAGCTCAAGCGCAGCGGTGAGCAGCTGAAGCGCGCGGAGATCATCCACTGGCCGGCGGATCTGACCGGCGGCAAGCCCGAGGATGAGGTCCACGACAACCTGCTGAGCGGGGTGCGCACGGGATCGTTCCCCGAGCGCGAGCGCTACCTGTCGCAGGGGGGCTGACCAATGGCTCGCTCTGTGGAGATCCCTGGTGGTACGGCAGTCCTCCGTGATGTCAGCGACCTGCGCGAACGCCATCGGCGGCAGATTCTCGCTGCGGTGGGGCCGCTGGCCAAGGTCTACGCCAAGATTCCCTCTGACCTGATCCGCGAGGGTGCCGAGCAAGGCCCCGAGGGTGAGCAGGCTCGTGCGCAAGCCGAGCTGATCATGTCCGGCCTGATGACTCGTCAGGAGCGCTTGGCCATGAGCGAACTGCGCGATGCCATGATCTGCGCCCTGCTGCAATCGTGGACGCTGCCGCAACCGTTGCCGGACGTGGACACGGTGCAGGATCTCACTCCGGAGCTCTACGACGCGCTCAACAGCGCCATCCGTGGGCAAGAGATGGATCTGGTGCAGCGCATCAACCCTGCCAACTTCGAGCCCCAGCCGCCGGATCGCGACTCCCCTTTCGGCGCATCCGCCAACTCCGCAACGTCCTCCTCGACAGGGGCGAACCGGAGTCGGTCGACGCGGAAACGGCCGCGTACTGGCGCGAGTTCACGTACCGGAGAGTCCTCCGCGGCCTGAGCCACGAGCAGTACCTCGACGAGCCTGCTGAAACGGTTGACTGGATGATTGCCATGGCCGGTGTGGAGGCAGATGTGCAAGAGGCCAAGGCAAAGAAGGCTGCTCGTGGCCGTTGAAGCCGAAGGCGCCATCGCTGCGCTGGACAGACTGATGGTGTCACTGCACGAAGCCACCCACGACGGCGTCGAGGATGGTGCGAAAGCGGTGCAGGACGGCGCGCGCGCGTTTGCTCCGCACCTCTCTGGCGAACTGGCCGGATCGATCACGATCACTGGGCCAACCCCCACTGGCGTTGCGTCGTACGCAGCGTTAGTGGGGCCTACTGTTGTCTATGGGCGCATTCGGGAGCTGGGTGGTCCGATTCCGGGGCGCCGCACGGTGATGACGCACCCCTATCTGCGCTGGTACTGGGAGGGACGCCCGGTGTTCAAGCGCAAGGTGCATCAACACGGCACGCACTACCTGCTGCACGCAGTAGAAGAAGTGCGTCCGCGCTTCCGTGACATGTGCGCGCGCCGTTGGGCCGAAGCTATCAGGAGGGCGTGAGCAATGCCTGGTGGCGCTGGGGGCTATCTGCCGCCGGTCTTGGCCTCGCTCATCGCGGACGACGAAGATGCCATTCGCAAGATTGCCGAAGTCAAGGCTGCGCTCGAAGATCTCGAAAAGACGCCCACCGATGTCAAGGTCACCGCTGATACATCGCCCGCAATCAGCGAAGTCGAGGCTGCACGCGCGGCGATGGAAGCCGATCCCGTCACGCTCACCGTCACCGCCGATACCGCACCAGCCCTCGCATCCATTGCTGCCAGCCGTGCTGCAGGCGGCGCACTCGGAGCCGGTGCTGGCGGGAGCGCAAGCGGAGGTGGCGGAGGATTCCTCGCCGGGCTCCTAGGCGCAGGGCTACTCGGTGGCGGCGGTCGCGGAGTCGGCAACACGCTCGGCTTCGGTGGTGGTGGTATCGGGCCCATACCCGGTGCTCGCTGGGGCAGCGCGGCATCGCTGGCAGGGTTCGGTGCAGAGCACATCATCACCACCCTGATGGGACTCGGTGGTTCAGCCACCGAAGCACTGGGCGGCGGTGCGCTGCTCGGCGCGGGCTCGCTGGGCACCATGGCGGTGGGCAGTGGCTCGGACATGGCGGTGATGAAGTCGACCATCGCCGACACCCAAACGCTGAGCAAACTGTATACGCAGCTGCAGAAGGACGTGATCCAGTACGGCGCCGGTTCTGCGCAGGCTGCGGCCGATCAGAAGAACCTCAACGTAGAAATGCAGGTGCTTGGCAACACCGCCGGGGTGCAGGCCGAGATGGCGCTCACCAAATCTGCTGCTGCGCTCAACGCCTTCTGGGACCAGCAAACGTCCGGCGCTCGGGTTGCTGCCACCAACATCATGCAGCAGGTGGTGACGCTCGGCACCGTCTACACGCCGTTGGTGGCTGCAGCTGCAGAGCGCAACCTCACCATCATCAACGACAGCCTCAAGCCGTTGTTTGCATGGCTTGAGGGGCCGCAGGGCATCGCCATCTTCAAGGATTTGGAGAACGCCTTTGCGGCCAACCTGCCCAATGCCATGGCCGCCTTCACGAATGGCGTGGAGTTCGTGCTCAAGACGCTCGACCTACTCTCGCTGCACACCGGGGGCATCACCGCCAAGATCGGCGATCTGCTGGCCAAAGCCAACTCTCCCGAAGGCTTCGCGAAATGGGAGTCGGTCATGAGTCACATGATCGACGTGTGGCACGCCTGGGAAGCGCTCATTGTTATCGCTGCCCAGGATCTTGTGCTGCTCTTCAAGCCATCCGTCGGCCTCGGCACCAGCATCGTCGGAATACTCGACCAGATGCTCATGAGACTGCACGTCTGGCTGGCGAGCACCTCTGGGCAGACGCAACTGCACAGCCTGTTCCAGGCGCATCTCGATGAGATCAAAAACCTCCTCGCGCTGCTGCCCGGGCTGTTCAGTTCCTTCGGCCAGATCTACCTCACCATCGCCCCCGCGCTCACCGAGATCGTGGCGCTCATCGCGCAATTCGTCGGCTGGCTGAGCAAGATCCCCGTGGTGGGACCGATCTTGGAGTGGGGCATCGCCATCGCCATCCTCGCCAACCGTATGAAGTTGTTCACGTTCGCGGAGTGGATCGCGGGACTGATCAGGATGGGCGCGGCCTTCGTGACCATGGCCGGCGAGGCGGGTATCGGAGCCGCGGTCAGAGCATTGCTCGGCTTTGGACCTGCTGCTGACGCTGCTAAGGCTGCCACCGTTGGCCTAGGGGCTGCTGCAGCCGTTGCGGCTGGCGAAGAGGATGCGTTGGCTGGCTCAGAAGCGCTGGCTGGCACCGCCGCAGCGACCGCAGCAGGCGAAGAGGACGCGCTCGCTGGTGCAGAGACGCTGGTGGGTGGCGCGGGAGCAGGCGCATCTACCGGCGCCGGCGGGCTCATTGGGGCCCTCGGTGCGCTCACCGCTGCTGGTGGCCTAGCCCCCGTGATCGTTGGTCTCGCAGGCGCGCTCGGTCAGTTGAACTCAGCGATGGCACTGATGCACAGCCAAGGCGATACTGCGAGCTGGGCTGCACCGGGTGGGTTGGGCATCACGGTGCCTTTCATGAGTTCTGGCACTGCAGTCGGTGGTGGAGCCTTCGCCAACTTGCAGGACATGCTCAACAACAGCAGTGGTCAGGGCATCGCGGACATGCGCGGCTTCCTCAGCGATCTGCACAGCATGTACGGGATCAGCACCATCTCCGTCGATCAGTTGCATCTGATCGCCAACGCGGTGCAGAGCGGTGCGGTGCAAACCAAGCCGCAGTTTGACGCCTTCCTTGCCAAGCTCGGGCTGCTCACCGGCGCTGCTGCTGCGGCGGCGAATTCCGAGCAGGTGTTCGCGGCGCTGCAGCAGAACGGTCTCTTGAGGAACCAGGTCCAGCAGGACATGTTCCACACCCTCTGGGACAACGGCACGCATTCCGCGTTCCAGATCAGCCTCGCCATGGGTGCGCTCGGCCGGGTCACCGATGTCACCGGACAACTCAGCCAGAATGAGCAAACCCTGTTCGCGCAGCTGTGGCACAACGGCGTTCACGATGTCACCCAGATCAGCCAAGCCGTCCTCGCGGAGCGTCAGGTCTTCGGTGTGGCTGGCCCCCAGAGTTCGGAGGCGCAGCAGTTCTTCCTGCAACAGTGGCAGAAGGGCAATCAGGACATGGGCAATCTCACTGCGGGCGTGGCAGCACTGACCGCTGTTGAGCAGAACGTCGGACCTATCACTGGGCAGCGCTTGCAGGCGTTCGAGACGCTCTGGGGCAACGGCGTCACCGACGCCACCACCCTGAGTAAGGACATGAACGCGCTGATGCAGGTGTCCGCGATCACCGGCCCGCTCTCAGCGACCGCGATGCAGATTTTCCTGACCGATGTGCAGAACGGCGTCACCAACGCCAACACCATCGCCAGCGACATCGCCAAAGGCATCCCCTCGGCGGGACAGATCCCCGGGGCCAACCAAGGACTGCTCACTGCCATCCAGAACGCCGAGAACCGCTACAACCACCTGCTGCCTCCCGGGTACACTGGAGGCGTGGGGCTCGGAGCGCAGCACGGTATCGTTGGCAACTTCGGATCCGGCACACCGATCATGGTGCATGGGGTGGAGGCGATTCTCGCCAAGGATCGCACCGATCCCGCGCTCTGGCAGATGGCGGTGGCCTCAATCCAAGGCCGTGCGGTGCGACCCGCAACAGTGCTGGCCTCCACCCCAGCGTCTAGCTCAGCTGTTGCAGCAGTGGGTGGGCACACGCTGCAAATCAGCGCTCCGATCACCATCCACGTTCCCAACACCAACGCCAGCCCACATCAGATCGGCGACGCCGCAGAACAAGCGGTGAACCGGGCCTGGTCGAAAGTGCTACGCAGCCTCGGTGGTGGCGCCTACTCTCTGCAACCCGCTTAGTACGCGTGCTGCAGCGTGTCGCAGGCGGCCAGCCCGGTGAAGTTGACGAAGCGGTGATCGAGTACGCGCCACGTTGACTGGCCCACCGTTCCCTGACACAGCGTTTTCACGTCGTCTGAGGGCACGGGGGCGTTGTCGGCAAGCACCGTCCATGTGCTCGCGCCGAGGGTGGCTTGCACCTGTGGGCACGTCGTCGCTGCATCCACACCTGTGATGCTGACTCGGGTGTCCTTGCCGTCGCTGGGCGCTACGTAACACGCGGTTATCCCCACAGGTGCTGGCGGGACGGTGGCCACCGCCGTCGGCATATCGGTGCTCGGCGCAAAGGTGGCCGGCGCCACCGCGGCGGTATCAGTGGGTGTGTCCGTCGCTGAACTGCCCGCTGAGGCAGCCCCGCACGCACTGAGCATCCCCGCCGCTAGGGCAATACCGATCCCCTTCATTGCCGCCACCTCCGTACGTCCCCCGCGCCTCTCTTAATAACTACGCATCCTACCCCACGCTCATAAGGAACATTTGTGTGCCCCAGCCGACCGTCCTAACCTCATGCCCGAGTTGCGGTGCTGAGCTGCAGCCGTTCGCGGGTCCGCCGGACGCGACTCCTTGGCTGTGCGGGCCCTGTCATCGTGGTTTCTGGACGGCCGAACTTTCTCCGCTGGCCCGTGAGCTCTACCGGGTGCGCCATCACGACCGGGGCCACACCGCGGAAGCACGACAGATCGCCGAGCAGGTCGAGGTCGAACGCGAGGCCGCGAGAGTCCGGGGCACCTCAGCGCTGCACGAGCATCTTCCAATGCTCAGTGACGACCACCTGACCTTTCTGAGCAGCCTCAGCCTGCACGAAGAGTTCGCGAAGCACGTCGAGAACGCCCGCAAGGATCGCGAGTAGATGGCGGTCACCTTCCGCTCATCGAGCACGGGGAACAACCTCGGCAGTTCGGTGACCGTGAACAAACCTGCCGGAGCTGCCTCGGGCGATTTGCTGCTGGCCATGGTTATCGGCGGCGACGATCCCGCGACCTACTCAGCCCCGACTGGGTGGAGCGCGCTGGGCACGCTGATGAGCAACACGGCCGGGGCGGCTGCGCTGTATCAGAAGAGCGCGGGCTCGAGCGAACCCAGTTCGTACACGTTTACCACCAACGTCGGCAACCAGAACCTCGCTGCGGCGATCCTCGACTACACCGGGGCGCAGATCGACGTGCAAGCGCAACGGCAGTCGGCGAACGGCTCGGGAGCCACTAGCTTCGCGGCCGCTTCGGTGACCACCACCCAGGCCAGCGAGAAGGTGGTGGTGTTCTGGGCCGGCACCTATTTCAACGGCGTCACCTTCACCGCCCCAGGTGGTGTCACGGCTCGAGCCAACGTCACCTCCACAGCAGTCGGCATCGTCGCTGGCGACTACACCGGACCCGGATCGCCGGGGTCGTCGGCACCGGGCAGCGCCACCTCAAGCCAGCTCGTGGAGTGGTCGTCACTCACCGTTGCGCTCATCCCCCCTGCTCCGCCTGCACCCTCACTCACGGCTCCCAGCAACGCGGTCTATAGCGATCTGCAAACCAACGGCGGCCCCTTCACCTGGGTTTACAAAGGCAGCGCCACCGGAGGAGAGACCGGCTACCACTTCCGCCAGAAGATCTCGGGCGGTTCGTACAACTACTGGAACGCGGGAGGGTCGGCCTTTCAGGGCACGGACATCGCGAACACCTCGACCGCCCAGAGCATCACCTTCGCCGGCGGGGTGTGGACGGACGGCAACGTCTACAACTGGTCGGTCGCGTCCGTTGACTCTTCCGGCACGGGCCCGTACGCATCCGACTTCACGGTCACCGCACAGGTCGGCCCCTCGGTCACCGTCACCGGCCCCACCGGCACGCTCACCACCACGCAGACACCGTCAGTGACGTGGTCCGATTCGCTGGCCTCCGGTGCTACCCAGAGCGCGTATCGCGTGGTCACCTACTCGGCAGCGCAGTACGGCGCCCCCGGCTTCACCCCCGGCTCGGGCCCCTCACTGGACGACTCCGGCGTGGTCAGCGATCCGCTCGCGTCCTCGTACACGGTGGTCAACACGCTCCCCAACAACACCACCGTGGCCTCCTACGTGCAGATCACCCAGAGCCCGGGTGGTCAAACCTCAGCGTGGGTGTCCACCGGCTACACGGTGCAGCTGGACTCACCGAACACCCCCACCATCGTCTCCTCATTGGGCACGTATCCGGGCACCTCGCTGCCCTGTGTCGTGCTCACCGTCAACGCGTTTGACAACTACCTGACCACGAATCAAGCAGCGCTGGTGAACGGCAACACCACAGGCTGGACGGCGGGCGGGGGCACGACTCTCTCCGCAGCCACGAGCCCCACCCCACCGACCGCAGAAGGCACGTACAGCCTGCAGATGGCGGGCTCGGGCACGCTCTCAGCCACCACGCCGACAGGAACATCGGGCATCGCGGTCACGGTGGGACAGACGTACAGCGGATTGGCCTCGTTCCGCTCGGCGTCGACGGCGCGCAACGCCACGGTGGGCATCGCTTGGTACAACAGCTCGGGCACGCTGCTCTCCACCTCCACCTCCTCGGCGGTGAGCGATGTGTCCTCTGCGTGGACCCAAGCGTCCATCACTGCAGCGGCACCGGCCAATGCTGCCTTCGCCGCCATCGTGCTCACCGTGTCCTCAGCTGGTGAGAACCATTTCGTGGTGGAGATGGGCCTGTTCCCCGGCACGGTGTCAACATGGGCGCGCGGTGGACTGGTGGGCAGCACAACCCTGTCCATCCTGCGCAGTGACGGCGTCTACGTGCGCCTAGCCAGCACGACGAATCCGACCAGCATTCCAGTCGGCACCCAGTCGGTCGTGGTGTACGACCCGGAGTGCGTGCCCACGGTGGCGTATTCGTACACCGCGACTATTTCCGCGGTGGTGGGCGCGTCGACCATCTCAAGCCCCACGGCAACGTCGTCAGCACAAACCATTGCGGCAGGACAAGGGTGGTGGTGGTTCAACCCGACCAACCCGACTACTGCGACGCTCGCTAACGCTGTTGATTGGAACCCCTCGGTCAGCGAGCAGGCGCAAGCGCATCAAGTGCTCGGGCAACAGACCGCAGCGATCATGGCGTACGCCGTGCAGCGGCCGGACATGGCCGCAACGCTGGAGTTGTTCACGGCTGCGCAGTACAGCGGCATGGTGGCGCTCTGTACGTCGCAGCAAAGTGTGTTCGTGTCTGATCCGTTCGGCGGCGTCAACCTCTCACCCTACTATCGGCTCGCGCAAACCCCCGGTGGCATGGGCAGCGCCCCAGCACACAACACACAGTTGCAGCCGAGCACGTCGTCGGGTCCGCATCGGGTCATGCGAGTGAGTGGCATTGCCACCCCGCGTCCAGCGGTGTGAGGCACAGCATGGATCCCGCTCCGGTCGTTGTTCTGCACGGTCGCGAGACGATTCTGCGATCGGATCGGACACCGCAGTGGTTGCTTGATGCCGCTCGTGAACTGCTGCACCCCGAGGATGAGACTCAGGACGACGACACATCGCCGCCGTCCTGAGCACGGTTAGCCTGCCTCTGCGCTACATTGCGAGCCTGTCCAACGCCCGCCAGTGCGTCGCACTCCGACGCCAGCCTCTACTGCCATTCCAAACCGTGCCGTCGCGCTGCATACCGTAGCCTGCCTGTGCCCGGCAGCCCAGGGCTCGCCTGTCCACTGCTGCCAATGCCTTGCTTAACATTGCCGTCCCTCGCGTGGCTATCCACCACTGCCACTGCAATCCCATGCGTACCTGTGCCCTGCCATGCCTTGCTTGACCGACCCACGCAGGACGCACCGCTGCCATGCTGCCAATCCGGTGCCTTGCTCGCCACGCCATTACTGCCATTCCGTGTCGTTGCGCAGTGGTGCGCTGCAGTGCGGTGCCGGGCCAAGCTAGCCGTTACTGCCATTCCAATGCTGCCGTGCCGTTCCAAGACTGACCATTCCACCGCAGGGCTGTCCCCTTCAGTGCTCGCCTGTGCGCGCCATTGCTGCCCCTAGGACAACATGGCAATAACGCCGTTGAGTCCCGCTGCGGCTTCGGCGAATTCATCAATGAGCTGTAGCTTCCGCTGGATCCGCTGGAGATCACGACCGAGTGATCGCCGCAGTTCGTTCAGAGTGAACTCATTGTTCACGACCTGGCTGGTGCGCTGATACGCCCGTCCGTGCTCAACGCCCATGGACACGTAGGCACGCACTTGCACAGCAGGGCGATCGCTGACATAGACCTTGACCGACCGGATCACCTGACGTGCCTGTGCGATGCGGTGCTGCCGAGCCGCCTCGGTGTCATCCCACTCGAAGTAGCTGTGCAGAGGGCTATCGGCATCAGCCGCGACTTCGATAACACGTTCAGGTCGAAGCGCCCCATCCTGCTCATGGAGCTGCTCCAACTCGCGTAGCGCAGCGTCGGGCAGTCCTTCGTAAACCAGCGTCGGAGCGGTGGCGAGTGCCATGGCTAAGCCTCCACTGAAACCTTGAATCGACCGTAGGAGCCTGTGAGCGACTTTGGTGCGCTGGGACGCCACTCACCGACGCCACCCAAGCCGGCAGCATCGACCAAAGCGTAGACAGCGTCAAGCGAGATGGTCGACGCCACGAAGCGCACCGGCAGCACCGCAGACCATGGCCAGTACAGTGGACGATAGCGCAGGTCGGCAGTGCCCATGGCGATGCGCACCGTCGCCTCCCACTTCTCGGGCTTGCCCTCGATTGGGATGAGTTGCTCCTTGCCGATGCCCTCAACGAAGATTGCGGTCTTGAGAACGGTCATGGGGATGCCTTCGAAGTGACGAGCCGCGCCGACGATCGCGGCCTTGAAACAGATCGCGGGGATGCCGTCGCGCTTAGCGTCAATTCGGTAGCGCGCGTCGTTGTAGTCCGCGTCGGGATCCTTCGGCTCCTTGCGCTTGCGTGCCTTGCCGCTCTGCGCCTCGAGCATCATCCGTTTGGCCTTCTCCGACCAGCGATGTGTGCTCAGCGGGGACAGCCCCTCGACGCGAATGTCCACGGAACTGATCTGTAGCGGCTCCAGCGTGAGGGCTGCTTCCACGAAAGTGCGCTCTTCTGTTGGCCTGACAGCAGTCGCCGTACCATTAATAGCCACGCCATTGACCTCCACACAGGTTGGTGGTTAGAAGCCCCTCGGAGCCCAACCGCTCCAGGGGCTTCGCATTGTAGAGAGCGGGACAACAGAACGCAAGCGGTCTACACATTGCGACCGATAGCGCTCTCGAACGGGAGGGATTTGCGCCATCTGGTCGGCAGCCTCGGGATTTATAGACGCGCTGCGCTGGGGCAGCGCGATCATGGCGTGCCAGTTGAACGTCATGAACAGCGGACAGAGCACCAGCATCTACCTGCCTGTCTCTGAGGCTGACTTCACCGTCGATCGCAACAGCGCACAGCGCCGGCAGGGCGAGCTGACCGTCGAGATCGTCCCTTCCATCCCACCGCAGACGGTGTTGTGGTCGGGACAGCAGGTGCCGTATTTGCCGCTGGATCCCACCTCGCCCCTTGCCCCCTTCGGTACGGAGGTGTCGGTGGCCATGACCGTGCTGGCCCCGGACATCCAGACGGGACAGATCGGAGCCAACGGCTGGGCACCTCTGGGTGTGTACGCGATTGCAACGACCACGACCGCCTCAACGGGCAACAACCTCACCTGCACGCTGCAGTTGTTCGACCGCAGCTGGCCCTTCTCGCAGTGGCAACTGCTGCAGAACTACACGGTTCCCGCAGCGGGTGGGGTGCTCGAGGATGAGGTCGTGGCCTTGTTGAGCTACATCTGGAACAACAACGGGCCGGGCTCGGTGGGCATTCCCGTGCCACCCTGGATCACCAATCCCAACTTTCAGGGCGGCTCGTCGTACGTGGTGCCGGCGGGCACGTACAACCAGGGACAGGATCCCTGGCAGGCGTGCTTGGACATGGCCCAGTCAGGCGGTCAGCAGCTCTTCTTCGATGTCAACGGCGTGCTCACTGGCAAACCCATTCCGGGTTCAGCCGCGGGCGGATCACTCTCCTCACTGGCTCCGGTGTGGAACTTCTATCCCGGTGAGGTGACCGCGCAAGGCACCTACGTGCATCCCATCGGGGGCACACCGTTCACCACTCCCGCAGCGGTGACCTTGGCGATGACCCGCGACGGGGTCAAGAACGACATCTTCGTGGCCGCGACCGGGGCGCAGAACCTGACCGGCACCAACACCCCGATCCAGGCCGAAGCCGCCGACAACAACTCCGCCTCACCGACGTTTGTGGGCGGGGGGATCGGGCGGGCGCCCAACTTCATCATGGACAGCCTGATCACGTCGTCGGCACAGGCATTGTCGGAGGCGCAGTTCAACCTCGGCGTGTCGCTGTCCTCTGCATACACCTTGTCGGTGAGCGCGCCCAACAACCCCCTCTTCGACATTGATGACGTGTTCACCGCCACCGAACCACGACTGGGTTTGAACATGCAGAAGACCATCACCGACACCATCCACTACAGCGTCGAATACGCGACCCAGACAGTGCTCAGCGGGCGCGTGATCGCCCCGGGGGCCTGAGCGTGGCACTGAGCCCGACTGCGATCGCGCGCAGTCTGGCCACGGCGCTGAAGCCATCGTGGGATCAGGACTCGGGGTGGCAGACCGGCACCATCGCGGCGGTGGACATGACCGGCAACTACACCGTGGACGTGTACCTCGACAACTCCGCAACTGGCGCGGGGGCGAGCATCACTCCGGGCTTGCCGTACATGAGCTACTACTACCCGGCCGTCGGGGACGCGGTGCTGATCGCCCGCGGTCAGGGCAGTGGGCGCACCTCGCGCATGGTGATGGGGCCAGCCGCCGGATCGGCGGGCGCGGGCGGTTCAGGAGTGCCCATCGGCGCCATCCTGCTGTTCCCAAAGAGCTTCAGCTCGCCCGTGTTCATCCTCTGCGACGGCACCAACTATCCCTCCCTGGCGACCACCAACCCGGCGCTGTACGCGTATCTGGGCAACTCCACGACTGTGCCAGATATGCGCAACGTGTTTCCCATGGGTGCGGGCAGCACGGTGGCGCTGGGTGCAACAACCGGAGCGACGACGGCGACTATCAGCACCAGCAACATGCCGAGCCACACGCACAGCATGACGCACACGCACAGCCACAACCACGGTGGTCACACCCACGGAACGGCGAGCGGTGGCAGCAGCCATTTCGTTCTCGACAACGCAGGCGGCGCCGTGTTCACGACAGGCGGCAGCGGGTTCGCGCTGAATGGCACCAGCACGATTACTGCCTCGACTACCCCTACCACTGACAGCAGCGCCTCTAGTGCGTCCAGTACAGGAAGTGCGGGCTCGGGCTCTGCCTTCTCAGTTCTCAACCCGGCTCGCGGCGTGGCTTGGTACATCAAAAGCGCATAGGGAGGCTGCAAATAATGCGACTGCGTTTGGAGTGCCGCGACGATGGCACCTTGCGTGTGTTGGACGGGGACATGCCGCTCGTTGGCGTCGCCTTCGCACTGATCCACTACCACGCCGACGCTTCCCATCCGCCCACGGTCACGCTGGAGTTCCAGGACGGTGAGCAGCGCGAATTCCTACTCAGCCCACCGAACCTTGAGCTGACAGTCGTCCCGTCACTGCAACCCGTGGGGCACAACTAGCCCCGTGAGCTACACCCTGGCCTGGCAGAACCCGTTTTCGTATACACCGTCGAGCACGGTGCAGACGAGTGCATGGCTAACCAGTCGGTTCGGCAGTCCACCGGCACAGGGGGATGTCACACCAGCGGGAAGCCCAGACTTCGGCATCACCAATGTGGCGGCGGTGACGAACACTTACGGCAACATCACGGTTTCCGCCACCTGGGAGACCCCCGACCAGTCCACCTACTACATCCTCTTTGTGGACACCAACGACGGACAAACCCCAAACGTTACATACTGGTCGCCCTTGATCGAGCCCCGAACGCACGACAGCCAGCAGCCCTATACCTCGGGTGGGGACATGAAGGCGTCGCGCAAAGCGGCCAGAACGACGACGGCGTCGGGCAGCAATAACGTGGCGCTGCCTACTGCAACGATTAACGTGGCTTCAACAGCCGCCTTCGACAGTTCTGGCTACCTAGTGGTGCTCACTCAATTGGGCTGGACATCGGTGCAATACACGGGGGTCACAAGCACCACCTTCACGGGCTGCACGGGTGGTACCGGCACCCTAATCACTGGACTCAGCATCTATCAGGCGTACTTGAACGACGCGAATCGACGCTCCACGAAGCTCACGTTCGCAGCCTTCGTCAGTGCCCACTTCGACGCAGCAACGATTGAGCCATGGAGCACCATCGCTGGGGATCTTGTGCGCTGGGGCGTGGTAGGCGTGAATTCGTGGGGAAGTGGCGCAGGAGCGACCACGCTCAACTTCCAAGCCGTAAGCGATTGCGACCCCGGCGGGGTGTACGCGATGGCTCCTAACACGAACGGCTCTGGCTCTATAACTGTCGGGAGTTGGTTCGAGCGGGACGAATAGCTCGGGATCTTGGGATCTCTGCCCAAACTTCGATCTGATCACCTAAGCCGCGCACGTCACTGACCACACTGTTACGACCTGAGAGGAGGACTGTGCGCGTGCCACCTGAAGAGGAGGATGCTGATGCTCTGCGCTCGCCGTTGGGCCACACCCCCAACGGCTCCTTGGGCCGGATCCGCGACTGGATCAAGATCCTCAGCGAGACCCATATCGACGAGCTGAGCGTCCTTGAGCGCAACAGCTTTCCCCGCTTGGTGCGGCGAGGGATGCAGCGCGATCAGGAAGAGCTTGAGCAAGCTAAGCGTGAAAAAGAGGAGCGCAGACGCCTGCGTCGGTGGCTGACCATCGGGGGCACCATCTTTGCCCTGTTGCAAGCCATCGCGGCCATCGTGGGCGTCATCGTGGCGCTGCATGTGCTCGGCCCCGCTGCTCCCACGATCATCTACCAGTCCGCCCCCACCGTTGCGCCCACCCTCCCAGGAGGCCGATGAGCAAATGCCCCAGCGCGAGACGCCCTTCGAGTTCTTCTTCGAACACCGCTATACGTTCGGGCTGATCTACTTCTTTCAGTTGCTCCTGCTCATTGGACTGGTGTTCACCGTGGTCAACGTGCGCTTCAACAGCGAGCGCGTCAACGCACTGATTGCGCAGAACCAACAGCTACAACAGATTCAGGCGGAGCAAGCTCAAGCCAGCGCGAGATTCATCCAGAGCTACCTGGCTGAGGCAAACTACACCTGTCGTGTGGTCGGTGCCTTTGCCGCGCAGTACGGCATTGAGCCACCGGCACCGGGCACATGCTCTGTGAGTGTGTCTGGCCGCTAACCCCCCGAACCCCTTCTTCGCATTGCCCCCGGCCCTTCACAGGGTTCGGGGGCTTCTTTTTGCGTCTAGCGGAAGAAGCTGTCGCCGAGGTCGTCGACGATGTGCTCCGCAGCTCGGGAGAGCAGCCGCTCGAAGGGCTTGTTGTTCTCGCGTCCCTCATGGTCACGCTCGGGGTGCGACTCCACCCAGTACGTCCACTCGATCCATTCCATCCCGCAGAGGCGCTCCATGGCGGGGATGACCTGGGTGCGAAACCAGCCCTTGGTCTCCCGGTCGATGGCCTTACTGACCAGACAGCAAACCTGCTCCAGCTGTGGCAGGCGGTCGATGGCGGCTTCGAGATCTAATTCCCGAATGACCACATTGAAGGCCGAGCTGGGTTCGCGCGTCCCGCTGCTGTTGCTGTCCCAGCTCGTCAAAGAGAGCACTTCAAGGCTGCCCGAGGGCCGGCGCAGCCACGCTGAGACCTGGGCCACGGCGTCACGGTGGGCCTGCTCCAGCCACGGGTCGGACTGCTCGGTGTCCGGCTCCACGTCCTGCGCCGCCAGCATGCGCTCCGCATCATAGAACGCTGGGGGTTTCGCCGGGAACGTCTGTTCAGAGGTGGTATCCTGACCCTCCATGAGCTTCCTCTTGCTCCTGGTCGCGGTGGTCTGCTTCGCCCTTGCCGCCATCCTCTCGCTGGTGGCGGTCACAACCGGGCAGCTACAGACCTTCCTGGTCGATCTGGGCCTCGCCACGGGCTTCGCCAGCTTCCTGCTCGGCGCGCCCCGTCCGCACATCCCCTAAGAGGCCCTGTGGCTGCTGTGAAGGAGGGGGAGATCAAACCACGCCCCTGCGCTGCCTGTGGGCGTCCCCTGCCCCTGTGGAGCCTCGCCCTGTTCTGCCGGGCCTGCAAGCACGGCAAGCCGCGCCTCTCGCCCTTCCGCCGCTGGCGGAGGGGCGAATAGAAAAGGCCGGGGCGGTTGCCCACCCCGGCCCGGGAGGTTGACCGCTGCGTTGCGCGTTAGGGGTTCTTCGGCGTCGGCGTGCCGGCCGAGATCGACACCTGAACAGCGTCCGTGCTGGTGGTTACCGCGATCTGCAGTGGCGGCGAGGTCACGCTATTCCCGTCGCTGTCGCTCGCCGTCGCGGTGACGTTGGCGCTGCCGTTCGCCCCGGTGACCGCGATGGCATTCACGGTGTCACCCGTGGTGTTGTCCAGGGTGATGATGCTGCCGTTGGAATCCTCGGCCCAGGTGATCGTCGCGTTGGGATCCGGCTGACCATCGGCGTCGAGCGCGCTGACGGAGAGCTGCACCTGCTGCTGGTCGGTGAGGGCTACTGCCACGGTGATCCTCCTCTGAGGCTTGTGATGATGCTTACGGTGAAAGCGACGGCACTCGTCGCAGTCAAAGAAGTCGTCGATGATGTCGTCGATGTCGTTGTCGGGTCGGCGCCGAAAGAATCGGGTCACCTCATACGGGCCCTCCTGTTGGATCGTCCAGTGTTAGTTCGGCAAGTGCTGCGCGCATCTCTTCACGGATGATCCGGCGCAGGTCGCGCTCCCACGGTGACGCCCGGGGCAGCACGGTACCGGGATGGCAGTGCGGGTGCCGTGGCTGGGGGATGCCGTGCTCGTCCACGTCGATGCTTCCGTGGCTGCCCCGCACCATCTCCTTGCCGCACACGTAGCACTGCGCCATCAGCTCGACACCGGAGTGATGGTGAACACCACCTCCAGGCGATCCCCGTGCTTGGTCGATGTCCATGAGATGGTGCGGATGCACTTCGGGGAATCGTCGACGAGCCAGATCCCCACCAAACTATCGAGCAGCGGCTTGACACTGGATGCCGTGTTATCGGCGTCCGGCAACGGGCCCTTGCGCGAACTGGGCCAGGTCACCGTCACCGCCACGTCCGCACGCTGGAACGGTTGATGCACCCGCGCTTTCTGCCGGGCTTCGCGCGCATACAGCGCCGTGATGGCGCGGGCATTGGCCACCTTCGACGCGCGGCGCCGGAAGTGCAGCCGAGCGTTCATGCTGGGCGGCAACTCACTGAGCGGCACGGTGATCTCGTAGGAGCGCTGCAACGGCAGCACCTTGGCGAGGTCGCTCACGCGGCAGGTTCCTCCGCGCTGCTCACCAGTAGTCGCGCCCGCTCGCCGTCGATCATCCGCAAAAGTAGCGATGCCTCGGTCTCCACGCGTTCGGCGGCATCACGCACGCGCTCAATCTCTAGCTCAACATGTGCGAGTTCTTGCAGCGTCTCCGCGACGCTCACCCAGCGCGCTCCACACTCAGCTGCTCACGGCGCAGCACGAACTCACCCGCACCGAGCTTTGCTTCGCCGTTGTTGTCATCGCCGTGCCAGAAGCGCATGCCCGAGAAGTGGCTGAGCAACTGCTCGGCCGCTGCTTCCGATGTGGCCACCCCGAGATCGATGATCACCCGGTAGCGGGGTTCATCGAGCAGGGGTGATTCTTTCGGCTCACCCTCCGTCTCGGGTTCTGCCACTGCGCTCATTCGCTTGGTCGTCATCGGTGTTCCTCCGTTGTTCATGCCAATTCGGTCAGGATCAGTCGCTTGAGGCTTGCTACCTTGTCATCCTGGCCAACTGCGCCTCCGAGTTCAGGCATCAGCCCGAAGAACTGATCGCCACGCGCTACAAGCTGTCCGAGTGCGTCAGTCCTGAAGACCTCGGTATGTATGCGCTCAAGGCCAGCGGCCAAACAATCAATCGCGGTTCGTTCCCACGACCGACGGCATGGCCATGTTCGACGGTAAATGGCGAAGGGCGCTGAGCAGCGGTGATGCCGGAGGCGACCATCCAAATCTGCGGTGAACCCGAGCTTGAACCGACCGGGATCAAGTTGCGGCTCTAGTTGGATCACATAGAAGCTCCCTTCATCTGGTATGAGAGGCATGCCCGCTATGGAGGGTTCACCTCGCTGTCGGGCATTCGCGTACTCCGCCCGGAGTGCCTGTGCTCCAGCAGCGCTAACGACAGTGATCAGTTGATTGCCGCGCCCAAACTCCCGACGCCTCGTGGTGTCAAGGCCAAGGCGGCGCGCGATCTTGAAAAGCGTTTGCTTCCGCGTCCCGAGTTCATCAGCCAGATCCACTATGGCTACAGGCTCGGCGGTGGCTTCGCTGTTCATGCTGTTGTTGCCTTGGCTCCCGATGGTTTGGTGAATTGATTCGTGTCTTGTCTGGCGAGTGCTTCCATGGCTGCATGACCGACGCGTCGTGGTGGTGTCTCGACCCACGCCATCCCATCGTCGGCACCCTCATGCATGCGCTGGTGCAGCAGCCCCCAACTGTTCGACCACTCGTTCAGCTCAGCGGGCGTCGCGAAGAGCGCACCTTCTAGGCGGCTGCCACACACATGGCACTGCATGGTGACGCGCATCCGATCGTCGCCCTTGCGGCGCAGCCAGTTCATGACGACACCGTCTGCAACCGGGCGAGTTCTTCGCTCACCGCCTTGCGCAGCCCTGGGCTCAGCGCAGCCCGGTTCTCTTCCGGCCAACTCGCGGGATCGCTGTGATACTCAGCGGCGATGCGCTGCGCCTCGGTCTGCTGCAGCACTGCGGACGGGTCACGCTTCGGCTTCGGTCGCACGGTGGCGCGAAGGAACTGCTCGGTGCCCACCTGCACGAACACCTGGGCTGCATGCCCGGGCTCGTAGCCCTCAGCGAGCACCTTGCGTGCCGCCATCTCCCACTCTCCGACCTTGTCGATCTCGGCATGCGCGAGAGCGAGTTGTTCCGGGCTCAGCGTTGGAGCGTTGATGCGGTAGGCGTGACGTTGCGCTGCCGCCAGTTCCGCGTGCTGCCGGGAGCGGTTCTCCGCCGCTGACCTGTCGAACTCCTCGAGCCGACGCTGCACGGTACTCGCGGGAGCGGCGAGCTTGGGCTGCTGTTGACGCTGTTGGATCTCACGGTGGCGACGCTGCTGCTCAAGCACATCGAGCCATTCCGAGAGGGTTGGAAAGTCGCCGGTCTCGGCGATGGTGAACAGCGCAGACCGCAGCTCATCGAGTTCGAACGGTGCGAGCTTCGGTGCCCAGGCGACCATCGTGGCTTCAGTGCCGGCGGGAATGCTCTTCGGCCAGCAGGCTTGCGCGAACAGGAAGGCCTCGGCGACGTGCTGCGGCAGCTCGTTCATGCCGTCGCCTCCTGTCCCAGCCAGCGCTCGCTGAACTCCCGAATCTGGCGATCCTTTGGGTTCTCGATAGGCGGCTTCGTGGGCGCCACGTACGGCATGCCCGGCTCTGCCCACCTCGCGACGTGTCGGCAGAACGCTTCGACCCCGTAGCGGTGTTCGCGGTAGTGGTCGTTCAGAGCACACCGCGCGACCGCCTCTCCCAGCTTCACCTCCTTGCCGTCGAAGTGCTCCAGTGCCTGCCGCATCAGCCGCTGCGTGTCTCTGCTCGGGGGGAGCTTTCGGAGCCGTGGCAGAGGGTCGCAGTGCTCGTTCCACACCCTCATGAACACCGCTCCGACCTCAGCCAGATGACGAGCATCACCGTTAGGTGATGCGGTCTTATCTCGGGACTCTGGTACGGGTACCGGGTTACGGGTACGGGGTACGGGAGGACGCGTACTACCCCCGTTACCTTCGGCGTTCCCGCCGCCGTTACTTGCTGCGTTACCAACGTCGTTACTAGGTGCCTTGCCACGCTGGCGGTGCGCCTGCACTCGGTCGCGACTGGCCTCGCGCTTGGCGAGCACCATCTCCCGGCTGGGGTTGTATTCGAGGTAGTCGTGCAGGAAATAGCCGTGCTCGACGATCTCCCACAGCCCGACCTCGCAGAGCAACTCGATGATGTGGTCGATGACCTCTGGACCATCTGACCCCGACATGCCCGACACCATGGCGAGCGATTGCACGCGGACCTTGCCGTCATCGCCGTCCTCGGTCCATGAGGTGATCAGCAGTCGACGGGCCACTGCGTACGTCACGAACCCGTCGGTCAGGTTGCGCGAGCAGTAGGTGATGGCTGCGACGTGCAGGGCAAATCCGATGGGCCCTGCTTGCAGAATCTTCGGGTTGTCGAGGATCTGGTCATCGAGCCTCGCCCAACTCAACTGTTCGCCCCCAGCGAATAGTCGATAGCTGCGTTCACGGGCGCCACCCGCTGTAGTAGCCGGCCCGGCGCAGGTGATCCTCAGAGCGTCGTTGCAGCTCGCCGACGCTGGTGCCTTTGCACACCGGGCAGAGCCAGTCGCTCCACCACTCCGCGGGTGGCACGGAGCGTCCGCACTGCGGACACACACCAGCCAGCCGTGCGAAGAGCTGCCGCAGGTCGGCGGTGCTGAGGGTCACGCGTCGGCCCGAGAGAACGGAGGGGGGTCCGGGACGCTGATCGCGAACCCACGCCTCCGCTCAGGGTCGAACGGGCCAGCCTGTCGTGTGCGCTGCCGCCCGGGGGAAGGGCGGGGATCAGACTTGGCCCGGTCGGCCTCTCCTGCCACGACGCGCGACCTCCGTGTGAGGGGTCGTCGTCGGGGGGCTCAGACTCCGGCTACCGCTCCTGAGCGAGGTCGGCGCTGTCGACGGGTTCGAGCCCCGTCTCCCGCTCCGCTTCCACCCAGATGGTCGGCGCTGCGTCAGCGTCCCTCGGCGACGGCCTGTGGTGACCGTTCCGAGCCCGGCCTCAGCCGAGCGAGGGGGACTGTAGCACCTCCGGGGGGGACTGGGAAGGGGTCATCAGCAACTCGTCCATGGAGCGTGCCGCGGCCAAAAAGTCATCGCGTTGCGCAGCTCCGTACAACGACGCGGTAATGGTCGGTGAGGCGTGTCCGAGGATGCGCGACGCCACCACCAAGCCCGCGCTGCGGGTCAGAAAGAGTCCCGCGGTGTGGCGCAGATCGTGGAAGCGGATGTGCGGGCACTCAGCTTCGGTCAGGAATGACCGGAACTCGCGAAAGAAGGAACCCGAGGGTGCCCGGTACCCACCCGTGACGGTGGGGAAGATGAGGTTGCGGTCCTTCCAGTCGCGGGCCTCGAGCCGCATCTGCGCCACCCGGGCGCGCTGGTGCTGCAGGCTGGCGACCACCGAGGCACCGAGGGTGAGCTGGCGATGGCCGGCGGCGGTCTTGGTCGGGCCCGCGTGCTTCTGGCGCGAGAGGCTCTTGGTCACGCTCAAACGGCGCTCGCTGAGGTCGAGGTCGTCCCAGGTCAGCGCGAAGAGTTCTCCCTGCCGCATCCCGGTGGCGATGGCGAGATGGATCAGCGCCCCCATCCACGAGTCGCGGCTGACCTCGAGCAAACGTTGGGCCTGTTCCACGGTGAGGGTCTGGGCCACGAATCCCGAGCGCTGCGGGGCTTGCACGTCACCGGCCGGGTTGCGGGTGATCCGTCGCTCCCTGACCGCGGCGTTGAGGCAGGTGGAGAGGCTGCGGTAGACGTGCTGCACGGTGGTCGGCGAGTGGCGTGTGCCCACCGCGGCGAGGGCGCGGCGGATCTCGGCGGGCTCCAGCTCGTCGAGGCTGATGCCTCCTAGCTGGGGGAGGATGTAGGCGAGCTTGGCCGCGTAGAACGCCTGCGAGCGGGGGGCAGTGAGCGTGCTCTGGGCCAGCCACTCCTCGCACCACTGGGAGAGCGGCAGGCGCCCACCGTTGATGCTCACGCCCTTGGCCCGCTGCTCAAGCACGCTGCGCAGCTTGGCCGCCGCCTCGACATGGGTGGGCCGGAACCAGGTCTGCTCCCGGCCGCGCCAGCGCACCCTGACCCGCCAGCGCCCGCGGTAGCGGACGATGGAACCCTCCCCGGTGGCTCGCCTCCCCGGCATAACGCTCCGTACCTCCGAAGGAGGTCAGGATGCGCTAACGCACCGACCGTGTCAACCACGAAGGGTGCGCTCTGAACTCAGGAGCGTTCGCGCTCTCCCTCATCGAAGCCCAACTCCTGCTCGCTGACCCCCAGCCGGTAGGCGAGCGCCTTGCGGTGTCGCGGGTAGGGGATGGCCTTGCCGTTCTCCCAGGCGGAGAGGGTGGCTTCGCGCACCCCCACCCAGTAGGCGAGGTCGCGCTGCGACAGCCGGCGCGCCAACCGCAGCTCCCGGAGCCCCATCTGCGCTCTCCACCTCTAGACCGCTTGCGGTCTGGTACATCCGTTTGGTAGGCTCGTGCCAACAACGAAGAAGGCCCGAGAACGGTAAACCGCCCCGAGCCTCATAGCCAGCCTTGACAGGAGGCCAGCCAGTGGCTCAGTTTACCGCCCCCGGAGTCGGCACCGAGGTGCAGGGTGCCGATTCGCTCGATCATCCGACCGTTCCCGCTGCCCTCGAAGACGCCTACCGCGAGGCGGTGATGGCCCTGGATCGGCAGGGCAACGACGTGGGTTCCGCCGCCATGTTTCTGCACGGCGCCTACAGCGACGCGGTGGCCGCGATGCGCACGGTGCGGGCCTTCAACGGGGAAGAGCGCTACGTGCAACGCGCCATCGACGCCCTGGTGGGGTACGAGTCGCACCTCACCAAGTGGCGCACCGAGGTCATCCATACCGCCGCGCGGGGATTGGAGTTCACCGACTCCGCGCGTGAACTCTTGCTGGCCTCGGGTGCCAAGCGCTGTGCAGCCCTCACCGACGTTGAGGACGACCGTGAGTGCGGACGGCTCTATCTCGGCGATGGACTGCTCTGCGTGTACCACGCCGAGCTGGATGCCGACAAACGCGAGGCCGATGCGCTCGACCGCGAGCGCGACGACGCAGCTGCGACTACCGCGTATTACGGCGGTTCGTGATGGGCATTCTGCTCCCGCCGGGTGCTCGGGCTCGTCGCGAAATCTTGCCTCTCGGCGATGTGCGGCTCAGCGACGGGCGTGTGTGCAGGCGGATTCCGGGAGAGGTCAGGGCTGAAGTTGCTCCCGGTGTCATGCAATACCAGAGGCTCTGGCGCTGCCAGCCGATCAGTCTCGGGATCATCGGTAGCGACGAGCAGACACCGCATGGTCCGCTGCTGCACGTTTCGCTGTCGCATCCGAATCGGCTTCCCAGTTGGGAGACGGTGACGCTGGTACGCGATGCGTTCTTCGGCGACGACATCGACGTGATGATGCTGCTGCCGCAGCGAGTTGACTACGTAAACGAGCACCCATACACGTTCCACTTGTGGCAGACGCCGACCACATGGGGCCTGCGGTGATGCCGGACTTCCTCGACGCCGGAGTCATCCTCGTTGTTCTCATTGGTGGCTGGTATGCCTATCGCGGGCTGGCCTTTGTGCTGCGTCGGTGGGTCGAACTGTGAGCACAGAGCCGGAGATCATCGAGCGCAACGCGGACGACAACGGCGCTCGCACTGAGGTGATGGTGGGCCCGGTGCGCACGCCGCAGGCCGTGCTCGATGCATCCGAGGCCGCGAGTTGGACGCCGCGCATGGTGATCACGGTTGACGACGCCGTGGCCATGATCGATGAGCGCGATGAGTTCATGAAGCGTGTGCTGGCCAAGGTTAAGGACGGGATCATCAACATCCCGGGTTCCAGCAAGCCCGCACTAGGCAAACCTGGTGCCGAACGTCTGCTCACCGCCTACGGGCTGCACCCGGAGGGAGAGGATGAGACCCTTCCCATCATCGATCTCACGGGTGCGGACCACGGCGGCGAACCGTTCATTCAGTTCCGTCGGCGCTGCACCATCTGGCGGCAGACCGGGCCGCGCGAAGGCGACCGCATGCGCGTGGCCTCACTGTCCGGTGAGTGCAACTCATGGGAAACCAAGTACCGCTACCGCGAGAGCAAGCGCGTCTGTCCGTCGTGCAAGGCAGAGACCATCATCCAGGGCAAGAAGGAATACGGGGGCGGCTGGGTCTGCTTCAAGAAGCAGGGCGGTTGCGGCGCCAAGTTCGCTGACGACGACACCCGCATCACTGAGCAGACCGTCGGGCGCGTGCTCAATCCAGACATAGCCGATCAGCTGAACACCATCCTAAAGATGGCCGAGAAACGGGCACTGGTCGCGGCGACCATCGCGGCGACGAGCTGGTCGGACGTGGTCACCCAAGACCTCGACGACCAGGATGCTCCCCCACCCGAACCACCGCCGCAGGCATCGGTTGAGCGGGCACCAACGGCACCAACGGGTCCGGTGGTGATGATCGGTGACCGTCCCCGCACCGAGGTGGTCGATGAGGTGCTGGCCCTCTTCGATGCTGCCCAGAAGCAGGGCGACACCCTCGGTCGGCTGGCCTGGGGTGTGCTCAGTGAAGCGGGGCGAAAGAAGGGCAGCGGCAGCGTGTTGCGCTGGATGCAATCGCTCAATGCGGAGACGTTGTTGAAGCTCCGCGAGCAGCTCTATCCGCTGGCGCATCCCACCGACGACAGCGGCGGAGACGTTGATCCCAACGACATTCCGTTCGCGATCCCTCCCTCAGCGCATGAGCGGAGCGTTATGCGTGCAGCCGCATGGGCAGCGCAGCAGTGATGGCGACAGCGACGCGCACCGAGCACATCACCGCCAACGCGGTGCGTGAACTGCTGCGTGAAAGTGGTCGCCCGCCATCGGTGCGCGAGGTGGCTCGTCGGCTGGGCTTGCGCTCATCGAGCACCGTGCAGCAGCGACTCCAGCGTGCCGTGGATATGGGCTTGTTGGAGCAGCGTGGACAGGAGGGCAGCGTGCGTGCCTACTGGCCAGTGGGGGCTGCGAATACATGTCCGGTGTGTGGGCAGAAGCTGCCGGAGACAGAAGCATGAGTGCGGTAGCGGAGCGGCCCTTGACCCAGAAGCAGGTCGTGCTGCGCTTGCTGCGTGAGCATCCCGAGGGCATCTGTGTTGCTGATGTTCCGCGTGAAGTTGCGTACACACTGCGCAACCGTTGCTCTGAGTTGTCGCATGAAGGCCATGCGATTGTGGTGCGTCGCTGTCGTTTCCACACACACAAGGCGGCTGTAGTTCGCTATTCGCTCAGCGCGAGCCCAGAGCAGTTGGAGATCCCGGCATGAAAGAGGTCCTCGTCAAGAACCAGAAGGAGCTCGACGCTGCCCTCAAGGCCGGCGACTATCCCGTCCTCACCGAGGGGTACTTCGAAGTCTCCGGCAGCAGCACGGTGACGGCCTACGACAGCAGCACGGTGACGGCCTCCGACAGCAGCACGGTGACGGCCTTCGACAGCAGCACGGTGAGGGCCTCCGGCAGCAGCACGGTGACGGCCTCCGGCAGCAGCACGGTGAGGGCCTACGACAGCAGCACGGTGACGGCCTCCGACAGCAGCACGGTGACGGCCTACGGCAGCTGCACGGTGACGGCGTCCGGCTGCAGCGCGGTGACGGCCTGCGACAGCAGCACGG
>Ga0307469_10000025_pt1 | contig 65699 bp, 65 predicted proteins | sample atmos_gasesAM2C__FD_203084 | JGI IMG/M metagenome (GOLD analysis project Ga0307469, IMG submission 203084) | Hardwood forest soil microbial communities from Morgan-Monroe State Forest, Indiana, United States - atmos_gasesAM2C_515 | ecosystem: Environmental > Terrestrial > Soil > Temperate... | reverse complement strand
CCGACCATCGCGCCGAGCTCGAGGTAGATGAACAAGAGCAGGATATCGTCGATCGTGGCGTGACCCTTCCCGGCCATCCCGACGAAAGCGTAGACCGCCGACCAGACGATGGCGCCGCCTATCGCGAACAAGGCGAGGTGATGGAACGCGTCCACCAGGAGGTTTCCGATGACGTCGGCGACCGTGGTCATGCGCTTGTGCGAAGTTTCGAGCGACTGCAGCTTCATTTGTCCCCCTTTCCTGGCTTATCTCATGCCGAATCTGGCGGCGGTCCGAGCGCGGGCTTTGGCTGCTTCAACGTCGCGATTGCGCGGCTCGCCGCTCGTCACCAGCGAGCCGATGAGCGCACGCGCCGCAGCGGTCACTTCTTCTATCGCGTGGTCGAACACGACCTGATTGGCCTTGGACGGGCTGGCGAAGCCGCTCAGCTTTCTGACGAACTGCAGGGACGCGGCGCGTATCTCTTCCTCGGTGGCCGGCGGTTCGAAGTTGAACAGGGTCTTGATGCTCCTGCACATGGTTTTCCTCCATCGCTACCGGGACAATGACGGAGTATCGATCGTCCGCAAAGTGCCGGATATCATAGCTGCGTTCGCGGGATGCGCTTCCCTTGCCCCTTAACCCTTGATTCGGTTAAAATTCACGCTCTCGCGACCGCCCAGGCGGTCGTTTGTTTTCAACCCTGCCGCACCACCCCTGCCGCGTCGCAACGGCGGGTCCAGAGGGCGGCTTCATCCATAGGGAGCGATGATGCGACATTACGAGGTGTGTTTCATCGTCCACCCGGACCAGAGCGAGCAGGTCCCGGCGATGATCGAGCGTTACCGCGCGACGGTGACCGCGAAGAACGGCAAGATCCACCGGCTCGAGGATTGGGGCCGCCGCCAGCTCGCTTTCCCGCTCTCCAAGGTCCACAAGGCGCACTACGTGCTCATGAACATCGAGTGCGACTCGGAGACGCTCGGCGAGCTCGAGCATTCGTTCAAGTTCAACGACGCGGTGCTGCGCCATCTGATCATCAAGATGGAGCGCGCCTGGACGACGCCCTCGCCGATGATGAAGGAAGAGAAGTCGAAGTCGGTCCTCAATCCGGGCGAGGCTCCGCGGTCGGAGCCGGCCAAGCCGGCCGAGGCGGTCAGGCCGGCCGAAGCGGTCAAGCCGGCGGAGTCGGCGAAAGTTTGAAGCGTTGGCGCAGGCCAACCGAGTCACGGTTTCGGGCAGGCTCATCGAGCTGGACGCGCTGCGGCACACTCCCGCCGGCGTGCCGGTGCTGAAGTTCCGGCTCCAGCACGACTCGACCCAGACGGAAGCCGGGGCCGCGCGCAAGGTGAGCTGCGAGATTGCAGCCGTGGCGTTCGAGCGCGAAGCGACGCTCCTCGCCGCAGCGAAGCTGGGAAGCGATGTGAAGGTAACGGGATTTCTCGCCGCGAGGAGCCGCACCAGCAAGTCGGTGATGCTGCACGCGACGGAAATCGAATTCAAGGAAGGAGACTGACATGCCCCCACCGAGAGGTCGAGGCGGATTCAAAGGCAAAGGCAAGGGCCGCGACGGCAAGCGCGACCAGAAGGGCTCCAAGCAGCTCTTCAAGCGCCGCAAGTTCTGCCGCTTCACGGCGGAGAAAATCGAGTGGATCGACTACAAGGACGTCGACCTGCTGAAGGACTTCATCGGCGAGAACGGCAAGATCATCCCGGCGCGGATCACGGGCACGCGCACGCACTACCAGCGCCAATTGTCGGTGGCGGTGAAACGCTCGCGCTATCTCGCCCTGTTGCCTTACACGGACCTTCACTAAGAGGTTGCCATGCAAGTCATTCTTTTGGAGAAGGTCGTGAACCTGGGCGGCCTGGGCGACGTCGTCAAGGTGAAGGACGGATACGCGCGCAACTACCTGCTGCCGCAGGGCAAGGCGACGCGGGCGACCCCCGAGGCCCTCGCCGAGTTCGAGAAGAAGCGCACCGCGCTCGAGCAGGCCCAGTCGCAGGCTCTGGCCGCGGCGCAGGAAAAGGGCACCAAGCTCGACGGCTTGATGGTGCAGATCACGCAGAAAGCGGGAGTCGACGGCCGCCTGTTCGGCTCGGTCACCAACGTGGACATCGTCGAGGCGCTGAAGACCCAGGGCTTCGAGGTCGAGCGCTCGATGATCCGCCTGCCGCAGGGTCCGCTGAAAACGGTCGGCGATCACGAGCTTACGGTCGCGCTGCACACCGATGTCCTCGTCCATATCAAGGTCTCGGTGCTCGGAGAAACTGCGCAGCAATAGCGCGTCGAGCCTCTCAGTCGCAAAGGCCGCGCTTGCGCGGCCTTTTTGTTGTAGAGTGGCCCAGTCCGATTCGATCGTTCCCATGGTCCAGCCCGCTCCTCAAGCCTCTCCCGAGTCCCAGCTGCTGAACCTCAAGCTCCCGCCGCACTCGATCGACGCGGAGCAGTCGGTGCTGGGGGGCCTCCTGATCGACAACGGCGCCTTCGACAAGATCGGCGACATGGTCACCGACTCCGATTTTTACCGGGACGACCACCGCCGCATCTTCCGCCACATCGCCCGCCTCATCGAGCGCGGCAAGCCCGCCGACGTGGTCACCGTCGACGAGGCGATCAAGGCGAGCGAGGACAAAGACAAGACCGGCGGCATCGCGTATCTCGCGGCCCTGGGAGGCAACACACCCTCGGCGCACAACGTCAGGCGCTACGCGGAGATCGTTCGGGAATGCGCGGTGCTGAGAAGGCTCATTGAAGTTTCCACCGAGATCGCCGACGGTGCCTTGAACCGCATGGGCAAGGAGGTCGGGCAGCTTCTCGACGAGGCCGAATCGAAGATCTTCCAGATCGCCGAGGCCGGGGCGAGAACCCGTCAGGGTTTTATGGAGATCCAGCCGCTGCTCACGCAGGTGATGGAGCGCATCGACCTGTTGTATCACAAGGACAACCCTTCCGACATCACCGGGATTCCGACCGGCTACCGCGACCTCGACCGCGACACCTCGGGGCTGCAGGCCGGCGACCTGATCATCATCGCCGGGCGCCCGTCGATGGGGAAGACGGCGCTCGCGCTCAACATCGCGGAGCACGTCGCCGTGGAGAACAAGCTTCCGGTGGCGATATTCAGCATGGAAATGTCGGGAAGCCAGCTCGCGATGCGCATGCTCGGCTCGATCGGCCGGCTTGATCAGCACAAGCTGCGCACGGGAAGACTGTCCGACGACGACTGGAACCGGCTCACCAACGCCGTCGGCAAGCTGCACGACGCGCCGATACTGGTCGACGAGTCTGGAGCGCTGAACGCGCTCGAGCTGCGTGCCCGCGCGCGGCGCCTCCACCGACAATACGGCAAGCTCGGCTTGATCGTCGTCGACTATCTCCAGCTGATGCAGGCGACGAGCGAAGGCGAGAATCGCGCGACCGAGATCTCGGAGATATCGCGCTCGCTGAAGTCGCTCGCGAAGGAGCTCAAGGTGCCGGTGGTGGCGCTGTCCCAGCTCTCGCGCGCGGTCGAGCAGCGCACCGGCCCGAAGCGCCCGATCATGTCGGACCTGCGCGAGTCGGGCGCGATCGAGCAGGACGCGGACCTGATCCTCGCGATCTACCGCGAGGAGGTCTACACGCCCGACACGCCCGACAAGGGCATGGCGGAAATCATCATCCTCAAGCAGCGCAACGGCCCCATCGGCACGGTGAAGCTCACCTTCCTCGGGGAGTACACGCGCTTCGAGAACTACGCGCAGTCCGGAGCGTTCTAGCTCCCTAGGCACTCGCGCGTCGTCCCAGGCGGACGCACGACCTCAGCTTCGCGCTTTGACAGTATGAATGAGAACGGTTATCATTTGAGTATGATACCCGCCGCGAGTCAATTGAAAGCCCAAGAAAATCAAGCGCAAGAGCCCGTTTTCGTATCGGGCGCCGATCGCGTGCCGAGTCAGCAATTGCTCGGAAAAAGGGGCGAGCTGATCATCGAGCACGAGGGCCGCGAGTACCGCCTGCGGCGGACTCAGAGCGGCAAGCTGATCCTCACCGCGTAAGGGCGACCGACCATGCTGCAGATGCTGGTGGTAACGCTCCGCGAGGGCATCGAAGCCTTTCTCATCGTCGCGATCACCGTCGCCTATCTGCGCAAGACAAGCCGCGACGTCTTGGTTCCGGCGGCGTGGTGGGGAACCGGTCTCGCGGTCGCGGTTTCGGTCGTGCTCGGAGTATTCCTGGCTGAGGTCGCGGTGCGGCCGTTATGGGAGGCGATGCTGGCGCTGGTCGCTGCAGCGCTGGTGATCTCCATGGTCGTATACATGCTCAAGCACGCGAAGAAGCTTCGCGGCGAAATCGGCGGTCGCATCGAAACCGCGGCCCAGGCGCCGGGAGCGGGCCCGTGGATCGGCGTATTCCTGCTGGTGCTCCTGATGATCACGCGCGAGGGCATGGAGATGGCTTTCATCACCGCCACGCTCGCGCGTCAGGAGGAATCGATGCACTTGTTCTGGGGCGCGCTCGCAGGCATCGCGCTCGCGGCTGCCCTTGCCTGGGGGTGGTCCCGCTACGGGCATCGCATCAACCTCGGACTGTTCTTTCAGGTGACCTCGATCTTCCTCATCCTGTTCGCTCTGCAGCTGCTCGTGTACTCGTTCCATGAAGCCACCGAGGCGAACGTGCTTCCGATCGACAACCAGTACTGGCATATCGCGACCGAGCCCTATGGGCCCGAAGGCGAGTACGGCGCGATGCTCACTTATGCGCTGGTGCTGTTGCCCGCGCTGTGGATCGTCTGGTCGGTGATCCGGGGGCGCAGCGTGGGACCGGCCGTATCGGCGAAATCCTGAAGACCCAGTCGACAATTTAGATTCGGGCCGAGGAGCGGAGCCCGTTTTACGAATCCGCTTCGAACCAGCCAGCCAGTCAGCACCTGCTGAGTTAGCCAGCTATGTCACTCACCGCTAGTCAACTCAGTAGGAGAGGTAATGAAGAAGTCCACTCTAGCGCTGGCCTCGGCTGCGATCTTCGGCGCTACACCCGCATTGGGCCAGGCTTCCGTTGATGAAAAGCTCCAGATCCTGCAGCAGGAAATCGATGAGCTCAAGGCACAGTCACGCAAATCCGCCGGGCCGGCGCAGCAGCCGTCGCCGTACTCACTTGATTACGGTTCGATGCTCGACCGGAGCTCGGGTCTCGCCAACGGCGGCACCAACATCATCGGCTACGGCGAAATGTCGTACAGCAAATTTCGCGAGAGCGGCAACGCCACCGCCGACCTGGCGCGCTTCGTGTTCGGCTTCAATCACCGCTTCGATGAGCGGCTCACTTTCCATTCCGAAATCGAGATCGAGCACGCTGTCGTCAGCAAGGACGATCAGGGCGAGGCCGAGGTCGAGCAGGCCTGGGTGAATTACAAGATGAGCGACGCGGTCAATTTCAAGGGCGGCCTGTTCCTGATTCCCCTGGGCATTCTCAACGAGACTCACGAGCCGCCGACCTACTACGGCGTGCAGCGCAACCAGGTCGAGACCCGCATCATCCCGACCACGTGGCGCGAGCTCGGCGTCGGCGTGCACGGCATTGTCAGCGAAGGCCTGAGGTACGACATGGGTGTCACGACCAGCTTCGACTCGGGCAAGCTCGACGATCCGACCACCGGAATGCGCAGCGCGCACCAGGAAGGGCAGCTGGCCAACGCGAGCAATCTCGCCGTCTACGGCGCGCTCAACTACCGGCGCCCGGGGCTGCTCGTCGGCGGCGGCGTATTTACCGGAGACACCGGCCAGAACGGAGCGTCCAACCCGGCGCTGCAGGGTGTGGCGGCGCGCTTCACGATCTGGGACGTCCACGCCGAGTACCGCGTCGCGGGTTTGGATTTGCAGGCCCTTTACACGGCGGGCACGCTCGGCGATGCCGACAAAGTGACCGCGGCCCTCTTCGCCGCCGATCCTGCGACGGCTTTTGCGGCGCCGCAGTCGATGAAGGGTTGGTACGCCCAAGCCGCATACCATGTGTACAAGCAGGGCAAGCTCGACGTGGCGCCTTTCATTCGCTACGAGCGCATCGACATCAAGCAGGCGGAGGATCCGGCGAACGGTCTCCTCCAGGATCCGAACAACAACGAGCGCATCAAGACCTTGGGCGTCAATTTCTGGGTTCATCCGCAAGTAGTGCTGAAGGCCGACATCCAGCGGTACGCGACCGATAAGACCCAGGACGCGTTCAGGCTGGGCGCGGGGTTCATGTTCTGATGATCCGCGCCGCGCGCCGCGCGCTTGCACTGTCGACGCTCGCGCTCGCGGCGTGTGGCATTGCCTACGCCCAGGTCTATCAGGAGCCGGACGCTTTTATCGCGGAGGTGCTCGGTTCAAAGCCTCCGCCCAAGGTGCTCTGGTTGACCAAGGACATACAGGGGCAAGCCGCCGCGATCCTGGGCCACCCTCCGGCGCAATTGCGGCAGCGCTATTGGAGCGAAGGCGGCAAGAGCGTGTGGATCCTCGAGGAGACGGGCAAGGAGGAGCTGATCACAGCGGGTTTCGTCGTCGTGGACGGACACATCGATCATGTGCGCGTGCTCGTCTATCGCGAGAGCCGCGGGCAGGAAGTCCGCCAGACGTCCTTCCTGAAGCAGTTCAAGGACGCGAAGCTCGCGCAGAGCAACCGCTTGGATCGCGACATCGACGGCATCGTGGGTGCGACGCTCTCGGTCGGCGCGATGGAGCGCATGGCGCGGCTCGCGCTCTATTTCGACAGACTCAGTCACGACAAGGCCCGCGAGTAAGGCCGTGTCACCGAAACTCCTCATCCTTCTTTTTCTGCGGCGCTGGCACGCGCGCATCGGCTTCGCCGCGGTGGTTTTCTTCCTTATCCTCGCGGTGACGGGCCTCATCCTGAATCATGGTCATGATCTGGGCCTGGACGCGAAATACGTGCACGCGGCTTGGCTCGCGCGCTGGTACGGCCTTGCGCCGGAGCCGCCGCGCGAGGCGTTCCGCTCGCGACACCACAATCTGATCGCAGCGAACGGCCGCTGGCTGCTCAACGGCCGGGTGTCCGGGGAAAAATTCCCGCAGCCGCTGGGCCTGGTCGAGCTTCCCGACATGGTCGTCGTCGCGAGCAGCGCGGCGCTGTATATCTACAGGAAAGACGGCGCGTTGGTCGAGCGGCTGGAGAGGAGCGCGCTGCCCGGAACCCCGGTGCAGGCGATCGGGGCGGGCACGCAGCAACTGGTGCTGCGGACGGCTTCGGGCACGTTCGAAAGCGCCGATACGCTTTCGTGGCGGCCCGCGCCGCACGATGCAATCGCTTGGTCCGTGCCGGCCGAGCTTTCCGCGGCAGAGCGCGAACGCTACGCGGAGCTGCTCGAGCCGGGAGTCTCGGTGCAGCAGCTCTTGCTCGATTTGCACAGCGGAAGATTCGCGGGCCGCTACGGACCGCTCGCCGTCGACGTCCTCGCGGTATTGCTCGCCGTCCTCTCCGTGAGCGGCGCATGGCTCTTCCTCAAGCCCAGGCACCGGAGAGAGCGGCATTGATCTCGCGGACGGTTCCGCTCGCGTCGCTGGCGGCGCTGCTCGCCGCGCTGCCGTTCGCGGGAGCCCGCGCGGACGAGTACCGCGCGAGCTCTTATGTCTTCGGCACGATCGCGCAGATCACGGTGCTCGACGCCGATCGGGCACGCGCGCAGCGCGCGGTCGGACGCGTTTTCGGCGAGCTCGACCGCATGCATCGAGAGCTGCACGCTTGGAAGTCGGGCGACTTGGTCGCCCTCAACCAGGCGATCGCGCGCGGAGAAAAAAATATCCCGACGACCGGTGAGATCGCGGCGTTGATCCGGCAGTCGCAGCGCCTGGCCGCTCAATCGGACGGTCTCTTCAATCCCGCGATAGGCAGGCTGGTGGGCTTGTGGAGCTTTCACCGCGACAAGCCCGGCGGTCCCGTGCCGGATGCGCGCGACATCGGGCGGCTGGTCGCGGCGCGTCCGCGCATGAGCGATCTCGTTGTCCGGGGCGATGAGGTAAGCAGCACGAACCCGGCAGTCCAGCTCGATTTCGGCGGCTACGCCAAGGGTCATGCGCTCGACCGCGGCGCCGATCTCCTTCGGGCCGAAGGGATTTCGAGCGCGCTCATCAACATCGGCGGCAATGCCATCGCGCTCGGCAGACACGGCGGAAGACCCTGGAGAGTGGGCCTGGATTCTCCGCGTGGCCCGGGTCTGCTCGCGACGCTCGACCTGAACGACCACGAGGCCGTCGGCACCTCGGGGGACTATCGGCGCTACTACGAGATCGACGGCAAGCGCTACGCTCACATCATCGATCCGCGCACGGGCTACCCGGTTTCAGGAGTCGAATCGGTCACCGTGCTGGTATCGGGCGGAGAAGGGGCGGGCGCACTGTCGGACGCGGCCTCCAAGCCGATTTTCATCGAGGGCCTCGGCGGCTGGAGAGAAGCGGCCGCGCGCATGGGCGTCTCCAGCGCCATGCTCGTCGACGCGAACGGAGTCGTGCACGTCACCCGCGAGCTGAGAGCCCGGCTGCGCTTTCGCGACCCGTACCGGGCCGCCGTTCAATAGTCTCCCAGGCGAATCCGTACCGGAGCTCCGGGCCCGGATCGCGCAATTCGGAACGGTTCCTGCCGGTCGCCTTGGCGCGGTACATAGCGAGGTCGGCGCGCTTGAGAAGGATGTCGGCCTCCTGCCCGTCGCGCGGGTAAAGACTCAAGCCTACGCTCATCGTGACCTTCAGCCTGTTGCCGTGCAGCTCGTAATCGCCGCAGCACGTCGCCAGCAGCTTGTCGGCTATTCTCGTCGCGAGCTCCGGGTCGAGGACCCGGTCGAGGATGGCGACAAACTCATCCCCGCCCAGGCGCGCGACGGTGTCGGTCTCGCGAAGACACGCCTGCAGGCGCGCCCCGACTTGGCGCAGCAGCTCATCGCCTGCGTCGTGCCCCAACGAGTCGTTCACCAGCTTGAAGCGATCGATGTCGGCGGACACGATAGCGAACCCGTGGCGCGTGCGGCGCGCGGTCGCCATCGCGAGCGCGAGCCTGTTCTGGAACAGGTTGCGGTTCGGCAGGCCGGTGAGCTTGTCGTAGAACGCCAGGCTCTTCAAGGTCTCCGAGATTTTCAGGAGGCTCAGGTCGTGCAGAAAGTACACGAAATGCGTCACTCGTCCGTCCGCGCCGCGCAGAGGATAGGCCGATTCCAGCACGTGGAGCATGTCGCCGCTCCCGGTACGGAATTGCGCTTCCTCTTGCCAGGACTCGCCGCTCAGGAGCCGGAGCCTCATGTGGTCGTTCTGCAAGGGGCTGCCCGAGGTCCTCAAGTCGGCCAGATTGACGCCGGCCAGCCCTCCGGGGTCGACCCGGAGCACCTTGCAGAGATGAGGATTGGCGTACTCGATCGACCCCGGTGGCGTAGTGATTGCCACTCCGAGGGCGATCTGCTCGATGATTTGCGAGAGGTCCACGGGGAGGGATGTTAGCACAGGTTCCTAAAAAAAGGAACCAATAGTAATCGATCCATGATATCCTTCGCAGGATGAGCGTCGTCGAGGAGAAAGGCGGCTTCAGCCGCCGCCTGAAGGAAGCCATGCGCAGAGCCCGCGTTGAGGGAAGGCCGACGCGGTTCGCGCGCGAGTTCAGCCTTAGGCACTACGGCAACCCCGTCACCGCGCAGACGGCGCGCAAGTGGCTCCACGGAAGGGCGTTGCCCACCCAGGACAAGCTGCGCACGCTCGCCAGTTGGCTGGAGGTGTCTCCGCAGTGGCTGCGCTACGGAGAGGCCGACCGCCCGCACGCGGCGAAGCAGGACGTTGCGACGTACGCGGTGGATTCGGCCTGGCTGGCGAAAAAGTTCGACTCGCTCAGCGAGCCCCACCGTAAGATCGTTCTCGAGGTTACGCGCGCTCTACTGCGCCTGGAGGGCAAGCAGTAGGCCGGATTCGTTCCTGGCTCAGAGACGCACGTACTCGTAGTCGACGGCGAGGTTGTTGACGCCGCGGTCGGGCGGAGCGATCCAGCTCGCCGTCTTTCCGGGCTCGACCACCCGCTTCATGAGGCTTTTCACGAACGCCTTGTCCGAGGCGCTCGGGGTCCACCCTGGCAAGCACCGTTCGTACTCCTCCCGCCCGATGGGCTTCCCCTCGAGGTCGGTCGGGACGTTCGCCCAGGCGCCGATCGCACGGCGGAAGCGGCTGCTCGGCAGCTTCAGCTTGTAGGCGTGGCCTGCTCGCTTGATCTGCATGTTCCAGCGCTTCAATCCGATTTCGCAGTCCTTGACGTAGGCGTCGCGCAGCACCTCGTTCATGGCGTTGCGCATTCCCACGGTCTCCTTCTTGAGGCCGCCCTTGCCGTCCGGTAGATCCAGTTCGAAGCTCGCGTCGGTGCAGACATGATCCTGGTACTGCGTGGTCTCGTCGGGGCGTCCCTTGATGCCGTTCGCGAACGTGCTCGCCGCGTTCGACGACACTTCCGACCCGAAGAGATCGAGCGAGGAGCTGAACCAGAAATTGAGGTAGCGCTGCAGGAGCGGCAGGTCCACCGCGCCCTGGCGTCGGATCGCTTCCGCGTCGTCCGTTCCGGTCTCCTTCATCACCTCCAGAGTGCGCTTCACCACGCGCGCGAGGCCGGTCTCGCCGACGAACATGTGGTGCGCCTCCTCGGTCAGCATGAAGCGGCAGGTGCGTGCGAGCGGATCGAACGAGGACTCGGCGAGGCTCTTCAGCTGGAACTTGCCGTCGCGGTCGGTGAAGTAGGTGAAGCACAGGAAGGACAGCCAGTCCTCGATCGGCTCGTTGAAGGTGCCGAGGATGCGCGGCTTGTCGACGTCGCCCGAATGGCGCGCGAGCAGCTCCTCAGCCTCCTCGCGGCCGTCGCGGCCGAAGTAGGCGTGCAGAAGATAGACCATCGCCCACAGATGCCGGCCTTCCTCGACATTGATCTGGAAGAGATTGCGCAGGTCGTACAGGGAAGGGCAGGTATGTCCGAGCCGATGCTGCTGCTCGACGGAAGCGGGCTCCGTGTCCCCTTGCGTGACGATCAGGCGCCGGAACTGCGCGCGAAACTCCCCCGGCACCTGCTGCCATACCGGCTGCCCGAAGGAGTCGCCGAAGCCGATGGTGCGGTCGGGCATCCGATCGGCGAGGAAAATGCCCCAGCGGTAGTCGGGCATCTTCACCGTGCCGTAGTTCGCCCAGCCCTGGGCGTCGACCCCGATGGCAGTGCGCAGGTACACGTCGGCGGACGCGAAGTCGTTCGGACCCATCTCGCGCCACCAGTCGAGAAAGCGCGGTTGCCAGTGCTCCAGCGCCCGCTGCAGCGTCTTGTCGTTCGCGAGATCGACGTTGTTGGGGATCTTCTCGCTGTAGTCGATGGTCATTTGCCGCCTCTCAGACCCGGTCCCAGTTGAATTTCGCTTTTGCGCCGCTGCCGTAGACCTTCAGCGCGCCGTTCTCGCCGACCGCGTTGGGCCGGCTGAAGATCCAGTTCTGCCACGCGGAGAGCCGGCCGAAAATGCGCGTCTCCATGGTTTCTTTTCCGGGAAAGCGCAGGTTCGCCTCCATGCCGGTGAGAGCGTCGGGAGACAGGCTCGCTCGCTCCTCGATCGCGATTCGGACTTCCTCGTCCCAGTCGAGTTCGTCGGGCGTGAAGGTCACGAGGCCCAGCTGCGAGGCTGTCTTGGCGTCGAGCTTCTCGCCGATGCGCGCCCGCGCGGCTTCGACCGGCTGCACCTCGCCGCAGTAGTGCGCGGCGATGCGCGTTTCGCGGCTCACCATGGGGTAGGGCCCGAAATTCGTCTGCGAGAGCGCGACGATCGGGGCGCCTGCCTCCTCGTCGGGCAGCAGCATGTAACTGCGGTCGGCGGCGAGCGCCAGCTCCAGTAGGGTTCCCGCGAAACACGACCCCTTGTCGATGACTGCAAACAGCGTGCGCGACGAGACGTCGAGGCGCGCGAGAGTGCGGCGCACGAACCCGATCACCTCGCGCACGAACCAATCGTCTTGGTTGATCATCAACGCGGCGTCCGCGGCGAGTGCTTTGTCGGCGTCGCCACGCGTGTTGAAGATCCAGATGCCGATCTCCAGGTCGTTCGTCCGGAGCATCAGGATCGCGTCGTCCAGCTCGCGCGACATCGCGAGCGGCCACCACCTGTCTCCGGCGGCGTGGATCGCCTCGGCGGTGGAGGGTACGTCCTGCCGCGGCGCAAAGACCGTGATCGTCGCGGTGCGCTGCTTGCGGTCGATCTTCACGTCGACGTTGTCGTAGTGATACCCCCCGGTATCGATAGTGCGCTTGAGCGGGCCGAGTTTTACGCCCTTGCCGCTGCCACGCGAGCTCTGCGCCGCGAGCGCGGCGGCGCGCGCCGCGACCGCGTCCTTGAAGCCTTGAGGCTTGGCGATATGGTCGACCAGCCGCCACTGCTTGGCGCGGTCTGCGCGCACGCCTTCGCTCGTCGTGCAGAACACGTCGGCGAGATCGCGCCTGACTTTTCGTTTGTCGGTAACGCGGGTGAGGCCGCCCGTTCCCGGCAGCACCCCGAGCAGGGGCAGCTCGGGCAGGCTCACCGTGGAAGAGCGATCGTCGATCATCAGAATCTCGTCGCAAGCGAGCGCGAGCTCGTAGCCTCCGCCCGCGACCGTGCCGTTCACCGCAGCGAGGGCCTTGAGGCCATCGTGCCGGCTCGAGTCCTCGATGCCGCTGCGGGTCTCGTTGGTGAACTTGCAGAAATTCACCTTCCAGGCATGCGTCGACGATCCCAGCATGTAGATGTTGGCGCCCGAGCAGAACATCCGCTCGCGCGCGCTGGTGATCACGACGCACTTCACCTCGGGATGCTCGAAGCGGATGCGGTTGAGCGCGTCCGCGAGCTCGATGTCCACGCCCAGATCGTACGAGTTCAGCTTCAGCTTGTAGCCGGGCTTCAAGCCCTTGTCCTCGTCGACGTCCATCGAGAGCGTCGCCACGGCACCGTCGAAGGCGAGCTTCCAGTGTGCATAGCGGTCGGGATGCGTGTCATAGGTGACGAGGGAAGGGGAGGGCTTGGCGTCGAGGACTGCGCTCATGATTTGCTCCCGAACGTGGTCGACTTTCTCAGCTCCGCCAGGCTTTTCTCGACCGACTTGCCCGCGGTGTTCACGACGGCGTCGGCCTGCCCGTACAGCGCGGCACGGCTCTCGAGTATGCGCCTCAGGTCCTCCATCGCCTGGTCATTCCCCGCCATCGGGCGCGTGTCGCCCTGCGCGATGACCCGCGCCATGTGCTCCTCGGGGGCGGCCTTGAGCCACACGGTGAAGCAGCTCGAAAGCAGCAGCTCGTAGGTCCCGGGCTCGGAGACGATGCTCCCCCCGGTCGCGATCACGGCGCGCTCGTTCTTCTCCAGCACTCTTTCCAGGCTGCGGCGCTCGTAGCGCCGGTAGCCGGCCTGCCCGTAGAGCAGAAAGATCTCGGAGAGGCTGGTGCCCGCCTCGCGCTCGATCTCGCGGTCGAGCTCGACAAATGGCGTGCCGAGCGCCTTGGCGAGCTTCGCCCCCAGCGTGGACTTGCCCGCGCCGCGCAGCCCGATGAGGGCGATCCGCTTCATGCGCTCGCTGCGCGCATTGCCGTAGTCGCGCACGAGCTGCGAGCGCACCGCCGCGAGCTTCTGGCGCGGGAGGCGCTTCAGGAACTGCGTTGTGAGGGCCAGCTCGACGGTCCTGTCCGATTCCTCGGCGAGAAGCTCCGTGATCGGCAGGTCGAGTGCGGTCGCGATCTGCCGCAAAAGGAGGATGGAAACGTTTCCCTGTCCCGCTTCCAGTTGGGCGAGATAGCGCTCGGACACGCCCGACTCGATGGCCAACGCCTTGCGCGATAAGCCTCGCTTTGCGCGCGCTTCCCGCACGCGTTCGCCCAGCGCCGCCAGGTAATCCGAGTCATTTTCATTCGCATGATCAGTCTGTTGCGAAGTATTCTTCACGTTAATACTAGATAGGGCCACGAGTGCAGTATATTGCTTGCGATGCGCGTGGCATGCAGTATAATGCAGCGCATATCGAAACGCAAGCTGGACGCGAACGAGAAATCCATGGCGCTCGAGCTGACCATCCTGGTGGGAACGATGACCGGCACCGCGCAGCTCGTCGCTCAGGAAGTCGAGTTGACGCTCGACGACGGCGACACGCGGGTGCAGACGAAGCCGATGGACGGTCTCGATGCGAGCGCGTTCTCTGAAGGCGGCCTGTTCCTGATCTGCTCGTCCACTTACGGGCAGGGCGACGTGCCCGACAACGCAAAAAACCTCTACGAATCCCTGCGGAGCTCGCGTCCCGATCTCTCAGGCGTGCAGTACGGCGTCATCGCGCTCGGCGATCGCACGTACGCCGAGACTTTCTGCAACGGCGGCAAGCGCTTCGACGCGATTCTCTTGGAGCTGGGAGCACGGCGCATCGGCGAGATCATGCTGCACGACGCGAGCGCAGGGACGATGCCCGAAGAGCTGGCGGTCGTCTGGGCGGCCGACTGGATTCAGCGATGCCGCAAGGAAGCCAAGCTCGAGGCGTGAGCCGGGCTGGGGAGGGACAAGCGGTGCCGTCGTTCGACTTTCCCCGAGACTACAACGCGGCGCACGACCTGATCGGGCGGAATCTCCACGCCGGTCGCTCCGGCAAGGTCGCCTTCATCGACGATGCGGGCCAGTACACGTTCGGCGAGCTCGCCGAGCGCGTGAACCGGTTCGCCTCCGGGCTCCAGACGCTGGGGATAGCGATGGAGGACAGGGTGCTGCTCGCGCTCGCCGACACCATCGATTTTCCGACGGCGTTCCTCGGCGCGATCAAGGCGGGGATCATTCCCGTCGCGGTGAACACGCTGCTCACGCCGGGCGACTACGAGCACATGCTCGCGGACAGCCGCGCGCGCGCGCTGGTCGTCTCGGAGCATCTCTTGCCGCAATTCGCCTCGCTCATCGGCAGACCGCCTTTCCTCAAGCGCGTGATCGTGTCCGGCCGGCGCGCGGCGGGGCGCATCGCGCTGGAGGACGTGCTCGCGGCCGGATCTCCCGCCGTCGATCCCGCTCCGACCACCTCGGATGACGCGTGCTGCTGGTTTTATTCATCCGGCTCGACGGGCACGCCGAAAGCCGTCGTCCACGTGCACTCGAGCATGGCGATCACGGCGGACCTCTACGGCAAAGCGGTGCTCGGCGTCACCGACAGTGACGTGCTCTTTTCCTCGGCGAAGCTGTGCTTCGTCTACGGGCTGGGGAACGCGCTGACTTTCACCCTGGCCGCCGGTGCGACCGCCGTTTTGATGGCCGAGCGGGCGACGCCGGCGTCGGTTTTCAGGCGGCTTGTCGAGCGCAAGCCGACGATTTTCTACGGAGTGCCGACGCTCTACGCATCCATGCTCGCCAGCCCGGACTTTCCCGGCCGTAGCGAGCTCGCGTTGCGTGTGTGCGTGTCCGCGGGGGAGGCGCTGCCGGCGGATCTCGGCAAGCGCTGGAAAGAGAAGGTCGGCATCGACATCCTCGAAGGGATAGGGTCGACCGAGATGATGCATATGTACATCAGCGCGCGGCACGGCGAGGTGCGCTACGGCGCGACCGGAAAGGCCGTGCCGGGGTACGAGCTGCGCCTTGCGGACGAGGAGGGCAGGCCCGTCGAGCAGGGGCAGCTGGGCGAGCTCTACGTCAAGGGGCCGACGAGCGCGGCCCACTACTGGAACAACCGTGAGGGAAGTCGCTCCACGTTCCTCGGCGCCTGGTTCAGGAGCGCCGACAAGTTCAGGCAGGACGGCGACGGCTATTTCATCTACGCGGGACGCTCGGACGACATGCTGAAAGTCTCGGGCTTGTACGTGTCGCCGGCGGAAGTCGAGGCGGCACTCGTCAGCCACGAGGCCGTGCTCGAGGCGGCCGTGGTCGGGCGGGCGGACGAAAACCAGCTGATCAAGCCCAAGGCCTTCGTCGTGCTCAAGGACGGCGGCCCGCCGAGCGAGGAGCTCAAGGTCGCGCTGCAGCACCACATCAAGGACAGGCTCGCGCCCTACAAGTACCCCCGCTGGATCGAGTTCGTCCCCGAGTTGCCCAAGACCGCCACCGGCAAGATCCAGCGCTTCAAGCTCAGGACCTGACGGTGATGCGCTAGTTCCGCGCTACCTGAGCAGGGTGCCGCTCGTAAAAGGATAGTCCTTCCCGGTCTGCGCCGTACGGCGGTTGTCAATCGGCATGAAGACGGAGCGCTCGAGCCACTGGGCGAGCCTGAGCGCGGTGCGCCCGCGATCCGAACGGTGGTCATCCAGGTAAGCGCGCACGAACGCCAGGCACGCGGCGTCGGTGAAGAGCCATTCGCCCTCGGCCGGCGATTCAACGCCCTGGAAGAAATCGTTGCCGCAGCGGGCTTCGAGCATGGCGATTTCCACCGCGGAGGGCTTGAGATTCAGAATTTCAAAAATATCCGCGGCGAACACCCGTGACGGCGTATCTTTCTCGCCGTCCAGCACCCGCATGCGATGGTCATCGAATGCCCGGTGCTTTCCGTGCCAGCCACGATGCTTATACCAGCGCCACCAGCGCGGTACGTCATCAAGTGCAGTGTCCATAAACCGGCGCGCAAGAAGGAAAGCGACCAGCGGCACGTTCAGCACGCCAAAGATCAGCAAAAGATAGTCGTAGTTTGTCAGGCAAAAAACTACGAAAGCGCAGTACGCGATCAGAAAGACGGTTCGCCAGCGCGCGCCCGCGCGCTGCTCGCGATCGACCGATCCCTCTTCCATACACGTCCAAGGGCAGCTAGGCGGCGTCGATAAGATCGGCAGGATAGCAACAAATATGCGCCTGGGACCCCGAGTTGCCTCGCGATCCGTTTACTCCTACAATTAGAACCGTGGTTCAAGTTTTGAATCGAAGTTCGAACGAGGCGTCTTCCGGGCGCGTGCAGCGCAAGAACGAGTCGCGGCGGCTGGCCATCCTGCGCGCCGCCGCGCGCGTTTTCCGCCGGCTGGGGGTGTCCGCCACCGGCATGCGGGAGATCGCCGAGGAGGCCGACCTCTCGGCCGGCAACCTCTATTACTATTTCAGCGGCAAGGACGAGATCCTGCTCTTCTGCCAGGAGCGAACCCTGGCGCGCCTGCTCGGCGTGGTGAAGGCGGCGCGCGCGATCCCAGGCTCGTGGGCGGGGCGGCTGCGCTCGGTATTGAGCGCGCACGTGCATTGCGTGCTCGACGAGCTGGAAGGCGCGACCGCGCATCTCGAGGTCGAAGCGCTTCCCGAGGACATGCGCCCCGGGATCGTCCAGAAGCGCGACGCGTACGAGCGCGCGGTGCGCGCCCTCGTCGCGGAAGGCGTCAAGGCCGGCGAGCTCTCCCCAGCCGATCCCGCCCTGGTGACGCGCGCGATGCTGGGCGCGGTGAACTGGACCGCTCGCTGGTACCGGCACGATGGCGCGCAATCGGTCGCCGAGATCGCCGATACGCTTTCGGATTATCTGGTGCGCGGGCTTCTTCCGGCGCTTTCCGCGAGAAAAAGATGAGCACTCCGGCGCCCAGGAACGCGCATCTGACGCTGAACGTGAACGGCGAGGCGCAGGAAGTCTCCTTCGCGCCCTACAAGACCCTGCTCGAAGTGCTTCGCGAGGACATGGACCTCACCGGCACCAAGCACGGCTGCGAGCTGGGCGAATGCGGCGCCTGCGCGGTGCTGGTCGACGGCCTGCCCGTGCTCTCGTGCCTGGCCATCGCGCTGGAATGCGAGGGCAAGCGGATCGAGACCGTCGAAGGCCTCGCGAACGGCTCCAAGCTGCATCCCCTGCAAGCCGCGTTCGCCGACCTCGGGGGTGCGCAGTGCGGTTATTGCACGCCCGGCATCCTGATGACGGCCAAGGCCTTGCTCGAGCGCGAGCCGAATCCGAGCCGCGAGCGCATCAAGGAGGCGATCTCGGGGAATCTGTGCCGGTGCACCGGCTACCAGCAGATCTACGAATCGATCGAGGAAGGCGCGCGCAGGATGCGCGAGGAAGGGCGATGACCGACAAGAAGCGCTTCGACGTCATCGGCAAGCCGCGCAGGCGCGTCGATGGCCGCGCCAAGGTGACCGGGCTCACTCGCTTCGCCGACGACGTCGTGCTGCCGCGCATGGTCCACTGCAAGCTGCTGCGCTCGCCGCTGCCGCACGCGGTGATCGAATCGATCGACGCGTCCAGGGCGCAGGCTCATCCCGGCGTCCACCTGGTCCTCACCGGCAAGGATTTCCCGGTCACCTTCGGCATCCTTCCCGTCACGCAGGACGAGTATCCGCTCGCACCCGAGCGCGTTCGCTACGTCGGCGACCCGGTCGCCGCGGTGATCGCGAAGGACGAGCAGACCGCGTTCGAGGCGCTCGATCTGATCGAGGTCGAATACCGGCCGCTGAAGACGATCGCCGATCCGGAGGAAGCGCTGGCCACCGACGAGCCGCGGATTCAGAGCTACGGGGAGCGCGGCAATATTCATCGGCTGCAGGCGTATGAATTCGGCGATGTCGAGGAAGCGCTGGCGAAATCCGACCATGTCTTCGAGGACGTGTTCTTCTACCAGGGCAACACCCACCTTCCCATCGAGCAGCACGCCTCGGTGGCGGCGGTGGACGGCGAGGGCAAGCTCACCCTGTGGTCGTCGACCCAGGTCCCGCACTATATCCACCGCGCGCTCGCCAACGCGCTGCAGATCCCCCCGGCGCACGTGCGCGTAATCGCCTGCCCGAACGGCGGCGGCTTCGGCGGCAAGTGCGACCTGCACAACCACGAGATCGTCGTGTCCAAGGCCGCGCTCCTGCTGGGCCGTCCGGTCAAGATCTGCTTGAACCGCGAGGAGGTCTTCTACATGCACCGCGGCCGCCACCCGGTTCTGATGAGGATGCGTACCGGCGTGACCCGGGACGGGAAAATCACCGGGATGCACACGCAGACGCTGCTCGACGGCGGCGCTTACGGCGGCTACGGCGCGGCGAGCACCTTCTACACCGGCGTGCTGCAGACGACGACCTACGAGATCCCGCGCTACAAGTTCGACGCGTGCCGGACCTTCACCAACAAGCCGCCCTGCGGCCCCAAGCGGGGGCACGGCACGCCGCAGCCGCGCTTCGGCCAGGAGATCCAGCTCGACAAGATCGCGGAGAAGCTGGCGCTCGATCCGGCCGAATTCCGCCTCGGGATCGTGGCCAAGCCGAACTCCCTCACCGCTAACTGGCTGAAGATAGGCACGATCGGCCTCGCGGAATGCATCCGCAAGGTCGTGGCGAGCTCGGACTGGAAGAACAAGCATCGAAAGCTCCCCGAAGGCCGCGGCGTCGGCATCGCCTGCGGCGCGTACCTGTGCGGCGCGGGGCTGCCGATCTACTGGAACAAGATGCCGCAATCGGGGGTGCAGCTGCTGCTGGACCGCAGCGGACAAGTCACGGTCTTTTGTGGGGCGACCGAGATCGGACAGGGCTCGGACGACGTGCTCGCCGCGATCGTCGCCGAGGTGCTCGGCATCGACGCCTACGACGTGCGCGTCGTCACCGGCGACACCGGCATCACCCCGGTCGACCTCGGATCCTACTCGAGCCGCGTGACCGTGATGATGGGCAACGCCGCGATACAGGCGGCCGAGCGCGTGCGCGAGCTTATCGCGCGCGCCGCGGCCGAGCACCTGGAGACGCTGCCCGAGAACGTCGGCTTCGCGCTCGGGCGCGTGTTCCGCGCCGACGATCCGGGAAAGCTGATGAGCTTCCGCGAGGCGATCGTGCTCGCCGAGGAGAAATTCGGCACGCTGGGATCGGTCGGCTCGTACACGCCGCCGCGCTCGCCCGGACGCTACAAAGGCGCGGGCGTCGGCCCGTCTCCGGCTTACTCCTACACCGCGTGCGTGGTCGAGGCCGAGGTCGACAAGGCGACCGGCTGGGTCACGGTGCCGAGAGTGTGGATCGCGCACGACATCGGCCGCGCCATCAACCCGGTGAACGCGCGCGGCCAGGTCGAGGGCAGCGTGTACATGGCGCTGGGTGAGGCGCTGATGGAGGAGCAGGTGTTCAGGCGACTGCCGCCCAAGCTCTCCGGCGCGCTGGTGCACAAGATCCCCTCGCTCCTAGAGTACAAGAGCCTCACGTCCCTGGACATGCCCGAGGTCTTCACCGAGCTCGTCGAGGACCCGGACCCGAACTGCCCCTTCGGCGCCAAGGAGGTCGGGCAGGGGCCCTTGCTTCCCGTGCTGCCCGCGGTCGCGAACGCGGTCTACGACGCCGTGGGCGTGAGAATCGACGAAGTGCCGATCACGCCGGACAAGGTGCTCGCGGCCCTGGAGAAGAAAGCCAAAGGCGAGAATCCCCGAGTCGGGCCGGCGAGCTTTCCCGACGTGCCGTACCCCGAGCCGGTGCAGGTGCCTCCGCCCTGGGAAGGCGGCGACGGTAACTCCGTCAACACACCGCGACGCGCGCCCGTGAAGAAGGAAGCCTTGGCATGATGCGGCTCCCCTGGTTCGGCTTCCGATCGCCGACGAGCGTCGAAGAAGCGGCGAAGATTCTCGCCGGAGAGGGACCGCAGGCGATGCTCATCGCAGGCGGCACCGACTTGCTCCCGAACATGAAGCGGCGTCACCAGACGCCCAGCACGCTCGTTTCGCTCAGGCGGATCGACTCGCTGAAAAAAATCGCGAACGGCAGCGGTCTCAGCCTCGGTGCCGGGCTCACGCTGAACGAAATCGTCGCGAACGCAAAGGTGCGCGAGCGCTATGCCGGCCTGTACCAGGCTGCCGCGCAGGTCGCAACGGTTCACCTGCGCAACATGGGCACGCTCGGCGGAAACCTGTGCCTGGACACGCGCTGCAACTACTACAACCAGAACTACGAGTGGCGCAAGGCGATCGACTTCTGCCTGAAGAAGGACGGCGAGATCTGCTGGGTCGCGACCGCGAGCAAGCGCTGCGTTGCGGTCTCCTCAACCGATACGGCGCCTGCGCTGATTGCGATAGGCGCGACCGTGCGCCTCGTCTCCACGCGGGGCGACCGTGACGTGGCGCTCGCCGATCTCTACAAGAACGACGGCATCGACTACTTGACGCGCCGCCCCGACGAGATACTCACCGAGGTGAAGTTGCCTGCGCCGGAAGGCTGGAAGAGCAGCTACTGGAAGCTGCGCCGGCGCGGCGCGTTCGATTTTCCGGTGCTGGGCGTGGCGGCCGCGGTTAGGGCGGCGCGCGACGGCACGGTCGAGGAGGCGCGCATCGCGCTCGGCGCGGTTTCCTCGCGGCCTTTTCTCACCAAGGGCGGGGAGCTTCTTGTCGGCAGGAAGCTGAGCGACGACGCCATCGCGGAAGCCGGCGCCAAGGTCGCGTCGGCGGCGAAGCCCCTGGACAACACCGACCTGGATATCTATTGGAGAAAAGGCGTGGTGGCCGAATTCGTGGGCTATGCGCTGCGCGAGATCCGCGGCGACGACATGAGCGCGACGCGCGTTCGCATCGCGCGGCACGCTCTCTAGGAGGGCGCCACGCCGATCAGCTTTTGTATCACCGGCCGCGAGCCTTCGAGCGCCACGCGCTGCATGTAGAACGCGAGCCCGCGCACGCCGCCCAGCTCCTCGCCGCCGCCGGCGCGCCCCGGACCTCCGTGGACGAGTTGCGGGAGCACCGTTCCCGGTCCCGGCGATTGCTCGATCTTCGGATGGCCGAGGAAAATCCGCCCGTGATAGGGCGCGATCCCCGAGACGATCTCCTCGAGGAACGCGGCGTCCTCCGAGTACACCGACGACACCAGGCCGCCGTTGCCGCGCGCGACGATCGCCGCCGCGTCCGCGCTCTTGCCCGAGTAGGGCAGCACCGACGCGACCGGCCCGAACACCTCGTGAGCGTGCACCGAAGCGGCGGGTGCGCCTTTCGCGAATTCCATCAGGACGGGCGAGATGAAGAAGCCCTTGCCCTGGAGCGGCGCCGCGCTGCCGAATGCGGGCTTTCCTTCCGTGCCGAGCTTGGCCACACCTTCGCGCACGTCGGCGAGCTGCGCACCTGTCGCAAGCGGTCCCATGCGCGTTTCCTCGAGCGCCGGATTGCCGACGCGCACCGCTTTCAGGCCTTCGGCCAGGTCGTCGCGCACCGTCGCGGCATGCTCCGCGGGAACGAGCACGCGCCGGATCGCAGTGCACTTTTGACCCGCTTTCTGCGTCATGTCGCGCAGCACATCCTTCAGGAAAGTTTCGTACATGTCGCCGCCCGGCTCTGCGTCGGGGCCGAGCACCGCGGCGTTCAGGCTGTCCGCCTCGACATTGACGCGCACCGATTCGCGGACGATGTTGGGAAGCGCGCGAATGCGAGCGCCGGTGTCGCCGGAGCCTGTGAACGCGAGCACGTCCTGGCTGCCGAGCAAGGCAGGTAGGTCGCGCGGTGCGCCGACGAGCAGGGAAAGGGCGCCTTCGGGCAACACCTTCTTCTCGGCGAGGATCTCCATCACGCGGTGCGCGACCATCGCCGAGCTGGTGGCCGGCTTGGAGAGCACGGGCATTCCGGCGAGGAGCGCCGAGGCGGCTTTCTCGGCCAGTCCCCAAGCGGGGAAGTTGAACGCGTTGATGTGCACCGCGACCCCGTGGCGCGGCACGCTCAGGTGCTGCCCGTGGAAACGCGGCGAACGCCCGAGCTGCACGCCTTCCCCGTCGACCAAGAAACGCGCCGCGCCGAGCGAGGCGCCGATCTCGGCGTACGTTTGCAGCGTGAAGATCGCACCGTCGACGTCGAACTTCGCGTCCGAGCGAGTGTTGCCGCCGTTCGCGACAGCGAGATCGAGCAGCTCGTCGCGGTGCGCCTGGATGGCCTTCGCCATTTCCCCGAGAAGCGCGCCTCGCTCGGCGAAGGGAAGCGCTCGCAGCGCCGGCCCGCCTTTGCGGCGCGAGTGTTCAAGTGCCGCGGCTAGATCAATGCCTTCGCTCGAAACTTGCGCGAGCGGCTCCTCGGTGGCGGGATTCACGAGCGTCTGCGGGGTGCCGGAGCCTTCGATCCAGCGGTCGCCGAGATAACTGCGCAGCGTCTTCATTTGAGGCTCCGATGTTTTTTCGACCGACGCTAGGATAGCCGAAGCGCGCGCGGTCTTGAATACAAGCGAAGGTCGGCGACGGCTCGACTTCAAGCGATAGAGGCGGTCCTCATGCAGGAATGGACTAAAAAGTGCGTCATGCGAGCAACGCGTCGAGCTTGTCATTGAGGATCTCGAGCGCGGTCCCCGTGGCCGGCAAGCTCCGTACCCCCCCGGCCCCGTCGACGAAAAGAAGCGTCGGATAGGTCGAAACGCCAAGCTGCCGCGCCAACGCGAAGTCGGATGCCGCCTGGGCTCGGGCGGAGCCGTCCTGCAGGCGCCGCAGCAGCTCAGACGGATCGAACCCCTCCGCGGCCGCTATCCCGGCGATCGTGGCCGGCTCTGACAGGCTCTGCCCGCGTTCGTAGAACGCCGCTTGAAGCTGGCGAGTCCAATGGATGGCCTTTTGCGGCGCCAAGTCGCGCAAGGCTGCAAGAGCGGCGGCGGCGTCCGACGAGTTCATGACCAGCGTGCCTTCCTTGAGCACTTGCTGATAGGCCTCGCCGAAGTGCGCGCCCGTGAGGTGCGCAATGCGTGCGTTCGCGCCGGGAATGTGCGGATACGCCGAGATAGCCCGGGCGCGCTCGCCGGTGAAGAGGCCGCCGCTGATGGCAGTGAACGGCACGCGGTGGCGATTGGCAGCCTCGAACTCGACGATACGCGCAGAGAAACCCCAGCACCAGCCGCAATACGTATCCATCACGTACACCACGCACCGGGCGGGCAGAACCGTCGTTTGCATGACGCCTCCGCTCACCATAGGGTGCTACTCCGCAAAAGGGGCTTGATGCAGAAGGTCAACCGATGACGTTCGCGTATAGCCTGGAACAAATTTCACGCCAAAATCCGCGATGAAGTTGTCCCTCGTGGTGTTCGGGTGATTTCGTGCGATGTCGGTTAGGCAGGTGGTAAGCGCGTTCTTCATCTGCAGACGAGGATAGGCAGACAAGATGATCTTCTTGTCGCCCTCGCTCAGCTCCTGGTATCCGAAGCCGCCATAGTCACATCCGATGCCGGAGCCGGTACATGCAACATCGACGCCTTTGAATCGCCCGATCGACGGGGTGGTGTGGATCGCGATTGCGTCCCAAATTGTCTCCGCACGGCGCTCGCCCATCTCGTGCGATAGCGCAAAGGCACGTGCGGCATCAGCTCCTACAACTTCGAATCGACGATCGGGAGCGCCCTGGGGCAGGCCAAGATCGTGCAGAAGCACCGCAACGGCGAGGAGTTCGGCATCGGGAGCGAGCTTGCGGTTCAGTGCGAGCTTGGCGCCATAGAGCCACGAGCGCACAACATGATTGAAAAGCCACGGCAACGATTCGGCCTGTGCCCGAGCATACGCATCCCGGACAGGTCGGCTGTCGGGCAGGGTCAAATCCAACCCGCGGCCGACTGCCAGCGCAACGCTGAATTCAGGCTTTTCGCTTCCGCTCATGTGTCTCTCCATGGGTTTTACGGACGGACCCGGTTCCTGCGCCATCGCTGAATGAATTGGCATGGCGGAAGTCATTACCGACCACGCTGCGACGTTCCTTCCTAAGATGGTTAGAAAAGCCCGACGGTCGTGCATGCTGATTGGCTGTGTCATGACTACTCCTTGCTAGTGGCCTTCAGGTTTTGTACAATCGTGCACAAAACATCCTACACCGAAACGAGAGTTTTATGCAACATGGCACAAAACAACGTGACCGAGGTGGCCGTCCGAGGAAGTTTGACGAAGACGAGGCCCTCGAAAAAATGCAGCGCCGGCTCTGGACGACCGGGTTATCCGGCGTCTCGGTTGATGGCATCGCGCGTTCCGCCGGCCTCAACCGACCAAGCCTCGCCGCAGCGTTTGGCGACAAGAACGCGATCTATGCGCAGGCGGCCGCGCGCTTTGCCGAAATGATGGACAAACGGCTTGGCCGAGCGCTTGATAACCACAGTCTCGAGGCGGCCCTCAGAAGCGCGTTCGACACCGCGATCGACGTCTACACTGCCCACGGGCCCGACGGGTGTTTCGTGATCTGCACGGCCCCGGCAGAGGCGCTCAACAATCGAGTTTGCAAGGACATTCTGGATCAAGCGATCGACGGAATGGACGCCGTCTTCCTGCGCCGACTAGCGAAGGAAGCGAAGCTGGCGTCGGGCGGGGGTATCGACCTTCCAATGATTGCCGCTCAACTCGCGGCGACACTGCAAAGCATCGCCCTTCGCGCTCGCGCGGGGTGGAGGCCGAATAGGCTCCGAAGGCTAGCGGCGGGTGCGATCGCTCAGGTGATGGCCATCTTTGGCGACAAAAGATAGTTCGTTTCTCTGCGTAGCAAACCACAAAGGAGCATGCGCAACCGGCGGCTCAGGGTCGAACCCGAGCATTTTTAGTCACCGGCCGCGACGCGCCGGATCGTCCCGTGCCAGCACGTCGGAAAACTCGTCGAAGCGCTTCCACTTCGGTACCGGCGGAGTGTAGCCCTCGCGCGGCACGTAAGGCGAGGGCTCGCCGGTCGTCATGCGGGGGATGTAGCGCGGGCAGTTGGGGAAGATGCGCTCGGCGCGAACCCGCACGATGAGTTGCGCGCCGGCGAAGCTCGCGAGGAGCGGATCGTCGCTGGCGGCCGACGCGCTGCCGTTGACGCGCAGGCGGTTCGGCTTCTCGAAGTCGATGAAGAGCAGCGCCACCGCCGGGTTGACGAGCAGATTGCCTAGGCTGCGGAACATGCCGTTGCCGTCGTAGCTCGGGAAAGCCAGCTCGGCTTCGCCGGTGACGCGAACGAAACCGGGCGCCCCGCCCTTGAACGAGCAGTCGGGCCGTCCCTCTCCGTCGGCAGTGGCGAGGAAGAACATCGGGCGGCTTTCGATGAACGCGCGGTCCTCGTCGCTGAAGGCCCGGCGCTCCAGTTTCTCCTCCAGCCGGTCGGCGAGGCGGCGCGTGTCGAAGCGATCCTGCAGCTCGCGCATTCCGGCGTGATACGCGGGGGACGTTTCGTCGTTCATGGCGCTACTCCTTCGAAAAAACCACGGGCTGCGCCGGCTTGGTGTTGACGTGCAGCTGGAACAGGTCCGGCCGCGCGTAATGGCCGACGACGTCCAGGGCGCGCCGCGCCACCGCGACCCGCTCCAAGTCGATCTGCGCGTACAGGATTCCCAGGGCGTCGCGCAGCGGCCCGGCGACGATCTTGCCGCCCGGAGCGACGACGACCGAATCGCCCGGGTTGACCCACTCGTCCAGGTCGGGAAACAGCTGCGCCTTGCCGGGGACGCCCTCCGGGATATCGCGCCCCTGGAAGGCGCAGCCGGCGCACATCACCCAGCAGCCGCCTTCGCGGGCAATGTGCTGCATCGTCGCGATCGAGCGCTCGCCGCTGTCGTACGTCGGCGCGACGTAGATCTCGACGCCTTGCGCGTACATCGCGCAGCGCGCGAGCGGCATGTAGCTCTCCCAGCAGATCAGCGCGCCGACGCGTCCGCAGGGCGTGTCGACGGCTTTGAGCCCGGTGGCGTCGCCGAAGCCCCAGACCATGCGCTCGGGATTGGTCGGCATGACTTTGCGGTGCCGGTTCAGCACCGCGCCGTCGGGCCCGATCGCGACGACCGTGTTGTACAGCGTGGCCCGGCTGAAGTCGGCGTCGAGCTCGTGCACGCCGCATACGACGCTGACGCGGTGGCGCTTGGCCGCCTCGCGCAGCGGCGCCAGGTGGTCGCCGGTCAGGTCGACCGCGTTGGCGCGCAGCAGCGAATGCAGCCGCTCGCTGAAGGCCATGTCTCCGCCGGGCCGGAGCCGCCAGATCCACGCCGGATACCCGGGAACGAAGGCCTCGGGAAAAACGACGAGGCGCGCTCCGGCCTGCGCGGCCTCCTCGATCGCGGCCACCGCCTTGGCGAGCGTCGCCGCGCGATCGAGGAACACCGGCGCTTGCTGGACGATGGCGACGCGCGACACGGCTATCGCCTGCTAGGCGATGTCTTCGTGAATGCAGAGTGTGTTGCCTTCCGGATCCTGGAACCACGCGGCCTTTTCAGACCCGAGGACGGCGACGTGATCGACGGTCTTCAGGCCGGGAAAGTCGTAGTCGGCGAACGCGACGCCGCGTGCTTCCAGGGCGCGGATCGCGGCGACGATGTCCTTGACCTGGAAGCTCAGCGTCGAGTGCGTGGCCTTGGTGCCGCCCGGTTTCGGGAAGAGCGCGACCTCGGTTCCGCCGCAGCGGTATACGAACTTGCCGCTGGCCTTGGCGCCGACGGGCTCGAGGCCGAGCTGCTCGCCGTAGAAACGGCGGGCGCGCTCGAGATCGATGACCGGGAGCATGCAGCTGATCTGCGTGCCCTTGAGCACGCTTGAGCGTGGTGCGGGTGCGTTCATGTCGCCTCCTTGAGATTGAGAGCTCGCCGGCCGAACATTTACGGTCCGGCAAGTGCGGCCTATACTCCGCCCGAAGGGCACGGCGGCGCCATACGTGTTTCCACGTAGCCGCGCTGCCTGCGGGGAGTCCATGGCAACCGTCGCGGGACGCATCGCCGAGCAGGGTCTGAAGCTGCTGAACGAGATCGCGGCGGAAGCGTGGAGCCTGGAGAGCTTCGCGAGCTCGGGGCTGGACCGCCTGCCGCGTCTCGTCGCGTCCGAAGTCACGACGCTCAGCATCTGCGACCTGGTGCGCGGCCGCCGCACGGTGTTCAGCACGCCCAACCGGGTCTTCTCCGCAAGCGAGCGGGCCTCGTTCGACGCGCACTTCCACGAGCACCCGCTAGTGCTCTACCACTCGCAGACTCCGGGCGGCACCACGCACCGCATCAGCGATTCGCTTTCGAATTCGCAGTTCCGCCGCACGCCGCTCTACAACGACTACTACCGCTGCGTCGGCATCGACCACGCGATGGCGCTGCCGCTGTACGTCGACCGGCGGTTCCTGGTGAGCTTCGTCTTCAACCGCAAACGGCGCGATTTCGACGCAGCCGAGCGCGAGGCGCTCGACGTTCTGCGGCCGCAGCTCGCCGCGCTGTTCGGCCAGGCGCTCTCTCAGGAGCGCACGCGCTCGCTGCTCGCGCAGATCGATTCGCTCGCCGCGCCCGGCGGCTGGAGCGCGATCGAGCTGGACGCCGAGCGGCGCGTGGTGCGAGCTTCCGACGCGACGCGGGAGCGCATCCAGGCCTGCTGGCCGCATTGGAAGGGCGGCGAGGGGACGCGGCTGCCCGAGGCGCTCGACCGCTGGCTGCACGAGCGCCTGGAAGGAACGGAAAGCCTAGCCGGCACCGCCGCGAGCGGCTCATTGACAGTCGGGCGCAGCGGGAGGGCATTGCGCGTGCGGCTCGTGCCCAACCCGGCGGCCGGCGGCGGCTTCCTGCTCTTCGTCAGCCTGGTCGTGGAGGCCGATTTCCCGGCGTCCGCTGCGGGGGCGGCTCTCACCCCGCGCGAGCGAGAAGTGCTGCAATGGGCCGGTGCGGGCAAGACCAACGCGGAGATCGGCGTGATCCTCGACATGAGCCCGCGCACGGTCGAGAAGCATTTCGAGCACATCTTCGAGAAGCTCGGGGTCGAGACGCGCGTAGCGGCGGTGATGCGGCTGCTGGTCGGATCGCAGCGCTAGGCCCGCATGTTCCCCATCTCGACGGGCAGGCCCGCGACCATGGCGACCAGCGGCATGGTCACCTCGCCGCATTCGCTCGCCTCGGCGGCGGGCGTCGACGCGCTGCGCGCAGGAGGTTCTGCGGTGGACGCCGCGATCGCGGCGGGCGCCGCTCTCTGCGTTCTTTATCCGCACATGACGAGCGTGGGCGGCGATGCGTTCTGGCTCGTCTACGACGCCCGTGCACGCCGCGTGCGCTACCTGAACGGGGGCGGGCGCGCGGCGCAGAAGGCGAGCATCGACTGGTTCCGCTCTCGCGGTATGAACCAGATTCCGCTTCGCGGCTTTCTGCCCGCGACTCTGACGGTCTCCGGCGCGGTCGCGAGCTGGTGCGCCGCGCACGAGGAGCACGGCAGGCTGCCGCTCGCGCGCGACCTCGCCCAGGCGATCGGCTACGCGCGCGAGGGCTTCCCCGTCACGGGACGGCTCGCACGGGCGATCGAGCTGCACGCGGCCGACGGCTCGCTGAACGCGAGCGCCCTGGCGGTGTTCGCTCCCAGGGGAACGGCGCCGCGCGCAGGCGGCGTGCTCTCGAACCGGGGGCTCGCGCTCGTGCTGCAGCGGATCGCCGAGGGCGGCCGCGAAGGTTTCTACGCGGGCGAGACCGCGCGGGCTCTCGCGACGTTCTCGCGCGCCGGCGGCGGGTTCTTCGACGAAGCGGATCTGCTAGCGCAGCGCGCGACCTGGGGCGAGCCGCTCTCGGGCAGCTACCGCGGCATCGAGATTCTCGAAACGCCTCCGCCCACCCAGGGCTTCACCGTGCTGGAGATGCTCAACCTCATCGAGCCTTACGAAATCGGCGGCATGGATCCGCTCGGCGCGGAGCTTGCGCACCTCCTGGTGCAGGCGAAGCAGATCGCCTATCACGACCGCGACAGGCTGCTCTCCGATCCCGAGTTCCGGCCCGTGCCCGTGGAGAAGCTGATCTCGAAGGCGTACGCCGGGGAGCGCGGGCAGCTGATGCGCGCCGACCGCGCGCTGCCGTGGGACCTGGTTCCGTCACACGGGACGCTCGCGGGCGACACGGTGTTCGTCTGCGCGGTCGACGCCGAAGGCAACGCCGCGGCGCTGATCCAGAGCCTGTACTTCACCTTCGGCTCGGGCGTGGTCGCGGGCGACACCGGCATCATGCTGCAGAACCGCTCGGCCTACTTCTCGCTCGACCCGCAGCATCCCAATCGCCTCGAGGCGGGCAAGCGTCCCATGCACACCTTGATCGCGTCGATCGCGCTGCGCGACGGGCGCCCATGGCAGGTGCTCGGCTGCATGGGCGCGGACGGCCAGCCGCAAATCCATCTGCAGACCTACGTCCGCCTCGTCGACTTCGGCCTCGACATCCAGCAGGCGCTCGAGGCTCCGCGCTGGCTGTCGGGGCGCTTCAACATCGGCGATCCGCGCGACCTGCTCAACGTGGAAGGGCGCTTTCCGGAAGCGGCGACGAAGGAGCTCGAGCGCCGCGGGCACGCCGTGAACCGCTGGCCCGACTGGTGCGAGCTCGCCGGGCACGCGCAAGGAATCACCGTCGATCCGGTCTCCGGCGTGCGCATCGGCGGTGCCGATCCGAGGAGCGACGGCGCCGCGATCGGTTATTGAGAGGAATCTACGACTGCGAGGCCGGTAGCCCGCGAAGCACCTGCAGGATGTCGAGCTGCAACAGCAACCCCAGCTCGTCTCCGAAGTACCAGCTTTCCTTCCACTTGCCGTCCGCGATGCGCATGACCCCGATCTCTGTCACCCCGACGCGTTTTCCGCTCGGCGCGAGACCGTACAAGCTCTCGGTGTGCGTGCCGATCAGCTCGAATTGCATCCAGACTTTCTCGCCTTCCGCGAGGAGGGTGTCGATTCGATCGCGCCGGTCCGGAAAAGCGTGGGTGATGTTGAGCTTGGCCAGGTTTTTCGCCACGCCGTAGTCGCGCAGGTGCTGGAAACCGAAACGCTTCTGGCGGTAGTCGGGCGCTCGATCGGGACTCGCCGGCGGGACCGTCTTGGAGCTCGCCACGATCAGCTTGTTGCGGTCTTCCTCGGAGGCGGGAGGTGCGGACTTCAGCCGTTTCAGCACCGCATCGGGTTCCTCGCCGGTGGTGGACGGCTCGGGGACGATCAAGCGCCCGTCCTTGCGGGGCGGCAGCGCGGAGCCAAGCTGCCTGAGTAACGCCGCTTCATCGGCCATGAACCAGCCTTCGACGATTTTGCCGTTCGCGAGCCGCAGGATGCAGAGCTCGTAGACGTCGATTTTTTTGCCGGTCGGCGCGATGCCGAACAAATCCCCCTTGTGGGTGCCGGTGAGCCGCCACAGCATTCCCACCCTGTCGCCGTCGGCGATGATGTCCTCGATGACGTCGACGCGATCGGGAATCGCGTCGCGCAGGCCCGTTCCCGGATTGGCGAACCCCTGGTCCTTCGCATTGTTCGCCAGGTGCTGCAGCCCCGCCCGCGTCCGCTTGTAGCCGGGCGCGAAGAATTCCTCGGTCGGCGCCCGGCGGTTCATCGTTTCCTTGTAGCGCCGCGCGAGGGCTTTGTTGCGCTCGAGCTGCGAGGCCGGAGTCTGCGCGGCGCCCCGGCGCGCGAAAGCCAGAGCGGCGCCCGCGCCGATCGCGTTCTTCAAAAATCTGCGGCGCATCATCAGATCTTCTCCGGAAAGCGGATGATGAATCCGTCCCGATTGGGCATTTTCACCTTGGGCAGCGTCTCGGGGTTCATCGACTCGTTGTCGCGGATGAGCTTGTTCTCCGCGAGGATGTAGGCGGTAAGCGCGTAGACCTCGTTGTCGGTGAGCGTCCTCGGCTGCTGCCAGGGCATCGCGCGGCGGATGAAGTCGAAGAGCGTCGTCGAGTAGGGCCAGAAATTGGCGACGGTCCTCACCGAGTCCATGTTGGCGATCTTCGCGCCGCCGACGAGCGCCGCGTTGTTCCCGCCCTTCGCGTTTTCGCCATGGCACATCGCGCATTTCTGCGCGTAGATGCGCGCTCCTTGCGCGGGCGTGCCGCCTCCCGGAGGCAGGCCCGTGCCGTCGGGCTGGATGCTGATGTCCCAGGGCGCGATGTCGGCTGGGTCGATCGGCCTTCCCAGGTTCGGGGTCTGCGCGCAGACCGCGCCGGTGCCGAGCGCGAAGGCGAGGGCGGCGAAGCTTCTAAGCGTAGACATGGCTCACCTCCCCGCTGGCAGCGACGGACCAGCTCGTCGGCCCGTTGTAGTGCTGGCTGATGAATGCCGTGACCGGCGGAGTCTTCGCGCTCTGGCCTCGTGCCGCGACGATCTGGGCGCGGGTCGGCTGGACGTTGCCGGACTCGTCCCAGGCGCGGCTCTGGAGAACCGCGGGCCCGCCGTCCCAGCGCCAGGGCACGCGGAACCGCGCGAAGGCCTTGCTCTGCACCGGCTCCTGGAGAGCAGCCTGGGCCCAAGTCTTTCCTCCGTCGGCCGAGACCATCACTTTCGATATGCGGCCGGTGCCCGAGTAGGCGATGCCGGAGATCTCGTAGAAACCCGGTCCGTTGAGCTTCAGCCCAACCGAGGGATGCGTGATGAAGGACTTCACCTCCTGTATGAAGTAGAAGCGGTACGCCTTTCCGTTCGGAAGGATGGGTGCGTAAGTGCGCGCCTCGTAGTAGCTCATCGCGGGTTCCTCGACGAGCTTGATCCGGCGCAGGTATTTGACGTTCATATTGCCTTCCCAGCCGGGAAGCAAGAGGCGCATCGGATAGCCGTTGCCGGGCATGAGGCGCTCGCCGTTCTGGTAGAGCGCGATCATCGCGTCGTCGAGGGCTTTGGTCAGCGGCACGCTGCGGCTGAGCGCAGGCGCGTCGGTGCCTTCGGCTATCAGCCACTTCGCCTTCGGATCGATGCCGGTCTCCTCGAGGAGCAGCGACAGCGGCACGCCGGTCCACTCGGCGCAGGAACAAAGACCGTGCAGCGCCTGCACGCTCGCCTGGATCGGTTCCTTGGAGAACATCGGCGCGCTGTTGCCGCCGCACTCGACGAAGGTCATGCGCGACACCATGGGGTAGCGCGCGAGCGAGTCGAGCGTGAACACCAGAGGCTGCCTCACCAGGCCGTGGATCACCAGGCGATGCCGGTCGGGATCGACGTCCGGATTGCCGGCGTGGGAGATGACGAAGTGAAGGCCGTTCGGCGTGAACGAGCCGTTCAGCAGATGGTGCGGGGTGCGCGCGTGCTGGGTGCGCGGCTCGGCGTTGGGATTGCTCAGGGTGCGGACGACCTTTTCCTCGAAGCGCGAGCGCTGCTCGTAGCCCTGCACCGTCTTGCCGGGCGCGAGGCTCCAGAGATCGTCCGCGAGCGCGTCGGCCCTTGCGGATCGGGCGAGCGCATACCCGGTCATCGCTGCGGCCGCGGCTCCGCCTTTCAGGAAAGCGCGGCGGTCGAGCAGTCCGTTGCCGGCGACGGGCTCCCCCCATTCCGTGTCGGATTTCATGACGTCCTCCTTCTCCGTTTGCGGATATTTTGCTCCCAAACTCGGCGGTTCGTGAAATCCGGCGCTTCTTGACGCTCAGTGCGCGGGAGCGAACAATGCCGGGCAGTCCGAGCTTAGGGAGAGGTCCGTGCCGTCCCGCAGCAGCGCCGACCATTCGGTCAGCCCGCCGAGCGTCAAGATCCCCCGCGACTACAACGCCGCCTACGATCTGATCGAGCGCAACCTCGCGGCGGGACGAGCCGCGAGGATCGCCTACGTCGACGACTCCGGTCAATACACCTTCGGCCAGCTCGCCGAGAGGGTCAACCGCTTCGGCTCGGGGCTCAGGGCGATGGGCCTCGAAATGGAGCACCGGGTGCTGCTCGCGCTCACCGACACGATCGACTTTCCCACGGCGTTCCTCGGCGCGATCAAGGCTGGCATCATTCCGATCGCGGCGAACACGCTCCTCACGCCGAAGGACTACGAATACATGCTCGCCGACAGCCGGGCGAAGGCGCTGATCGTGTCCGAGCCGCTGCTGCCCCAGTTCGCTACGACGATCGGCAAGCTGCCCTTACTCAAGCACGTCGTCGTTTCCGGCGCCGCCTCCTCAGTTCAGACCGGGGCCCACACCGCGTTCAAGGACGTGCTCGCGAAGGGATCGCCCGAGCTGCCGCCGGCGCCGACCACCTGCGACGACGCCTGCTTCTGGCTGTATTCGTCCGGCTCGACCGGGATGCCCAAGGGAACGGTTCACGTGCATTCGAGCATGATCCTCACCGCGGAGCTGTACGCGCGCGGCGTGCTCGGGTACCGGGAAAGCGACGTCGTGTTCTCGGCGGCGAAGCTTTTTTTCGCCTACGGTCTGGGCAACGCGCTCTCCTTCACTCTCGCGGTCGGGGCGACGGCCGTCCTCATGGCCGAGCGGCCGACGCCCGCGGCGGTGTTCAAGCGGCTGAAGGAGAAGAAGCCCACGCTCTTCTTCGGCGTCCCCACGCTTTACGCCGCCATGCTCGCGAGCCCCGACTTCCCAGACAGGGACCAGCTCGCGCTGCGCCAATGCGTCTCGGCGGGCGAGGCGCTGCCGGCGCAGATCGCGAAGAACTGGAAGGAGAAGGCCGGCGTCGAGATCCTCGACGGGATCGGGTCGACCGAGATGCTGCATATTTTTCTCTCCAACCGGCCGAACGACCTGCGCTACGGCACCACGGGGAAGGCCGTTGACGGATACGAGCTGCGCCTGGTCGACGACCAGGGCGAGCCGGTGAAGCCGGGCGAGATGGGCGAGCTGCAGATCAAAGGTCCCACGAGCGCGGCCTACTACTGGAACAATCGGGACAAGAGCCGGAACACGTTCAACGGCGGCTGGACCAAGAGCGGTGACAAGTACGCGCAGGACAAGGACGGCTACTACGTGTACGGAGGACGCTCGGACGACATGCTGAAGGTGTCGGGGATCTACGTTTCGCCGGCGGAGGTCGAGGCCGCGCTCGTCGGCCATGAAGCGGTCCTCGAGGCGGCGGTGGTCGGCGCCGAAGACGAGAACAAGCTCGTCAAGCCCAAGGCCTTCGTGGTGCTCAAGCCGGGCAACTCCGGCAGCGACGCGCTGAAAACGACCCTCCAGCAGCACGTCAAGGACAAGCTCGCGCCGTACAAATATCCGCGCTGGATCGAGTTCCTGCCCGAGCTGCCGAAGACGGCGACCGGGAAGATACAAAGGTTCAAGCTGCGCGTGCGCCCTTGAGCGAGCCGGTCCGCGCTTGGGTCGAGGAAGCGAAACGCATCGTCGTACTGAGCGGCGCGGGGATTTCCACTGAGTCGGGAATTCCGGATTTCCGCGGGCCTCAAGGGGTCTGGACGAGAGATCCGGAGGCCGAGAAGCTCTCGGATATCCGCTACTACACCGCCGATGCGGAGATACGCAGGAAATCCTGGCAGTCGCGCCTGGCGCATCCGGCCTGGACCGCGCGCCCGAACGCGGGCCACGAGGCGATCGTGGGACTCGAGCGGCGCGGCAAGCTCCACGCGCTCATCACCCAGAACATCGACGGGCTGCACCAGAAGGCCGGCAACTCGCCCGATTTGGTGATCGAGGTCCACGGCACGGTGCACGGCGTCGTATGCCTATCCTGCGGGTCGAAGGGCCCGATGCAGGCGGCCCTAGCGCGCGTCCGCGGGGGCGAATCGGATCCAGCGTGCACGCACTGTGGGGGAATCCTGAAAAGCGATACCATCTCGTTCGGACAAGCGCTCGTGCCCGAGGTCATCGACCGCGCGATGCGCGCCGCTGCCGAGGCCGACCTGCTCATCTCGGTCGGGACGAGCCTGCAGGTGTATCCGATCGCGGGGGCGGTCCCCGCGGCGAAGCATGCGGGCGCGCGGGTGGTGATCGTCAACGCGCAGCCGACGCCTTTCGACGGCATCGCCGACGCGGTGCTGCGCGGTGCGATCGGCGAGACTTTGCCGCGCATTCTCGGATCGCAGGCGCCACAGGAGGAGTGATGGAGGCGGTTTCCGAAGAAATCTCGAAACAAAAAAAGAGATTTTGGGATCGGCTGCTGCCGCTGAGGTACTGGTTCGGCGCGGACGCGGCCGGCGGCTTGGAGGTGGGGCAGGCCAAGACGCGGCTGATCTGCACCTTCGTGGGCCTGTGCGGCCTGGGCGTGATAGCGACCTTCGCCAGCGTTCCCTTGAGCGTCTTGGCGACCGGAGTCGCGTTCCTGCTGTACGCGCTGTTTTACCTGGTGCTGGTCCGCAGGCGCCCGGTCCCGACGCACACGAGGCGCGGATTCGCCGTGCTGGTGGACAACCTGGCGAACATCTATATCGCGTCCTTCGGCGGCCCGTTCGCCGCCTACGCGGGGTTCCTTTTCCTGGTGACGATCGGCTGGGGGCTGCGGTTCGGTCGCCATTACCTGGTCCTCGCGACCGGCATCGCGATCCTCGGGATGGTGTGCAATCTGGTGGTGAGCCCGTATTGGGAGGAGAACCTGCTCTTCGGAGCGACCCTCATTTTTGGGCTGCTCGCGAACACGCTCAACGCGTCCATCCTTCAAGGAAGGATCGCGACGGCCAATCGCCAGCTCGCCGAGAAGGTCGAGGAGGTCTCGCGCCTCGCCTGGCAGGATCAGCTGACCAAGCTCCCCAACAGGCCGTATTTTCGCGAGCGCCTGGGGCAGATGCTCGCCGCGGCGGCGAGAAGCGGCCGCCAGGTCGCGCTGCTCCTTTTCGACATCGACGGCTTCAAGGCGGTCAACGACACGCTGGGGCACGAAGCGGGGGACCGCTTGCTTCGCGAGATCGCCGAGCGGGTCGGGCGCCGGGTCCGCCAGGCGGACACCTTCGCGCGGGTCGGAGGCGACGAGTTCGTGATCCTCATGGACATAGCCCACGACAAATCGGATGCGATTCCGGTCGCCGAAACCGTGGTCGGGGCGATCGCGGAGATCGACACCTTCGCCGGGCACGGGCTTCGCATCGGCGCGAGCGTCGGCATCGCGTGCAGCGACCGCATCGCAGCCAGGGAGCGAATGGCGGATGAATTGCTGATACAGGCCGATCGCGCGATGTACGAGGCCAAGCGCGCGGGGAAGGGCCGCTACAAGTTCGCCGACGAGGGCGGCTGAGCGCACGTGAGCTCCTCCGCGATCGTTCCGCCGGCGCGCATCGGCTTCGTCGGCCTGGGACGGATGGGGCAGCCGATGGCCCGCCGGCTCTCTGCGGCCGGATACCGGATCCTTGCGCACGACCTCGATCCGGAGGCGCTCCGGCGCGCGCGCGAGGCAGCCGGAGCCGAGGCGCCCGGGTCGCTCAAGGCGATCGGCGAAGGCTGCGAGGCGGTCATCACGATGCTGCCCGACGGCGGCGCGGTGCGAACCGTCGCGCTGGGGCGCGACGGAATCGCGGACAGCCTTGCCGCAGGGCTCTCGGCGGGAAGCGTCCTCATCGACATGAGCTCGTCTTCTCCGGTCGGCACGCGGGATCTCGGCGCGCAGCTCGCGCGGCGCGGAGTCGGGATGCTCGACGCGCCGGTGTCGGGCGGGGTGAGAAGAGCCGAGGACGCGACGCTCTCCATCATGGTGGGCGGCGAGGCGCGCAGCGTCGCGCGCTGCAGACCCGTGCTCGAGGCGATGGGAAGGGAGATCTTCCTCACGGGTGCGCTCGGGTCGGGGCACGCGATGAAGGCGCTCAACAACTACGTTTCGGCCGCGGGGCTCCTCGCCGCGGCGGAGGCGGTGCTCGCCGCGGCGCGCTTCGGGCTCGATCCCGGGAAAGTCGTGGACGTGCTCAATGCGTCGACCGGGATGAACAACTCGACGCTGAACAAATTTCACCGATTCATCCTGTCGCGCAGCTTCGACTCGGGATTCTCGCTCGACTTGATGGTGAAGGATCTGAAGACCGCGCTCGAGGTCGCGCGCGCGACGGGATCACCGGCTCCTTTCGCCGAGGCCTGCGTCGAGGCCTGGAGCGAGGCGCAGGCGGCGCTGGGCCCGGGTCTGGATCACACGGCGGTCGTGCGCCACTGGGAGAATCTCGCCGGGACGGAGTTGTCCGAGAAATAGTCTCCCCTTGACGCCGGCGAACGCCGGCCGCAAGCTACGGACCGACTGGAATTCACGCATGGCCGCCTCGGAACCCAAATCGACCGAGCTGAAGCTCGATCCGGACAAGCTCTATCTGGAGGAGGTCTTCACGGATCGCCGCATCGGGACGCTCCGCCGGCTCACTCCGGTGAAGAAAGACGGAACACCGGACTCGGCGCGGCCAGTCGTCTTCGTCGGCGAGACCCAGATCCTCACGCCGGCGGGCTCCATCCCTATCGCGTTCGAGATCGAAGCGGCGTCGGTGGGCGAGGCCGCCGAGAAATTCGGCGCGCTCGCCAAGGACGCGATCGACCGCACCGTGCGCGAGCTGCAGGAGCTGCGCCGTCAGGCGAGCTCCTCCATCGTCGTTCCGCAGGGTCCGGTCGGCACCGGCGGGGGCGGGAAGATCCAGCTTCCCTGACCCCGCGCGGCTATTTGATCAGCCCCGATTTCACCGCGATCTCGGAAACGCGCCGGTGCTCCTCGCGGATCTCGGCGAGGAGCTTCTCCGGCGGAGAATAGTCCATCACCATGCCGAGAGGCTTGAGCTTGGCGGCGATCGCGGGGGACTTGATGGCGCGCTCGAGCGCGGGCACCAGCGCGCGCGTGACTTCGCCGGGCACGCCTGCAGGCGCGAAGAACGCGACCCAGATTCCGAAGAGCCGTTCCGTGTAGCCTAGATCCGCGAGAGTCGGTATGTCCGGAAACTCCGGATACTTGCTCGAGATGACGACCCCGCGCAAGGCGCCGCTGCGCAGATGGCCCGTCATCGTGCCGAGGGCGAGCACCACACCCTCCACATGCCCGCCGAGCAGCGCGGTGACGCCCGGCGAGGCGCCGGTGAAGGGTACGGAAACAAGGCCCGCCCCCGTGAGTGAATTGATCGTGTACACGCAGAATTCTCCCACCGATCCGGCGCCGGCGGTCCCGATGCGCACGCTTCCAGGATTCTTCTTGGCGTAGTCCGCGAGCTCGGCGAACGTCTTGTACGGCGCGTCCCCGCGCACCGCGAGAATGCTCGGCGAGCGCATCGCGAGGCCCAGAGGCGTGAGATCGGTCAGAGGGTTGTAGCTCGCGGTTTTGGGATCGAGGATGGACCTGAATACGAGCGACGCGTTGTTGGTCAGGATGATGGTGTGGCCGTCGGGCTTCGCCTTCACGACGAGCTCGGTGCCGAGCGCGCCGCCCGCACCCGGCCGATTCACCGGGACGATGGCCGCCTTGAGCTCTCGCGAGAGCTCGTCGGCGATGGCGCGCGCCGACGTGTCGGTCGCGTCGCCGGGCGCGAGCGGGATCACCAGCGTTACCGCGCCTTTGGGATAGTCCTCGGCGTGGACCGGCGGCGCGGCGGCGAGCAGCACTGCGCACAAAGGTGCGCGCAAAGGTGAAAGGCGGCTCATTCCCGTTCCTCTTCGTCCGGATTCTATCGCATCAAAACGTCGCCCGGGTCTGCACCAGGAATTGCGCCGATTTGATATTCGGGTCGTGGTTCAGCGGAAAGGCGAGATCCAGGTGCAGCACGTTTCCGAACGCCGAGCGCGCGCTGAGTATGCGCAGCCCGAAACCCACGTCGCTGATCCAGCCGGCGTGCTGGGTGTTGCTGTTGGGGCCGCCCCACGCACGGCCGAAGTCGTAGAACACCGCGCCTCCCACGCGGAACAGCCGCAAGGGGTACCAGTCCGTATACACCCGGCGCTCGGCGTTGAACACCACGCGCTGGTCGCCGCTCTGATAGTTCCGCGGATAGCCCCGCAGGCCGGTGTCGCCGCCCAGCACGAGCTGAGTGGATGAAGTGGCGTCCCTGAGGACGTCGCCGGTCAGAGAGAAGAACGTCAGCGTGCGGGCATCCACGCGGCTGAAGAACTTGACGGAGGCGCTCGACGCCTGCTTGTCGAGCGGGCCGTAGCCCGTCTGGCCGATGCTCGAGATCGAACCGAGGAGGATTCCGCCTTTTGGCGTCCGGTACCCGTCGCTTGCGCTGACCGAATAGAGCCATAGCTCCTGCGTCGAGCCCAGCGCGGCCAGGGAGCGGCCCAGTTGCGCGCTCGACTGAAGGCCTATCACGAAATATTCGGGGCGCTCGATCAGATCCAGGTTCTTGTACTTCTCGTAGCCGTCCTCGACGGCCTCGTAGCGAAGGTAGGGCGCGACGAGAGTCGTGTCAGGAGGCAATTGCGTCGGCGCCGGAAGATTCGCCTCGGTGTTGTACGCGTCCTTCTGGTAGCTCATGCCGACCGAGTAGCGCTGGACCCACTTGCCGACGAGTCCCCCGGACCAGCCGCCGAAAACGTCGGCGAGCTTCTGCTTGTGGCGGAACTGCGCCGTCGTAGTTCCATTTTCGAAGAGCGAGTCGATGCGGTCGTCATCGGTCCCTTTGGCGCCGGCCGCCCAGCGCGTCTCCAAAGCGTAGAACGGCCGGGTCACCGACATGGTGTGGTTCTCGCCGTCGCTCAATTGGCTGAGCGAATAGTCGATGACGGTCCAGCCGTCGAACGCGTGCGGATCCGACAGCTGGTACACAGTGCCCGTGCGATCGGGATCGGAGAAGCGGTTGACCCCGACCAGGATCCCCGTGCCGAGGGCGTTGGTCTCCGTCAGCCCCACGTTGGTCCGGTTCGCGCCTCCGCTCCGGCTGGCGCTGAATCCCGGTTGCAGCGTCCAGGTATCGCGCGTGCGCACCTCGACGTCGACGATCCCGCCGCGATAGGCGACCGGCACGATGTGGACCTCGTAGAAAATTCTGTAGGATCGGAGCAGGCGCTCGGTCTCGTCGATGACGTGGACCGAGACGCGGTCGCCGGTCTTGAACAGCAGCTTGCCCTCGACCACTCCGGGCCGGGTCTGGATGTGAATGGCGTTGGCCGCGCGGTAGAGGACGTTGTTTTCGTGCTCGTCCTGCAGATCGAAAATATTGTGCGTGACGACGCGGATTTCGCCGATCACGGCGCCGGCCGCCTCGAGCTCGGCGAATGAGGGTATCGTCGCTGGAGCGACCGACGCGGGCTCGGAAACCGGCGGAGGCTTGCGCTCCGGAGGCGCTTCCTGCGCCGCCGCCGTTCCAAGCATGCACGCGGCAAGCGCGAAGCAGCCGAGCGGGGATGCGGGCCGGAGCGCGGAGCGCGGCATCAAGGCGGAGCGGCGCTAGCGCACCTCGTAACCCAGTTGCGCGCACTGCGTCTTCGCGGTGCGAACTCCGATGGCCCTTTCCAGCGCGCCGCCGTCCGCCGCCACGACCTTTCCTCCTCGAATGTAGACGACCATCGGATAGAACCCCTCGTAGACTCCGCGGGGGTCCCTGTCGTTGATCACCACGCACACCGCCCATCCGTACTCCCGGTCTTTCCGGTAGAGAGGCGCGGGGCCGGCCTTGAACTCGATCAAAGCGAAATTAGGCTCGCTGAGCCCAGGTCTCAGGTAGTCGCGCACGATGGTCTCGTAGGCTTCCGGGCGCGGACCGTAGTCGAGCGCCGCGATCTCCTCGCGCGACAGGGGCGGCGATTGGCACCCCGCCAGAAGCGCCAGCGCGATCGACGCCGCCGCGAAAGCTCTCAGAGCGCGCCCCCAATCGGTCAAGGCGTCACGAAAGGCACGCCGAGCTCGTTGCACCCGGCGCGCGCGTAGCGCCAGCCGATCACGTTGTCGTCCCCACCGCCGTTCACTGCGACGATCTTGCCCTCGCGGATGAAGAACACCATCGGGTAGGGGCCTTCGTAGGACCCGCTCTTTTTCTTCTCGTCGATCCACACGCACACTCCCCAGCCGTATTGGAGCGGGCGCAGCGCGGTGTCCTGCTGATAGAGCTGCTTGGGTCCCGCCTTGAATTCCACGATGACGTCCCCGGGATCTGCAAGCTTGGGCTTGAGATAGTCCCGAACGAGCTGCTCGTAGTTCTCGGGTCGCGGACCGTAATCGTACGCGGCCATCTCCTCCTGGGTAGGGGGGCTCTTGCATCCGCAGGCGAGCGCCGCCGCGGCACCCACGCCGAGAACCGCCAGTGTCTTCCGCACGCGGCGCATGAGCTCCCCCTACTTGGGCTGCGCCACCGTCCGCAGATAGGGCTTGAGCGTCTTGAACCCCTGCGGGTATTTCTTCTTCGCGTCCTCGTCCGACACCGAAGTCGGGATGATCACGTCCTGGCCGGGCTTCCAATTGACCGGCGTGGCCACGCTGTGCTTGGCGTTCAGCTGGAGCGAGTCGAGGAGTCGAAGAACTTCGTCGAAGTTGCGGCCCGCGCTCATCGGATACACCAGCATCGCCTTGACCTTCTTGTCGGGCCCGATCATGAACACCGAACGTATCGTGGCGTTGTCGGCGGCCGTGCGTTTCCCGCCGCTCGCATTCGGGTGGATCATGTCGTAGAGCTTCGCCACGGTGAGGTCGGCGTCGCCTATCATGGGATAGTTGATCGCGGTCCCCTGAGTCTCCTTGATGTCGTTCACCCACCGCTGATGATCGCTCACCGGGTCGACCGAGAGCCCGATGATCTTGGTGTTGCGCTTGTCGAATTCGGGCTTGAGCTTCGCCATGTACCCGAGCTCGGTGGTGCACACGGGCGTGAAGTCCTTGGGATGTGAAAAGAGGATCGCCCATTTGTCGCCGATCCATTCATGGAACCGGATCTTTCCTTCGGTGGTGTCCGCCGTGAAGTCCGGCGCCTCGTCTCCTATGCGAACTGCCATTTTCGCCTCCGTCATGGTGGCGGGCCGGAGCGGGGTGCGCCGCGCTGGCGCGTCCGACCCAAAGTTTGAGAATTCCCGTTGAACGTTGCGGGACAAAAAAATTATACTCCGAAGGTGGCGACGAACGAAACCGGCAAACCTGAGCGATCTCCGACCGTGATTCTTTTCGCCGAGATGCGCGGATTCACCGGCGTGTCGGACATGCTCGATCCGGGTGTCGTAATTGCGCGCGTGGGCGAGTTCGTTTCTCTGGTCTGGAACGCCGTGCAAGAGCACGAGGGCGCCGTGGCGGACATCCTGAGCGATACCGCCATGGCGACCTTCACCGGGCAGGACGACGCCCGGAACGCGATCGCGGCCGCCCAGGAAATCCAGTCTCGATTCGCCGCCCTGGCCGACGCGTGGCGGCGCGATTTCGGCATTCGCGCAGCGGTCTCGATGGGGCTGCACTGCGGGGACGCGGTGGTCGGGTTCGCGGAGAAGAGCCCCACGCCCGAGCAGCTCTTCGTATTTGGCGACTGCGTGAGCATCGCCAATCGCCTGGTTCACCGCGCGCGTGCGGGCGAGTTCGTGGTCTCGGAAACGCTCTTGGACCTGGCCGTCGAGACGGGCGTCGCCCTCGAGGTCGAGCCGCTCCCGCCGCTGGAAATTCCGCGGCGGGACCCGATCAAGCTATACGGCGTGTTGCTCGATACGCGGCTGGATTTCACGCGCGCGTAGGCTCGCGCGACTCAGCGCCAGAATGCCAGGATCATCCCCACGACTTGCAGCATCACGAAGTAGTGGGACGCGTTGATCCAGAACAGCTTCCAAGACTTCTTCTCCCAGGCTACGCCGCTCAGGAGCAGCGGCACGTAAAAGCCGATCCAAGTCCAAAAACCGTTGAAGAAGCCGTAGAGGGCGGCCGGTTGATCGGCTCCGGCCTTCCACACCGAAGGCCGCCACACCTCGCCGGTGTGCGCGAGCACGAACGCCGTGAGGAAAGATCCGATCACCATCAGGATCAAACCGCGCCGCATGAGCTTGGGATCGGGCTTGCTGTCGGCGGGCACGCCCATCTCCTTCATCCAGGCCTTGCCGAGGATCGGGCCGTACCAGAGAAAGCCGAGGACCATACTCGCGACCACCGCTACGAGGATCGCCCAATAGTTCAGATGGATATCTGGCTGCATGGAACCCCCCTTTTCGGATGCGGCCGCCCGGGCTCGGGCGGCGCCAAGCCATGCTAGGAGCATCCCGCTCCCGGCGCAAGCCGGCGCCGGACTACCCGTGCGCGCGCTTGGGTGCCTTGGGACGCAGGGGAGTGACGACGGCGGGCCCCCGCGTGAACATCCTGACCTGGTCGCGCCCGTGTCCTTTCGCCTCGTAGAGCGCCCGGTCGGCCGCGCGGAGCAGCGACACCGGGTCCTCGGCGTGGGTGGGGAAGATCGCGACGCCCAGGGAAGCGGTGACCCCCATGAGGCGGGCGCTCTCCTCCCGCACGGCGGCGCAGATCGCCTCGGCTCTGCTGCGCGCGTTCTGGGCCGTGACGTTGGGGAGCACGAGCGTGAATTCCTCGCCGCCGTAGCGGCAGGCGATATCGCTGCCCCGGATGTGGCTCTTCAGCAGCGTCGCGATTTCCACCAGCACGAGGTCTCCGGCCGCATGGCCGGCGGTGTCGTTGACCCGCTTGAAATGGTCCAGGTCGATCATGATCACCGCGATGCGAAAGCGTCCGCGCTCGGCGCGCAACAGCTCGCGCGAGAGGTAGTCCTGCAGGAAGCGCCGGTTGTACAGGCTGGTCAGGGGATCCCGGATCGCGTCTTCCTTGAGGCTCTTCAGAGCCCTCGCGAGCGCCTCCATGGCCCGGCCGCGCTCCCCGACCACCGCGTTGAGGACCAGACCCGTGATCACCGCGGTGCTCGTGAAAGCGAGCAGCAACAGAGGCGAGGTTTGCAGCGGCATCGAGGCGAACGGTCCGCGGCCCCCGAGCGTGTGCCAAACGGCGAGCGCGCACACCAGCGCGTTCAACGTGGTGACCTCGCGCTGCTCGAAGCGCAGCGCCGCCCAGATCACGAAGGGCAGTATCACGAAGGTGAGCGGCAAGGCCGGAAGGCTGCCCGGCAAGCCGTCGCCGAAGATCGCGTAGGTCGCGGCGAGCATGGGGAAGGCGAGACAGGAGATCTCCACGATCTTCCGGCGCGACCAGCCTGCGCCGGAGTGGACAGACCAGCTGAGGACGAGCGGCGCCGCGATGATGATGCCCATCGCGTCGGCTTGCCACCGCGCCCACCAAGTCCAAGCGACTGCCTGCGGCAGCGGCGACTGCACCCATGCCGCCGCAGTCGCGGCCGTGGCCGCGATCATCGAGGTCAAGCCCGCGATCGCGACGAACTCGACTGCGTCTTCGCCGTGCTCGAAGGTCCGCGGCAAGCCGATGCAGCGCCGCACGAGGGCCGCGGCGGCGAGCGCCTCCAGCGCGCCGCCGGCGCCCATCAGCGCTGCGACGACCGGCGAGGACCCGAGCAGGACCTCGAGCAGGGCTGCGCCCAGCCACACTCCCGGCCAGACGCGATAACCGAACAGGAGAACGCAGGCGAGGGCGACTCCCGATGCGGGCCATATCACTCCCGCGTGGCTCAGCGAGATCCCCGCCAACAAGGCGAGCTGGCCTGCGGCAAAATAAGCGGCGGCGACGAGCGATACCTGGCCGGCGTACGACGTGGCGCCCGCCAGGCTGGTCGGTTGTTCGCGCGCAACTGCATCCATTTTCTAAGCTTTCCTTTCCTGGAAAATCAGGAGATTACAACGTATTGTTACAGTGCAAATATTAAGCTGCCGTAGCCCGTTTGGACAAGCTAGGGGGTGGGGAGTTCGTGAACTATGACGCAGTCATAGGCGCCCTGGAGCCCGTTCCGTGAAATATGACACAGGCATAGGATGCATATTGCGGTTATAGGCGCCGGCGCGGCCGGCCTGCTGTTTGCGCTCCTCATCAAGCGCCGCTTCCCCGCGTGGCGAGTCGAGGCGTTCGAGCAGAACCCGCACGGCGCGACCTACGGATTCGGCGTGGTGTTCTCCGACGGAGCGCTCGCCTTCCTCGAGCGCGATGAGCCCGAGTTGCTGCGCGTCATCGAGGCCGGCATGGAGCGCTGGCCGATGCAGCGCATCGTGCATCGCGGCGAACGGGTCGAAGTGGACGGCAACGGATTCTCCGCGATCGGGCGCCTCGCGCTCCAGGAAGTGCTGCAGGGCCTGTGCCGCCGGGTCGGCGTGGAGATCCGCTACGGCCGGGCGATTTCCTCGCTCGACGAGCTCGCCGGGGCCGACCTCGTCGTGGGCGCAGACGGTTCGAATTCGCTCGTCCGCGACGCACTCGCCGCGCAGTTCGCGCCGAAGGTCGAAGTTCTCTCCAATCGCTTCGCCTGGTACGGCACTTTGCAGCCCTTCGAGTGCCTCACGCTGACCTTTCGCGACAGCAGGCACGGCGCCTTTGTCGCGCACCACTATCGTCACTCGCCCTCGATGAGCACCTTCGTCGTCGAGTGCGGCGACGCGACCTGGAAGAAGGCCGGACTGGACCGGATGAGCGACGCCGAATCGCGCAGCTATTGCGAGCGCGTGTTCGCCTCCGACCTCGGCGGACGCGGCCTGGAGTCGAACAAGTCGGTGTGGCGGCAGTTCCCGCTGGTGCGGAACGAGCGCTGGGTGGCACGTCTTCGCGAGGCGCACGTGGTGCTGCTCGGCGACGCGCTGCGCACCGTGCATTTTTCGATCGGCTCGGGCACGCGCCTCGCGTTCGAGGACGCGATCGCGCTCGAGCGCGCCTTTGCGGAGCGCGGCGAAGACGTCTCGCGCGCGCTCGCGGCGTTCGAGCGCGAGCGCAGGCCGGTCGTCGAGAAGCTCCTCGCAGCCGCGAACGCGAGCTCGTACTGGTACGAGAGATTCCCGGAGAAGATGGATTTCGAACCGTGGCGGCTCGCTTACGACTACATGACGAGGAGCGGGCGCATGACCGAGGAGCGGCTGCGAAGCGTCGCGCCGAAGTTCATGGCGCGCGTCGACGCCGAGCGGAGCGGGAACCGCGGTGCGGCGTGATACACTCGCCGCGGAAACGGGACACCAACAAGAATGGATTTGGCCGCGAAGGAGCAGTCGTCCAGCAGCGCCGTCAGCGAGCTCCAGAAGCGTCTGCGGGACGGGAGCTTCGTCGTTACCGCCGAGGTTTCTCCTCCGGTTTCCACCGACCCTTCGGAGTTCATCGAGCGCGCGCTCGAGCTGCGGCGTTTGGTCACCGCGATCAACGTGACCGACGGCGCGGGATCCAGAGCTCATATGTCGAGCCTGGCGGCCGCGCATTTCCTCGTGCTCAGCGGCGTCGAGCCCATCCTGCAGCTCACTTGCCGTGACCGCAACCGCATCGCGCTGCAGGCTGAGCTGCTCGGCGCGGCCGCGCTCGGCATACGCAATATCCTCGCGCTGCGCGGAGACGACCCGAAGCTCGGAGATCAGCCGGACGCCAAGCCGGTTTTCGACCTGGATACGACCACCCTGCTCGCGACGGCTCGGCGGATGCGCTCGGAGCACAAGCTCCCCTCCGGGACGGAGATCAAGGGCCCGGTGAGATTCGTGCTGGGCGCTGCCGAGCTGCCCGTCGATCCTCCGGCGGGCTGGCGGCCCGACGGACTCGTCTCGAAGATGGAAGCGGGCGCCGAGTTCATCCAGACGCAGTTCTGCATGGATGCCGACGCGGTGCGGCGCTACGCCGCGCGGCTGCTCGAGCTCGGCGTGGCGCAAAAGCTTCCGATCCTGATCGGCGTCGCTCCCATACCCTCGGCGCGCTCCGCGCGCTGGATGAAGGAGAAGCTATATGGGGCGATGATTCCGGACGCCCTTGTCGAGCGGCTCGGGCGCGCCGCCGATCCCAAGGCGGAGGGCCGCAAAATCTGCGTCGAGCTCCTGCAACAGCTCGCCGAGACTCCGGGTGTGGCCGGCGCGCACGTGATGGCGCCCGCCTTTCATTCGGCGATCGGGCCGGTTATCGAGGCCTCCGGGGTCGTAGGCGCAATGCGCGCCGGGGCCGGGCACGGCTGATCGGTTGCCGGCGTCAGTGGTCGTGGATCAAGAACCCGGTTGCCGCGCTGGAACTGCCCAGCATGAAAAGACTATAAACGCCAGGCACCAAGGTTACGTTCGGCGCTGAGAACGTCGGGGTGGTAGGCGAAACGGTCAGGTTGGACAGGCTACCGGAACTTACCAGCCCCTGATTGCCATTCGCGGTGGGAATCGAAGCCTCTCCCAAAGCCACGTCAGAGGCGATCAGCACGCTGTTGTCTTCCAGAGAAATATTGCTGCCGCCATTCACGCCGTTCACCAAACGTAATTTGGCGAAACCGACAGGGGGACGCGTGTTGTCGTCGGTGAGCACAGTGCAGGTCGCAGCCGTCACCAGCAGGGTCAGGTCCTCGCCGTGCAGCGTGGTGACCGGGCTCGCGCAGCTGCCGATACCCGCTCCGCTGCTCAACGCTATCGGGGTGTTGCCGGCTGGAACGAGGATATAGGAGCCGACGCTGGAATTGAAGGGAGACACGCCACCGAGCAAGGAGAGGTTGGCCGCCGTCGCGGAAGTGAGATCGCTTGTCGTATTTGCCGCGATGCGCATGCGGGCGTTGCCATTTTGCCGTGCGGTGACGGCGCCTTGCTGGTTGACGAGCAACCCGTCCACCAACGCTCCCCCCGTTGTGCTCGTCAGCGCCAGTGTCGATATCTGCTGGTCGGCGATCGCCGTCGACGGCATATCCAGCCTGAGGTCTGTCTTGTCGCCTGCACCCGTCACCCAGATGTGATAGGTGTTGGCGGGGACCTCAAAGTAGCCGCTCATACCCGAAAAAATTTGCACCAAGCGGTTCGCGCCTAGCAGAGCGGGAGAAACAGCGCCCGGAGCATAGACGTCGTCGGCCGGGTTGTTGTCCGTCGACACATAGACATCCACATTCCCTGCATCCGTCGCCAAATCTGCTATGCGTATCTTTCCATCGCCCACGGCGGGCGCGGGCTCGCTGTCGACGAGCTGCGCTACTTGCAGGTTCTGAGACGACATGTAAGCGAGCAAGGTAAAGGGCGACGAGGCGGAAAAGGAGAAATTGAATTGAGCCGAGGGAATGCCGGTTCCGGCATCTTCAAGGTCGATAAGATAGCTGCCGACGGTAAGAGTGACGTTGCCGCTGGCGTCGCCGTACGCAACCCCCGACGCGAGGGTCATCCCGCCTGTGACCATGTCCAACGCCTGGCTGGTTCCATTCACGAGGCGCACGGTGTTCTGAGAAGCGCTGCTGTTGTTGTTGTGGCTGCACGCCTGGAGCAAGGTCAAGGTGAGCAGCAGAGGCAGGAAGGTTCGTATATGTTTCACCATCGCTCCATTTCTTTGGGTTCCCGTGGGGGCACATTATCTTTAACTATCCCGATTTCAACCATGGGTAGTTTTGTAAAAATTTGTATGATTTGCATTTCAGCTTACGCGTTACTGACAACGGCGCTGTCTTCGCCGGCGTTTGGATTCATAATGGCGAAAACCGGAAAGAGGAGGCAGGCAAATGAGTGTCCGCAACCTGCAGCACATCGCGCTCGCCGTGCCCGATCCCACGATCGGCAAGAAGTTCTACACCGATTTCGGCATGGAAGGTAAGGATCACGACCGGCGCGTCGTGATGCGCTGCCACGGCCGCGAACAGGATCAGGTGGTTCTGGTCGAGGGCAAGAAGAAGCACATGCACCACGTCGGCTTCGGCACCCAGGCGGAGGAGCTGGCGGGCCTGAAGAAGCGGCTGGAGCAGAACGGCACCAAGCTCGTCGACGCGCCGAAGGAGACGCCCTACGACGGCTTGTGGTTCCGCGATCCCGACGGGCTGCTGGTCAACGTCCGTGCCGCCGAGCCCGCGAAATGGCGCACTGTCCCGGAGTGGAAGATCAACAATCCCGGCCACCTCAACCGCTCGGGCGTCCCCGGCCATCCGAGGCGCGACATCCAGGTTCGGCCGACGCGGCTAGGCCACACTCTGCGCTTCACCCCGCAGATGGAGAAGATGGTTGATTTCTACACGCGCGTCGTGGGGCTGCAGCTCTCCGATCGCGCCCAGGACATCGTAGCCTTCATGCGCGGGCAGGGCGGCAGCGACCACCACATCTTCGGCTACATCAAGTCCGACCGGCCGGGCTTTCACCACGCGAGCTTCGAGGTCGGCAACGTCGACGAGATCGGAATGGGCGCCTGCAGGCTGCTCGACAAGGGCTACAAGGACGGCTGGGGGTTCGGCCGGCACGTCATCGGCTCGAACTTCTTCCACTACATCCGCGATCCCTGGGACAGCATGGCGGAATACTTCTGCGATATCGACTACATCCCGGCCGACGCGAACTGGAAGCCGACCAACTATCCGGCGGAAGACTCGCTCTACGTGTGGGGCCCGAAGCCGCCCGAAGCCTTCGGCGTGAACTTCGAATAAACCGGGGACAGACCCCTATTTTCTACCCTCTGCCGACGCGCCCTCGCGGACGCGGCAAGGAAATAGGGGTCTGTCCCCGGTTTTCTACGCGGCGAGCGAGATCACTGAGTCCTCGTACTTGCCCGCGCCCATGTTGCCCTCGGGAAAGATGCCGCGCTCGGCGATCCACTTGAACGACTCCTCGAACACCTCCTTGGTGTAGGGCTCGAACACGATGCGCTCGCCCGGGCCCCAGCGTCGCGTGTCCATCTGCTCGACGAAGCGCGCCGGGAACTCGTTCTTGTAGTAGTGCGTGTAGAGCTCGGGGCGCAGGTCGATGTCGCGTTGAGCGCGTCGCAGGGCCTTGAAGTACTTGCGCAGGTCCTCCGGATCGGGATTGCCCGAGATCGAGGTCGCCATCATGAAGGTCGTGTCGATCACCTTGCGGAATCCGAGCTGCTCGAGGAAATAGTACGGCCCGCTGAAGAGCGACGCCGCCGGCACCTTGCGGTCGATCAGCTTCTCCAGGCGGGAAAAGAGCAGCCCGTCGGCGAACGAGAGCTTGATGTCGTCGAGCGCGAGGTATTGCTCGAGCCCCTGGATGGTCGAGTAGTGGCTGCCCGACTGGTAACCCACCGAGATCGGCACGCCTTTTAGCTCGCTGGGGTGCGTGATATCCGATTCCGGAGGTACAAAAACCCCGCAGGGCGCGACCGAGTAGGCGTCGGCGTAGAGCTTGCCGTGTCCGTTGGACGCCGCGACGTTGACGGTCCAGTGGCAGGCGCCGCTCACGTCGCAGGCCCGGCCCTGCTCGATGCTCTGGAAGGCGCCGATCTTGTTCGGCGTCGCGTGCTTCTTCGCGGCGTCCCCCGGGCCGTAGTTGTCGCGGAACTCGTAGGCTAGGCCTTCGGCCTTGAAGTAGCCTTTCTCCTCGGCGACCCATTCTTGCAGCCTGAAGTGGGGGGAAATCACGAATTTCGACATCGACAGCTCCTTGAGAGGATCGCGGGTAAAAATCTACTCCGGCGAATGGCGGAATGCAAAGAAAACCCGCGCGGGCGGGGTCCCACCCCCTTGCGGGATGATTCCCTTAAGATACCGGGGGCGGGACATCATGGACTTTCTGGTCAACGGCGCGCGGCGCCGCATCGAGATCAACCGGCTCGTCGTCGCGGGCTGGACCGGGCGAGACAAGGCCGCGGTGGAGAAGCACATCGCGGAGCTGGGGGCGATCGGCGTTCGGCGCCCGCGCGCGGTGCCCACCTTCTACCGGCTCGGGGCGGGCCTGCTGACCAGCGCGCGCGAGATCGACGTGGTAGGCGAGGACTCGAGCGGGGAAGTCGAGTTTGTGCTCGTCGCGGCGCCCGACGCCCTCTACGTGGGCGTCGGCTCGGATCACACCGACCGGAAGGTCGAGGCCTACGCTGTCACCGTGTCCAAGCAGATGTGCCCGAAGCCCCTCGGCGAGGAGCTCTGGGCGTTCGCCGAGCTCGAGGCCCGTTGGGACCGGCTGGTGCTGCGCTCGCACGTGACGCGCAAGGGCAAGCGCCGGCTCTACCAGGAAGGCGAAGTGAGCCAGATGCTCGCCCCGCGCAACCTGCTCGCGCGCTTCTCCTCGTCGGGCGCCCTCGATCCGGGAACCGCGATGTTCTGCGGGACTCTCGCGGTGCGCGGCGAGATCGGCGGAGGCGAGCGCTTCGAGATGGAGCTGCACGACGCCGCGGGGAAACGCAGCCTCAAGCACGAGTACGCGATCCGCGAGCTCGAGAGGGCCGACTGAAGGCGAGGCAGGGGGAGTCATGGCGATCCGCAAAGAGCACAGGGAGTTCCACAAGATCGATCTCGAGCGCGGCTGGGAAAAGCTCCCCGGCTACCCCGACGGAATCCGCCAGCAGGTGCTCGCCGGATTCCTCGACGAGAAGAACAAGCGCGGCTTCCGCACCCGGCACCTGCGGTTCGAGCCGGGCGTGCATACCACCGAGCCCTTCGTGCACGAGTACTGGGAGGAGGTCTACGTTCTCTCCGGCGACCTCTTCGTGGGAAGCGACAAGAACGGCAGAGGCGGCGCGCGCTTCGGCCCGAACACCTACGCGTGCCGTCCGCCCGGCACGCCGCACGGGCCGTTCAGGTCGGAGAAAGGCTGCCTGCTGCTCGAGATGCACTACTACGACGAGGCCGTGAAGGCCTAGCCGCGCCCGGGTGAGAGCATGACCGGCCCGCTCGTCAGTCCGATCGCCGCGCTCGCCCGCGACCTTGCCCAGGGCAGGGCGACGAGCCGCAAGCTCGTCGAGGAGGCGCTCGCGCGCATCGCCGACGCGAGCGGGGAAGGCGGACGCGCTTTCACCAAGGTCCACGCCCAGAGCGCGCTCGCCGCGGCCGAGGCCTCGGACCGCATGAGAAAGCAAGGCATCGTGCCTTCGCCTCTCGCCGGCCTGCCGGTCTCGATCAAGGATCTCTTCGACATCGCCGGCGAGGTCACCACGGCCGGATCGAGGATCCTGCGCGACCGGCCCCCAGCGGCCGCGGACGCGGCCGCGGTGGCGCGCCTGCGCGCCGCGGGGGCGGTCGTGATAGGGCGCAGCAACATGACCGAGTTCGCCTTCTCCGGCATCGGCATCAACCCGCACTACGGCACACCCGCCAATCCCTACGACCGAGCCGCGCGGAGGATTCCGGGCGGCTCGTCCTCGGGCGCCGCCGTTTCGGTCGCGGACGGCATGGCCGCGTTCGCGCTCGCGACCGACACCGGAGGCTCGGTGCGGATTCCGGCGGCGCTGTGCGGCGTCGCCGGCTTCAAGCCGACCGCGGCCCGCGTCCCCCGCGAGGGGGCGTTCCCCTTGTCGAAGACCCTGGATTCGGTCGGGCCGATCGCGCCCACGGTCGCGTGCTGCGCGACGATATTCCAGGTGCTCGCGGGCGAGAAGCCGTGGCCGCTGGCGCCCGCGGCGCTTTCCGGAATGCGCCTGGGCGTGCCGAAAAACCACATGCTCGAGGATCTCGACATCGAGGTGACGGAGGCGTTCGAGTCCGCGGTCCAGCGCCTGTCGCGCCGCGGCGCGAAGATCGTCCACGTCGCGGTGAGCGAATTCGACGAGGCGGCGAAGGCGAACGCCGGCGGGGGAATTTCCCCGCCCGAGGCCTACGCGGTGCACCGCAGGTGGATCGAGCGCGATCAGGAAATCGATCCCCGCGTGCTGGAGCGCATCCTGCGCGGCGGCACCGTCGCCGCGCCCGACTACATCGAGCTGCTCGCGACTCGGGAACGGCTCATGAAGCGCTTCGCCCGCGCGAGCTACGACGTGGACGCGATGATCATGCCGACGGTGCCGCGCGTCGCGCCCACGATCGACGGCGTCGAGCACAGCGCGGAGGCCTTCAGGATCGCGAACGGCAACATGCTGCGCAACACCAACCTCATCAATTTCCTGGACGGCTGCGCGCTCACGCTTCCGATCCACGCGCCCAGGACCGCGCCCGTCGGCCTGATGGTCGTCGGGTTCGCGGGCGAGGACGAGCGCGTGCTCTCCACCGGGCTCGCGATCGAGACGGCGCTGGCGTATCAAGGGCCGGTCCTCGTACAATGATTGTTAAAGCGGACGCGAAGCGCCGCTTTAACTCCGCGCGTCGGAACGGACGCAAAGCGCCGTTCAACGCGCGGAAACATGTTCAAAATTGCGGAGGGAAACGGACATGAGGCACAAGACGCCAAGCATCTTGATGATCGGCATCGCCGCCGCGCTCCTTGCGGCGGCGCCCGCGGCCGCGCAGCAGAAAGTGAAGATCGGATTCATCACCACGCTGTCGGGCCCGCAAGGCGTCATCGGCGAGTACATGAAGAACTCGGTCGAGCTCGCGCTCGATCACATCGGGCGCAAGATGGCGGGGCTCGAGGTCGAGGTGGTCTACGGCGACGACCAGGTCAAGCCCGACGTGGGCAAGCAGGTCGCCGAGGAGATGATGAAGAAGCAGCAGGTCGATTTCGTCGCGGGAATCATCTGGTCGAACGTCATGCTCGCGGTCGCGCCCACGGTCACCGAGGCGGGCAAGTTCATGATCGGCACCAACGCGGGACCGCACGAGCTCGCCGGCAAGATGTGCAACGAGCTGTTCTTCACCACGTCCTGGCAGAACGACGACACTCCCGAGGCGATGGGCAAGGTGATGCAGGACCAGGGCATCACCGACGTCTACGTGATGGCGCCGAACTACGCCGCCGGCAAGGACATGGTCAACGGCTTCAAGCGCTCCTATAAGGGCCGCATCGTCGACGAGGTGTACACGCGCCTGGGGCAGACCGACTACCAGGCGGAGCTCTCGCAGCTGCGCTCGAAGAACCCCAAGGCGGTGTTCGTCTTCTACCCCGGAGGCATGGGCATCTCGTTCCTGCGGCAGTATTCCGAGGCGGGCCTGCGCGGGCAGTTCCCGCTGTACTCGGTGTACACGGTGGACGAGATCTCGATCCCGGCGGTGAAGCACGCCGCGCTCGGCCAGTACGAGACGCGCTACTGGAGCCCCGACCTCAAGAACCCCGCGAACCAGAAGTACGTCTCGGACTACCGCAAGAAGTACGGCAAGATGCCGGTGTTCTACGGGGCGCAGAGCTACGACGGCATCCTGCTGATCGACTCGGCGGTGCGCGCCGTCAAGGGCAATCTCGCCGACAAGAAGGGCATGGTCGCCGCGATGAAGAAGGCTGATTTCGCCTCGACGCGCGGCAAGTTCAGCTACAACAGCAATCACTTTCCCATCCAGAATTTCTACCTGCTGAAGACGGTGACCGGGCCGGCGGGCCAGGATCCGGTGATGGAGATCCAGAAAACGGTGTTCACCAACCACAGGGATTCCTACGCTAAGGAATGCCCGATGAAGTAGCTGTAAACCGGACGCCGGACGGCGCCGGTTTAGCTCTTCATGAACTTCGTGCTCGTCCTCGAGCAGACTCTGAACGGGCTCCAGCTCGGCGTGATGCTGTTCCTCATGGCCGCGGGCCTCACGCTCGTCTTCGGCATCATGAACCTGGTGAACCTCGCGCACGGCTCCTTCTACATGGTGGGAGCCTATCTCGCGACGTATTTCTACCAGGTCACCGGATCGTATTGGCTCGGCGTGCTCCTCGGCCTCGCCGGCACGCTGGCCGTAGGAGTCGCGGTCGAGCTGGTGGCGCTGCGCACGCTCTACGAGCGCGACCATCTCGACCAGGTGCTAGCCACTTTCGGCCTGATCCTCTTCTTCAACGAGCTCGCCGCGATGATCTGGGGCCGGGCCGCGCTGTATACGACGATCCCCGAATACCTGTCGGGTCACGTCGACCTGCTCCCGGGCCTGCGCTACCCGCTGTACCGCCTGGTGATCATCGCGGTCGGCCTTGCCGTCGCGGGCCTGCTGTGGTTCGTGGTCGCGCGAACGCGCCTGGGAATGCTCGTCCGCGCGGGCGCGTCCAACCGCGCCATGGTGGCGGCGCTCGGCGTCAACGTGCGCCTGCTGTATACGATGGTGTTCGGCTTCGGCGCCGCGCTCGCCGGTCTCGCCGGGCTCATGGCGGGGCCGATCCACGTAGTGCAGCCGGGGATGGGCGAGTTGATTTTGATCGAGGTGCTCGTAGTTATAGTAATTGGCGGCATCGGCTCGATCCGCGGCGCGCTCGCCGGCGCGCTGATCGTCGGCATGGTCGATACGCTCGGCCGCGCGTTCCTCAAGCCGGCGCTCGCGACGGTGCTCTCGCCGACCGCCGCCGACGCGGCGGGCCCCGCGCTCGCGTCGATGCTGATCTACCTCCTGATGGCGGCGGTGCTCGCGTTGAAGCCGCAGGGCCTCTTCCCGGCGCGGCTGTGAATTCCCGCACGGTCGCGTTCGTCGCCGGCCTGCTGCTCCTCGCTGCGGTCCCGCCGGTCGCGTCGCTCTTCAACCAGCCTTTCTACCTGGACCTCGTCCGCCGCATCATGATCTTCGCCGTCGCGGCGGCGAGCCTGAACCTGATCCTCGGCTACGGCGGGATGGTCTCGTTCGGCCACGCGGCGTATCTCGGTGTGGGCGGCTACGCGGTGGGCGTGCTCGCGCACTACGGCGTGGTCGACGGCTTCGTGCAATGGGGGCTCGCGATCGCGGCCTCGGCGCTGGTCGCGCTCGTGATCGGCGCGGTGTCGATCCGCACGAGCGGCGTCTACTTCATCATGATCACGCTCGCGTTCACGCAGATGCTCTACTACCTGGGGATCTCGATCGAGGAGTTCGGCGGCGACAACGGCATGCGGCTCGCGGCGAGGAGCCGCTTCCCCGGCCTCGATCTGGGTGACGCGAACACGTTCTACTATGTGGTGCTCGCCGTTCTCGTCGTCGTCCTCTTCCTGGTGCACCGCCTGGTCAACTCGCGCTTCGGCATGGTGATCCGCGCGGCGAGGTCGAACGAGGCGCGCACGCGCGCCGTCGGGTTCTCGCCTTATCCGTACCGCCTCGCGGCTTTCGTCATCGCGGGCGCCTTGTGCGGGCTCGCGGGGGCGCTGCTCGTGAACCATACCGCCTACCTCACCCCCGAGTTCATGAACTGGACGCGCTCGGGCGAGCTGATGTTCATGGTGATCCTCGGCGGCATGGGGAGCGTCGCCGGGCCGGTGCTCGGCGCGTTCGCGCTCCTGCTGCTCGAGGACCTGCTCTCGGGGTGGACGCAGCACTGGCAGCTCGTCCTCGGGCCGCTGCTCGTGCTCTCGGTGCTTTTTTTCAGGCGCGGCCTCGCGGGCCTGCTGTCCGAGAAAAATGAGCGATAGCCTGCTCGAGGTCCGCGGCCTGGCGAAGAGCTTCGGCGCGCTGCGCGCGTGCGACGGCATCGACCTTGCGATACGCGAGGGCGAGACGCATGCGGTCATCGGCCCGAACGGCGCGGGCAAGACCACGCTGATCGCTCAGCTCGCGGGCGAGCTGCGCCCGGACGAGGGCACGGTGCGCTTCGCCGGCGAGGACATCACGTCGCTCTCCTCGCCCCAGCGCGCCCGCAGGGGCCTCGCGCGATCCTTCCAGATCACCAGCATCTATCCGGATTTCTCGGCGCTCGAGAACGTGATGCTCGCGGTGCAGGCGCGCGCGGGCTCGAGCTTCCGCTTCTGGCGCCCCGCGCGCGAGGAGGCCGCGCTCCGCTCGCCCGCTCAAGGCCTGCTGGAGGAGGTCGGGCTGGGGGCGCGCTCGGACGTGCCGGCGGCGAACCTCGCGCACGGCGAGCAGCGTGCGCTCGAGATCGCGATGGTTCTCGCCGCCCGGCCGCGGCTGATGCTGCTCGACGAGCCGGTCGCGGGCATGGGCGCGGAGGAGACGCAGCGCATGATCGCTTTCCTCTCCACGCTCAAAGGGGGCAAGACCATATTGCTCGTCGAGCACGACATGGACGCGGTGTTCTCGCTCGCGGATCGCGTCTCGGTGCTGGTCTACGGCCGCATCATCGCGACCGGCGCGCCCGGCGAGATCCGCGCGAATCCCGAGGTGCGGCGCGCCTACCTGGGCGAGGAGGTCGCCGCATGACTCTCAACGTCGAGGGGCTCGAGGTCGAAGGCCTGGAGACCGCGTACGGGCGCAGCCAGGTGCTGTTCGGCGTGTCCTTCGCAGTCGGCGCAGGCGAGGTGGCGACGCTCCTGGGGCGCAACGGCATGGGCAAGACCACCACCGTGCGCTCGGTCATGGGCATGGTGCGCGCGCGCGCGGGGACGATCCGGTTCGGCGGAAAGGCGCTGCACGGCCTGCCTTCGTACCGCGTCGCGCAGGCGGGCCTGGGCCTCGTGCCCGAGGGACGGCAGGTCTTTCCGAATCTCACGGTGCGCGAGAATCTGGTCGCGACCGCGGCCGACCGGTCCGGCGCCGCGCAGCCCTGGACGCTCGCGCGGGTGCTCGCGCTCTTCCCGCAGCTCGCCGAGCGCGAGCGGCACCTGGGCAGCCAGCTCTCGGGCGGCGAGCAGCAGATGCTCGCGATCGGCCGCGCGCTCATGACCAATCCGCGCCTGCTGATCCTCGACGAGGCCACCGAAGGCCTGGCGCCGCTCGTCTGCGTCGAGATCTACCGCGCGATCGATAGCCTCAAGGCCTCGGGGCTGTCGATCCTCATCATCGACAAGGACCTGAAGGCGCTGACGCGCGTCGCCGACCGCCACTACGTCATCGAGAAGGGCCGCGTCGTCTGGAGCGGCGCGTCCGCCGACCTCGCCCGCAACCGCGAGGTGCAGCACCGCTACCTCGGGGTGTAAAGCCTGTCCTTGCTTTGAGGCCGCCGCACAAGTAATCTCGCCCGCGTGCTGTCGGTCAGGAACCTCTCGAAGTCCTTCTCCGGCCCGCGCGCGAAGACCGTGCTGCGGGACATCAGCTTCGATCTCAAGCCGGGCGAGTACGTCGCCGTGATGGGCGAATCGGGGATCGGAAAGTCGACGCTCCTCAACCTCATCGCCGGGCTCGACCGGCCCGACTCGGGGGAGGTGCTCCTCGACGGCGTCGAGCTCAGCTCGCTCAGCGACGACGAAGCGACCCTACTGCGCCGCAAATACATGGGATTCGTGTTCCAGGCCTTCCACATCCTCCCCTACCTGACCGTCGCGCAGAACGTCGCGCTGCCCCTCGAGCTGAACGGCGCCGACAAAAAAGAGACGGTCAAGCGCGTCGCCGCGCTCCTCAAGTCGGTCAAGCTCGGCGACCGCGGCGAGAGCCTGCCGCGCGAGCTGTCGGGCGGCGAAATGCAGCGCGTCGCCATCGCGCGGGCGCTCGTGCACAAGCCGCGCCTCGTTTTCGCCGACGAGCCCACCGGCAACCTCGACCCGGAAAGCGCGGGCGAAGTGCTGGCGCTATTGCGCGAGTGCGTGAAAGAGGAGGGCGCGGCGGGGATACTCGTGACCCACTCGTCGGCCGCGGCTAAAACGGCCGACCGGACCTACGTCCTTACGCAGGCCGGATTGAAAGCACAAGGGCACGCCAACGCCGACGGCCAGACAGATCGGCGACGCGGCGCAACGGATCGCCGGCGAGCACCGCGGACGTGAGAAATGGTTGGAAATAACGACCGATTGCCGGCTCGTAGTCGCGGAAGTAGTTATACGCAAGACTAGTTTCCCGGTCGAGAGCGAAGGCAGCGTGTCCGAGAGCGGCCCTGCGATCACCGTCCCCGCCCTTCTCGGTGGCGACGAAAGCTGTCGACTGCGCCTACATGCTCGCGCGCGAGAGACCACGTGCGACGAAGTCGATGGGGCGGGACGCAATCATGTCACAGCTACGATCCGGGCATCCTAATCCCGCCACGTGTCGTGAATGATGTTGAAAGGAGATAGACCGCCATTACGTGAAATACGATTGCCGACACCGCTTGATGCAGCTCCATCCCCAAACGCCAATAGGCACCAATCCGTCTTAGGCTCCCCAATGTATCTAACTTAAACTCGACAAACCCGAGAAACGTTTTGCCGAGTGGGAGGATTACTTGTGACCAATAAATGAATATGAACACCACGCAAAACGCCAATAAGCCAATTCGCCAAAGAGGGGATCTCGTCCAGATTGTCGCCACACTCGCTACGACGCCCATCAAGACAATGAGCAGCCCGAGCCACCACCCTACCCAAAGAGATTGCGCGAGCGCGCTCAACTCAAGAGAGTCTTGTGCACCTATGGGTACATGATTCTTCGCACCATCGCGCTGTTTCTCAATCTGACTTTGAACTTTATCCCTAGTAATATCCAAAATCCTCTCGTTCGGTAATGGATAGAGTAAGTAGCAATAGCCTAGGGACAAGACGAGTGTGAGCGATCCAAGGATGCGTTGCGCACGAATATTCATACCTGGCTACTTGTATCAGGCACACATGCCTTTTTCTTGGGATCACAAATTTTTGGGTATTGTCCCATGCAGGTATCGACGCACGCGTCTAAGATCGTCGCCCCTCTAAGATGCCCTTGCAACCAGGGCATCAGTTCATTGCAAATGTCAATGATCACCAACCCGTCCGTCATGTACGGCGGACGGTTTTTGATTCGATCACATTTCTGCGCGCACTCCATACCTTTTGCCTTCCCAAAATTGCTGTCAGCATCGATGGGATCACCCAACCTTTTCGCGGCATCCTGCGGCGTCTTCGGAACTTCAGGGACCAATAATCCTAGAGGGTCAATTAGTCTTAATGGCATATTTCGAACATAGGCATATGTATTTAATGACGCGACTAACCCAAGTGGATCGCTTTCCACATAGCGACCGACGGTTGGATCATAGTCCCTGAAATGGTTGTAGACGACGTTCGTCTCTCGATCGAAGTACTGCCCCGGGAATCTCAAGGGGAAGTCGAACGCGATTCCGTCTCCGTCCGGATCGGTGTTCGGCACGTCGTTCCCAAACGGCTCAGCCTGGTCCCATCTCCACACCGTCGTACCTGTACCGTTAGCAATCATCCTCGGTGTGTTCAGATGATCCGGTTCGATGTAGTAGATCTGCGCCACCCCCGGGTTCACGGTGATCGGCACCGCAGCAGAAGTCGCCGTCTGCCCTGCGTCGTTGGTCGCGACCGCCGTCAGGCTGTAGGCTCCTGCCGCGACGTTCGTCCAGGTGAAGTTGTAAGGCGCCGCGGTCGCGGTCCCGATCAGAGTGGTCCCCTGATAGAAATCCACCTTGGTGATGACACCCACGGTGTCGGTGGCGGTCGCACTCAAGCCGACGCTCGCCGGGGCCGTGAACACCGCGTTCGCCGCCGGAGCGTTGAGGCTTACCGCCGGAGCGGCGTCCACGGTGACGTTGACCGCAGCCGAGGTGGTGACTGCGCCCTGGTTGTCGGTGGCGCGCGCGGTGTAGCTGTGCGTCCCTGCGGCCACGTTCGCAAGCGCCACGCCGTAAGGCGCGGCGGTAGCGGTGCCAACAAGCGTTCCTCCATCTAAGAAGTCCACCTTGGCGACGGTGCCGTCGGCGTCCGCCGCCGTGGCGCTGATCGTGATACTGGCCGGGGCGGCGAACACCGCGCCGCTCGCGGGCGAGCCGATCGCGACCGTGGGCGCGACGTTACCTAGGATCGTCACCGCGGCCGAGGTCGTGGCAAGCCCCAGGTTGTCGGTCGCGCGCGCGGTGAGGGTGTGGGTGCCCGCGGCGAGGTTGGCGAGGGTCGCGCCGAAGGGCGCCGCGGTCGAGGTTCCTACGAGCGTCGCGCCGTCGAAGAACTCCACCTTCGCCACCGTGCCGTCGGCGTCCGCTGCGTTCGCCGTCAGGCTCACGCTAGTGCCCGCGGTGAAGACCGCGTTGTTCGCGGGCGAGCTGATGCTCACGCTCGGGACCGTATCGACCTTGATGCTCACCGCCGCGGAGGTTGTGGCGACGCCGTTGTTGTCGGTCGCCCTCGCCGTGAGCGTATAGCTGCCCGACGCGACGTTGGTCCAGGTGAAGCTGTAAGGCGAGGTGGTGTCAGTGCCGAGCAGCGTCGCGCCCTGGAAGAAATCGACCTTCGCGACCGTGCCGTCGGAGTCCGAGGCGCTCGCCGTGAGCGTGATGCTCGCCGCGGGAGCGGGGAACACCGCGTTGTTGGCCGGGGCGGTGAGCGTCACCGCGGGCGGCGCGTCGAGCTTGATGCTTCGCGCCGCGGAGGTCGCGGTCGCTCCGGAGCTGTCGGTCGCCTTGGCGGTGATGCTGTAAGTTCCCGCCGGGACGTTGGTCCAGTTGAAACTGTAGGGCGAGCTGGTGTCGGTGCCGATCAGCGTCGTGCCGCCGCGGAAGAATTCCACCTTCGTGATCGGGCGATTCTTGTTGGTGGGCGTCGCCGTGGCCGAGAGCGTGATGCTCGCGGCGGGCGCGGGGAAGACCGCGTTGTTCGCCGGAGCGGTCAGGGAGACCGAGATCGCGAAGGCCGGGCCGGCGAGGGCGGCGGCGAAGAGAGCGAGGAGAAGACGGGAGCTTGCGCGCACGAGAGTAGGGGTCATGGCGCGCCTCACTGGATCACCGCAAGCGGGATGTCGTTCAGATAGATGTACTCGCGCTTGGGTTTCCCACTGGGATCGATCTCCTCGATCAGCCGCCCGCCGGCGTCGTACAGGAAGAAGCGGTCGTCGCTCGAATTGGTCTTGCGTGTCCTCTGGCCCAGCCCGTTGACCTCATAGGTCGTTACGCCGAGCGCGCCCGTGCTTTGCACCATGCGGCCGCGCGTGTCGTAGACGTACAAGTTGTTGCCGTCCGCGGTGGTCGAGCCGTTGGCGTCGAAAGCGAAGTTGCGCGTCGCGCCGCCTTGCGCGGCGATGCTCGCGATCCGGTTGCTCGTCGCGTCGTACGCATAGGTGTCGGTCGCCGATCCCGCGGTCTTGGAGGTGCGGTTGCCCACGGCGTCGTAGCTGTAGGCGAAGGGCAGGTTCGGGAGCACCGCGCCGATGAGGCGGTCGAGGTTGTCGTAGGAGTAGGTGTTGCTGTTGGCGGCGTTGGCCGCGTCGGCGATGAAGCTGATGCGGCTCGCCGCGTCGTAGCCGATCGCGAAGGTCTGCGCGCCCTGGGTGTAGCTCGAAATCCGTCCGTCGAGATCGAAGCCCCGGGTGTAAATCCGCCCGTTGGCCAGCGTGTAGCTCTTCACCCCGCCGAAGGGCTGGTAGGTGATGTTGGAAGCGACGACTTGCGCTTGTCCATTCAGCGTCGCGGCGCTCACCTGGCCGATGCGGCCGAGGGCGTCGTACGAATACGTGACCGTCGTGCCGCTCGGATAATTCAAGCTCGAGAGCCGCCCGAAAGCGTCGTAGGTGTACGTCAGCGTGTGGAAGAGACCGTTGATGATTCGAGTCTGAAAGAGGATCCTTCCGTGATCGTCGTAGGTGAGGCCGAGGACGTTCGAGGAGTTGCTGACCCCGGTAAGGCGCCCCTTGTTGGTCGAGAACCCGTCGTAGCTGTAGGCCTGCGTCGAGCCGTCGGCGAACGTGATCAACGTGACCCGGTTGAGGGCATCGTAGGCGTAGGTCGTCACCTGGCCCTTGGCGTCGGTCTGGGTGAGGAGATTGCCCGCGGCATCATAGGTGCTGGCCGTCGCTCCCGTGTCGGGCGAGACTTGCGAATTGAGGTTCGCGAGGCCGTCGTAGTTGTAGCTGGTGGCGAGGTTGCGCGGGTCGGTCACCGAGACGAGCTGATCGAGGCCGTCGTAGGCGTAGCGCGTCTGCCCCAGATTCGGATCGGTCACCTGGACGAGGCGGTTGAGCGCGTCGTACTGATTGCTGGTCGCGTGGTTGAGCGGATCGGTGAGCGAGGTGACGTTGCCCTGGTTGTCGTAGGCGTACTGCGTGGTCTGCCCCGTCGCCCCGATCTCCTGGAACAGCCGGTTCAGGTTGTCGAAGACGCGGCTGCGCGTCTGGGCGAGCGCGTTCGCGGGGTCGAACACCTGCTCCTGCGTCCGATTGCCCATCGCATCCAGGGTGTAGGCGATGCGGTTGCCGAGGTTGTCGGCGATGCCGGTGAGGCGGTGCGCCGCGTCGTAGCTGTACGAAAGGAACGATCCGTCGGGCAGGGTCACCTTCGTCAGCTGCCCCACGCCGTCGTAGGCGTAGCTCGTGATCTCGCCGCCGACGTTTCTGGAAACGAGGCGCTGGCGCGCGTCGTAGCTCAGCGTAGTCGTCAATCCGTTCGGATCGACGATCGTCCCCGGCTGCCCGTGGGCGTTGTAGCCGGTGATCGAGGTCACGTGCCCGCGCGCGTTCGTGATGGTGGCGACCTGGCCGCGCCTGCCCAGGTCCGGACTGTCATCGAACCAGAAGGTATAGGTCGTGACGTCGCTCACGTCGGTGCGCGGGCCGTCCATGGTGCGCACCGAGCCGTGGGTGTCATAGGTATAGCCCCAGGTGCGCGGCGTGCCGGTGGCTATCCCGCCGAATCCGGCGGTGCCCGTCGCGTCGGTGGTCGCCTGGATCGTCTTCGAGCACAGCACGCCGGGGAGGAGGGTTGCGAAGTCGGGCTGCACTCCGCAGCTCGCGCCGCCGTCGCCGTTGTAGACGAAGCTGGTGATGCGCAGCGGCTCGGCGATCTTCGCCGGGAGGCGGAACACCGGATGCCACTGCGTGCTGATGGTGCGCGCCTGCGGCGTGCCGAAGGCCTCGGTGCGCGAGATCTCGAGGTTGCGCGCGAGATCGTAGCCGTAGACCGTGACGTTGCCGTTCCAGTCGGTGCGCGATACGACGTTGTTGTTGGCGTCGTAGGTCTGCGCGGCCGGGCCGCAGGATGGGCAGGCGGGGCCGGAGATGCCGGTGTTCTTGAACGCCTGCAGCGCGAACTGGAATCCGTAGTTGCGCGCCGTGCCCTGCGGATCGGTGACCGTGGTCGCCCCGGGCGCGTAGGAAAGCGTGTAGCGCATCGCCCCGGCGTGCTCGGTGGAGACGACGCGCCTCTGCGCGTCGTACTTGAAGGTCGCAAAGCGATCGCCGTTTTCGTCGGTGATCCCGGTCAGGGTGTTGGGGAAATTCGCCCCGCCCGTGTTCGCCGGCTCGTTGTACAGATAGGCGCGCACCTTGCCATCAGGGAAAGTGACCGATGCGAGGTTGTTGTTGGGATCGTAGGCGAACTGGTAAGCGCCCCCTGCGGGGTCGGTGAGCGCGACCACGCGGGAGCTCGCGTCGTAGCCGAAGGCGAGCAAGCGCCCGAAGTTGTCCGCAGCGCGGATCAATAAGCCCTTGGGTAGGGGCGTTGCGGTAGGCTGGCCGTTCGCGTCGAGCACCACGCCGCCGTTCGGCCCGCTCGTGCCGTCGCTGTAGCTGAGCGTCTGCATGAGCCCGGCTCTCGAACGGATCGACAGGAGCTTGCCGAACGCGTCGTAGCTCTCCGTCTCGTCGCCCGCCGCGACGTAGAGCTGCCAGCCGGTCCGCCTTCCCGTCGGATCCTTCAGCTCGGTCAGCCGGTCGTTCGTATCGGCGTCAGCCACCCAGTTCCCGCTGCTCGGCGTGAACCCGTACGCCTTGCCGTCCGGACGGTGCGCGACCACGTCGGTCGAAATCCGGCGATCGAGGGAATCGCTCCAGTGCCTGCCGAAGCGCGTCGCCTGCCCGCCGTCGTAGGTGTTGTAAGCGAGGGACAGCTCGAAGCCGTTCGCGCCGCGATAGATCGGCTGCCGCTCGAACTTGTTGCCGTTCGCGCCGTTGCATGGATTCCCTATACAAGGATCCGGCGGGCCGTTGTTCTTGTCGCCGGGCACGCAGGCTCCGTTCTCCTCATCAAAACCATCGTCGCAACGGCAACCACCGTCCACTACGCTGGAATTGACCGGGCAGGAATCCCCGACGAATATTTGAAACACTCCTCCGACCTCCCCGACCAGGGGACGGCAGGTGTAATCTTCGCCAGCCCGATTCACAAAAGGGTGATCCACCGACCAGCTTCCAAGCACATCGGAGGGAGCATCGGGATCACAACTTACAAACGTAACCGGCCCGCAACTAGATTGGGCTTGGCCACTTTGGACGAGATCACTAATTTGGGTATTCACAGCGGCGACAAGCCCGAGGCACCCCGACATAACAGTAGGAAACTTGTCGCACGGCTGAAGATTGGGGTTCACTATCGTGCCGCCCCCAGCACAGGCAATAGAGCCAGCGACTTGCGCTATGTACGCCGTCGAAATACGCGGAAAATCCGCTCGAGCGGCGCTCCACCACCCGGTGAAAGCGAAGAGAAGGCAATAGATTGAAGGGAGCAAGAGCCGCAGACGCAGGCTCCCGCGCACCATCGGGCGGATGCTCATTTGAATCCCCCTTGCCGGGCATCGCTGCCCGGCACTGCGTTTTCAATCCCGAGAGTCCTTGCTCTGAGGCAAGTGAAACCCGGTTGTCCTGTGATTCGCCCGACCGGCGAGGAGTTAGGCTACACGATTTTTTGGGGGTGCGGAAGTCTTTTGTCGTTCCACAAGGACCAGGACAGTCAATGCCGCGCGCCCTACGGACGGCGGCACTCCGCCGCCCCAGATCGCGCGCAGGCATATAATCGGCCGCTCGAAACCGAGGGAACGAAAC
>Ga0307469_10000024_pt1 | contig 66666 bp, 88 predicted proteins | sample atmos_gasesAM2C__FD_203084 | JGI IMG/M metagenome (GOLD analysis project Ga0307469, IMG submission 203084) | Hardwood forest soil microbial communities from Morgan-Monroe State Forest, Indiana, United States - atmos_gasesAM2C_515 | ecosystem: Environmental > Terrestrial > Soil > Temperate... | reverse complement strand
GCGACGGAAGCGCGGATCGAAGATCTTGTAGAACTCGTCCTTATTTTCCGGGTTGATACCTACGATGTCGAGTCCACCGTGCACGTTCCACGCTAGGAGGCAATAGAGGTCGACGAACTTAGACTTCGTCGGGAACTCTTGTGGCGCGTAGAAGTGCGCAATGGCCCATAGGTCACTCGGATCGTTAGCCAGAGGCGTGCCGGTAAGTGCCCAGCGGCGTACCACAGAATGACCTGTCGAAAGCGCCCATGTGGCTCTCGTCTGTTTTGCCTTCGGATCCTTGATCCGGTGTGCTTCATCCACGATGACTGTCTTGAATGGAATCTCGTTGAGTGGTCGTGGATGCACCTCGCACGACGACGCACGAAGCCCTTCCGCGCCATGTTGCGGGTCACACTCCCGGCAACGGAGTAGGCGGATTGAGCCAAATCCCGCGAGTCTTGAGAGCCGATGGGTCGACTCGAAGTTCGTAATGACAAGCGCAGTTGGGTCCTTCGCAGCGGCGGCGATCAACTTGGCCTTGACGGTAGCTGTCCCAGTGAGCACGTACGGAGTGGCCTGTGGCAACCATGTGGCTGCCTCCTTTGCCCAGTTCGCCTTCACGGAATTTGGCGCAATGACCAGCGCTGGCAGCGCATTCTCGAGGCGTGACATTGCCGCGAGAATCTGGATTGTCTTACCCGTACCCATCTCGTCACCGAGAAGTCCAGACTCCGTCGCAATGAGCCACTTCACACCATCGCGCTGGAAGCCATACAGACGAGGATCGATGATGTCGCCGATGTTGCCCTCGAAGCGCGTACGCCACTCAAGTGCTGGCTTCACTCTTCGTTCATACTCTGCCCAAATCCACGCCGTGAGCTGAGGCCCCACACGGAGTGTATCGGGAAAGCGTCCCTTGAGCTGTGAGCATGCGACGAAGGTGAGCGGCAAGCGCCATTCCTTCGCAGTCGCAGCCCACGTCGAACCCGGGATCGCTTTGATCTGCTCTTTCTCGTTCCACTGGGTGGCCACGGTGATCCATGGCCCCTCGGTGGAAATCTCAGCTAGTGGCATCCTACGTCCTCTATCGTTCGTCGTTCGTAACTTGATTCTACCGCTATTTCCCGAGTAACTTCATCCACAGTTCAGGATGGTTCTGATGCAGGAAAAAACCAGCCTGACGTGACGCGTCGTTCGCGTGACCGTCCTTCGTAGACTTGTACCAACCAAGCTGACGGAGCACCTTATCTGTGACAACCTTCTTCGCATCGGCACGAGACTGTTGCCGAAAGGTTACCCCGCATTGTGTGGAGATGTACTCGAGCGCCCCATTCGCCTTTATGGCTTCGGGCTGGGGAGTGAGAACGCGACGCCCGGGAGTCTGATCATAGCGCTCCCAACACATCGATACATTACTGTACTGATCGGCAGAACGCGCCCAACGCTCTGCGTATGCCACCGCGTGAATCCATGAACGTTCACTGGATGAGTGACTCACAGCGATGCCACTGGTCGTTGTGATGTACGGCGCAGTCGCAACCGTGATGGCGCAGACGCCAGACACAAGACCAGTGTCAAGTGCGATCACGTGAAATGCATTGCCGGGTTCAGTCTCAGTCGATGTCAACTTTCGCTCCCCACCTCTCACCATAGGCCAGTCCCGCGGTGACCGGAATCGACAGTAGCTTCTGATCGTTCATAATGTCCTTGAGAGTGGTGACCGCGTCGTCGTAGCGATCGTTCGGCACATCGAGGATGATCTCGTCATGCACCGGGAGGATCATGTACGGGAGAAGACCGGCGTTCTCCAGCTCAACGAGTTTCATCTTGAACATCTCAGCGGCGAGTCCCTGCACAAGGTAGTTGACGAGTGCGTATTCCTTGCCGTCGTCCGATGGGTGGCGACGCCCAGTAAGTGGTGAGCGAACGTAGCCTACACCAGACTCTTGCTTCCGCTCCATCGCGGTGCGATACACACGCTGCTGGAACATCTTCACGTAGCGGTACTCGGCATCGAACGCCTTCACTGAGACGTCCATCTCTTCGAATGGGATGCCTGCTGTGAGAGCCATCTTCGCGGTGCCTGCGCCGTAGATCTTGGCGTAGCCGACGTTCTTCACTCGCTGACGAAGCGGGTGCTTCTTGTGGATGGTGTCGTCACGGAATACCTGACGAGCTAGGTTGACGAAGAAGTCACCCGGCGCAAGGAACGCAGCGCGAAGGCCAGGATCTTGCGACATGTGAGCCAGACCACGCATCTCGATCTGGTCGAAGTCGCAGAAGAGCATGCGACCGTCGCCTCCGTAGCGAGTGGTGTAGCAGTTCCGCACAGTTGTTGCCGCAGGGTTGTTTTCGGATGCCCGAGGGAGGTTCTGGAGGTTCGGTTGTGACATCGACATCCGACTGGTCCGAGCACCGAGCGGGTTGATCGATGGATGGAGAAGATCGTCCGCGTCAGCTTCCTCGATGATGTGCTTGAGGTACGTGGAGCAGATCTTCTGGAGCTGACGACGCTGGAGGATCGTCTGTGCGAGTGGATGATCGATGTTGGCGAGGACTTCCTTGTCCAGTGACTCACGCCCACCCTTCGTGCGCTTTGAGAACTCGAAGCCTTGCGTCTTGAGGACGTCGATGACAGCGAGGTCACTACCCGGCGAGATGCCGTACTGGGCAGTCACCCACTCAGCCGCGGTCTTGCAGTACGCGAGGTACTTGTCATAGAACGACGACGCGTACGCGCGATCCACGTGTGCGCCATTGATCTCCATCTGACGGATCACCCATGCGACTGCGAGCTCCAGCTCGTACGCTGCCCAGGATCCGTCTCGCTCGATGGCTTCCCTGTGGTGGTGGAACAGACGAACGCTGATGACCGGATCGAGCGCACCATATGTCCAGTACTGCTGGAACTCGATGGGCACTGTCGCCCACGTCCACCCACCGCGTGAACCAATCGCTTGGTCGAGATCCTCTTGCATCGCAGCGGCACGTGAGTCGATGTACCGCGACGCGAGAACTTTGAGCGCGGTGGACATGTTGGGTTCGAGAATATGCGCCATAGGACGAGTGTCGTGAAGCCGATCGCGAGGTACGCGTACCCCAACACGGTCAAGGAATGTCCAGTCAAAGCTGACAAAGTTGTGCCCCGTGTAGTAGCCCTTATACTTGCGAACGACCTCGCGAACCACACCACCCCAGTCTTCCCACGGGATGGCCCAACCCTCGTCCTCATCACCGATCTGGACGAGGCGAACACGATCGTTCACCTTGTCCAAACCCGTCGTCTCAATGTCGATGCCGATGACGTCGTCACGTCGACTGCGTGAGAGCCACTCCATCAACTTGAACGCTTCGTCGACGCTATCGATGAGATGGAGCTTGACGTCGTCAAGTCCCCGTTTTCTCGCGGTGACAGACGCGTGTAAATCTTTCGACCGTTGCTGCTGCTCAGGTGTCATTTCATCCGGTGACAACGGTGATCCCACACTGCTCGAGGAAGCTGTACGACTTCTCTGTGTTGCGATGATTCTTCTCGTACGTCGTCGCGTCGACGACGACCGTTGAGAGGCCAGAGTTCGCGATCAACTTGGCGCAGCCCCAACACACGCCGCTCGTGACGTAGATCGTACCGCCCTCACGGTCCTTGCGGTCACACACCATTAGCGCGTTAGCCTCAGCGTGGAGTGCGGGACAGTCTTGGTAGTCCGACTGCAAGATACCGGTCGACGCTGCAAACATGGCGCGTGAGCACCACGACGAGCAACCTGCGTTGCCGTGTACGAAGCCGGCGGGTGGTCCGTTGTATCCCTCGGCGACGATCCGCTGCTGGCGGTTGACGATGATGGCGCCGACTTGGTCACGTTCACAGAGTGAACGACTTGCGATCTGCCGCGCCTGTAGCGCGCGGACTTCATCCCACGTTAGACGTGGAGGCCTTGGGGTGGAGGAGGTCACGGTACCAGCTTTCACTCGGGGTCTCGCCGTACAGTTCCTCGTTGCGCATGATCGCTTGCGCGCGTCGCATGATGTCGTTGAATGACTGGCCAGGGTGGCCGATCGACTCAGTGGGAAGCCAGAGGTTCCGGAACACCTCACGATTGGCCTGCGGTACGTAATCCTTGACGAGTGCGCGCGCCTCGTCAAAGTTCGTCTCATAGAGGTGAAGCGACAGTGTGGTGTGACGATACACGCCAGGCTGTGTGTGAAGCGCGTGTGCTACACTCGCCTGCAACTGGGTGAACTGGAACACGTCGTACGGGAGACCGAGCCACGCGTCGTTCGACCGCATGATGGTGTTCATGCTGAGGAGGCCATCAGTGTCCAGCCAGAACTGCAGTGCGATGGTGCAGGGGTAGTCGTGCTTGCCTTGGACGTTGTCCATCCACGGGTCCCACAAGGTGACGATGGCCTGACGTGTCGATGGATCGGCCGTCAGCTTCTGGACCGCGCAGTGGACCTGCATCTTGATGCGGTCGCCATACGCGCCCCAGAACGTCCGCTCGGTTGTGCCGTCCTCGTTCCAGTCGGTATACCGCTCGAACTGCGGAGCAAGTCTGAGGACGAGCTCAGGGTCACTAACGCCGGCGATTAGCTGGATGGCCTCGACTGCCGCGATGGCCGGGTTGAGCTTGCGCCCGATGCCCAGGGGTAGGGCCTTCTGAGGCTGCACGAGATTGATCGAGGTGAAGTTGAGATCCAGCGTCGCCAAACCACGAGGGCTCCGCCGCTCCCCGAACTGGAGGAGACGACGGAGCACCACGGGGTACTCGCTCATGTCGAGCAGTACGATTTCAGTCATACGATTACAATACCTGACGTAGACCGACCGCCTGCCACACAGTTGCGTCCCCCTGGCTGAGCCAGCCGACGAACTGCTCCCACGTCATGCCGGTGGGCTGCGCGTCCTCGGTGGTGGACGCTCCCGTCCGGGAAAGCTTCCCACTGAGCCAGAACTTGCCGGCCGTCTTGATGGCGGCGTACGCGTACGACCGCGCGGTCCCGCGGTACTTCATGTCGACCTTCAGCACGGCGCCGTTCTTGAACGGGTCATCGCCGTACTTCTCACGCGCCGCGAGGATCTGCTCGAGGCGCTCGGCCTCGGCGCGCAGCTGCTCTGCCTCGGTGGCGAGCTGGGTGTTCGTCTTCATCTTCTCTCCTGTGTCCGCACTTGCTTCGAGGGTGTCCTGCGTCGGGAACTGAATGCCACCACGAGGGACGCTGTACTGCGGGTACTCAATGTACGCGGAATCGTCGTACACGGAATCGTCGTACGTGGCATAATAGTCGAGATCGTCATAAAAGCCCGATCCCATATCGTCGTAATAGCCGTCACCCATTACTTCATCACATCCTTGATCGTCTGTCCGTACTCGAACGTGCTCCTGTGATTGAACCTCCTCGCATATTGGGGGTGATGGAGGTAGTGATCCTTGTTTGGGTTCCAGTCACCCACGGTCTTCCATGCTCGTTGTGCGTTGCGACCGAGCGTGATGACGGGTGGCTGCCCAAGCGCGTCCCACTGGGTGCTGAGTTCGTCGGGTGTCATCTCACAGGCGTTCATGACGCCGACGAGCATGTGATCCACGTGCGCGTCCGCCATCGCGGTCATGAGCCAGTGACCAGATGTCGCCTGGTATGGCACGAACGGGAACGTGAACTTCTCGTTGCCGCGAACGTCGCCCAGTAGGAGGACCTTAGGTCCGGGTGGACCGATGTAGCGACCCGCGTTGGGCGCCTGTACGTGACGCACGGGTGGCATCACGAATGGAAGACGCATGAACGACACGACTTCCCAGTGGTAAAGCGGCACGAGAAGATCTGTGTATTCGTCCTTGATGTGCTCGATCTGGTCACGACTGATGAGCTCATCACCGCGCTTGTCGTACCGCTTGAGGAGTGTGTCCAGCGACGCAGACATGAAGTAGAATCGCGCATCGAACGTGCCGAGGACCATGTCGATGTAGTTCATCTGTGCGCGTGTCAGCATCGACTTGCCGCGCAGCAGTGGACCATACACCAGCTCACCCACGTGCCAACGGTCCATCACGACGTGAGATGTTTGTCGCGTCCCATTGACGAAGATGTTCTCGATGGGTCGGAGGTACTTCTCGAGCAGATCCTCGCCCGGCGTGGGTGGTCCCTGCCGAAGGATGAGGGTGTCGGGCAGCTCTTGCTGAATCTGCTGCGCAAGGTACGACTTCCCTGCGCCATCAGGTCCCTCAAGGACGAAGATGGTCATGGATTGATCCTAGCCGCAAGTGGCGAGTTGCGTTGCCCACTGAGCGCGCTCGTATGGGTCCGTGAGCTGTTGCGCTGGCTTGCGCACGAAGAGCCACTCAGTTGTTGACTGCGTTAGGATGGTGACGAGCCGATCGCCAACGTAAGGCTGCCAGTCCTCCGCTACACGCATCGCGCGCACTGCCGAATAGAGACCACGCCGACCCACTTGTGAGTAGCTCTCAAGCTCGTCGATGACACCTTCAACGACCTCGTAGTGAGTCGTCGCTTCCTCAGGTGTGGCGTGCTTGGGCTGTGGCGGCTCGTATGGATCCGGCGCTGTGATGAACGAGATGAGGATGAGGATCAGCCCGAACAGGATGATCACACTGGGTGATACGATGAAGGCAGCAATCTCGAGGTCATTCATCATCTATCCTTAGCTTGGGGGAGCGAGACGAGCAGGAATTGAACCTACCACCCGGGCTCGAGTTGCCCTTCCTCCACCAGGAGGACTTCGTCTCAGTTGTGGGAATGGGATCGCCGGCCTAAGTAAGCTAAATCACAACCAGATCCACTCACGCGTACGCATAGGCTCACCTCCGTTCTGCCCCACGACCGGCGGCGAGTTGAATCGCCGCCGGCCTCTGTGCGAATTACGCTGTGGTAACTGTAGCTCAGACGGCGCCGTTGAGCGCGGCCTTGAGCACGTCGTACTGCTTGGCCTTGGCGATGATCTGCGGGTCCACCGCGGGGTGGTCGTTGATGAACTTGACGAGGTTGAGGACCGCCTTGCGATGTGCCTCGGTGGCGTCGTCCACCGCGTTCGCGGTGAGCTGCACTCGCTGAATGAGGAGCGTGACTTCCTTGCTCGCGGCGTTGACGTTGGTCGTCGTCGTCGTCGGAGCCGCGACCTCATCGTTCTTATCGTACTTGCGGCTCTCACGCGTCGCGGCCGCCTTCTTGGCACGGTCGCTCGCTGCCTGCTTCCGCTCGTTGAGTGCCTGCTCCGCAGCTGCGGCACGCTCGTTCGCCGCGTCGACTTCGGCCTGCTTTTGCTTGGCGACGGCTGCCCCACTGTGCGTGCGCTGGTGCGCGGTGACGCTGCGAATCGTGTTCGCGGTGTAGCCACAGTTCGGGTTGGCCGCGTGCACGCACTGGAAGAGTTCTCGCTCGTCGGCGAGAAGGATACGGTCGACCGACCGCAACTCCTTGCCCTGCATCGATGCGATGGGTGTCATCGTCTCGTCGGTGACGGCTTTCTCGCGGCCGACGATCTCGAACGTCTCGTCGTTGATGGTCACGCTGTCGCTCATCTGTTCGTCCTTTGTCTTGGGGGTCATGCTGTGCTTGAGATGACCATATCAGGATGTAGGCAGTGGTGCAAACGTCCGACGACGGCGATCTGCGCGATACGTCAGGCGGCAGTACTCGTTCCACGCAACACGCTGGCCGAGGTGGCCGTAGATATTGGCGAGGTAGCGACGTACGTTGAGGATGGACTGTTGATCGAGAGCGTAGATCTCTTTCGTGGTGAGGACACCGAGGTCGTTGTAGGCCTCGGTGCCTCTCTTCCACTGTTCGTGCGCAAGCTGCGCAGCTTCACGTTCACGCTGCTGTCGTGAGCGCTTTGATGCCATTACGCAACCGCGCGGTTCACGTACGCCTCGGCGATGGATTCGTCGACCTCCGCTGCCATCGCGAGTGCTCGGGCATGCGCGGCGGGAAGGAACGCGGCGCCACGCTCACCACGTCGCACGGTAGCGAGCTCGATGACCTCGAAACCGCTCGATGCCCAGCGGATGTTCGACCGCGTGACTTCGCCAAGAATCGTCGATGGACCGAGCGTGTACACGCAAAACTTACGCATGTCTGGCTCGCCAGTGGTTTCGAAGATGTAGATCTCCGACCACCGGCACGCAGTGCAGCGACGAGTGAGCGCGCTGTCCTGCGTTCCGTTCGAGTAGATATCGCCGTGGCTGTGCTCGACTCGCTGTGACGTACCGAGTCCAACGAGTCGCCCGCGCAGTCGCCGCATGCCCGTGCGGTCCTCGATCGCCCAGTCGTCGATGTCGAACAGACCATCGTCCAGGGTCATCAGCGCGGCGTGGTTGTTAGGACCTGCCTTGATCTCCTTCATCTTCCGTCCTCTATCGTTAGAGTGGCTGTGCTAGGTCGATAGTAACAGGCGGGATGTGCGACGGTCGCCAAACAGCGTGGCGGTTGGTTGTTGATCACGCTTGCACAGTGCCGGAAGTGAATTACGGTGGTGGTATACAATGATCGCATGGCCCCCACCCCCATGCCTGTGGCCGAGACAGATCGGCCCTATCAGAACTTCCTGCTTCGCCTCGATCGCGAGTTGCGCATCTGGATCGAGGCAGAGGCGAAGCGCACCGGCCTCTCAATGACACGCATCATCAACAATGCCATCGCAGCACGCGCAGCAGACCAGTCCCCATACACGCGATAAAGCCCAGGTCCTTGGCGAGACCTGGGCTTCATTGTCCGCGTGAGCCGCACGAGGAGTTGTTCGATGTCTACTGTACCACAATCTGACGCGCTGGAAACCAAATTGTCATTCGCACTTGCTTACATTGGGCGAGGATGGCCCGTGTTCGTCCTGGGCGAGGGCAAGACACCCGTCAAGAACTGTCCGCGCTGCGATCGGCAGTCGAGCACGTACGTCCTGCACGACGAGGAGTCATGTGGCTGCCTCATGTGCCACGGCTTTTACGCTGCGACGCTCGAGCCACGGTACGTTCGAGAGATGCTACGTCACCGGCCGCACGGTCACCTGGCAGTACGCACCGGCGGTCTGAGTCGCTTGCTGGTCGTCGACGCAGAGGGCCATGCAGATCCGAACGCAGAAGACGGCGTGACCGGTCTGGATGTCCTGGACGACTGGGCGGGATGGACGAACTTCGAGTTGTCGCCAACACTTCGGCAGCGAACGCCCAGTGGTGGCTTACACCTCCTGTATCGCCTGCATCCCGAGGAGGTCGTTCGCACCGCGCCTCGAGTACTTCCGCAGGTCGATGTGAAGAGCGAGTACGGCTACATCGTCGTCGCAGACGGCACAGACGCGGAGCGACAGTGGCTGGACTGGAACGCGTCTGTGGCACTCGCCACGCCGGAGCTGCTCGGGTGGCTGCAGGAGCGACGCACGAAGCTGGGTCACCGCGCGGGAAAAGGTGGGGGCGGGCTCTTGAGCGACGAAGAGTACCGCGTCGCCCTCAAGGATGGGGCCAAGGCTGGCGCACGTGAGCCGTTCTTCGCGCGTCTGTCGTTCGAGTGCCGGAAGAGTGGTATGTCGGATTCAGTGGTGGAGCAGACACTTCGTGCGCACTGGGAGCGTTGTGAGCAGCCGCCCGGCGACTACTTTCACTGGCAATACGTCGAGTACAAGATGATTCGCGATCGCCACATCCGTCCAGACGTCACTTCCGCCCAGTTGCGGTGGGCCAAGACGATCGGCAGCAACGCAGGTCAGTCGTCGGCGTTCGTTGTGGTGGATGAGGCGAAACCATACAGGAAGGTCGGTCGTGTGACCATTGCAAAGCGAGAACCACGTGACCGATAACGAAGCGAGCACAGCCGTCCTTCCCACGGTGGATCAACTCATCGCTGGGACGGACGTCGTAGAGCTACGCAACACCGACACTGGTGTGGGACGTCGCTACGTGCAGACGTATGGACCGCTGCTGCGGTACGACGTGGAGCGACAACAGTGGCTCTTGTGGAACGGGAAGATCCTGGAGCCGGACACTAGTGAGAACCTCAAGGCGTACGCGTTGACGATGCGCGTCCTGGATGACATGCGTGAAGAGGCACTCGAGATGGATGGGGAGGCGAACGACCCGGACACCCCGCGTGGTCGGCAGCTTCGCTTCATCCAAGGCATGGAGTCCGTCGCGGCGAGAAAGAAGATCTTGGAGGCCGCGAAGGAACACCCCTCGATCCACGTACGCGAGGAAGAATTGGATGCCGTTGGCACGGATCTCGTGGTGGAGAATGGTGTGGTGGATCTCCTGGGAGGTGAGATCAGGAAGGCGACACCCGCGGATCGCAACACACGGATGTGCACCGTGGCGTATGATCCCAAGGCGAAGAGTAAGGAGCTGGACCTCTTCCTCAAGACGTTCCTCCCGGATGAGCTGGATCAGCGGTTCGTCTTCGCTCTCTTGGGGCGATGTCTCATGGCGGGCAATCACACGCGGACGTTTCCCATTATCCTGGGCGGCACAACGTCAGGTAAGTCCCAACTCATGGCCGCGGTGCATAAGATCCTGGGGTCGTACGCCTGCGCCATTGGCTCGTCGGTCTTCCGCGGCAACATGGATGACAAGCCACGGCCCGACCTCGTCAAGGCGATGTACACGCGACTGGCCTGGGCGAGTGAGGCAAGCAAGGGCTGGCATCTTCACGCGGACCAGATCAAGCGGCTCACGGGTGGTGACCCACTGCCATACCGTGATCACTACGCGGGAGTGGTGAACGCGCAACCGAGGTTCACGCCGATGCTCATTACGAACGAGATGCCAAAGATCAATGGCGCGGATCCCGCGATCCGGCGACGCATCGTGGTGGTGACCTTTGATCGGTCGCTTGCACCGGGACAAGAAGACCCGCGCATCAAGCAGCGATTCTTGAACGATGAGGAGTGTCTGCGAGCGATCCTGGCGCGACTCGTCGAGGGTGCGCAGGACACGATGATGGCAAACGTGGATCACATCCCGCAGAAGTACATCCTCGCAACGATGAACGCCACTGGGTCGTTGACGAACCTCGAGGAGTTCTTGCAGTTCATGTATGAGGACGGGTACCTCGAGGACGCACCGATCTCGACCACGCCCGCGAGTCACTTCGTCAAGGCATCGGACCTCCACACGCAGTATGTGAACTACGTTAAGAACCACGGCGATGCCCAGGCGAAGAAGGATGTCATGGACATGCCGGAGTTCGGACGGCAGTTGCGGGAGCGTGGATGGCAGACGAAACCCTCCGCGGGGATTCGCTGGATGGGTCGTAAGTTGATTCAAATCCCGATGTGGCCTAACATGAACCTGTAACCGCGCGGATTAGCCTAGGATACAAATGCGTTTCAAGGTGAGGATGCGCAGGACTTACGCCATTTGGGCATCCTCACCTTGTCCCGTTATAAGCGGTTTTGTAACGGAGATGAAAGACCCACTTATAGTGATTGATCTTGCGTAGTACCAGATAGATTATTTTGTCTTCTCCTCTCTGTAAGCTTGTAAGAGAGAATGGGGTAGTACCATGTACTACCCCGTATGCGACGCGCGGGTACGCAAGGGGTAGAAATCGGACGTGGTTGCTTTCAAGGTTACAATCGTCGTTGATCAAGAGATGCAGCGAGATCACTCAATTTTACACTTTTCGTAAAATAGTTTAAGGTTAGCAATATGAGACCTACTAAGTTTGGTGAGCAACCTGCGAAGAAAATGCTGCGTGCGCGTGGCGTGTCGATTGCGCAAGCGGCGTTAGACATTCACGTGAAGCAAGCGCATCTGCAGTCATGTCTTGATGGAAACATTTGCCCAAATGATGATGTGCGTCGTGAACTCCCAAAGTATCTTGAACGACCACTCGAAGATCTTTTCAGCGCTGTTGTTCTTAACTGGGTCGACAAACGAGGACGCAACGTCACGACCATCACGTGTATTTCAGATCATGATTGGTGGGCGCCGCAATACGTACAGCATGCGCGTGATGCGGTTCTGGCAATGGCGCAACGAGAAGCACGAATCTTGGGCGGCGAGATCGTTGAGATGGAGCCTCATCGTGAAGTCTTGTCGACTGATCCTTTAATGTGGAGACTTACGTGGAAGATGGTGCGCCCATGATCACCGATGACTCGCGCGTATCACTCCTGAGCCGATGGCAACAGGAAGCGTACGAATACGTCACGGGGTATTGGGCGGAGCATCACGGTCCCAACGAGATCTGTGGGACGATCATTCAGAGGGGTGTGTACGCGGGACGAGCGTGTTGGCGCATTCCTGGGCAAGGGACGCAGTACGCAGGTCTTGGTGGCAAGTGTGTCGCGCACGGTGGGGCGAAGAAGGAAGGACGAGCGAGGGGAGCTTGGTTCATGGCACATAAGTTCGCGGAAGAGCTGGACGTGTCTCCGTGGGAGGCACTGCTCATGGTGATCCGCATCACGGCGGGACGACTGCGGTACATCGAGTCGGTCTTGGCGAGCGCGGTGGACGACAAGGAGCTCGAGGGTCGAGTCGATGAGGACGAGCCAACGGGAGTGAGTGAGGATGGGCAACTCACCACTGGGCGGAACATGACGTGGTGGGTGGAGAAGTCAGAACTGGAGCGAACGAACCTCGCGAAGTTCTCGAAGGCGGCGATCGACGCTGGCGTGGCTCAGCTGCTGATCGAGAAGGAGCTGCGACAGGGCGAGGCCCTGGCATCGACGTTCACACGCGTTCTCGCTGAACTGGAGAAGGCGGGCATGAGCGATGCGATGCTCGATGCGGCACGCGCTGTACTGCGTAATGAGCTCCAGTTCGCCCTCGAGAGCAGCGCTTCCTGATACGATATCTGCATGACAGATGACGTGGAGGCGCGTGTGGAGCGCTACCCCTCGGGACGGAAGAAGTGGCGTCGGACTCGCGTCATGCAGCCCGATGAGCGTGGTCGCATGTTCCGCCGTGACGGCAGCCGCTGGGTGTGGACTGCGGATGAGTACGACGAGGTGGAGCAGTACATCAAGGACGGCATGGGAGCGACAGAGATCGCCATGCTGCTGGATCCGCCCTCCACTGCGGTCGCGGTGACATGCGCACTGCGTCGAGCTGGTATACGATTGCGGTGGGGACAGGGACGTCCGCCGAAGTACATCACGGTGATGCGGGAAGAGTACGTGAAGCGCGTACTGGATGAGCGATATGCAAGGGAAAGGAAGCACGCGCATGGATGTCTCTCTGTGGCGTGATGGGTCGTTGCAGGACCGATTCCTGACGGACATCGCGAACAACGAGGAACGACTGGCGGGACGAGTTGGCCACTGGGCAAGTGAGACGGGGGCCGAGGAGGCAGTGTACGACTTCGAGGTTGGTGGGCGGACCTGCCGCGTCACCGTGAAGGACCTCGGTCCGGCTGCAAGCTAGCTTCTAGCGTACGCAGACGTACGTCCGTAGACACGCGTCTGCGTACGCCAGGGAGCGGTAGCGGAGAGTTCTGGCCGCGTCCGTAGTTGTCGACTCGGTGACAGTTTGGGACGCACCTGGACGAGATGTTGTACAGTCGTTGTTATGACGACGATCACGACAGAAGATGTACGACTGGCCGCAGCTCACGAGACACGCCTCGAGCGCGTGGAGATGAGACACCGGTGGTGGCACTGGTGGCAAGTGCCATGGAAGGCATGGCGCACGCGACTCCTCGAGTGGCTCGTCACGGCTGTCCTGTGGGGTGGCCTGCTGATGATCGCATCGCCACTGGGCCAGCTGCTCGAGGCGATGTGGAACACTGCGAGAGAACTGATGAGGACGTGGTAATGAGATGCCGTTGCGGACGTCTCACGGATAAGCGTGGTAAGACGTGTTGCGCCATGTGCTGGATTGGGTATGGTCCCGAATGTCACAGTCGACTGTGTAGGAGACGACTGTGCGTGAACTCTTGATGCTCGTGGCGATGTTCGCGATGCCCATCACACTGGGCAACGCAGTACTCCTGGTAAGATCTGCTCATGGCAGGGCGAAAGATCCACGGCGTTGAGGGTCTCTCCATGGCGCAGCTCGAGGAGCTGCTCCTGGACCCTCGAGGAGTGCGTAGTGCGGGCAAGAAAGTCGCGATCAATCGCGCACTAGACATCTTCGACCGCGGTGGCCTGAACTACAAGAAGGACCCCGCACGCTGGGCGAGGGAACGCGCCGACGTCCACCTTTGGAGTAAGCAACGTGAGATCATCGAGAGCGTTCGCGATCATGCTCAGACGGCCGTCCACTCCTGCCACGCCATCGGTAAGTCCTTCGTTGCGGCTACGACGGTTGCCTGGTGGCTGGATGTTCACCCGGTGGGTGAGGCTTTCGTCGTCACAACGGCTCCGACTGATAAGCAGGTCAAGGCCGTGTTGTGGCGAGAGATTAACCGCCTGCACACTCGAGCTGGTCTCGCGGGCAGGACGAACCTGAGTGAGTGGTACATCGGCAAGGAACTCGTCGCCTTCGGTCGTAAACCTGCGGACCAGGATCCTACCGCCTTCCAGGGAATCCACGCTCGCTATGTACTGCTGGTACTCGATGAGGCGTGTGGCATTCCGAAGGATCTCTGGGACGCAGGCTCCTCAATCGTTTCGAATGAGCATAGTCGCACACTGGCGATCGGTAACCCCGATGATCCCTTCGGGGAGTTCGCCGCGAACTGTCATAAAGGTTCGGGGTGGAACGTCATCCACGTCGGGTACAAGCACACGCCAAACTTCACGGGCGAGCCTGTCGAGGAGATCGTCCGCGACTCACTGATCTCCCCACGCTGGGTAGACGAACGTCGTAAGAAGTGGGGACAGGGCAGTGCCATCTTCACCAGCAAGTGCGAGGGGCAGTTCCCCCTCGAGGGGACATCGGGAACAATTCCTTACGCATGGGCAGTCGCTTGTCGGGATTTGGAATTCCCGGAAAATCCGCATGACGTCGCTGAAGGTGGGATCGACGTGGGTGCGGGTGGGGATAGGACCGTTCTTCGGGAGCGACGGGGTTTTCGAGCTGGACGGGAAGAGGTGTTCGTTGACGCCGATCCCATGCGATCCATCGGACACCTCGTCCAGTGCATCAACGAATGGGGACTGACGCGTGTCAAGATCGACTCGATCGGCATCGGTTGGGCTCTCACAGGGAGACTTAGAGAGCTTAGCTCAGTTCACAATCATGCGGGAACTCTGGATGGCACTACAACTCATTCTGCTGAGGTGGTGGCTGTCAACTTTGGAGAGCGTCCGACTGAGGGTCGAGAGAAGCAGTATCTTAACAAGCGAGCAGAGGTCTACTGGACTGTTGGTCGTGAATACTCTCGCCTCCGACGTTGGGACCTTGGAGAGGTCGATGACGATGTCATTGCAGAACTTACAGTCTCGACGTACGAGGTCCTAGACTCCTTCGGTAAGATCAAGATCGAGCCCAAGGACAAGATCATCGAGCGGTTGGGTGCCTCTCCCGACCGCGCGGAGGCACTCCTCCTAGCGTTCTACGACCCGTTCTCCGAGGTCAAGCTCCCAGACGCCAACATGGATGTGGACCTGACGCGGAACCTCACACCACTGGGTGGAGTGGCGGGACCCGGTCGTCTGGACGGCGCGACCCTGCAGAGGGTGCGCGCTGGTATGATGGTCGATGTCGACCTCTATGGCGGAGGTCCCATGCAAGGCGGGAGGCTGTGATTGAGCAACATGCTTGGCCGTGATGGCGCGTGGTACTACGGGTACCCGTGTGGCGAGACGAGTCGCCTCATGCGCAAGTCTGGCCGGATGCGTGGTCGTAAGACCATTACTCGGGAGATTAACGAGCAGTTGCGACCTGATCTACTCGCGGAGCTCGGATACGACCTCACTGAGCAGATGAAGAACGAAGAAGGCCACTGATGGGCGCAAACAACCTCAGTCTCGCAGTGCGCGTATTCCGCGCTCGAGAGGCGGGTACGTACGAGCACCTTCGCCCGCGTCTCACGACGTGGATCTACGACGATGACCTCACTCACAAGGAAGTCGCCGAGAACCTGGGTTGCACGAAGCGGCACGCAACGTGGATCATGCAGGTGCTCGAGATCCATCGCAGTGACAAGCGCAACCGCTTCATCTGGCGCCAGGTCGACGCTCGTCGTAAGGAGCGTGGCGAACTCTTCGCGCGAGAGTGGCTCATTGAACTCCAGCTCGTGTCGTCCATACGCGCATACTGTTCCGCGTGGGACCGCGGTTGGTAGTTCTTGGTATGATGGTCGTATGGAGCAAATGGAGCAGGGAGGCAGCCTTAGCCTTCAAGAGGTCATCACGTGGTTCTTCGTCGGCCTGATGGGTGCGGCGGTCCTAGGTGGCCTTGCCATCGCGTGGATCATCTACGCCTCACTCACTTGGCCGTGGTATTTCTGGAAGTGGTCACATCGGGTTGCACATCCTCATTAGTCCTGATATGATAAACGCATGACGAACGGACAGAAGACGAACGTTACGAAGCTCGAGCGCACGGGCGAGACGGGCTTCCAGCTGACGCACGATGGCGAGCTGTTCAGCTTCATGGTTCCCACTGGCGACATGGACGACGCGATCGCGTGGGTCGCTTGCTTCCTGCAGATCGATCACATCTGGGTCCAGCACGTCACTGACCAGAACCTGATGATCGCGATCGGCGTTGAGGAGTGATGATGAACATCGTACACGCGGCCAGCAGCCGTGGCATCAAGCGGTGCGGCAGCACCACCTCCGGCGACGAGCGCGTCAACGTGGAGAAGTATCCCGGCAAGTGGTGGCAGGTCACCTGCACTGCGTGCCTCGAGACGAAGGGCAAGGACCTCTGATGCGACTCAACAACCTGTACGAGAACATCATCCGCGAGCGCTTCCAGCTCCCTCAGCTGAAGATCGAGTGGCTGCGGTCGAGCTCGTACTACGAGCGTGCCCTTCAGATGGTTGACGAGCTCGACTGGGACGCTCTCGAGGCGCTGCTTCGCAAGATCCAGGTCATCACCACGCGCACTGACATGCGTCACACGAAAGAGGCAGCGAAGTGATCGGCATCATCCTCAGCATGATTCTGGCACTCCTGCTGCCCAACATGCAGCGATGGATCTTGTGGATCGAGAAGCGGTATAACCTCATCGACAGTGACGAGGAGGATGAGTGATGATGGACGTCACTTACGTCGGGAAGAGCGACGGCGACTACTTCGAGCTCTTCCACTACCTCGATGGCGAGGGCGAGTCGGTCCTCGAGATCGCGGTCTGCCCAGACATGAAGATCTGGATCGCGGGCGTGCGCGGCTTTGGCGTCGCAGTTCCGCAAGAGACGCTCGGACGAGCGCACCGTCACGTCGACGAGTGGTTCGAGAAGAACGGCATCGACACCTCGTACGTCTGCCTCGGCTCCATCGCGGCGTACGTCAAGCCGCGCATCACTACACTCATGGGACGTGTGTACTGTCCGTCCCGCAAGAACACGGAGGCAACCAGTGGCTGACATCGACCCGAACGACGTCGACGAGGACGAGAACATCAAGACGTGTCCCGACTGTGGTGGCGATGGTGAGGTCGCCTGCGACGAGTGCGGCGGTACGGGCGATGGCGAGCCCTGCGACGCTTGCGACAGTGAGGGCGTCGTCGACGATGACACCTGCGTCGAGTGTGAGGGTGAGGGCTCGTACGACTGCGAGGCTAGTGACTGCGGCGATGCGGGCAAGGGCTACGTCGTCTGCTCTCGCTGCAATGGGCAGGGTGAGATCAGTGAGTAACTTCATCCTCATCAAGGACATCAACGCCTACGAGATGCTCGTCAACCTCGATCAGGTCTTCTCCTTCGAGGCTGATCGGCCTACCGACGAAGAAGTGCAGCAGTACGGCACGGGTGTCGTCGCGTTCATCAGCATCGGTCACACGGGCAGCACGCGCTTCCGCATTCTCATCACGAAGGACTACTACGACGACATCAAGCATCAGATCATCACGCGCAACGGTCGATAAGGAGCGTACGTGAAATTCGTGCTGATCATTGATGACGAAGCGTGGTTCTGGGTCTTCAACGACGAGACACACCACTGGGAGTGTTCGTACGAGAATGGCGACGAGCCAGCAGAGCGAGCTGATAAGCTAGATCGTGCGACCATCGGCGCAGTCACTGAGATCATGATGTGGATGGGACACGACATGCACGCATTCATGCATCGCCGTGTGGCAGAGTCGCCTACCACGTGTGACGCAGACCTGGTACAGTAGACTTGCAAGCAACGCGCGGCCATGAGGACGCTTCCTTCTAATCCTTTCTGGCTGAGATGTAGCGTTCTCGCTCTCCGCGCGTTGCGTGCCATAGCGGTGTAGAGGAGCTCGGTCGTCCTCGCAGGCCTCATAAGTCTGAGATCGGTGGTTCAAATCCGCCCGCCGCTACGCATGGCTCGGTGCGTTTGTGTGGCTTACTTCACTTTCAATGAGATCACAGCTACACTTCATTGAACTCGGGCCATGTGTCATCTTACTACCCGGCAAAAGTGGATCAACAGGCCTAGGGCCTCCACAGTCCGGCAGACCTGAGAACGACAGGCTAGTGGGATGCAAAGCTAGGCGGAGGCGCTTGGACCTCTTTCCGTCGTGATCGCTGCGAGGGACTGATGAGGGAGCCTGTGAAGCTGGTGACAAGGTGGGACCCATCACCCTCCCGATGGGTCCCATCTTTGTGTGCGAGAGTTGTTGCACGATGGGATTAATCTTGTTATGATTAACGCATGACGGAGTACAATAGCGGCAAGGCCATCACGGACGCGATGAAGCTCGCCGATCAACTCGCCCCCGCCTTCCTCGATAAGCTCGACACGATGAGGGTGGCGGAACTCAAGGCACTCTGCAAGCAAGAGCGCATTGTCACGCGTGGTTGCACCACTCGTCAGCACTTCGTAGACAAGCTCGTTCAGCGCTGGACCCAGGAGGTCTGGGATGAGGCGGGTTACCGCGTTCACCCACACCCCGGCTACAGTGTCACCTCCCGTTCGCTGATGACCCTGGGAGGATTTGTTGCATGATGTGATTAATCCTGATATGATAAACAGGTAAGGCGATAGCGACAGACGATGGAGGACATCATGGGTAACGTGGAGCACCGCCGAGTCGCCCCGAAGGTCATGATCGAGATGCTCGTCGCGTCGAAGGTGACGTGGGCGGGTTGGTACTCGCCGGCGAACTTGCTGGCGAAGTACAATGAGGTCTGCGTGTGGAAGCCGCGTGGCTTCGGCGGGTCGTTCGGCATCGTCGACCAGCCGGGCTACCTCCCGGGCGACCGTCGTCGTCCCACCCAGCGGGTCCTCAACGACCGCATTCGCTGCGCGTGGCTGCGGGAGACGGGCCAGGCGTAGCACCTCACGCAACTCGAGGCGTACCCAACTGGGTGCGCCTCTTTTGTGTGCGACAGTTGTTGCATCGTTCTTAAGTTCCTGATATATTAGTATCATCGGGAAGTTATACTTAGGAGGACACAGTGAACAAGTCAGAGTTGATGGCGCTGCTCGAGCAGATGCTTGAGAGCGGCGACACCACGAACGTGATGGACCTCGTCGACACCGCGGTGAACGAGATCACCGCAGACGCGCGGCGTGAGGCGTCGGCGGAGGGCTACCGCGAGGGTCGCCGTGACGGCATCGCGGAGGCGCGAGGCGAGACCACTGGGTAATCGCACAGGAAGTTGTTGCACTGCGACGATCCTCCTGATATGATTATCTCAGCACGGGGAATCAGACGAAGGGACAGAGGACGATGGGCGAGAACGAGAACGAGAAGAGCTTCGAGAACCTCTTCAACGCGGACGAGCTCGCGGAGCTCCAGGCCGTGTACGCCGAGGTGCAGGCGGCGGTGGCCGAGTCCGCGAAGAAGGACGGCCTCTGGTACGTGCACGACGACCAGGTCGGTCACAGTGTGTACGCGCTCAACTCGAACGGCAAGACGATCCTGTGGTTCACGGTGAACAACGAGGTGGAGCTGGGCGCGGAGCAGATCGGCGGCCACCTGCCGATGGGCGTCACCGCGCACCGCATCGTCGCCTGGAACGCGTACCGCACGGCGAGCATCGAGACGAAGGGTTTCGCCGCCAAGTACCTGCACGACGACGGCTCCGGCGTCCACATCGACGGCAACACCGTTCGCGCCTACGTCCTGCCCCGCGTGCACCGCTGGATCGCGGAGTTCTACGGCGTCTAAGTGTGAGAGGAGGGGACATGAAGGACTACATGTGGGACTAGCGTAAGAGCAAAGGGGCGGCCTTCGGGCCGCTTTTTTGTTGCACGTAATCACGAATCCTGATATGATAATCTCAGGACGGATTGATGGAGGACGTACGATGAAGGTCACCTTTGAGCTGCAGCGACGCTCGGAAGTTGTGGCAGGCCACTGGAGTGACTGGGGCGTGATGGAGTACGCGAAGCTAGGTGACCTCAGTAAGAAGCAAATCTTTCCGACTGTGGAGGAGGCGAAGAAGGCACGCGCTGCGTTCATCAAGCGAAGCGCAAAGTATGGATGGCGCTTCGAGTTCCGCATCGTACGTGTCACCGTCACCTACGAGATCATCGATTGACAGGAGACGAAGTGAACAAGAGCAAGATCGTCATCGCTGGCCTCACGGCCATCATCGTCCCGTTTCTGATGGCCTGTCCGAAGGACGCGGCCAAGCCGAAGCAGGATCCGATGGACGGTGACCCTGAAGGCGTCCGTGACCTCCTGCTGCAGACGTGGGTGAGTGAGCGTTGCTCGCCCTACTCGATTCACCTGACCTCGTCCGGGAAGGGCCTCATCCCGGAGTCTGACATCCACATCGCCGGCGGTGGGTGGGAGCACGCCCTCACGTACAGTGCGGGCAAGCGCATCCAGTTCACCATCAAGGTCACCGCGAAGGATGGCTGCGCGGAGGGCTGGTGCAAGATCGACGATGGCCGATTCGGTGACGCGCAGGACAACTTGAACCAGTACGGCAAGGCCGCCTGCGTGTACACGACGAAGGGCTGACGTGACTCCCACTCTCACCCCCACGCCCGAGTTGCATCACCCCAACCACAACGTGGCACTCGGTCTCATCATCGTCATGGCAATTCTCTTCATCCTCCCACTCGTCTTCGGGCGACGGAAGTGATGAGGAAGAGCTAGGTCGTTCTAACGGGATTCTGTGCGTCGTTGTATTGCACAGCGCACAGGATCCTGTTAGAATTATCTCAACGGAAACACGACAGATGACTTAGGAGACGATCATGTACGCTGGCACCCTGGCCGTCCTGAACTCCGGCACGCGGATGAACGCTTACATCCCCAAGACGAACCCGTACGCGGAGCCCGGGATGTTCGCGTACCTCTGCGTTCCCGTCAAGCAGTCGAATGGCAAGCGGCGCGGCCAGACGAAGATGGTCACCTCGCACGGCCACCTCGAGCCGATGAGCGTGGGCGACTCGGTCGGTCTGTACGGCGATCAGTCCGGCCGCGACCTGGGCACGCACGTCGTGTACGCCATCATGGACCTGACGACGGGCGTCACCTACTGGGCGAAGGGTGTCAAGCAGCTCTTCCCGAACACGTACAAGCACTACGTCGTCAAGTGAACGATGAGGTCGTCTGATCGGACCTTGAGTGAATCCGTTGACATTCACTCAAGGTCCTGTTAAGATTATCTCATAAGGGCAAGGAAACTCGACGAAAGACGAAGGAGTAGGAACGATGGCTAGCATGACCTACCCCCAGCTGAACGCCCTCGCCGCGACGCTCGCGGAGGGCAAGTACGTGGTCATGGCGAAGGACGGCGTTACGCCGTACTTCTTCGAGATCAAGAAAGTCAAGGGCGGGAACCGGATCTACCGCCTCATCGGCCACCCGGGCGACTACGCTCGCCACACGCTGAACGTTAAGTGGCAGTCTTACGTTCTGTACGTCATCTCGCAGAACCCCAAGCAGGCGATCACGCTGTACGGAAAGCACGCGCACTTCTGTGGTGCCTGTGACTCGCCTCTGACGCACGAGCGTAGCCGCAAGTGCGGGATGGGTCCGAAGTGCGCGCCTCAGTGGGGAGTGAAGTGGTGATGAAGCAGCGGAAGTTGAATGGGCGTCACGACTCGGCTGGCAGTTGTGACGCCTGCGGTTCAGACCTCGACCGCTTCGGGCAGTGCACGAACGTCGAGTGCGAGACCAACGCTGAGGACGACACCGACGACGAGTACTCGAATGAGATCATGTTCGGGAACGCGGAGTGTGACTGATGATCGCCACTTACACACAGGGCCGGTGGTCGGCGTTCATCTCGCCGACTGCCGAGCTCCATATTCCACTTGCACCACTGGACGGCGATGACGAGCACATGCTCACCATCATCTGCCCAGATCACCCGACACTTGCAGTGCAGCGAATGATCGCGTGGAACGCACAGAACATGTGGAGCTTCGCAATCGAGTATGTTGACGAGCGTCACGCAGATGACGTGAAGGAGACGCAGTGAAGAAGCTACACCGAGTGCCTGACGCGAGTGGCTGGAAGGTCAGCAGCGACAAGGGCTGGTTCTTCCTCAGCCTCGGCACGAAGTTTTACGCGTTCCACATCTCGATCGGTCGCCTCTCCATCAGCGTGGATGCGAAGCGATGAAGACGAACTTCGTCATCACTCGCCACATCGCCGAGGAGGCCGCCGTCCGCAAGGCGGCGGCCATCCTCGAGGAGATGGGCTACGAGGTCAAGATCAGTACGAACGCCACGCAGGTGACGCTCGCCACAGATGCGATGCGCCACGTAGTCATCAAGGCACGGCAGGTCGGGAAGACATCAGCGCAAGATGCCATAGCGAAGCTGGCGGCGAGCGTGGGACAGTACACGCAGTACCCGCCCTGTGAAACGGAGACGAAATGACGAAGGATGAGATCCGCGAGTTCGTTGAGAAGACGATCAACGCTGACCCCACCTGGGCGGATGAGTACAGCGTGTGGGAGGGTACTGTCGCAGCGATCGTCGAGAAGTGGGAAGAGGACGTGCAGGACAACCGCGACGAGGCGTATCAGAGTGGTGTGCATGTCGGACAGGAGTCAATGGGATGACACACGAGCAGATCCTCAAGACGGCATTCGAGATCTACAGTAAGCCCATCGAAGAGTGCTCGCGGGAGTACGGTGACATCGATGGAATGATAGAGTATCTCGATGGCGCGATCGGTGAACTCATCATCGAGGAACGCGCCGCGGCTCGTGCGTCGTTCGCGGAAGAGATCATCGCTGCGTCGGAAGCGATCAGACGATAGCGTTGAGAGAGTCTAGACAAAACCGACAAACCGCTCCACCGTTCACACGGCGAGAGCGGTTTTTCGTGTCTTCTCTCCGCTGTGTTGTACGGTTCGATCAACACACCGAACGGAGAGAGCGTGGCTCCGCACTGGATGCTCGTACTGCTGTCCTGCCTGGCGACGTACCGTCTCACCAGGTTCGTCACCCGCGACGCTCTGCCGCTGGTGTCCAGGCCACGGAGATGGATCGACAAGCACTGGAATCCCTTCCCAGACGACAACGCCTGGGATGCGTATCGCGCCGCTCCGAAGGCCGTACAAGACATCGCGTGGAAGACCATCAGTGAGCAGTACGGGATCACGTCCCGACCCACTGGGTGGAAGCGCTCGATCGCCTACCTCATCGGCTGCGCCTGGTGCACGTCCATTTGGGTTGGTGCCGGCGTGACTGGCTTCGTCATGATCTTCATTGGCCTCACGTGGCCATGGTTCTTTCTTCTCTGGCTGGCCGCCTCGAGCGTCGCCGGCCTCATCTCCCAGCGCGAGCCTGAGTAGGTCACATGCCTGACTATCGTCGCAGTGCGAACCCTTATGGGGGACAGCAGAATCCTGCGTTCAACTCGCTCGTCGCGTCCGCTCGCCTGTACACAGGGCAGGGCGATCCGATCATCCAGAAGAAGGCGTGGCAGTCTGAGGCGTGGGACTTCTGGCGGGCCATGGGCGAGTTCTGGTACGGCGTCACCTGGCTGTCGAACGCGATGTCTCGCGTGCGTCTAGTGGCGGCGAAGCTGCAGCCAGGCGGCGACGAGCCGGAGATCCTGCGCGACGATCAAGTCGACGATCCCGGCGAGGAGTCGTCGGCGAACGGCACTGGTGAGACTTCTCGTCCTAAATCCACTCTCACTGACCAGGATCGCACGGTGGTGCAGATCGTCGAGCAGTTCGGCGGTGGCATGGGTGGTCAGTCCGCGATCATGAAGTCGCTCACGGTGCAGTTGTCTGTGCCGGGAGAAGGCTTCGTCGTGGGCGAGCAGAAGGTGATCGACGAGAACACCGGCGCGCTCTCGAACGCAGCGTGGTCCGTGAAGAGCACGGATGAGATTCGTCGCAAGGAGCGCGGCAATACGAAGCAGCGACCCACTGGGCTGCTCAGTCGCATCGGTCCCGGTGTCGCTCGCGCAGAGTCGATGTACGAGGTGCAGGTCGAAGAGAACCGATGGGTTCCACTCAGTGGTGAGTCGATCGTCTGCCGTGTATGGCAGCCCGACGACCAGTTCCACTGGCGTGCGACGAGCGCGTCTCTCCCTGCGCTGCCCATCCTCCGCGAGATTGATCTCTACAATCGTCGCATCATCGCGGATCTCGTCTCTCGTCTCGCCAGTAATGGCGTCCTCATCATTCCATCCGAGGCGACGTTCCCCACGCGCCCGGAGTTCAAGGACGCTGCTGACCCATTCGTCGCTGAGCTCATCGACATCGCCTCTCGAGCGATCAAGAACCCTGGCTCTGCCTCCGCCGCGCTGCCCATTCCACTGCGTGTTCCCGCAGAGCTCGTCGAGAAGTTCATTCACCTGACGTTCGGCGCACCCTTCGAGCCAGGTATCCTCGACGCGCGCGATAGGGCGATCAAGCGTCTCGCTACGACTCTCGCAATGCCGGAGGAAGTCCTCCTTGGCGTGCAGAACGTGAACCACTGGACAGCGTGGCAGATCGACGAGTCCGGCATCAAGATTCACATCGCGCCAATGGCGGAGATCATCGCGCACGCGCTCACCATCGGATACCTCGAGCCGATGCTTGAAGCGATGGGAGCGCAGACGACAGCTGCGGATGGCTCTCGCTACGTGGTGTGGTACGACGTCAGCGAACTCACCGCGAAGCCGGACCTGGGCGAGGCCGCGCAGGAGGCGCACGCGGACGGTTCCATCTCCGACGAGGCGTACCGCCGTGAGAAGGGCTTCACCGAGGCTGACGCTCCCGACGACGAGCAGCTCAAGAAGCAGCTTCTTCGCTTCCTGGCGTTCCAGGGCAACACGCAGGCGATCGGTCAGCTCTTCCCGGATCTCGCTGAGTCGATGACGCCGCAGACACCAGGATATGGACCCGACGGTCGTCCGCTAGCACCCGAGCCGACGACGGTGACAGAGACTACCCAGGAGACGGCGCCGAGCGACTCTGGTGCGTCTCAGCGGGCAGAACCGCAGACACCGAAGAAGCCGTCCACTACCAGTGGACCGCCACGACCGACGCCATACGCCGGAACTGAGCTGACGAGGATCGGCCGATGAAGATTCACGGCTTGAACGCTGAGCAGGTGAACGAGCAGATCGACGCGTTCCATGCCCTCATGATGAAGGGCATGCGCGCCGCGTGCGCGTCTGCTGCGTCGTACGCATTCAGTGGACACCTCGTCGCAGCGGGAGACGTTCCACCTGCGACCGGTGGTGAGCTCTCCACCGCCATCGATGCGCTGAGTGTGATCACCACCCAGTGGGGCGAGTACGTTGCAGGCAGTCTCATGCCGGAGCTCAACGTCATCGCGCAGAAGTCCGCGAAGGCCGTCGTTGCGCCACTGGGTGGCATGCCCGTCGTCAAGACTGAGGCATTCATCAGTGAGATGGCGAACAAGGTCACGGTGTTTGGCGACGACGTGTGGCAGGCGGCGAAGACGTCACTCATCACTGGCGCGCAGGATGGCGAATCGATCGCGGAGCTCGCCACTCGAGTGGAGGAAGTGGCGCAGGTCAAGACGAAGAAGGCACACGTCATCGCGCAGACCACCGTCATCGCTGCGATCAACGGCGGCGAGTGGAAGCAGATGATGGAGGCAGCCTCCGCCTTTGACATCCAGGGTATGAAGGAGTGGGAGGCTACCGAGGACTCGCACACTCGACCCACGCATCACGCGGCAGACGGTCAGCGAGTCCCGATCGACGCACACTTCGTCGTCGGTGGGTCGTTCCTCATGTTCCCAGGTGATCCCGAGGGTGCTCCGGAAGAGATCATCTCTTGTCGGTGCACGACCTTGTATGATCTGGATGTGGAAGACCAAATCACGGCCTCCCAGACCTCCCCGGAGACACTTTCTACCGACTCCGCGGTAGATACCAACGGCCAGATTTCGGCTCTGACGGCAGCGTGGGATCCTGTCCAGCATCCGCGTGGCAAGGACGGGAAGTTCATCGAGGCGGGCTCGTACGGTCACGTTCTCAAGGACATCCTTTCCACTGCGAGTAAGTTCAAGAACTTGACGGAGAACGATAAGAAGTCGTTCATCTCGCAGGTCAAGGGACTCGACGCGAATAAGTGGGACAACCTCAAGAGCGAGCAGAAGCACGCGATCGAGAAGGCCATCGATGACGCGATCGAGGAGGGCGTGCCTGGCGCTGCGAAGTCGCAACAGATCATCGACGACTTGAACATGGTGTCGTTCAGCGAAGACGACACTAACATCTTCGATCCGAACACGCCTCTCCCGGGCAGTGCGCCACTCACTGGCGTGCACAAGGAGATCGACGATGCTGAGAAGTCGGGGAAGATTACTGCCACGCAGGCGAGTAACCTACACGATTTGCTCGCAATTGATGGTGAGGAAGAGTCTGTCGTTAAGAGTGATCTTGACGCACTCATTTACGACAACGAGTTGTTCGCTGAGAAGAACAAGTCGCCTGAGAAGCTCGCTGAGAATGCGATCTACAACGCGTATGACGCGGGCAAGATCAATGATAATGAGCAGCAGGTGCTTCTTGACATCCTTGATAACCAAGGGCATAAAGAAGCGACCACAGCGCTTGCAATGATGCAGACGATCCAGATCGCTACGCCTGCGCCAACCATCGACGCACCGATGGGACCTTCCATCGGTGCGCCAATGAAGATCACGCATGGCCTCATTCACGCAAAGCATGAGCCCGGCGACGTCATCGCGATCAATAAGCAGGGCAACACGCGCATCGTTTGGGACGGCGCTGAATACCGCGTGCAGTCGACTGATGCCGAGGGCAAGTGGACGACTGACGAGAAGCTCAAGAAGAGTAAGCTCTACGCGTACTTGGGAACGAACCACAAGAACGCGCAGTGGCACGAGCCGAAGGGTAAGCAAGAAGCGCCGACGACGCACGCTGCGCCACTCGATGCCGCGCCTGCGCCTGAGCCGATTCCACATCCCGTTGCGTCATTTGACGCAAAGAGTCTGCTTGACACAGCGAAGACTGCTTCCATTGGCACTGTGGTCGCGCAGGGTGTACGGCCAGCTAGCAACGATAAGTACCGGCTTGTGGTGGCTGAGCATGGTACTGGGCAGCGATACTTGTCAGAGCAGACGTGGGACAAGATCGGTAAGAATTGGGACGAAACTAATAAGCACTTTAATGCTGACGATCTTAAGGCGTCAATTAAGACGCAAGAAGGCGTTGGTATTACGTGGAGCGCTGTCGCACCGAGTGTTCCTACGACGAATGCGCCAAGTGCGCCCGTGGGGTTGCTTGACACACAGGGCAGTAAGGGCGCGTACAACCTCGTCAAGGCCAATGGCGAGAAGATGTACTCCACAAACGGGAAGTACCTTCTGACCAAGGGCAAGTCGAGTGGCAACGTCACGGTGTGGTCGAAGGCCCCTCACGGTGGATGGTATAAGCCAGAGACACTCTTCACCGACGAGGACATGCCGAAGGGCTTGAAGTGGAAGAAGAACGAGCCCATCGATGTGCCATCGCTGCCTGATCTCCCGGACACGAGTGGTGACAGTAACTTTCCACTGCAGACCGAGGATGCTCTTCAGCACGTGCTTAAGACGGGTGAGGATCTCTACTCGCCCAATGGGAAGTACAAGCTCTCTAAGAAGGACTTCGCTGGTGTAGGTGTCGTTCAGCTTCACAAGAAGAACCCCGATGGTACGTGGGATGAGGGCAAAGCAGCCGTTGGCCAGAACGTCCCAGCGTCTGCGTCGTGGAAGAAGGAGCCTGGTCCGTCCCTCGCCGGGCCGATCAACGAACCGACACAGTCTCAGTATGACAGTATGTGGGACATTGGCCAGTATGGTCCAGGCAAGATGGGTGAGGTCAACACCCTGTGGGAGCAGTACACCAAGGGTATGATGACGCAAAAGGAAGCGTATCAGCAACTTCAGCTTGTGAAGAACGGACCAGACACCGCTGATCTCGCCTCACCCTCTGTCCTCGATCCCTCGAAGTTGTCGACTGAGACTCCCACGAAGATCCTTCAGAGTCTTAAGATGTTGCTGAACGCCGGTGTGATCTCCGACGCCGAGCACACTTCGTTGGTTAAGTCCACAAACAACGGCGATCTTCTTGTCCCGAAGATGGTCATCAGCGCGAATAAGCCTCTCGTCGTGCACGAGATGACTGACGTCACGCCTGACCTTGGGCCGGTCATCAACACGAAGGTGACTGTCGACGATCTCATCTTCGCTGATAGTGAGGGTGATGGCTTCACGCCCGCAGCGATCGCGGACGCCATCATGAACCTCACTCCCGAGAAGTGGCACTCACTGAGTGTTGATGAGCAAGACGTTCTTGACATGTACCTGTCTGACCTCAGTGACAATGCGCACGCGCACTTCATGAAGGTCGTGAAGTCGCCTGCACCTCTGCCCGATGCGCATCCCGAGCTCAACGACGTCGGGAACGCGCAGTATAAGCAGATGATCGAGAAGTACAACGCTGGCATCATCTCGAAGGCGCAGGTTGACGACCTGCTCGAGACGATGAAGGAGCTGTACCCTGCGTCAGTTGCTCCGCCTCCCACTGCGATGGATCTGTCGTATCTTCAGAAGTCGCAGTTCTACCACCACTTCAAGGCAGAGAAAGTCTCGCCCGCCTGGTCTGCGAGTAAGATCTATCACAGCATGCACGCAGCGAAGGCAAAGATGGGCGGCGATCCTAAGATCGCTGGCATGTCTGATGCTGAGCTGCTCAAGGCGCTCGACATGGTGGAGCAGGCCAAGACCGGCAAGGTGAATGCCTACTCTGACAAGGTCAAGGAGTGGCTGAAGACTCCCAACGGGCAGAAGGCGTTCAAGGAGCTCAACCCGGCGATTCCCACACTCACGCCGAGTTTGGCGAAGAAGACCGGCGCGAAGAAGGTCGCACCGCCGTTCTCTGCATACTCAGTGACGAAGAAGGCCGCGAAGAAGGCCGCGAAGAAGGTTTCGTCGACGACGGCTGGTCCAAGCATCACTCCCGAGGAAGCACTGGGCGATCCATCGGTTGATGCGCTAGCGAATCACACGTCGCTGTACAACTCGTTCAAGGGTGCGTCGTACGGTAAGTACCTCACGGATAAGCCTGAGGACATTTACTGGAACGCAGTGCAGCAGTCAAAAGCTAACGCTCACATGACGCCAGGCGCGATCCTGACGAATGTGGATGCTGAAGGCGCGAAGAAGTTCGGCGTCGCTGACGAGCATAAGTTCATGCAGAAAGTCACTGACTGGCTCAACACTCCAAGCGGCAAGAAGAAGGCTGCGGAGATCAAGGCCGGTACGTGGTCACCAGCGTCAACGTCCTCGTCTTCGTCGTACGGCTCTAGTGGGTATGGGACGTCGTACGCGCATCCTTCGAATACGCCGATCGACGAGAAGGTCGGCCCGCCACTTCAGCAGGTTGAGGACTTCGACCCGAGTAAGGGCTACGACTGGACGAAGTCGAATAGCAAGGACTTCCCCGTCATCACTGAGGCTAAGGCCAAGCAGATGACGGCGAATTGGAACGCGCAACAGGGTCCGATGAACGAGACGCAGAAAACTGCGTTGCGTAAGTATACGGGTAGTAGTTATGACCCGATGAACGACTACTTGCGTGGCTACAGTGGTGCGAGTGCGCAGATCCACAAGGACGTCATGAACGCGCAGAAGGGTATGAAGCTTAGCCTCGAGCCAATCGTCCTTCACCGTGGTAATGGGTGGTTCCCGGGATGGAGCAGTGTGGAGGAAGTCAAAAGTCACCTCGGTGAAGACTTCCACCAGGCTGCGTTCTTCTCTGCCAGCATCGGTGGTAAGAGTGCGTTTAGTGGTCAAATTAACTTTGTCATCGAGTGTCCACCGGGCACGCCAATGGCGTTCGTCGATACGTTCTCACAGCATCCCTCTGAGGAGGAGATGCTCCTCGGTGCTAACCTCAACTATCGTGTCGTTGAGATCATCGAGGGAAACAAGGCTCCCGATAACAGTCAACACTTCAATACGAAGGTCACTGTGCGACTCCGTGTGATTCCACCCAGTGATAACGCCATTGACGTGGACACGTCTGCCTGAGTAGGAGGTAACTTAAGATGGCAAAATGGACTCCTCCCTGGGCGAATGGCTCAGACATGGCTTTCGTGCCCGTTGGCTTGGCGGATCAGGGTGTCACATTCGCTCAGTACGAACAGGGTGACTACGAGGCACCAGACACGTCTGGTTCTCGTGAACTTACCGACGCTGAGGTTGAGAGTGTTCTCAATGGGGATTACACTGCACTCGGCCTCACTGCGGACGCTGCGTCTGAAGCGGCTGAGGAAGCTGATGAGCAGACGGGCGCGATGATCGCCTTGCTGCCCAGTGAGGACGACATGAACCGTCTTGTCGTCGATGGTGGTGAGGACGACGAGGATCTTCACCTCACGCTTTGCTACTTGGGCGAGGCAGCGAAGATCACGCCCATGATGCGGAACGACATCATCGAGTCTGTGCGTCATATGTCGAGGAACGTTCCCATCATTGATGCAGATGGCTTCGGCGTGGCAGCATTCAACCAAGACCAAGAGAAGGAGCCGTGCGTCGTCCTTCTCGTTTCGGGTGACGAACTCAAGAAGCCGCACATGATGGCGGACAACATTGCGAGTGACTACTTGGGCGACTACTACCCGCCACAGTACGAGCCGTGGATTCCGCACATTACGCTCGCCTACACGTCAGACTCAGGCACGGTGAAGAAGCTGAAGGACCGTGAAGGTCCCATCCGCTTCGACCATGTGCGTGTTGCCTTCGGCGGGGAGGTGACTGACTTTCCGTTGTATGATGGCACTGCGAGTACTGACACTGTTGCGTATGTCGCCGCCGGTGGCAAGGAAAGCAGCAGCGACAAGAAGAATCTGGAGGTGGATGTCGTGACGGCTGACGCGGCTGTGGATCTCGAAGCCGAGCTCGGCGAGTACGATGGCGGCTGGGAAGGGCCACTCGTCGTCGAGGACACGGACACTGGCGATCAGCGGATGTTCTCGGGCGGGTCACTCACCTGGGAGGACACGGAATCGATCATCCACCCGTTCCAGTGGGCGCAGTCGAACCTCGGCGAGCACAAGGGCAGCGTGACTGCTGGTCGCATCGATAAGATGTGGCGCTCGCCTGAGAACCCGCGAGTCATCATGGGCAAGGGTCGATTCAACATCAACGATCCGGACGGTCTCCGTGCGTTTCGTCAGGTCCGCGATGGCTTCGCGGGCGGTGTCTCTGTCGACCCGGATCAGGTGACCGACGCTGACGTCGAGCTTGAGTTCGCGTTGGGCGAGGACAACGACCCCTTTGCGAAGCCGACCAAGACGATCTTCCACAAGGGCCGTCTCCGTGGTGCGACGCTGGTTGCGTTCCCTGCGTTGGTTGAGGCTGCCATCAAGCTGACGAAGAAGGGCGAGAGTTCCGCTGTCGTCGCTTCCGTCACTGATGCGCCGTGGAAATCGATCGAGCACGAGCTGCGACTGGGTGAAGGTGAACTGGACGGTCTCGTCGCTGCTGCTGCATTCGCGTACGTGGATGGCATCGACGATGTCGTCTCTCGTCAGCAGTGCCGCTTCCTGCACCACGAGATCGACGAGGACGGTCAGCCTGGCCGCGCATCGCTCGTCGCCTGCGCGAAGCACATCGGCTCGATCAACTCGGGACGCGCGTTCGGACTGACGACGACGCAGCTGAAGTACGCATACGACCACATGGCGCAACACTTCACCGATGCCGGCCAGATCGCACCAGCGTTCACGCTCCAGACAGAGTCGATGGTTGCCGCAGCTATCCCTGCTACCGCTCCGCTCGAGTGGTTTGGCAAGCCTGAGCTGTATGGCCCGACACCGGTCACCGTCACCGAGGACGGCCGCGTGTTCGGCCACGCTGCATGTTGGGGAACATGCCACACTGGGTTCGCTGACACTTGCGTGACGCCGCCTGCTGAGCCGGACTACTCGTACTTCACGACTGGCGAGGTGCTCACTGCGGAGGGTCACAGTGTCGCGGTCGGTCAGATCACGCTCGGCACGTCGCACGCGCCAACTCGTGGCGTCACTCTCGCCCGGGCGATCGATCACTACGGCGACACTGGCACGGCAGTCGCGGATGTCACGGCTGGAACTGACGAGCATGGCATTTGGATTGCGGGCGCCGTACGGCCCGGCACTTCCAGTGAGCACATGCATGCTCTCCGTGCTTCTGCTTTGTCTGGTGACTGGCGTCGCATTAGTGGCAATCTTCGGATGGTTGCACTTCTAGCCGTGAATGTTCCGGGCTTCCCGATCCCGCGCGTGGGCACGGCACTGGCGCAGGGTAAGCAGGTCTCGCTCGTCGCGGCTGGTGTCGTGGACCGGACGACGATGAGTCTGGACGATGAACTCGCTGCGCTCGACATGGCGTGCGGCATCTCTGCAGCGACGAAGAAGCCCAAGCTGAAGTACGCGACGCTCGAGTCAGAGCTCGCGGATCTCGACAAGTTCTAGGAGGTGCGCAATGTGCGCGTGTGGTCAGAACTCGAACATCCAGACGATGACGACGACTGAGGTGAACGCTCTCCTCGAGGCGGCTCGTCAGCAGGTGCAGACGGAGGCTGAGGCGATGGTTGCGTCGGCCCAGTCGGCCATCGGGAACGCAAACTCGGGTGCGTCTGCTCTCCGATAACACTGGACGGATTCACACAGTTTGCTCATCTAGCGGAGATCGAAATACTATCTGGGTAGCATCCCGCTCGTACACAGTGAGGTCTAAATGCCCGATAAGCAGCAGGGAGTGTCCTTCCCGGAGGATGTGACCTCTCTGGACGACGCGGCGCTTTCGAAGCTACACGATGACGCGCTCGCGGAGTACACCGAAGTTCGTGGTGGCGAGATCACCGAGGCGTCCATGTCGACGCTTCGTACGCTCTCCGCCGGCATCAAGACGGTGAAGAAGACCATCGAGACTCGCGCTGCCGCGGCTGCCAAGCAGGCTGCGGAGCTCGCATCGATGGATGACTTCATCGACTCGACTGCCACGCTCGCGAAGAAGGACGAGAAGTCCGACGACGCTGACAAGGAAGCCGTCACGGCTGGCGCAGGCGTCGGCGGTGCGCGGACCAATCCGCGCGAGAAGGGCACTCGCGGTCTCAACGTGCCACTCTCTGAGGTCGCTCTTCGCCAGCCTGAGGCTGCGACGGGTCGTGTCGTCGGTCAGCGGCGTGAGTCCGTTCTCGTCGCTTCCGCGGACATCCCCGAGTTCGCCGTCGGCTCGCAGCTCGATGGCATGGAGTCGCTGGTCGCGGCGATGCAGTCGCGCTCTCGCGCTCTTCCGATCCTCGCCCGCGGTGACGACACCACGCGGTACCCGATCGCGTCACTCAAGCGCGACTTCCGGTACACGCTGGACCCGAACGCGTCGCCGGATCAGGTCAACGAGGTCCTCAAGGCCGCGACTGACGTCGACTCTCTGGTCGCCGCCGGCGGCTGGTGCTCGCCCAGCGAGATCTCCTACGACTTCTACAACATCGTCGCGGTGGACGGCATCCTCGACATCCCGACCGTCGGCATCAACCGCGGCGGTATGCGCTGGCCGACCTCCCCATCGTTCGGTGACCTCGTCGGCAACGCTGCGATGTGGTCCTGGTCCGAGACGCAGGACATCGCGGCCGTCACCGGCACCGCGCAGTCCGGCACGAAGACCTGCGCTCGCGTTCCCTGCCCGTCGTTCAATGAGGCTCGCCTCGGCTGTGACGGTCTGTGTCTCACTGTGGGTAACCTCACTGAGGATGCTTACCCTGAACTGATCGCGAACCACACTCGCCTGCTCTTCGCCGCTCACGCGCACAAGATGAACGCGAAGCGCATCCTGCAGCTCGTGACCAACTCCACCGCAGTCACCGGCACCTTCGGTTCCGCCGGCTCTGGCGTGGTGGCTCCGGTCCTGGGCGCACTCGAGCTCTCCGCGATCGACTACCGCGAGAAGTACGCGATGGCTGATGGTGCCATCCTCGAGGTCGTTCTGCCTCGCTGGCTCCGCGCCGTGATGCGGTCTGACTTGCGCAAGCGCACCCGTGAGAACACGTCGATGCTCTCGCTGACTGACGCGGCCCTCATGGCCCTGTTCGACGCGATCGGCATCCGTGTCCAGTGGGTCGGCGACTGGCAGACTCGGCAGACCGGTACGTTCGGTCTCGGCGGCGCGGCCTGGGCGAAGGCCTGGCCGTCCACGGTCGACTTCATGATGTACGCGCCGGGCACCTGGGTGATGGGCAACGGCCTGCGCCTGGATCTGGGCATCATCCGTGACTCTGTCCTCAACTCCACCAACGACCACACGGCCGAGTGGATGGAGGAGTGCTGGCTGATCGCGCAGATCGGTCACGAGTCGCGCAAGGGTACGATCAACATCTGCCCGGACGGTACGGTCGGCGCGAGCGACCTCACCGCCTGCGACGTCTGATCCTGATGTTCCTACTGGGTGATTGACGAGCATACGAGGAGGTAAGCGATGCCAGTCTCTGTTCGGCAACTTCGTATGCTCGTCGAGCCACCGAACCGGCAGCCGATGCCATACGGCATCTTCACTGCGGTTCAGGAACGACCTGTCGACGATCCGCACATCCTCGGTGGCGTGGAGTATCAGCCTCTCTGTGGAGGGGCTGGTACGACCTTCGACTACTGCGTGACGGGTGGTCCCGCGCCCCAGATGTACCCCACCGCAGCGCGATCGTTCCGTGCGGCCCTGCCGTTCACGGTGTTCTCCGAGATCGACTGCGCGCCTGTGGGTACACACTGGGACCAGGCGTTTGAAGACGCCCGGAACATGCTCCAGACCACTGAGCAGTATCAGGTGGAGCGAGCGTTCTGGACGGGTCAAGCGGCCGGTCTGGACAACATGGTGTATCCGCACCTCGCTGCGGCCACCCCAGTCACCCAGAGCGTGGTGACGAATGGTCTGCAGGTTACCCTGCAGACTGGCGCCATTGTGGTGTCTGGCGGCTCTCTCAGTCCAGTCGCAGCGATCGGTGCGCTCGAGGGGGCGCTTTCCGCCTGCTACGACGGGCAGGGTACGCTTCACGTGCCGGAGTCGGCGATCCCGGCACTGGCTAACCTCAACATGCTGCGTGAACGTGGCGGTAAGCTGTACACGCAGAACGGGAACCAGATCGTCGCTGGCGCAGGCTACACGGGCTCGTCGCCCAGTGGTGCCGCACCGACGGCCGGTACGACGTGGATGTATGCCACGGGCCAGCTCTTCATGTACCGAGGTCCCGTCAAGGAAGTCGCGAACGAGGTTCAGTCACTCGATCGTAGTGTGAATACCATGAAGGCGAGGGCCTACCGGACGTACGTACTCGGGTGGGACTGCTGCCACTTCGCTGCCCAGATCAACGTGTGATAGTGAGGAACGATGGCTGATCGCCAGATCTCGCCAATCAAGGCGAGGGTCATCCGGGCAGTCAAGTTGGACGTGTGTGGCAACCCGGTCACCGGTGCCTCGTCTGCCATGTGGGTGGGCAAGGGCTTCACGCAGGTTCAGCTCTCCCCCGACTACGAAGAGGGTCAGGAGTTCCTGGCCAAGCTCGCCGATGGTTCAGCGTGTGTGAACCAGAAGGACCCGTCGTTCCTCAAGCGGATCGGCATCGAAGGTCACTTCTGCACGATCTCGCCGGATCTCATTCAGATGCAGACCGGCTACACGGAGATCTTCACCGGCGCCGGTCCCGTCACTGGCACGGGTCTGATGTTCGACAATCGCAACCTCGACGCTCGCTACTCGCTCGAGCTCTGGCAGCCCGTCGCCGGCGCTGGCGGATGTGACGCGAGTGGGAATCAGTACTACGTGTACTGGGCGTTCCCGAACGTCACGAACGGCAAGCTGAACGACTGGACCTTCGAGAACGACGTCTTCGACTGGGTCATCAGCAATGAGACCGACGGCGCTGGCTACCTATGGGGTGATGGCCCAGGCGCGAGTACGTGGCTTCCTGCGGGCGTCACTGTGCCACAGGGTACACACGGTCTCTTCAACATCACGACGACGGCACCTCCGGCTATCACGGCCGGTGCGGTGACGCTCGCGTAAGGAGTGAGTGTGGAGGGCTGATGACCGCCGTCGGCTACACGGGAGGCGATCCCAACAAGGTCGACGTCGCTGGCGACACGATGACGGGTCCACTGGTTCTTCCGGGGGACCCGTCGTCTGGTCTGCAGGCGGCGACGAAGGACTACGTCGACACGCACAGTGGTGGCGGTGGAGGCAGTGGTGTCCCAAGTTCCACAGTCGTCAGTGAGACGGGCTATGGACAGAGCGCGACTGCAGGCGTTGCGACCACATACTCTCGTGGTGATCACACTCACGGCACGACATCACTGAGTGGCAGTGTCCCGACCGCAGAGGCGATTGGTGACACAGGTTCCGTTGGCGTGGCGACTACGCCCGCACGTGGCGATCATCGACACGCGATGCCGGCGTTCGGTAGTGTTGTCGCGCAGACCAGCTTCGGGGCAGCTGCTGCGGACGGTGTAGCCTCCTCTGTAGCACATTCTGACCATACGCATGGAACGCCAACGGCGCCGACAGTACCCTCCGCTAGCTCCTCCGTAGCCGCTGAGACTTCGTTCGGTATCTCAGCGGCGGCTGGCGTGGCGACGACGTACTCGAGAGGTGATCACACGCATGGCACTCCCACTGCGCCAACAGTGCCGAGTGCATCGAGCACCGTCACGGCAGAGACGTCGTATGGGGCGTCTTCGAACGCGGGTGCCGCGGCGACGTACTCGAAGGGCGATCACACTCACGGTTCGCCATCACTGACGAGCAACGCACCGACGACTTCCGCGGTTGGCGACTCTGCCGTCGTTGGCACTGGCACTGCGCCTGCGCGTGACGATCACAAGCATGCGCGTGAGGCATTTGGCGCAGTCACTGCACAGACGACGTTTGGCGCCTCGAGTGGCAATGGTGCAGCGGCGACACTCGCTCGTTCGGATCACACGCACGGCACGCCCACGCAGCCCGCTGAGACTGTGATGTTTGCGTTCACCGGTACTGCAGTCGTGACGACGGGTGTTCTGCGATGGTACAACCGCACGGGACGCACTCTCACCGTGGTGGGATGTTGGGCGGCCGCGAACACGCAACCCACGGGTGCTGACCTCGTTTGTGATGTGAACAAGAACGGGACGACCATCTTCACGACACAGGGTAACCGGCCGAAAGTCGTAGTGTCGACAAATGGCGGTGTCTTGGCGACTCCTGATGTCACATCTGTGACTGATGGCGACTACATCACCGTGGATCTTGACATCATCGGCTCAACGATCGCCGGTGCGAACGTGACTGTGGGAGTCGTGTATCGATGAGCGCGTCGTATCCGGTTGGCACGAACTACCTCGGGTTCACCGCGGGTAATTCTGGCGCCGCGGGTACTGCTGACTTCACCATCGCTGCGTTGTGGCAAGGTACGACAGGCAATAACGGTTCCGCGATCTGTGGTCTTTACAACTCGACGAACGTTCAGCGTGCTATGTTTGAGGACTCGCTTCGCTGCTTCGGTGGCACAGCAGACTTCTCAAATGGGTATGGCACAGGCGACAACACAGGCTCCACAAACCTCACGCAGGGTGTGTGGTACGTCGACTGTCTCAGTAAGACGAGCGCGAGTGAGTTCTTCGAGTGGGACAACTGGGTCTATGACCAGACCGGCGCAGGGACGATGTGGCGAGGCAACGCTGTCGGCTCTGCGAATCAGGGCAACGGTCTGACGATTCAGTCGATTCGTATCGGTGCGAATGTCGTCCCTGCAAATGGTCTCATCGCGGTCGTTGGCATCTGGACTCGCAAGCTTTCGGGCATAGAACGCAACACGCTCAAGTCGAATCAACTCTCTGCGTGGGCGGCCCTCTCGCCCGCAGAGCTCTTCTCGTTCGAGAACTGGAACGGGACGACGGGAGCATCGATTGTGGGAGCGTCTACGTTCAGTGGTGTGACTGGTACCGTCAACGCGGGGGCCAATCCCACTGGATTCAACTTCGCACTGAGCGCTGCAATGGGGCAGCAGCTTGGTCTTACGATGGCACTTTAGGAGGTGAGCATGATCAAGCTTCGTGGTCAAGCAGCGACGCTCACCGCGCAGTTCTTTGCTTTTCAGGGTGGTCCTGCGCAAGACGTCACGAACCTCAAGGTGACGATCACTCGTATCAGTGATGGCGCGGTGATGGTCAACGCGGCCACTCCCACGCACATCGGTACTGGCACGTACACGTACGTGTGGGCTATTCCCGTTGGCGCGAACCTGGGCGACTACCTCGTTCAGTGGACTGCGAACGAGGGAACTGCGAACGAGACGGTCACTGTCGTCGAGGCCTCAGCATCGATGGGGACGGGACCATGTGACACGCTGCCCTACCTACTGCCAGGCGACTGCACACTGAGTCCCGCAGTCTCAGGCGCCGCCCTCGCGGCAGCGTCAGAGCTCATCTGGGTGAAGTCAGGTCGTCAGTTTGGCTTCTGCACTCAGGTCCTTCGGCCGTGTCGGCGCGAGTGCCAGGGGATGCCCTGGCCGTTCGCTGAGAACGTCTGGCCATACGTAAATCCGGGACAAACCTACCCTCTCCCTGTGTGGTGGAATGGACAGTGGCTCAACCTCACGTGTGGCTCGTGCTCAACTGACTGCTCGTGCTCGACGGTTGAAGAGGTCACACTACCCGGTGGTGTCTATCAAGTCTTGCAGGTGCTCATCGACGGGGTGGAACTTTCACCTGCGGGGTATCGTCTTGATGATAACCGCCTCGTCGTACGAACGGACGGCGGTACTTGGCCGCTCTGCAACGACCTGAGCAAGGATGACGATCAGACGGGAACGTGGTCCATCACCGCCCAGTGGGGCACTCCACTTCCGTACATTGGTATGTTGGCCGTTGGCGAGTTGGCATGCGAGTTCGGAAAGTTTCTCAGTGGGCAAGATTGCAACCTTCCTCAGGCAGTCACGAATCTCTCTCGGCAGGGTGTTTCTCTCAGCTTCGGTGATCCCGAGGCCTCGCTTGATGCGGGGCGACTGGGTCTGCAGTTCACCGACATGTTTCTTTCCGCATACAACCCGGGAAAGCTCCAGGCGAGGAGCCAGGCGTACGCCGTTGATGGTCCGAATCCACGTCGGGCAGGCTCGCAGTGAATGGGACGTTTCAGGCGGCTCTACAGGTCATTCTGGATTCCGTGAACACAACGCTCAGTGCGACGCCTACTGGGTGGCCCACTGGCGCGCGGAATTACGTCGTGCCCGGCGCGCTCGCGTGGGACGAGTGCGAGTGTGGATTGCTGGCCATCGAGTGGCTCAGCGCACCGTATACGGGAGTGTTTCCGAACCCACGGCAGACACTCTCCGACGGATGCAAGCCGCTGCTTGCCCTACAGACGAAGTTGACCGTGCTTCGCTGCGCGCCAAATCCAGGACCACACGGTGAGGCGCCTTCGAGTGACGCGTTGATCGCCGCTGCTGCGACGAATCTGGATGACCTCGAGGCAGTGTTGCGCGGCGTGAGCATTGGGTGTCGCGCACTCCTTGACAACAACGTCATCCTCGAGTTCGCAATGGACGCGCCCAACCCGGCCGGTCCTGAGGGCGGTTGTGTCGGCATCACGCAGCAGATCTACCTCGGCTTTGCAAACCGATGGGGGCCGTGCTAATGCCTGTGCATCATCACTACAAGGCAGCGACGATGCATGAGATCTTGGCGAGTCCCAATGGCGGACTCGCCAAGAACATGTTCAAGCGCGCAGCGAAGGTTCAAGCAAAGGCGAAGCAGAATCTATCACGTCCCCCAACGCGCATCAAGACCGGTGAACTGCGCGCATCCATTACGATTCAGGGATACTTCTACATGGGATACCCCGCGTTTCGCATTGGTTCGCCACTGAAGTACGCTCGCTACGTGCATGATGGCACTGGCATCTACGGGCCGCGTCATCACCTCATTGAACCCACGCACGCGAAAGCGTTGCGTTGGCAGGGAAACATGGGCGAGTTCGTCTTCGCAAAGCACGTGAAGGGTATGCCGCCTAACCCGTTCATGAAGGACGCTCTTCCTGCTGCGAAGCTGTGAGTTGATCTTAGATGCACGCACACGGAGTCGGGCAGTTTACGATAGTTCCGTGGCAGAAATCATCAACATTATGGACTTCGCCGCGGACGACACCGTCCCGGAATTCTACGTGGGGCCGGAGAATCACTTTGTGTGCGTTCCCGATATCCCACTGGGTCTCATGCAGCAGATCACGCGGTTCCGTGATCTGCAGAAGCAGCTGCAGGAGACGGGTGACCTCACCCAAATCCTCGATCTCTTCGATCAGCTTCTCACGCCAACGTCGGCGGAGCTCTTCCACAAGCTCGTCAGTGAGCGTGTCATCGGTGTCAAGCGCCTCATGAAGATTCTTCCGTGGATCATGGAGGAGTATGGCCTTGGCCACCCTACCCAGCCGTCGTCGCCCTCATCCAGTGGGTCGAACGACGGAGAAACTGGTCCTACTTCTCCGGATGGTGCTACTCCCGGGGTGTTGATGTTGGGCGCGCCTCAGCCCGCATAGCCCTGGATCTCATCCACTACTTCATCATCGAGCACACTGATGAAAAGGATCGTCAGGCAGTGAATAACTCTCTCACTGGGCCACGTCTCACGGATCTGAAGCGTCGCGCGCTTCTCCGTGCGCAGGCGCCTGACGAACCACCGATGCCGGCGTGGTGGGACGAAGACGACGCCTCTGACTCGTCCATCATGGCCGCACGACAGCTCGGCCTGGCGTAGGGTGGTGTGGTGTGGCGACTGACCCGATCGATGAAGCCTATGTCGAGATTAAGCCTGATCTCAAGAATTTTGACAAGGATGTCAAGCGTGAGCTTGACGGGTCTTTCAATCGTATCGAGGACAAGCTCGATGATCTCATCGATACGATTGAGAATAGCTTTGATCGACTCGTCGCTGCACTAGACGCAAACTTCTCTGAACTGCAGTACATTGCGAGAGACACTTTCGACGAGATCCAGGATTTCGCTCGAAGCGCGGGTCGCTCGATTGCCACTGACATCGAAGTCGGTACGAAGATCGCGAAGCATGAGATCGACGATCTCGCTGACGACGCAAAGCACGACTTCAACCGCATCGAGCGATCCGCGCGTGGCTCTGGCTTCTCCATCATGGGAATCTTTTCCAAGATGGGGTCAAGCATTATGAACGTCTTTAGCAATATCGGCGAGAGTGCGTCGAACATTGGCTCGAAGATCGGTTCATCGCTTGGCAGCACCATTGGACAAGTGGGTTCCAGTCTTGGCACGGTGACTGGAAGTATCGGAAGCATCGGCCAATTCGCACTCATGGCCACGCTTATTCCCGCAGCCATCGGCCTTGCATCCGCTCTTTCGCAGCTTGTTGCAGTTCTCGCTGCACTTCCCGCTGCGGCGGGAGTGGCGGCTACAGCCATCGCGCCGCTTATCTTTGCGTTTCATGGGTTCTCTGATGCCATCGGTGCGATCCTTGACGGTGACCCAGAGAAGGTCAACGAAGCACTAAAGAAACTCTCGCCCAGTGCGGCGAAGGTAGCGAAAGAGTTCCAGGGTCTCGTCAAGCCGTTCAGTCAGATCCAAAAGCTCGCACAAGAAGCGCTCTTTAAGCCGCTCGTTGGTTCACTGACGATTCTCGCCAACGCAGTGTTGCCCGCACTACAGCGTGGTGTTCCACTCGTCGCTGGCGCGTTCGGCAATATGTTCGCGACGTTCGCAAGGTCGATCGGCACTCTTGAAACGACGGGTGTCCTCGATAAGCTCTTTGCCGCGACAGGTCGAATCATCAACGGCTTTACGCCCGTTCTCGACCACCTGCTGAACGTCGTGATGACTCTGTTCGTGCAGGGTCTACCATTCGTCGAGCGCTTCTTTGGGGTCATCGCGAAGGGCGTTGACACCTTCGCTTCATGGCTCGAGAAGGCTGTTGACGGTGACAAGATCACCGGGTGGCTTGAGAAGGCATGGGACGTCGGCAAGAAGGCCGTCGAGGTCATCAAGCAACTCGGCATCTTCGCAGCAACACTACTCGGCTCGTTCTCTGATGAGGGCACCGATACGCTCAATGGCCTGGGCGACGCGCTTAAGAAGGTAAACGAGTACTTCAAGACGAGTGATGGTGTCGAGACGCTCCACAACCTGGGCGTTATGATCCACTGGGCAGGGAACGCAGTCGTGTTCCTTGTGCAGAGTACGACGATGGCGTACAAGGCACTGAACGCGTTCTTCGACTTCGTTCGCGGCATCGGGCCATTCTTCGTCAAGCTGGGTAACTGGATCAAAGACGCGTGGAACAGCGCTGTCGACTGGACAGTGAACGCGTGGCACAGTATCGAGGACTTCGTCGTCGGTGCGTGGAACGGGATCATTAACTTCTTCAAGAACACAGGGACGAGCATCGGTTCGTTCTTCGTGAATTTGTGGAACGGCATCGTCAACAGCGTGAGGAACTTCATCACGAACACGACGAATGCCATCATGGCCTTCCCGGGCGCACTGAAGCAGTACCTCATCGACGCGATTCACCAGGCTGCATACAACTTCGGTTATGCCATCGGTATGATCGTCAAGTTCTTCATGGACTTGCCTTCGAATATCGCGTCAGCGTGGCAATCGTTCATGGACATGATCCGCACGGGTGTTCACGCGGTCATCGACTTCTTCACACAGACGATCCCGGCACTCGCAGTGAGTGTGGGTGACTGGTTCGTAGACATGAAGAACCGCGCCGTGAACGCGGTGGCCAACTGGGTGACTGAGGCGATCAACTGGGTTAGTCAGCTTCCGGGTCGCGTCAACGCGTGGGTGCAGGATACGAAGACCCGCGCGCTGAACACGCTCTCTGACTTGTGGCACAGCGCGGTGAACTACTTCAGGAACCTCGTCACCGAGATTGTCGCTGAAGCACACAAGATTCCCGGACAGATCTCTGACGCACTTAGCAGCCTCTACGACAAAGCGTATAACCTCGGACGAGATATCGTACGTGGTATGGTGAACGGCATCAAGTCACTCGCTGGTTGGCTCAAGGACACGGCAGCGAATCTTGCACACGATGCGTGGCAAGGCGCGAAGGACGCGATTGGCGCGAATTCGCCGTCGAAGGAGTTCGCGAAGCTGGGTAAGTGGAGTGCGCAGGGTATGGCGCAAGGCTTCGACCAGTACGATCTTGCGGGTGACTTCGCACGCACAGTGAAGGTGCCAATGACGTCGCTTGGTCCTGGCGGCTCGAACTCGCTGGCGCAGTATCAGCCACAGGTGAACGTGGGTGGCGCGCAACTCACGGCGTACTTCGCGGTGGATGGCGGTCAGTTCCACCCAGTAGTGGTGCAGGCCATGTATGACAACGCGCAAGATGTCGCTCTCGCTGCTGAGCAGGGTGGCACTGATCTCGCTCGGAGGCGATGATGAGTCTTGGCTTCCAGACTGCGCCACTGGGCAATCCAAACGTGTGCAGCGATCCATATGCACCGTCGTTCTGGCTGGGTAAGCCGGGAGCCCTCACGCAGATCCGCATGCCGGATGCTGGCTGGCCTCGAGGACTGAACGACAACTTCGCAGTGCAGAACCTCATCGATGGGCAAGCGGTGGATCGTTCGCCCTATCAGTGCCGATCGTGGCAGTTCACGCACGAGTGGCTTACGCCCGACGTGATGACGGTCTTCATGGAGTACGCCACACGGCAGCGTGGCATCGGTCCCTTCATCCTCATCGATCCGCAGATGAAGAACCTTCTCACTTCCAACCAAGCGTCAGCGACGGATGCGCTTCACGCAACGGATGGCTTCACTGTCGACGCCACGACCGCCATCGTTATCCTCGACACGTTCTCACGTACGGTGTCCGGGTCGTGGGGCACTGAACCCGTCAGTGGTAACGCCTGGAACGCTTCTACGGCACCGAGCGCGATGAGTACGACAGGTTCTGTCGGTCGCATCAACGCGGGTGCTGTCGGGACGTTGTACTACCAGACGATCGTGACTGGCAACCCGAATGGCTCGAGTGACCACACGATCTCAGCGCAGATCACGCTGCCCGTTGTTCCCACTGGTGGTCCCATCACGCTGCGTGTCGTTGGTCGCTACGCTGACGGGAACAACTACTACGAAGTGCAGCTCTCCATCGCTGCAACGACGGGCGTGGGCACACTACAGTTGCAGAAGCGCGTCCTAGGTTCTGGTTCGAGCATCGGCAACTCAACGACAATGGGCAGTGTTCACGCTGCGGGCAACACATGGCAGATCGTCCTCGATGTGCAGAGCTCAACACTCCGTGCGAAGGCGTGGAACATCACGGCGGGCAACACGGATCCAGGTTCGTATCAGCTTGTGCAGACGGATTCGTCGCTGACTGTGGGAACGCAAGCGGGTGCTGGGCTTCGTCGAGAGACGGGCAACACCGATAACGTCAACGTGGACTTTGACAACATCCAGGTCACGTCGTATTACACGAACGCGCTCTCATCGTCCACTGACGACAGTGTGCAGGGTGAACGTGCACTCGCATGGACGATGTCTCCTCCTGTGACAGGCACCGCGACGGTCATGCACGTTGCGGCGCAGACGGGACTGTATGGCTTCTGCATTCCACCCACTGCGCAGTCTGCGAAGAAGGTGGCCTTCAGTGGCTACGTGAAGTTGGCCTCGACGTCAGTTGACGCCTCAGCGCAGATCACTCCGCAGATGGTCTTCATGAACGGAGTCGGAAGCGTCCAGAGCACGCTCAGCGGAGTCACGATTACCGCCGTAACCGGTACTGCTGGAAGCGGTTGGCAAGCGTTCTGCGTGACCGGTAGCGTCCCCAGCGGGCAGTCTGGTGTCTACCTCGAGCCGCGGTTTTCAGCCGTCAACTCTACGATCATGGTGCCGGCGACGTTCTTGTTCGATAAGCTGCAGTTGGAGATCATCGACGGCACGACGTGCACAACGTGGGAGTATGGACAGGGCCAACCGCTAGTGTCAGTACGGTCGGACAGTGAGAGCGTTCCACGCATCTTGCGAACGAGCATGAATTACGTCGCGGTGGAGGTCACGTGAGACAGGTGTCTGCCGCACTACGAGCGGCCATTGACTCAGGTGAGCGTGTCATCACGCAGACGTTCACCGTGGACTGGGACAACGATGGCGTGCAGGACATCGATGATCTATCGCACAAGACGTCACAAGTCGCTGTGAATCAGTCACTGGAGAGTAGCCTCCCTCTCCAAGTGCGCGCCGTTCCCGGTGTCGCTGTCGCTGAACTCACTGCGAACCTTGGACGCGGCAACACTGCGCGATACACAGTGCCAGCGACATATCGGTCACTGACGACGTCGTCTGCGCTTGCGACGACCACAACTCCAACGTGGGCAATCGCGAAGCCAACGACCGCGAAAGTGGGCGACGTTATCATCGTCGCCATCTTCACGCCAGCGCCAGGCATCGGCAGTGTGATGGCGTCGTGGCGGCCTCTTCTCGATGCGAACGTTTCATGGACGTACATGTCCATCCGTGGTGATGGGACGACGAACTCCACTCGACTCGAGGGACTTCTCCTCTCGAGGCGCGTCACAGTGAGTGAGCCAGACAACTACACGATCACGCTGCCACTGGGCAGTCAAGTCGCGTGGATCTCTGCTGCAGTAAACGTCGGTGAGCAGAACCTCATGGGCATCACTGACTTCACGCAGAAGGGCGAGGACAACACCCAGTCGCCAACGAGCATCGTGCTCCCACAGGTGAAGGTTGACGTGCCGGGCTCAACGATCATCTCGTTCTTTGGTGCTGCGTCATACGCCGTTTCGGGTATCGCATTTTCGCCACTGGACTCGAGAGACGTTGAGCAGATCGAGACGACGATTACGCCAAGCGCACGGCCAGCGACACGTATGGCTGTTCTCACGCATTCGAATGCATCACAGGGTCTCTATCAGAAGGGTGTCACCTTCACGGGATCCGCAGGTGGCCAGGATGTGGCGACGATTGGCTTCGCTGTCGTCTTGGCGCCAAAGCTCGCAGGCGACGAGACGCAACACGCGGCGTGGACGTTCAGTGAACTCAACGCAAACTCTCCCTATGCAGGAAAGTCACGTCTCCGCCGACGTGTACAGTGGGCGCTTCGATTCGTCACCGCCAATGGCTTCGAGAGCATTCCACTCTTCACTGGACTTACCACTGCGCCGTCTGCCTCGAGTAATCGGCAGGCTGTAATTACAGCCTTGGATAACCGCGAGATCATGCGAAACACTGGGTGGGGCGCAGATCTCGCGGCAGAGTATCCGACGAGTCTCGATTCGTACACGGGTCTGGGTCTTCCGACGATGCCTGGTCTCGAGTCAACATGGATGGTGTCACGTCTCTTCTTCCTCGCGTACTATCGTCCTCGTCTGAACTTCACGGGCGTCTTCACGTACGATTCGCAGTATCCGACGACGACTGGCCTTGGCTTCTTCCCGTCGCCGCTGGCGCATCGTACGGTGTCTGTCTGGGCACCTCTACACGGCTCTGCACATGCTCTGCAAGGCTCCATCATCTACGCATACACAGACCTCTCAGGACGAGCTCTGCGACGTCGCTGCGCGTTTGAGGTTGGACCGTTCGTCGCCGCGACGAAGAACCACGGCACAGGGTCGCAGACGAACATCTCGTGGGCGTTCCAGGCGTATCAGGCGTGGAACCAGGCAAACCGCCAACTGGCGGGTCGCTTGCAGTGCTGGGTTAAGCGGAACTACGCAACGAGCACGTTCAAGATGGAGTTGCCGGACAATGGCCTCCCCAATGTCAACACAGCGTGGGTTGAAGTCCTAGCGACGGGTGTCGTTCGCTTCCGCGTTGAGGCATCGGGCGTGTCGCGGACGATCACAGGACCAACGATCGCGGCAGACGCGACGTGGCACTTCTTGGGTGTACACTTCAACTCTGTCACGGGCTCTGTGACGTTCCGGCTCGATACGACGAACACTGTTGTGGCGATGTCGACGTGGTCGAACGCAGCGATTTCGTTCATCCTACCGTCTGCGAACTTGACGCTCGTTGATGGCATGCAGTGCGCTGAGTTCCAGCTTGACGGTGGTTACGACTTCAGTGGCGCGCAAATCGGCATCCAAGTCACGGATGCATGGGCGAACGAGAACTTCACGCCAAGCGCGTACATCGATAAGAGCGAGAACATTCTCGATGTCATCCCATACATCGATCCGAACAATGACTCGTTCAAGATCGTGAGTGACATCGCAGCGGCAGAGTTCGCAGCGTTCTTCTTTGACGAGGATGGTTTCCCGCACTATCGGACGAGTCGTTCCGATGTGAGTGCGACGGGGCAGACTGTGCAGCGACAGTTGACCTCGAGGCGATCGCTACGTGACATCTCGTACGAGTCTGGCGTCCTGCAAGTGCGCAACATTGTGAACGTCGGGTACACGCCATACGCTGCCTCGATCAACGTGGATCTCTTCACCGCTTCTGGCACACTACTCGTCAAACCGGGTTCGCCTCTTGTGTACACGTTCACGATTCAAGGACCACTCTACTCGGGTCCCAACGTGACATACACTGCATATCAATACCCCGCGGGAACGGGCGACAACCTCACGTCTCTCATAAACGTCACAGTGTCTGAACCGAACACCGGCAACTTCACGGTGACTGTGACGAATAACGCTGGCACTGCTGCGTACCTCGTAGACAACACGGGCAAGCCGAACCTTCACATCACGGGGTCTTACTTCACGCCACTGCAGGGCAACTTCGCACCCGTCGCGTACTCTGACTCAGACTCCATCCGTGAGTTTGGCGAGCAGCCACTTCAGAGCGACACCGCATCTGTGTGGATTCAGCGATCAGACTCTGCAGCGACGGTTGCGCTCAAGCTCTTGAGTGATCTCTGCCAGCCTCACCCAGTGATCACTGGCTTGACGATCAAGGGTGATCCCACGTTGCAGTTCGGTGACATGGCGACGATCGTCGACCCGAATGGCCTGGGTGTCAATGGGCAGTATCGCATCACAACGAAGAATCCTTTGTTCAATACGAACGATGGGTTCACGCAGGCGCTCACAGTCCGCGAGGCGCCAGCCATCGCTGTCTGGGACACGAATTTCTGGGACGATGGGATGGTGTGGGGCTAATGCCCATTGTGCAGATCGGACCCAAGGGGTCCAAGCTCGATTGGGACAACTGGGGTAAGCCCATCACTGACGCGGTGAACACACTGTGGGATACTGTGATCCTAGGACCACAGGTCGCGTCGCAGTTGGCGGGTTCATCGGCGATCAGCACGATCACCGCGGTCCTCACGCTGCCTTCGTGCACGTTCAAGACTGGCCGTGCGTATCGCATTGAAATCGTAGGCGGCATGTTTGCCGATGCCACTGGACGACTGGGTGACTTCGGTCTCTTCAAGAACACCACTGGTGGCACACAGATCGGTGCACTCTACCGATACTATGCGGGTGCGAATGGCTCGCAGACGATGGCAAACGGCTTCCTCTATGTGAAGAACGCGACTGGCGCAGACGTCGTCATGGACCTTCTCTTGACGCTGACTGCGAATGCCGGAACCGTGACGCATGACGCTGCTTCGACGCGTCCTCGCGCTCTCATCGTCACAGATGTTGGCACTGCGACTCAGTGGGCCTACGCCTTCGGTGTTACGTGATCTCCCGGTATAATCAGCTCTATGCTGGTTATTGTGCCATCTCGAGGTCGACCCAATAACATCGTCGACCTCATGCAGGCGTGGGACGACGCAGACACGAATGCGACGCTTCTCGTCGCTGTGGATGACGATGACCCTGAGCTGCAGAAGTACAAAGCGATCCTCAGCATCGTGCATGACGATCGCTTTCAGTTGGTCATCGGACCACGTCTTCGTCTCGCTGGCACGCTGAACGCGGTGGCGATGTCGCGCGTCATGCGCGCAGGAACGTTGTCACACGACATCATCGGTTTCATGGGCGACGATCATCGTCCACGCACGCCACACTGGGATCATACGATCGAGGATGTCGTCAAGTCACAAGGCACGTCAATCGTCTACGGGAACGATCTCATTCAGGGACCAAACCTTCCCACGGCAGTCTTCATGACTGCGGACATCATCAAGACACTTGGGTACATGGTGCCGCCTGGGCTCGTGCACATGTACCTCGACAACACGTGGAAGTTGTGGGGCCACGAAGGACTTGGTCGTCTCTACTACCTGCAGAGTACGATCATCGAGCACATGCATCCCATCGCCGGCAAGTCGGCGTGGGATGATCGCTACATCGAAGTGAACGCTGGGTCGCAGTACGTCGCTGACGAGACCGCGTTCAATGCCTACGTGAACGGCGACCAGTGGGCCGCCGACAAGCAGAAGTTGCGAGGACTGATCTGTGGCTGAGTACAAGCTCTTTGTGGACGACGTGGCGCACGTCTCGACGTACGCGTTCCATGAGCACCGTGAGCGTGCACCACACCTCGAGCAGGGTATCCATCAGGGTCGCCTCCAGCTCGCCGCGGACTTCGTGCGCGAGGCTGTCGATCGTGTGGAGACTCGTGTCACTGTGCCATGCACTGTCATCGACCTGGGCTGTGGCGATGGTGGCCTCCTGTCACTCATCAGTCGTCTCCCCTGGGTGAACGCTTACGGCTTCGATTTCCAGCCGAGCAATAAGCAGGGTTGGGACGAGCGAAACGTCAAGGCATACGGGCTCGACTTCGTCAACGAGTTTGACGGCATTGGTGATGCTGACGTGTACGTGATGACCGAGGTCCTCGAACACCTCACGGATCCTCATGGCTTCGTCAAGAAGATCCGTGATCGTGGCGATGGTGTGCAGCTCGTCGCTTCATCGCCGTTCACTGAGCACGCGGGATCGCACGACGAGTGTCACGCCTGGGCGTGGGACCAGGACGGCTACCGCGCGCTCATGGTGCAGGCGGGTTTCAACGTCGTGCGACACGAGACGACGGGCATGTTCCAGGTGATCCACGCTGTGCCGGCAGGCACGAAGTGATCAAACGTCTGCGTCACGTGCACGACGCCGCAACCCTGCGAGAGATCTACAGTAAGCCGTATGATTCATCGCAATGGGAAGAGCATACGAACCGTGTGAACTGGACGATCACTCGCCTCAACGAGTTCCTCAAACTGCACGGTGACATCGATCGTGCGTATGATCTTTCGTGTGGTGATGGACGAATCCTGCGTGAGATCTCTGGCGTGAAGACACGGCACTTCGGTGATCTCGTCCCGGCTGAGCATCTTCACTTCGTTGGTGACATCGCGAAGAACGTGCGCAAGGTGAGTGGCGATCTCCTCATCTGCTCTGAGACACTCGAGCACTTGGACGATCCTGAGGACTTCCTCCGTGCTGCGTCTGAGCGATTCAAGTGGATCTGCGTCACCACACCACTGGGCGAGTTCGACACGGAGAAGAACTACGAACACTACTGGGGCTGGGATCTGTGGGGCATCTCTGAGATGTTCCACGAGACAGACTGGCGACCCACCTGGGTGGATTCGTTCAATCAGCCCTACTACACGTATCAGTTCTGGATCGCGAGGTCGATGTGGCTCTGAAGCCCGGGATCACCGTTGCGATCCCGACCATCCCGCCCCGGTCACATCTACTGCAGCGCGCGGTGGCATCAGTCCTCCTCCAGACACATCCGGCGGCAGGTCTGGCAATCGCTATCGACTCCGCTAAACAGGGTGCTGGAGCCACACGACAGCGCGCACTCGAGATGGTCGACACCCAGTGGGTCGCGTTCTTGGATGATGATGATGAGTTCATGCCCACTCACTTGGATACGCTACATAACGCGGCAGTGGCGCATCAAGCGGACTACGTGTACTCGTGGTTTGAGACGAGTCCTCCCGGTTGTGACCCATTTCCCATCGGTCACTACTTGGAACCTTGGCGTGACGAGATCCCTCGCCAGACGACTGTCACAACGCTGGTTCGCACAGAGCTCGCTCGTGAAGTGGGATTCGCGGCGTTCACGGAGAATGGTGAGCTCGTGGACGGCCAGCGGTGGGGTGAAGATTGGTCCTTTACGTTGGGGTGTCTCGAGAAAGGCGCAAAGATCCATCACGTGGTCGCGAAGACGTGGTACTGGCATCACGACAGTGGGAACACAAGTGGAAGGCCGGATCGCTGGTGAAGATCGGAGTCTTTCCCGCTGACATCTTCGGATGTGGGTACTATCGTCTCATCTGGCCGGCGATGCAGCTGCAACTCGATGGCCACGACATCGACATCATCAACCCAATGGATCGTCACGCGATGTTCTCCGCTGAGGTGGATGAGTCGACGGGCAACCTCACGGGCGAACACATCCGCTTTCCCGAGCAGTACGACGTCATCGTGCTGCAGCGTGTGACGAACAGACACGTCGCGCAGATCGTGCCGTACATCACGGCGAAGGGTACTGCTGTCGTCATCGATGTGGACGACGATCTCCACAACATCTCGATGACGAACCCCATGTACTTCGCGCTGCACCCAAAGAAGCGTCCAGGACATCCGGCAGCTGATCACTCGTGGGAGTGGGCAGAGTACGCGTTCAGTCGCGCAACGATGGTCGTCACTACGACGGATGCGCTCGCCAAGAAGTACGGACATGTCGCACGGAAGATCCCCAACTACGTGCCTTCACAGGCGCTCGATGTGGATCACGAAGACTCGCCCATCTTTGGATGGGGAGGAGGGATTCACTCGCATGCTGACGACATTCCGGCACTGGGCAACACGGTTAACCGACTGGTGGGCGAGGGTCACCGGTTCCGGGTCATCGGACCTGACACAGGAATACGTCAAGCTTTTCGCCTCCAGCGACGTGAGGATTTTGAGGCCACTGGCCCAATCCAGCTCGAGTACTGGATCTCCGCACTGGGAATGCTCGGTGTTGGACTTGCGCCCCTCGCCTCATCCGCATTCAATCGAGCCAAGTCGTGGCTCAAGCCTCTGGAGTACGCGGCGGCCGGTGTGCCCAGTGTCGTGTCGCCAAGTCCCGCGTACATCGAGCTCAACAAGCAGTACGGAATCGGCGACGTCGCTGAGCGACCCAAGGACTGGTACAGACTCGTCCGTAGACTCGTAACGGACGAGGCTTATCGACTGGAACGCTCGGCCGCTGGACGTGCCGCAGCAAGTGAACTGACGATCGAAAAGCACGCATGGCGCTGGATGGAGGCCTGGTCAGAGGCCCTTGCCATCCAGCGCCAGTAGGCGTGGCTAGATCTTCCAGCTGAGTCCGCAGCTTACGCAGATCTCCTCGTCGGGCATCTCGAAGATGTCCTGACTCATGCAGCCCGGGCAGCTCACGCGAGTCACCACACGCTTGAGCTTGTCCCGGGCGCGTGGCGTTGTATCGCCCCACATCCCGTGCTTCTGATTCGAATCGAGAGCCCAGTTGAGGCACGCTTGGAGAATTGGGCATCGGCTACAGTATGCGTGAACCTGCGGTGTGGTGAGATCGCGTTGCTCTGCGTCATCGTCAAAGAAAATGTCGGGGTCTTTCGCGCGGAAGCATGCAGCCTGTGACCAGTCAGGAGCGGGAATCTTCAGCGCCGCGGGGGAAGGCGGCTTGCCCACTGCGCTACCGCTCGAGGAGTTTCTCAAGCAATTGCGTCTGGGCCTCAGACCCGTACATCATGGACTTCGTCATGAACCACTGCTGATCAGCAGCGTGACGCTTCCAGATGGGATCGTTGGCGGTGGCTTTTCCCACCATGATGTCGAGCTCGATGTCGATGTCACGCTCGCCGTAAAATGCACGGTTACTGCGAGCCTTGATGTTGAGATCACGCTCAACATCAAGTGCGATGCGTTCCTTGCGCTGCGTCGCAAGGCGCTCGCTCTCGTCTGCCTTAAGACGGTAGAATCTCTGCAGCTCCGCTGCCGTCGGCGGCTGCTGATCCGCTGTGGTCACTGTGGTCCCTCGTCTCGTTGAAGAAGCTGCTGAACTCTCCCATCGCCAAGCCACGGCTCTTGTACAGTTCCGCTTCCGTGCGGAACGCATCGGCGATGATCATCGCAACGGCGCGAAGAGTCGGGGTAGAATCTTCGCTCGCTGCCTCGTCGAGCCATCGCGACTGGGCGTCGAGGAGTTGCTCGCGTACGAGCCGACGCTGCATGTCGCCGAGGTCATCGATCTTCACTAGTCCTCCAAGTTCATGAGGATCTCGAGCAGCTCATGCTGTCCGAGCTGACCACACTCTCCGCACTCCTCGCACTCAGTCTCGCCGGTCAGGGTGTTAATGCAGATGGGAGACGCCATCAACTGCGTGGTGGCGAGGCAGTTGTCGCAAGTGTCGAGGACGACCGCGAGAGCGTAGCTGTACATCATATCCTCCGTCATTTATCGATGAGATCAATATATCCTATCGGAAGCGGTGTGTATATAGTGAAATGGGAGGACCTCCGAAGAAGTCCTCCCACTGCGTTGATGTCAGTTGCCCATTGTGCGGAGAATATGCGTGGTGACCAGGTTGATGTACTTGTGCGTGGGACCCTGCAGCGCGTTCAGGAACTTCGACTCGGGAGTGCCGCCCGCCCGCCAGTCGAAGTGATCGCTCACAGCGTTGACCAGACCCCACCCAGTGCCGGCGAATCCGACGAGAGGCGAGTTCTTCCGCTTCTCGATCAGCGCGTCGATCAGCTGCTCCTTGCCCTTCATCTGCATGCGACCGAACGCGCGGCCCAGGATCAGCTTGGCCTTCTCGTCGTTCAGCTTGATGTCGGCCAGTCGCTTGACGATCTCGTTGTATCGCTTGACGTACGCGTCCATCTTGGTCATCGACGACTGGGCCTCGATCAGCTTGTCCTTCATCGTGCTGGTGTGACGGACCGCCCAGCGGTTCGGCACGCCGGCAGAGAAGGACGTCAGCGTGAGCTGGTTCATGCACAGCCCGCGCAGCGGCATCATCATGATCTCGACCGCGCGAGTGAGGTCCATCGACGTGCGGAGGACCGCGAACATCTCGTGCGGGTCACCGCCGTCGAGCACGTTGATCTGCAGCGACTCCGGGAGTCGCACGACCATGAATCCCTGCTTGCCGCCCTTGAGGGCACCCGCGGCGACGTACCGCGCTCCCTCGTTCGTGAACTTGGCGATCGCGCCGTCCATGAAGTCGAACGCCTCCGGATACTGCAACACCGGGTAGCCGTCGGAGACGATGGAGAGAGGCGTGAGGTCGTCGTCCCGCACGGCGATGCGGCGATTCGTCATCTTGCGCGTGCAGGCCATCAGTTCCCACAGCTTCTTCGTCTTCTCGTCGTCGAAGATGGGCTGCGCCATGATCTTGATGATCTCCGTCCGCACGTAGTCCGCGTCTAGCTTCTGCTCGTCCTCGTCCGTGCAGGTGAAGTGGACGTTGTGCAGCGAGACCGTGAAGTTCAGGCCACCTGCCTGCGCCGCTTCCTGCGCGGTCAACGCGCCCTCCGTGATGTTGCCCAGCTTCATCCACGGAACCTGACGGTCAGTGAACTGGACGCTCTTCCCGCCCTCGTCGAGCGTGACGCTCTGAGTCATGATCTTTCGTCCCTTCGTCGTGCGCTGTGTTGCGCGCTGCGAGAGATGGAGTCGAACCATCGTATCCGAATGGCTGTGGTGGCTCATCCGGCGGCTTCACCAAGTAGCCGATCTCGCATTGTGTGGGATACGCTCCCACTGGGCGTGTTACTTGAGGATGTCCTTCACGTCCACGAGCGTGAGTGCGGTGCGAGGGATGTTCGGCCAGTAGCGACCACTGTCGCCGCCGAGCTTGACGAGCTTCGCGGTGACTCCCTTGTCCTGGATGACGACGAACAGCGTGCTCGGGTCGATCTTCGAGATGCCGTTCACTCGCACGATGGAACCGAACTCGAGAGGGATGAACGTGGTCGTCGTGACGACGGGGGCCGGAGTGTCGCCGGTCAGTTCACGCACCATCGACGGGTGGGTGCGCATTAGCGGTCCGAACGTGTTCCCACTCGCGTCAACACGACGCATCTCGATGTTCACCTGCAACTTCCGCTGTACGAGCCAGACCTGGCCCGCGTACTTCGCGGTCTTGGGAAACGCTGCGACATCGAACTCGACACGCTTACCAATAAGGCTCACTGCATCCTCCGTCATTTGTCGTTCCGTGCTGATATGACAACAATAACAGGAGCAATGACCCAGTGCCAACAAAATCACAAAGATTTTTATCGGTGCTCCGGGTGGGACTCGAACCCACATCATGCTGGCGCGCGTAGCGTATGCTCTGCCTTTGAGCTACCGGAACAAGATTATTATATCGTGTACAGTCAAATTTTTATCCGTTGGTGGACTATCGGATGTTGCCCGAACGTGGCCCCAGGGAGGTCTGGGGATTTGACATATCGACCTGTTTGTCCAGTTTTGTACGCACGAAACGGCCCAGTGGCGCCTCTTCCACTGGGCCGTCTCGATCGGTGGCTGCGACGTCACCCGCGCCGCACGATGGTTACGAGGTCTTGTCCGGATCCTGATTCTTGGCGAGGAACACGCCGATCGCACCACCGACAGCGATGACGACAGTGGCAACGTGACCCACTGCCGTGTTTGGACCATACACTGCGAGAATCGACACAGCGATGGCGGCGGCGAGAGCGACGTAGAACTTGAGTGCGGCGCGGAACTTGAGATCGTTCATGATGCACCTCTTACGAGCGTTGCTGCGCGCGTTGCGCGCGGATGAGGATGATGAGCCATCGCAGCATGACGATACCCACGACGGCGTAGATGATGAATCGCGCAGCCGTGTAGGGCGTGTACTCCCATGCACGTGAATTCGTAGCGACGACAATGGAGGAGAAATCGAGAACGATGGCGAAGCACGTCTTCGTCAGCATGAACTGTCGACCGACCTGGGTGCGTTCCCACTGGGTGAAAATGCCATAGAGCACAACGAGTGTGGTGGTGACGACTGCCGCGAAGAACAGCGCGACGTTACTCGATACGACCCAGACTTCTTCCATTTACCTCGTGCTCCGTAGTGCCTTTTCGATGAGCGGCGCGAGGTTGTTCGGTCGACGAACACTCTCTCGCAGTGATGTGGTGACTTCTGCGACTTCTTCTCGCTGCGAGACGACGTTTCGATGCGCTTCTTGCGCCGCCTCAAGTTCCTGTGATGGCCCCCGCCGTCGCAACCACCTAGTGAGCAGACTCATGAGCCTCGGGTTCCTGTGTGGCGACAGCCTTGATGGCTTTAAACGTCGCGTTCGCAGTGTGCGCCGTCTCGAGTAGCACGGTGTTTTGCTTGAGGGCTTCCTCGGCGGTCCTCTTCCACTCATCCCGCTGCTGGCGCACATCCTTGTGCACACTGATGGGAACGATCTTTCCAAACATGAGAAGGAGGATGAAGAGCGCGAGTAACCCACTAGGGCCCCACTCTTTGACGAACAACTCGAGTGGGATGTTCACGGCTTACTTGCGCTCGAAGCAGACGCTGATCGAGCCGGCGAAGGCAGGGTGATCGGTCGACGCGTCGATGACGTGGCCAGCCGGATCGATCGCCTTGCGCGAGATGGTGAGGATGCGCACACCCTTCGTCAGCTGGATGGACAGCGCGACACCATTGTCGATCTTGTAGAGACCGTCCGCACGCTGCGTGTCCGCGGCGTTCTTGCTGTCCACCGCGAACCAGTGGCCATCGCCGTTCGACGCCCAGATACGGAGCGCGTACAGGTGTCCGTAACTATCCGCACCCACGTTCAGCCAAACCTGGCGAGGGTCGGCGATACCGGCCTCTACGGGCGGAAGCGTGAGTGCCGTCTGATCCGCGTTCAGCTGGAACGGGCCGAGCTGCGAAGCGCCCATGTCGTCGTCCTCTCCGAGCATGATGTCGACGATGCCGTTGTGGTCAGCGTCGGCGGTGTCTGTGTACATGGACCCGTGACAGTGATCCAGGTGTGTGATGTCGAATGGGCTCTTGTGCGAGCCATCCGCGCAGTTGAAGGTGATGACGTTCTTGCCGTCGAGTGTGCCGGCGAACTCGCGCATGTTCTTGAGGCGAGGATCACGGGCCTTCGCTGCGTTGTACACGCGCGTCGTGATCTCGATCATGCGTCGGCGGTTTTCTTGCGTGCCCCACACGCCCGGCACGAAGTCGAACGCGCGGTTCCAGTCCTCGTCGCCGCCGTTGTCGCGTGACGTCTGGACGGAGTAGTCGCTCGTTCCGTAGCGGCTGTCCGGGTCGAGGAGGATCCACTTACGTGAACGATGGTACCCGTAGTCGTGATACTCGTTGCCCTTGCTGCCGAACGAATCGGCGCCCACACCATAGTGGGCTTTGAGGCGTGTTCCCATGTCGTTGATCGACTGGGGCACCACCTCTGCCCGGATGTACGGGCTATTCATGTTGATCGGCATGGTGCCTCCCACTGGGTGACTAGCGCGATTGTATCACGTAGTGTACTGATGGGTAACCGATCCTAAACACGACACTGCCCGAGTCTCTGAACGAGACTCGGGCAGTGTGGGAGGCGCGCGTCGGCGATCCCATCGAGGGTGGGGGTCACCCGTCAGATGGCGACGTGCTCCTCCGCGGGAGCGGGCTGCTCGACGTCGGCCGCAGGAGCGGCAGCGTCATCAGCGACCTCCGGAGCGGAGCCGGCCACCCACTTCGCGGACGCGCCAGAGCCCGTCCGGTGGATCTTGCCCTCACGCGTGCCGAGGCGCCACAGCGAGAGGTAGACCTTGTTCGTCGCCAGCTCGAGGGCGGTGCCGATCTCCGCCTTCGTCTTGCCGTCGGCGTTCTCCTCCGCCGACAGGTACTCGAGAACCTTCGCGTCCTGCTCGAGCGTGGCCTGCGGACGCGGACGACCACTCGAGGCGCGCGACGTGCTGGCCTCGGCGACGGGAGCCTCGTCACCCTCGGTGACGGGAACCTCGGGAGCCGCAACAGGCTCGGTCATGATGTTACCTCCAATGAGTTTACGGAATCTTCTGAGCGTCAATGTCGACTGTACCAGGTTCAAGTGCCATGCGTATGTGGTATCGATGAGAAACTCGCGATCACCGATGCGTTCGCCGTGGTACTTGCCCGGTTCTCCATCCAGTGCATCGTAGATCCACGAGCCGATCCAGCGACCACAGTCGACCGTGATGCCCTTGCCCCACGTCATCACGAGACCCGGTGTGTTCTTGATCGGGTCGATGAGCCACGTGTCCGGGAAGCCCATCACGCGAGCGACCTCACGGTGCGTCAGCGGTCGCTGCAGGCGTGGATGGAACGCCACGATCGGACCTGCTCCCGTGATAACACGCGCTGGCTCGTCGCCCTTCCATCTGACGGGTGTGTTGTATCCGAGGTTGAAGTCGTTTGCGACGACCTTGTCCTGCGTGGCTGCCCATGAAGCGGGCAACTGTCCGTACGTGTCATAGTAGCGGCGCGCAAGTCGAGCAAGGTGCTCGCCGCCGTTCCACTCCACGCCTTGCAGAAGGTCAACCACTCGCTGAACGAGCGGAGCACGCACTGACACGTGCCCGTCCACGTGAAGGTCGTCACGCGTGCGAGGTGCGGCCCACCAGGAAGGATTGCCCACAAGAGGTGCGGCAGCCCAGCCTTGGGGCTGATGTTCCAAGTCGCCGATAGCGTCGTCCAACACAGGCAGCTTGTCTCGATGAGGCCACTCGATGCCGAACGGGATGCGAGTTGCGACCCAAAAATAACGTCGGCGATGCGCGACTCCGCCGAGGCTGTATGCGTTGTGTAGAACGTGAAAGAGCGTCCACCTGTCACCTGTCGCTTCCTCCAGTTTCGTTCGGAGGGCTCGCATGAGGGCGAGGCCGTCCTCACGCGTGAAGGCAAGTTGCACTGACTCGAACGCCGCGATCTGCGGCTTCACGCGGGCGACGTAGTCGACGAACGCCCACATGCAGTGATTGATGGGAGAGTTGGCTCCTCGGAAGTGCTTCGCTGACATTCCTGAGAAACCAGAGCAAGGTGGGTTGCCCGTGACGGCGTCAGCGTCCACGACGCTCCACTGGGTCGGATCAACTGACTCAGCCTTCCATCCCTGTCCCAGCAGATGGCGATTAGCCTCGCAGTTGGCGACACCGAAACCACCCTTCATCTCACGCTTGCCGACGAGCTCGAATCCGGCTTGGACCATACCCAGGGTGAATCCGCCCGCGAATCCGAGCGCGTCGACAAAGCGATGAGTCATGGGATCGATAGTATCGGGTTGTCACCCAGTGGGGCTGGAGTAGCCGCCATCGATGCGACTGTGGTTGATCCCGTTCTTGCGAAGGTACTCAGTGAAGAGCTCGTCCGCCGTCATGCCCGAGACGAGCATGAGGTTCATGAAGAAGTGGAACGCGTCGACGAGTTCGAGCTTGAAGTTGATCTCGCTGTCCTTGTCCCACAGCGTGTTGCCGGACCACGGCTTCCACGGGACCTCGCGGAGAGCCTCGTGAAGTTCATCCGTGCAAGCGAGGACCATCGTCCTCACGTAGTCCTTGCGACCCTCGCCGACGAGGTCGATTGGCGAAGTGCCCGTGTATCGCTCCTGCAGTTCGTCCTGCAGCTTGAGCATCTCTTCGAGACGGTCCATCGTCACTTGTGGCCCCACAACGCTCGGTACACGCCCTCTTCGAGCGTGATCTTTGGTTCATAGTACTCGAAGAATCGGTCAGGACTTCCGACACGGTTCAACACGCCCATCGGAGCGTCGCGGTCTTCGGTGAGGTGAAACTCGTCGTAGCCCATCACGTTCGCCATCATCATGACGAGGTCCTTCATGGACGTGGGTACGCCCGTGCACAGATTGACGGGATCCTCCGTCTTGGACTCCGCGATGGCGAGCATGCCATGGATGACGTCGTCGATGTGGATCCAGTCACGTCGCTGCTTCATGCTGCCCCAGATCACGAACGGATTCGTGGACGACTGACCGAAGCCGGCGCCGATCCGCTGGACGAACGCTCCGAACGGCCAATCGGGACCCTGATCCTCACCGTAGCCACTGAACGGTCGCACGACGGTAACTGGTACGCCGGCGGCTCGAGCGGCTCTAGCGAGGTGCTCTCCGGTCAGCTTCGTGACGCCGTACGTGCCATCAGCGAGACGTGGGTGCCAGAGGTCGATCATGTCCTCCTCGAGGCGCATCTCGTGATCGCCGCCGAGGATGTTCTGATACTCGATGGGGTATGCCGCACTGGACGAGATGTAGATGACGCGACGCTGCTTCGTCTTGATCGCCCAGTCGAAGAGCGCGGCGTCGAGTCGCATGTTCTTCGCGAACGTGTGAGGCTGGCCATCGATGGCGGCGCGATGTGCACCCACCGCCGCGCAGTGGACGACGATGTCGTAGCGGATGTCGTTCCACCGCGTCACATCGTTGAAGTCGTGCATGGTCCACGCCATTGGACCAACGATGTCACACCGTGCGACGTCCCATCCCTGACTGTGAAGGTGGTTCGTCATGTGTCGTCCGACGAACCCGGCAGCGCCGGTCACGAGTGCTCGCTTACCCATTCCAGATCATCTCCTCGATGGTCTTGAGATACCGCTTATCCTCAATGGCTCGCACAAAGTGCTCACGCTGTCGCTGAATGAGCCAGCTCGCAGTGGACGCGTTGGCCGTCACGGCAGCGACACGTGTCTTGAGATCCTTGGGAGTCTTCACGCGCAGCCACTCACGGAGGTTGGGATGCGCGTCATGCAGGATGTTGTCCTGCTTGTCGTAGTCTGGGTGGAAGAAGCAGATCGTTCCACCAGCGAACGCTTCCCACGGCTTTGCAGTCGCCCAGTGGGAGCCACTGGACGGCGTCGTGAACGTGCACAACGTGTCGTTGAGCATCGGATAATACTGATCCCACGGCGCGGGATTGATCTCGAAGCCAAGCTCTGACTGCGACTGGGGACTCCACGTGCCATGAATCCAGTGGGGGTTCTCCTCGCTGTTGTTCTCGATGAGCGGCAGCACCCACTGTTTCATCACAGAGAGACGATCCATGCCCGCCTTCACGCCAATGGCGCGTGCCTCGTTGATGAACATGCCGAAGCGGTACTTGCGGAAGTTGGGCGATGGGTTGTACGTAATGAGGTCACCAAACGGCGTCCCGGGTGCGAGGCCATTGACCTCGAGGCGCGAGTAGATGTTGTGCACAGCGCCAGTGATGGGCGGCGTGCCGTCGTACTGCTCGTGCTTGAGGTTGTGGGAGAAGGTGTACTGGGTGAGGATGGGATTGATGAGCTTGTGCTTGAGATCCCGCATCTTGTGCTTGTTACGGGCGTCAGCGTTGAGCCAGACGACGTCCTTGTCTGGGTGTGCATCACGCCAAGCGTTGACGCCCAGGAGAATGTGCGACGCGTAGTACGCGCACCAGTCGTGCGGCTTCGTGAGGATGGACATGTCCTCGATCTTTGGCACTGGCGTGTTCGTTGAGCCGTGCTGACCGACCCAGAAGACGTGACCATCACACTTGACGAACGTCTTTTCGGTGATGTCACGGAAGAGTTCACGCATCTCGATGTGGCCCTGCACCGCGAGGTTCGAGCCATTCGGGTTGATCGCGTACTTCTTCCTGATCGGTGTTCCCTCACGGAGAAGACGCTCTGACCAACCCCACTCGGCCCACGGATTGACGACGTTCGCCGGCATTCCGACCTTCGTAGGAATCTCGCCAGTGTTGCGACCGAGCAAGAGGAACGTGTCGTCGGGATGGCGAAGTGCGAGCTCCTTCACCACTGCGACCATCTCGACGTCGCCACCAAGATTCGCGCACTTCTCCAGCGTGAGGGGCATCGAGCGCCCGAGCTTACCGTAGCCGACGATCTTACCCATTAATGGCCTCCACATCATCGATCCATGCGCCAAGCGCGTACTTCGTCTCGTCGGGAAGAGGATGCGCGAGCATGACGAGATCGGCGAAGATTCGAGTGACGTCGCTAATCACGTCGGCGTCGGGATCGAGGTTCACGTCCTGGATGAGGCGGATGATCGACTCGTTCCACCGCATTCCGAAGATCTCCTGCTCGAGATCCTTCACGAGGTCGTGCTCGTTGCGGTCCTGGTGCACCGCGGGGTGACCGTAATACGCACCGTAGCCACGCTTGTCTGCGACCTTGCGGTAGACATAGCTAGCCCAGATGTCGTCGTACCGACCGACGTGGGGCCACATGAACAGTGCGGGAGCGAGGTCACCGCGAACCATCGTCGCCTGCGTGTTGAATGGCGCCCACGTGCCGGGAGTGAGAACGAAGTTCGGACGACCGATGCGCGTCACATTGGGTCGCACCGCGATGCGTTCCACCGCGTCGATGTCGGGCTCACCCGTCCACAACATCGCAGCGACACCAACGGGCGCCATCTTCGTGTGCGTGATGAGCGGCGCGACGAACCGTTGGGACAACGGGAACCCGCGGTGGACGACGGGACGAAGATGATCAGTGAGGCACTGTCGTCCCGGGTTGTACCACCCTGTGTTCGTGCTGATGGCCTGACTGTGCGCGGACTCATAGCCCGTGATACGGTGCTCCATGATGTCAACGAGCTGTGTGACCTGGGAGCCTGATGTAGGCGCGTTGTCGTCATCGATCGTGAGGATGTACTGGGGGTTATACATCATCGCCTCGAGTAGCGCGATGTTACGACGCTGAATGCAGTTCCAGCCGATCTTCTCCGAGATAGCCCAGAGGTCCTGCATCTTTGGTGGGCTGTATATCCCAACGACGCCAGTCTCGCGCTCGATTGCGGCGAGTAGGTCAACAATCTCACGGTGTGGAGACTTTTGGTCACCTGCGACGATGATGATGTCATCGCTAATCATTCCTGACTTGGCCCACTGGGTGAGCACCGTTGGGACGTTGATGGTCGTGGTGATGAGTGCGATACGTGTCACAGCCACTCCGTGAGGGTAGGGACGAGTGTGATGCCGAGTGCTGTCGTCCACTTCACAATGTTATCGTAGTAAGGGGAAACACGTCCGGATTCCCAATCAGAGACCATGCTCTGCGCGACGCCCATTTTAGCGGCGAGCTTTTGCTGCGTGATGACAAGGTCAACACGCCGCTGACGTAGAATCTCGTGAAGTGGTGTCTGTCGTTTCATCATCTGTCTCCATCTGTATGAGGACATAAGTGAGGGCGGCTGGCGGGGATCCAACCGCCCTCGTACTTACCCTACCACAAATTCGTCAGTTACGGTTCGTCAGATCGGCAGCGGCGGCGGAGCGTCGCTCGGAGCCACCGGACCGGCGCCGGCGGGCGGAGTGGTCGGTACCGCAGGCGTAGTCGGAACGGCCGCGACGGACGAGCTGGAGGTCGGCAGCACAGGTCCAGGCGCACCGACCACCGCGCCCGGGGCCAGTGGACCGGTGGGAACGCCGGGAATGCCAGCACCCGTGTTGAGCCAGCGATCGATCTTGCCGCGCTTCACGCCCTGCCAGGTCTCGTGCTTGACGACGACGGTCACCTCGCGACCGATCATGGCCTGCGCGATCTGGTCGGGCTGCGGCTCCTGGGCGAAGAACGAATCCGGGATGCCGATGGCCGCCATGTTCTGGAAGAAGATCGCGAGCGCCGTGCCGTTCTCCGGAGAGACCGTGAGGTTCGTGGTCATCTTCCTCTTGGCGTCCGTGCCTTCGAGGATCTCCGTCTTGATGGTGAACATCAGCTTGCCCGTGCTGGACTGGCCCGCACTCGCATCGGTGATCCGGATCCGATGCTGTCCCTCAGTGATGGGCTCCGACGCCTTCTTGGCATCGTTGATGAGCCCGCCCCAGGTGAATTCCATTACGCGTCGCCCTCCATGGACTTGACGTTGGCGAAGATCGTGTTGATCATATCGCCGATGTTGGGGTTACGAACGTCGTCAGGCAGGGTTCCCTGAACACGTTCGCCTGATTCAAACTGCGGGTGTGGTCCGATCCAGAGGCTGCGGACCTTCTTCGTCGGCTGCCCGTTCGCATCGGGCTCCATGGCCACGTAGAGGTAGCCACAGATGTCGACGAGGTATGGGAGGGACACGCCGATCTGTCCCTGCATGTATGGACGCCACTTGCCCTTTTCCTCACGCGTCTCGGCGATCATGACGACGCACGACACGGGTCCGGGCAGCATGGTCAAGTCACGGAACTGACGAATGGTGGAGTCCATCTTGGTGAGGAGCTGGCCCCAGTCCTGGATCTGCATCGACTCAGTACCCTTGAGGTTGGCCTTGAGTCGTCGCTGGATCTCAGTGATGGAGTCGATGACCACGCTCTTGAAGTCGTGTTCCACCTGCGTGAGGTGTCGATACACCATCTCGACCTGAGCCCACTGGGTGATCGTGACGATGCACGCGTCCCACGTACCGTCGTAGCGCGGGATGGGTTCCGTCATCGGATCCCAGCTCTTCTTGCGTACTGGGATGAAGCGCCATGAGCCTTCCGCGTCGAGGACGAGCACGGGCGGTGGTGCCGTTGACGACAGAGTAGACTTCCCGACCTTCGCTGCTGCGTGAACGAGGATCGAAAGCGCCTGTTCTTTGATCACTTACGCCTCGGCCATCCCACGACGATCAGCATCGCGCAGATCGATGAGATTGAGAGCACCAATGCTGTGGGCCAGTTCATACTTACTTCACCTCGTCTTTGTAGTAGTACGAGAGAGGGTCTCCCGCTACGTAATATTGCTCGATCATGGCCTCAACCCGGGAACCGTCATTGAACAGAGGGCACACGGCTCGGTAGTCGCAGGACCAGGAGCAATCTCCCAGTGGGTTTGGATAAGCTGCCTGCTGGTGGTCAGCACCATCGTCCAGACGCCGCTCGAGATCGAGGAGGTCTCGCACGGTGCCCCACAACTGGGTGTAGAACGTGCGGATCTGGTGATCATTGTGGAGCACCTCGAATCGCTCGTAGAAGGGCGGCTTAGCCTTGACTGTACGCTTAACGCGGCGGAGCATGTTGTACACTGCGCCGCCTGACCGTTCGCCTCTTGGGGTGTTGTTGAGGATCTCGATCAAGTCGTACCAGAGCATCTGCTCATCGATGGCGATGAGCGAAGTCTTTGAAGCGAAATCAGCAACGGTCTTGTGATCAATGAAGCGTAGAACTCCGTCAGTGCGACGGCGAACCTTCGCATCCAGCTTAGCAATGACGTAAACGCTGACACCACCTCGTCCAGTGACACCTGGGAGAAGAGCATCTTGATACGTTTCGGAGGCAAGTATCTCATAGTCTGCGTCAGCTCCCGTCTCGTTGAGCCACTGAACGTAGCCATCGATCATGGCTCGCTCAAGGTCTTCGTCCTTCTTCATCGCAGCGAGCACACCAGCGATGCTGTCTTGCGGCGTCGCTGCGATGACTGCCGCTGTGTCGCTCTTGATCAGCTCCTCGAGAGCCGTTCTGGGATCCACACGCTGATCACCTTCCGGGACATACCATGCTGCGAGAGCTCGATGTACGCGGTCCCCAATGGCTCGTACTCCTGTGGCTGACTCGGCCTTGAGTCGGAGGCCACGGTACCATGCGAGCCACCACTTGCGTCGACATCGCTTGAACGTCGCCACCTCGCTGTGCGAGATGAGACGGGCGTCATGGCGTAGCGTGATCTGCGTTCGGCGATCCGCGTAATGAGCGAAAGGATCCACATTAATCCTCCCCGAGGAAGGTGTTCATGATCTGCTGCTCTTCCTCGTCGAGGTGAGCGATCGACTTACCGGCGGCGATGAGTGTAGCACGATCTCGTGTGATCTCTTCAAGTCGCTTCTGCTTGTCGTAGAGACGAAGAACCTGTGATTCCTCAACTGTGCCTTCGGTGATAATGTCGATGATGTTGATCGCTTCATGCTTCTCTGACCCAATGCGGTGAACGCGGTCCTCACCCTGCATGTTGTCGATCAACGACCACGATCGCTGTAGGCGGATCATCGTGTCCGCGGCGGTCATGGTAAGACCGGTGCCTCCAGCTTTAAGAGTGAATAGGAGAACCCGGATCTGCCCCGCTTGAAAGTCATCGAGCGCTCGCTGTCGATCGTACGCATCGATGGCGCCTGTGATGAGACCGTACGATATACCGGCCTTCTCAAGTCGTGCGGCGGCCAGCTCAATGAGGCGACGTTGCTCGGCAGCCACCACGACCGGACGGTCGCCAAGCTCATCCAGTATAGCCATAAACTCGTCGAGCTTGGGGCTCGGTTCAGCGAGCTCAACAGTCCAAGATGACGGATCATCAGGTGTCTCGCCACGGTCAACGATACAGTACGAAGAGGCCAGCTGCAAGAGGCGGATCTGCGCAGACAGATTTGTCTTTGCAACCAGAACGCTTCCATCTGCGAGTCGGGTAGCAAGTGCACTCTC
>Ga0307469_10000023_pt1 | contig 69138 bp, 63 predicted proteins | sample atmos_gasesAM2C__FD_203084 | JGI IMG/M metagenome (GOLD analysis project Ga0307469, IMG submission 203084) | Hardwood forest soil microbial communities from Morgan-Monroe State Forest, Indiana, United States - atmos_gasesAM2C_515 | ecosystem: Environmental > Terrestrial > Soil > Temperate... | reverse complement strand
CCTTTACGCGCAGCCTGACGTGAAAGCGGAGAAGGACGCGGTCGAGATCATGACCATCCACCGCGCCAAGGGCCTCGAGTTCGACACCGTCATCGTTCCCGGCCTCGACCGCCTGCCTCGCTCCGGCCCAAAGCCGCTCCTCGTCTGGAAGTCGCTCCTTCCCTCAGGCCTCCTCCTCGCGCCGATCGACGAGACCGGCGCCGGCGAGGACCCGACCTACAAGTACGTGCGCGAGCTCGACAAGGAAGCCGACGATATCGAGGCCGGCCGCCTCTTCTACGTCGCCGCCACCCGAGCCAGGCAGCGCCTACACCTCCTCGCCTGCGCGAAGGCCGACGAAGATCTCAGGCCCAAGGAACCCTCGAAGCGCTCCCTTCTCGCGAAGATCTGGTGGCAGGCGCGCGAGCGGTTCGGCGAAGCGCCCGCCGACGCGATCGCCGAGCCGGAGCGCATGCCGATCCACGATGTGCTGCATCGCCTTCCGGCGGGCTTCGCTTTGCCGAAGGCGCCTGCTCCAGTGAAATGGACGGCGCCGGAGGAGGGACGGAAGGAAGAGGAGATCGAGTTCTCGTGGGCCGGAGAAACGGCGCGTCAGGTCGGAACCGTCGTGCATCGCTGGCTGCAGCGGATCGCCGATGACGAGCTGCGTGGTTGGGACGCGAAGCGGATCGACGCGCTGAGGAGCCGGTTCGCGAAGGAGCTCGAGCGGCGCGGCGTCCCGCCGCGCGACCTGAAACTGTCCACCGAGCTCGTCGTCGCCGCCCTGAAGAACGCCGTCTCCGACGAGCGCGGCCGGTGGGTCCTTGGGCCACATCCCGAAGCACGCAGCGAGCATCGCATCCGCGTCCGCGGCGCCGACGGCACGAATACCTTCATCGTGGACCGTCTTTTCCGGACGACGGACGGCGCGCGGTGGATCGTCGACTACAAGACCAGCCGCCACGAGGGCGCGGACCGCGAGGCCTTTCTCGACAGCGAGCGCGAGCGCTACCGCGCCCAGCTGGAGGCCTACGCGCGCGCGCTCGCTTCAGGCAAGGCGATGCTGGGACTCTACTTCCCGCTGCTCTCGGCCTGGAGGGAGTGGCCGTCCTGATGGAGCACGGCATCGCGCTCGCGTTGCTGTCGTCCGTCTTCCTCGGCACTGCCGTCGTCCTCGCGAACGTCGGCCTGCGCTATCTGCATCCCGCGCGCGGGGCACTGGTCAGTATTCCCTCGACCACGCTGCTCTTCTGGCTGCTCGCGCCGTTCCTGCTTCACGGCGGAGGCTGGAATGCGACGGCGTTCTCGATCTTCGCCGCGGTGGGGGTGGTGTTCCCGGCGGTGGTGACGCTGCTCAATTTCGCCTCGAACCGCATCACCGGCCCGACTATCGCGGGCACGGTGTCGAGCACGACGCCTCTTTTCGCGGTCCTCGTTGCGATCGTTTTCCTGCGAGAGCCTCTGACGGTGCCTGCGGCCGTGGGCACCGCCGCAATCGTGCTTGGGGTGATCGCGTTCACCGCGCGCGGCGAGAAGACCTCCCGTGAATGGGCGGCGTGGGCGATCCTGCTGCCGCTCGCCGGTGCGGCGATCCGCGGCGGCGCACAGGCCGCGGTGAAAGGCGGTCTCGTGCTGTGGCCCGAGCCTTTCGTTGCGGTGCTGGTCGGCTATACGGTGTCGTGCGTGACGATCTTCGCCGCGAGCCGCACGCTCGTTCCAAGAGACGCCGCCCCGCTCAACCGGCGGGGGGTCGTCTGGTTCATGGCGGTCGGGTTCTGCAACGGCGCCGGAATGCTAGCGATGTACGCAGCGCTCGCACGCAGCCCGGTGAGCGTGGTGTCGCCGCTCGCCGCGACCTATCCGCTGTTTACGCTGGCGCTCTCGGCGCTTTTCCTCCGCGAGGAGAGGTTCGGCGCGCGCGTGCTCGCGGGCGTCGCGCTCACGGTCGCCGGGGTGATCGTGCTCGCGCGCGCCTAGCTATTCCAGGTACTTCGCCGCCGGGAAATCGCGCGAGTACTGCGGCCCGGCGATGAACGCCTTGGGGTCGGAGGTCCAGAACTGGCTCACGTTCGGGTAGGTCGCGACCGTGGTGTTCACCAGCTCGCCGTTCTTGCGCTCCACCTTGCGCACGTAGACGTTGAGGATGGGCTTGCCGTACTCGTCGAGGCGCAGCGGCCCCATCGGCCCGTGGTCGAGCTTGACGTTGTGCAGCGCCTTTAGGAACGACGCTTTGTCCTCGAACTTGCCCTTCACCAGCTTCATCGCCTCCTCGATCCACAGCCCGGAGGTGTAGGTCGCCGCGGTGTAGAACCCCGGCGTCACCTTGTATTCCTTGCGGATCGCCTCGACGAAGCGCTTGTTGTCGGGCGCTTCGCGGTCGACCGTGTACCAGCTCGCGGTGTACACGCCGATCGCCTCGTCGCCCATGTTCTTGAGGACGCCCTCGTCGGTGAGCGTCGGGTTGCCCATCACGATCGGCTTCATTCCGTACTCGCGGTAGGCGCGCAGGAAGCGCACCGGGTTGGAGCCGGCGAACCCGGCGTAGACGCCGTCGACGTTGGTCTTCAGCTGGCCGATGAACGATCCGTAGTCGGGCGCGTTGAGCGGCGGCCAGAGCTTCTGCACGATGCGCCCGCCGCCGTCCTCGAAAGTCCGGTGGAAGCCCGCGGCTCCCTCGTGGCCGTAGGTGAAGTCGTCGGCGATCATGGCGACGCGTTTCATGCCGAGCTTCTTGGCCGCGTAGTCGCCCATCGCGTACATCGCCTGCGCCGCGGTGCCGTAGGTGTGGATCACGTAGTCGCTCTTTCTCTGCTGCGCCAGATCGTTCTGCGCCGCGGACATCGGCGGAAGGAGCGGCACCTTGGCCTGCAGCACGTAGTCGTCGATCGCGAGCGCCTCGAAGGTGGCGAGCGGGCCGACGAGGACGTGGACCTTGTCGCGCTCGACCAGCTCCTGGGCCTTGGTCTTAGCCTGCGCCGGCTGTCCCGCGGTGTCGGCGAAGATGATCTCGACCTTGCGCCCGGAGAGCGTGTAGTTGCGTTCCTTGAGGAAGAGGTTTATCCCGTCCTCCATCTGCTTGCCGCCCGCAGCGAGCGGTCCGGTGCGCACGGTGAGAAATCCGATGCGCAACGGCTCGCTTTGCGCGAATGCTCCGCCCGTGAGCGCGCAGAGCGCGACGAGCGACAGCAGCAACCGGGTCGAAATGCTCATGACTCCTCCGTTTGACGAAATTTGTCGTGTGGGCCGCTATCCTACCAGCAGTTGCGCGGGAAGCTTACAATGCGGCCATGCGCCCCGACCTTCTGAGACTCGCCGCCCGCTTCGCCGAGCGCGAAGAGCGCTTCGCGATCGTGACGGTCGTGCGGCGCGAGCCGCCCAGCTCGGCTCACGTCGGCGACGTCGCGCTGGTGACGGAAGCGGGCGAATATCACGGGTGGACGGGCGGCGGTTGCACTCGCTCGAGCGTGCTGCTGGAGGCGATGCGCGCGATCGCCGACGGCAAGCCGAGGCTCCTCAGCCTCTCGCCCGAGCCCGGGGGCGGGCGCCGCCCCGGGGTGGTGTTCCTTCCCATGACCTGCGAAAGCGGAGGTACCGTGGAAATCTACGTCGAGCCGGTGCTGCCGGCGGCGCGGCTGGTCCTGTTCGGAAGCGCGCCCGCCGCGCGGGTGCTTGCGCGCATCGCGCACGCCATGGGCTACCGCGTCGACGTCGTCGACCCCGACGCCGACCAGGCCGCTTTTCCCGACGCCATGGTGCAGCGCTCGATCGCCGCCGACGCGTTTCCGCTCGACGCGCACGTGCTCGTCGCGACCATGGGCGACCGCGACATCGAGGCGATCGAGACGGCGCTCGCGCGCTCGCCCGCCTATATCGGCGTGATCGCGAGCGCGAAGCGCTTCGCGCAGCTGCGCGAAGCGCTCCTCGCGAAAGGCGTTTCGCGCGACGCGCTCGAGCGCATCGCCGCGCCCGCGGGACTGGATATCGGCGCGCGCTCGCCCGAGGAGATCGCGGTGAGCATCATGGCGCAGATCGTCGAGACCCGGCGCCGCGCCTCGCAGGCGCAGAGCGCGCCCGCGAAGGAGCCGGTTCGCGAGGCGCTCGACCCGGTGTGCGGCATGAGCGTCGCCGTCGCCGGGGCGCGCCACACCGCCGAGGTGCGGGGCAGCACTTATTATTTCTGCTGCGCCGGCTGCCGCACCAAGTTCCTCGCCGAGCCCGCGCGCTACCTCGGAGCCGGCTCCAAGAGGGTCGGGTCGTGAACGAGGAGATCCGCGCGATGCAGGCGGGGATGGAGCGCTGGGGCTACATCGCCGAGCCCGAAATCGCGACCGCGGTATATCTGGCGCGCGAGATGCGCAAGCCGCTCCTCGTGGAAGGCGAGGCCGGCGTCGGCAAGACCGAAATCGCGAAGGTCCTCGCGCGCATGCTCTCGACCGAGCTCGTGCGCCTGCAGTGCTACGAGGGCCTGGACATCAACACGGCCCTTTACGAGTGGAACTACCAGCGGCAGCTCCTGCGCCTGCGGATCGCCGAGCGCGAGGCGCGCAAGCCGGAAGAGCTCGAGGATCTCATTTTCGGGCGCGAGTACCTGCTCGAGCGGCCGCTGCTGCGCGCGATCACCCGGCGCGAAGGACCCGCGGTGCTGCTCATCGACGAGATCGACCGCGCCGACGAGGGCTTCGAGGCGTTTCTCCTGGAGCTGCTCTCGGATTTCCAGATCACCATCCCGGAGCTGGGGACGATACGCGCCCAGCACGTGCCGGTGGTCGTCCTGACCTCCAACCGCTCGCGCGAGATCGGCGACGCGCTCCGGAGGCGATGCCTGTACCTCTACGTAGAGCACCCCGGATTCGACAAGGAGCTGCGCATCCTGCGCGGCAAGGTCCCCGCGGTCAGCGAGCAGCTCGCCTATACCGTCACGCGCTTCGTCCAGAAGCTGCGCGGGCAGCAGCTGCGCAAGCTCCCTGGCGTGGCGGAGACGCTCGACTGGGCCCAGGCGCTGGTGCGGCTGCACCGCGACACGCTCGACGCCGAGACCGCGCGCGCGACCCTCGGCTGCCTTCTCAAGGACGAGCACGACGTGAAGGCGACCGGGGAGGAAAGGCTCGCCGAGCTGGTGGCGTACGCCTCCGCCAAGGACTAGAAAACCGGGGACAGACCACCATTTTCCCCAACGGCAACGCGCAAGGGCAGAGCCGCACTGAAAATAGTGGTCTGTCCCCGGTTTCGCAGGGCATGGTGGCGCAGCTCGCGCGGTTCGCCGGCGCCCTGCGAAGCCGCGGTTTCCGCGTGGGCCTCTCCGAGGAAATCGACGCGGCGGCGGCTCTCGCGCTGGTCGACTTGCTCGACCGCGCCGAGGTGCACCGCACGCTGCGGATCGCGTTCAGGCTGCCGCGCGACGCCTGGGACGCGTTCGACCGCCTCTTCGAGGAGTATTGGGACGGGCGCCGCCTGCCGCACCATGAGGCCCTAGCCCAGGCGATGGCGCGCGACGGCCGGGTTCCGGCGCAGTGGCGCTGGGACGGCCAACGCGTGCGCCTCGAGATGCCCGATGAGCGCGAGGCGCCCGAAGGAGACACGCCGGGGTACAGCCCTGAAGCGGCGCTGCGGCGCAAGCCCTTCGACCAGTTCTCCGAAAGCGATCTCGCGGCGATGGAGAGGCTGGTCGCGCAGCTCGCGCTCAAGCTCGCCACGCGTCGCAGCCGGCGCCTCGTGCCGACCCCGGCCCGCGGGATCGTCGATCTGCGCCGCAGCTTCAGGCGCGCTCTCGCGAGCGACGGCGACTTCCTGAATCTCGCCCGCCGCGCCCGGCCGCTCGAGGAGCCGAGCCTCGTGATCCTGTACGACACGAGCGGCTCGATGGACGCCTATACGCGAGTGCTGCTCGCCTTTGCGTTCGCGCTGCGCCGCGTCGTCCGGCGCGTCGAGATCTTCGCGTTCAACACCACCCTCGTGCGCGTCACGCGCATGATCGCGCCGGGCAAGGTTCTCCAGAGCCTCGAATCCCTTTCGGCGGGCGTTCCCGACTGGTCGGGCGGAACGCGCATCGGCGCCTGCCTCGCCGAGTTCCTCACGTCATATAAGGACACGCTGATAGACAAGAACACGGCAGTCGTCTGCGTGAGCGACGGTCTCGACCAGGGCGACACGGAGCTGCTCGAGCGCGCGATGCGCGAGCTGCGCGCCCGGGCCGGGAAAATTATCTGGTTGAATCCGCTACTTGGCGATGCGCGCTACCGGCCCGAGTGCGCCGGGATGAAGGCTGCGCTCCCCTACGTCGACCACTTCGCGCCGGCTCACAACCTCGAGTCGCTCCAGGGCTTGCCCCGATTCCTGGCGTGAGGTATCGTCGGTCGCTCAGGTTGGACTAGGCGCAATAATATCCCGCCGTCATGCGTTAACCCGGAAAGCTAAAGGGAGGAGCGATGATTCCCGCTGCATTCGACTATCACCGGCCGGACACGCTCGACGAGGCGCTGAAGCTGCTGAAGAAGCACGGAGACGAGGCCAAGGTGCTTTCGGGCGGCATGAGCCTGCTCCCGATGCTCAAGCTGCGCCTCGCGTCCTTCGCGCATCTCGTCGACATCAACCGGATTCCCGGGCTGGACTACATCAAGGAGGAGAAGGGGACGCTACGCATAGGCGCGATGACGCGCCAGGCGGCGCTCGAGCGCTCCGACGTGATCAAGAGCAGGTACCCCATCCTCGCCGACGCGGTGCCCCTGATCGCAGACCCGCTGGTGCGCAACCGCGGGACCCTAGGCGGCAACGTCGCCAACGGCGACCCGGGGAACGACCAGCCGGCGATCATGATCGCGCTCGGCGCGACCTTCGTCGCCGAAGGCTCCAAGGAGCGCACTATCCCCGCGAACCAGTTCTACAAGGGTCTCTACGAGACCGCGCTCGCGCGCAACGAGATCCTCACCGAGATCCGCATTCCCGCGCCTCCACCCAAGAGCGGCGGGGCGTACACCAAGCTCAAGCGCAAGACCGGAGACTTCGCAGTCGCGGCCGCGGCGGTGCAGGTGACGCTCGGCAAGGGCGGCGCGGTCGAGAGCTGCCGCATCGCGCTGACCAACGCGGGCCTGACGCCGGTCGAAGCCGTCGACGCTGCGAAGTATCTCGTCGGCAAAATGCCCGACGACAAGACGCTCATGGAAGCCGCGAAGATGGCGGCGGCGAAAAGCTCGCCCTCGGCCGACCGCAAAGGCTCGGTCGAGTACAAGAAGGAGATGGCACGCGTGCTCACGGCGCGGGCGCTCAAGAAAGCTGTCCAGAGAGCGGGAGCGAACTGAAATGGCCAAGCACAAGATCAGCGTCACCATCAACGGCGCAGTGCGCGCAGCCGAAGTCGAATCGCGCCTACTGCTCGTGCACCTCATCCGCGAGAATTTCGCGATGACCGGGACCCACGTCGGCTGCGATACCAGCCACTGCGGCGCGTGCACCGTAGTGCTCGACGGCAGTCCGGTGAAGTCGTGCACGGTCCTCGCGGTGCAGGCCGACGGCTGCAAGATCACCACGGTCGAGGGCCTGGAGCAGGGCGGCAAGTTGCATCCGGTGCAGGAGGGCTTCACCGAGAAGCACGGCCTGCAGTGCGGCTTCTGCACACCGGGCATGCTCATGACCGCGAGCGCACTGCTCGAGCGCAACAAGAACCCGAGCGAGCTGGAGATCCGCCAGGCCATCTCAGGAAACCTGTGCCGCTGTACCGGCTACGTGAATATCGTCAAGGCGGTGCAGTACGCCGCCGAGAAAATGCGCTGAGGAGATGCCATGAGCGACACGACCCCCAGAACCGACGCCAAGATCTGCGGCATGGGCCACTCGATGAAGCGCAAGGAGGACCCGCGCTTCATCCGCGGCCAGGGCAAATATATCGACGACTTCGTCCTGCCCGGCATGCTCTACATGGACATCGTGAGGAGCCCGCACGCGCACGCGAAGATCAAGAAGATCGACACCGCGAAGGCGCTCAAGATCCCCGGCGTGCTCGCGGTGATCGACGGGCCGACGCTCGCCAAGTACAACCTGCACTGGATGCCGACGCTTTCGTCGGACACGCAGATGGTGCTGCCGATCGACGAGGTCATGTACCAGGCGCAGGAGGTGTGTGCGGTGATCGCGACCGAGCGCTATATCGCCGCCGACGGTGTCGACGCGGTCGAGGTCGAGTACGAGCCGCTGCCGGTGATGGTCGATCCGCACAAATCGCTCGCGCCTGGCGCGCCCATCCTGCGCAAGGACAAGAAGGACCAGAAGAACAACCTCGCGTTCCACTGGGAGGCGGGCGACAAGGCGGACACGGACAGGGCGCTCGCCGCGTCCGATGTCGTCGTGAGCGAGAACGTCTACCTCCCCCGCATCCACGTCGCCTCGATGGAGACCTGCGGCTGCGTCGCCGATTTCGACCCCGCTCAAGGGAAGCTCACGGTCTACATGACCACCCAGGCGCCGCACGCCGTGCGCACGGTGCTTGCGCTCGTCGCCGGGCACGTCGGCCTGTCCGAGGAGAAGATTCGCATCGTGTCGCCCGACATCGGCGGCGGGTTCGGCGGCAAGGTGCCGGTCTATCCCGGCTACGTCGTCGCGATCGCGGCTTCGGTGGTCATCGGCAAGCCGGTGAAGTGGATCGAGGACCGCATGGAGAACCTTCAGGCGGACTCGTTCGCGCGCGACTACCACATGAAGGTGGAGCTCGGCGCGAAGAAGGACGGCACCATGACCTCGCTCAAGATCAAGACCGTGGCCGACCACGGCTACACCAACGCCTCGGCGAACCCGTCGAAATTCCCCGCGGGCCTGTTCTCGATCTGCACCGGCTCCTACGACCTGAAGCACGCCTTCTGCGAGGTCGACGCGGCCTACACGCACAAGCCGCCCGGGGGCGTGGCCTACCGCTGCTCGTTCCGCGTGACCGAGGCGGCGCACGCGATCGAGCGCGCCACCGACGCGCTCGCGCGGAAGCTGAACATGGACCCGGCCGAGCTGCGCATGAAGAACTTCATCAAGCCCGAGCAGTTCCCGTACAAGTCGGCGCTCGGCTGGGAGTACGACAGCGGCAACTACGCCGGAGCGCTGAAGAAGGCGATGGATACCATCGGCTACGACGCGCTGCGCCGCGAGCAGGCTGAGAAGAGGAAGCGCGGCGAGCTGATGGGCATCGGCATCTGCAGCTTCACCGAGATCGTCGGCGCCGGACCCTCGAAGCAATTCGACATCCTCGGCATCAAGATGTTCGACTCGGCCGAGATCCGCGTCCACCCCACGGGCAAGGCCATCGCGCGCTTCGGCACCAAGAGCCAGGGCCAGGGCCACGAGACTACCTACGCGCAGATCGTCGCCGAGGAGCTCGGCATCCCCGCCGCGCACGTGCAGGTGGAGGAGGGCGACACCGACAGCGCGCCCTACGGCCTGGGGACCTACGCCAGCCGCTCGACGCCGACCTCGGGGGCGGCCGCGGCGATGGCCGCGCGCAAGATCCGCGACAAGGCGAGGAAGCTCGCCGCGCACTTGCTCGAAGTGAACGAGAACGACCTCGAGTGGGAGCCCGGCAAGTTCTCCGTCAAGGGCGCGCCTCAGAAATCGAAGACCATCCAGGAGTGCGCGTTCGCGGCCTACACCAACCATCCGCAGGGCATGGAGGCGGGCCTGGAGGCGACGCACTACTACGATCCTCCGAATCTCACGTTCCCCTTCGGCAGCTATATCTGCGTGGTCGACATCGACCGCGGCACGGGCGACATCAAGGTGCGCCGCTTCGTCGCCATCGACGACTGCGGCAACATCATCAACCCGATGATCGTGCAGGGGCAGGTCCACGGCGGTCTCAACCAGGGGCTGGCTCCGGCGCTGTACGAGGAGATCAGCTACGACGGGGAGGGCAACATCTCCGGCGGAAGTTTCCTCGATTACTACGTGCCCACGTCGATGGAATCGCCCGCCTGGGAAACCGGGCACACGACTACCCCCTCGCCGCACCATCCGTTCGGCGCGAAGGGCGTAGGCGAGTCGGCGACGGTCGGCGCGCCGCCCGCGATCCACAATGCGGTCGTGGACGCGCTCGCGCACCTCGGCGTGAGCCACTTCGACATCCCGATCACGCCCGAGAAGGTGTGGCAGGTGCTGAAGGCGAAGGGCGCGGCGGAATAAGCTGGCGCGTCGAAAAAAAGCGGGAGGGCGCGGGCGAATGACCGTGCGTGGCGTCCTGCCCTCGCTTTCGCTCGCCCTAATAGGCGCGTGCACGACGTCACCGATCACCGATCCGCGCACGCTCGCCGCCGCCCAAGCGGGCGATCCCGGGTGCAGCGCGCGCGTGCTGGTTTCAACCGGCGGCCCGTTCCCGCGAAACCCGTCCACCCTCGCAATCCGGTGGGCGGGCTTCACGAACTACGAGCTCGCCTACGATGGGCAGGTGATACTGCTCGACGCCTACTTCGACCGGGGAAGCACGTTCCCGCCGCTCGGCTTTCGCGCGGCGGACATCAAGCGCGCGGACGCGATATTGCTTGGTCACGGACACGTCGACCATATGTCGGATGCGGCTTCGGTGGGCGCGCGGACGGGCGCGCTCGTGGTGGGCGCGCCCGTGACGACCGAGAAGCTGCTCACGCAGCCGATCCCGAAAGCGCAGGTGCGCACGGTCACCGGACGTGGCGGCGAAGAGATCCGTCTCAAGGGCATGACGATTCAGCCGATACTCGGCCGACACGGCGAACCGCCCGAGCACGTAGCGAAAGCGTTCGGCGATGCGCTGCGCTCGACCACGACACCGCCTACGCCGGAACAGACCGCGGAAATCGCGCGAATACGCGAACGCGGCATCCGGGGCGATGCCCGCGTCGTCACGGAAGGCACTATCGCGTTTCTTTTCACGTTCGATAACGGTTTTCGGCTGATGTTCCGCAACAGCGGCGGTGCGGTCACGGAATACGAGAGGGCGGCCATGCAGCGGGTGGGGCGGGTGGACGTCGCGCTCGTCGCCGTCTCCGCGGCCTACGTTCAGGAGCTCACGGTCAAGCAGGCGCTCGAGCACGCGCGTACCTACAAGCCCGATGTGTACATTCCAGGACACCACGATGGCTCGTATGACAACCTGTGGAGAGCCACCGAGCCGCTGTTCCAGGCGCTGAAGGATGACAACCCCGCGCTCGTCACGGTGTCGAGGTCGTATCGAGAGCCCGTTTGCTTCGACACCGAGAACAATATCCAGCGCAGAGCACGAGGAGCTGAAGGTGTCATGTGACGCGTGGTGGGCTGTCCTACTAGGAGGTAAAGCTTCGGGTGTTTTTCTTCCAGTCAAACTAGCAAGGGGCGTCAGGAGTTTAGAAATCGGGTGTACGATATTCCGACTGTTTTTCGAACGACCAGGGAGAAAAATATGACATTCCGCGATCGGGTTGCGCTCGTCCTGCCGGCCCTGCTGTACCTTTACGCCGTGAACTCCGTCGCCCAGGCTCCCGCGCCGCCCGCCGTGCCCGCCGACGTCAGCCCGCTCTACGTCGTGACCTACGTCGAGACGAAGCCGACCGCGCGCGACGAGACCGCGGCGCTGCTCAAGTCCTACCGCGACGCGAGCCGCGGAGCCGCCGGAAACCTCCGCTTGGTCGTGGTGCGCAGCGTTGTGCGGCCGGGGCAGTTCGTCGTCGTCGCCGCCTGGAAGGACAAGGCGGCGTGGGACGCGCACATGGCGGCGGCCGCCACCAAGGAATTCCGCGAGAAGCTCGCGAGCCTGCGCAACGCGCCTGTCGACGACCGTTTCCACAATTCGCTCTCGGTGGGTCCGATGGAGGACGCGCCAGGCGCGGTCTACGGCGTGACGCACGTCGACGTGATCCCGCCGCAGAAGGACAACGCCATCGTTGCGCTCAAGACCCTCGGCGATGCGAACCGCGCCTCGGCCGGGAACGTGCGCTTCGAGATCGTGCAGCAGACCAACCGCCCGAACCACTTCACCGTGTTCGAGGTGTGGCGCTCGCGCGAGGCATTCGACGCGAACAGCATGTCGGCGCACCAGCGCGAGTTCCGCGACAAGCTCGCGGGCATGGCCGGAGCGCTGTACGACGAGCGCCTTTACGAAATACTCAACTAGGGAGAAGAACATGAGACGCGAAGCCGTTGCGATCGCTTTCCTTTTCGCTCCTGCCGCCGCCCTTGCCCAATGGAACGTGCCGCCCGAGAGCCAGCGCTGCCCGTCGAAGTGGGGCGCCGGCGACGAGCGCGGCTCGGGCAACCACATGAAGAACCCGCAGAACGTGCTGCGCGGCGCGCGCCTCATCAAGTCGGGCGAGGTCATCGAGCTCTCGCACGTGCTCGGACCGGGCATGGCGATCCAGTCGACGCGGGTCTACAACATGCATCCCAAGCGCACCTCGCCTGTTCCCGGACGCAACAACCGCGGCAGCAACGAGGAGATCATGACCGGCGAGTTCGGCCAGATCGGCACGCAGTTCGACGGCTTCGCGCACCAGTCGCACGGGGACTCGCACTACAACTGCTTCAAGACCAGCGAGATCGCGACGCGAAACGGGTTTACGAAGCTCGGCGTGCAGAATGCGCCGGCCTTCTTCACGCGCGGCGTGCTGATCGACGTCGCGGGCGCGAAGGGCGTCGAGATGCTCGGGGATACCTACGAGATCACGGTCGCGGACCTAGAGCAGGCGCTCGCGCGACAGGGCGGCATGAAGATCCAGGCCGGCGACGCCGTGATCATCCATACCGGCTGGGGAAAGCTCTGGAGCAAGGACAACGCGCGCTACCTGAAGTCCAACCCGGGTGTCGGCACCGCCGCGGCCGAATGGCTGGCGAAGCAGGACCCGATGCTCGTCGGCTCGGACAACGCGCCGGTCGAGGTCTCGCCCAACCCGGACAAGGACCTGAACCTGCCGGGGCACCAGATTTTCCTGGTGGTGAACGGCCTCCACATCCTGGAGAACCTGAAGCTCGACGAGCTGGTCTCGAAGAAGGCCTACGAGTTCGCGTTCATGATGCAGCCGCTCAAGCTCTACGGCGCCACCGGCTCGACGGTGGCCCCGGCCGCGATCAGGTAGGGCGCGGCGCGGGAGCGCGCACGATCGGGCGCTCCTGGATCGGCAGGTTGACGAGCGCGGCGAAGACGCCGAGCGCGATCGAGATCAGCCACACGACCCGATACGAGCCGGTGTGGTCGAACAGGTAGCCGCCCAGCCACACGCCGATGAAGCTGCCGATCTGGTGGCTGAAGAACACGAAGCCCGACAGCGTCGACATGTAGGCGACTCCGAAAATGCCTCCGATCACGCCGTTGGTGAGCGGCACGGTCGACAGCCACAGCAGGCCGATCGCCGCCGAGAACAGGTACACCGATCCCTCGCTCACCGGCATGAACACGAACAGCGCGATGACGATCGAGCGCGTGAGGTAGATCGACGAGAGCAGGTATTTCTTGGTGTACTTCGCTCCGAGGGCTCCCGAGGCGAACGAGCCGAAGATGTTGAACAGGCCGACCAGGGCGAGCGCCATCATGCCGACATTCGCCGGGAGCCCGCGGTCGACCAGGTACGCGGGGAAGTGCACGGTGATGAACGCGAGCTGAAAGCCGCACACGAAATAGCCCGCGGTGAGGAGCAGAAAGCTCGTGTGGCCAAAAGCCTCGCGCACCGCCTCGCCGACGCTCTGCGTCGCGACGGCGCCCGGCGCCTTGCGCGTCTCCACCAGCGCCGAGGCGAGCGGCGCAATCAGGGCCGCGCTCACGGAGAGGACCAGCAGCGTGTTGAACCAGCCGAAATGCGAGATCAGCGTGCCCGTGTAGGGCAGCATCGCGAACTGGCCGAACGAGCCCGCCGCGCTGCAAATTCCCAGCGCCATGCTGCGGCGCTCGGGCGGAAAGATCCGGCTCACGACGCCGAAGACGATGCTGAAGGTCGTGCATCCCTGCGCAAGCCCGATGAAGAGGCCCGTCGCGAGCGAGAACTGCAGGCCGGTGTTCGACAGCGCCATCAGGATCAACCCGGTCGCGTACAGCGCCGCTCCGGTCACCAGCACGCGACCCGCGCCTTTGCGGTCCGCGATCATGCCGAAGAACGGCTGCGAGGCGCCCCAGATCAGGTTCTGCAGTGCCATCGCGAAGGCGAAAGTCTCGCGGCTCCAGCCGTGATCGAGAGTCATGGGCTGCAGGAACAGCCCGAACCCCTGCCGCGTGCCCATGGCCAGGGTCAGGATGATGCCGCCGCAGACGAGCACGACGACGGGGGAACGCCAGTTGTTCATGTTCGGATTCGCCTCGGGAGACAAGCAGGCATGATAACGCATGCCGCCCTGCATTCCGGCGCCGCATGGCAGCCATGCCGTGCGCTTATGCCAGCTTCTGCGGTCCGCCGATGATCAGGCCCTGGGCGTAATCCACCTCGACCAGGCGCAGGTGGTCGAGAACCTCGTGGCTCTCGACGAACTCCGCGATGGTCTTGATTCCCATGGCGTGCAATTTCTGGTTGATCGATTCGGCCCGCTCGGAGGCGGCGAGGGCGCGGCCGATGTCCTTCACGATGCCGTAGGTGAGCTTGACGAAATCGGGCTTCAGCACCTTGAGGAAGCTGAACGAGCCGTCGGTGCCGTCGAATCCGGCGAACGTGAACCGGCAGCCGACCGGCCTCAGCAGAGAGAAGATCCCCTTCAATTGCTCGCTGTGCACGAGGGCCGTGTCCCAACCCACCTCGAAGGTGAAGGTCCCTTCGGGCAGCTTCGAGTTCTGGATGTGCTTCGCGACGAAGTCGGCGAATTTCGGCTCGCGCAGCGTGTCCTCGGACAGGTTGACTCCGTTCGCCGGCACGGGCCAGCCGGCGTTCCTGGAACGGGATTCCTGGATCCAGGTGGCGAGGCGGCTCACCACCCAGCGGTCGACGTAGGGCAGCAGCCGGTACTCCTGGAGCATGGGGAAGAAGGTCCCGGGCGGGAGCAGCTTCTCCTCTTCCTCCTTGAAGCGGACCAGCACCTCTTGGAAAGCCCGGCCGCCGGTGGCGCGGAGGTCGAGGATTTTCTGGGAGTAGAGGACGAAGCCGCCGGTCTTGAGCGCCGCGATCAGCTTGTCGGCGATGTTCTTCTGAATTGTGCTTTCGTCTTCCATCACGGCTGCCATGGCGCGTCCCTGGGCTCTCAGTGCGATCGCACTCGGAACCTCGGTATGCAAGAATTGTTCCCGAATCCCCTCCCGGGCGCTAGATGCGCGCAGGCTCGCGCGGCCGGGGCGCCTGGCGGCCGATGGCCTGATCGACCCGCGGCATCACCTCGGCCGCCATCAGCTCCATCGAGCGCCGGGCGAGCCGGGGCTCGACCCAGTCCATGCCCGCGTAGACGATCTCGCCGAAGGCCCCGGCCTGCTCGCGCAGCTCGAGCAGCTGGTCCACGACCCTGCTGACGGTGCCGCAGAGCACGAGCTTCCCGAGCAGGCGCTCGACCGTCACCGCGCCGTCGTCCTCGTTTTCGTGCGTCTTGAAGACGACGTGGCGCTTGGCCCGCATCATCTTCTCGCGCAGCTGCGTCCAGTAGAAGCGATACGGGCTTGCCGGGTCCTCGCGTGCGTAGCGCTCCGCCACCCGGTCGTTGTCGGCGACGAAGATGGTGCGCGCTACGCGCCACTCGGACGGGTCGGGCGTCTTCCCGGCGCGGCGCTTGCCTTGCGAGTAGTTCTCCCAGTGGGTGGGAAGCCAGTGCGGCAGCAGGAAGTTCGCCGAGAGCGGATGGAAGTCCCGCTCGCCCATTGCGATCACGCCCTTGGAGTGCGGCGCGACGACCGTGCCCACGATCTCGGGCCGCGGCTTCTGGTAGGGCTTGTACATGATCCCGCGTCCGATTTCGGGCACGAAGGTTTTTTCGGTCGTCACCTTGTATCGGTTTCCAGGCAGGTCGATCGCGTAGGGCGCGTCGCGCTCCCAGATCGCGAGGATCGCGTCGATCGCCTCCGCGAACATCCGGTTGCGGTCCTCGGCGAGGATGCCGAGCGCCTCCGCGTCCGAGGAAAGCGCCCCGGGGCTGATCCCGAATATGAAGCGGCCCTTCGCCAGGTGGTCGAACATCGCCGCCTGAGCGGCGATCACCACCGGGTGCGATTGCGAGAGGTTGGAGGTGCCGGTCGCGAGCCTGATCGATTTCGTCTCGCCGATCAGGGTCGCCAGGAAGATCAGGCTGCTGGTGACGTTCTCGCAGCGGTCCGTGAGGTGCTCGCCGACGAAGGCGTCGTGGAATCCGAGCTTGTCGGCGAGGACCACCGCCTCGCGGTCCTCCTGCAGCGTTTGCGCCGGGTCGCGGTGCGGCGGATGAAGGGGCATCGTGAAGTAGCCCAGGCGCATGATCGGAATGTGCCGCATCGACGCTCGGCAGTCAAACTCGACCGCGTCACGGGCCCGGCGGTGCGCTAGAATCGGCCGGGCTCGTGAACTGGAACAAGCCTTGCTTTATCGGAGGGGAGCGATACGAGGCGATGAATCCGACGTGATCAGATTTCTGCTGCCCTCGAAGGGCGATCCCCGGCAAGTCGTGCGGCTGCGCCGCTTTGTGCTCGCGTCGGCGACGTATGCCATCTGCCTGCCGCTGCTCGCGCTCGCCTGCTGGCTCCGCCTCATCGCGCCCGGCTCCGCGCTCCTCGTGGCGGCGCTCATGGTCGCGGTCAACCTCGGGCTCTATCTCGCGTTCCGCACCGGCCTCAACCTGAGATTCAACGATCCCGCTCTGACCCGCGTGCAGGTGTCGCTCGCCAACGCGGTCCTGATGTTCGCTGTCTACAGCTTCGACCAGGGGCGCGCGGTCGTGCTCAATCTCGCCATGGTGATCCTGACCTTCGGCGTGTTCCGCTTCACCACACGCGAGTTCGTCAGGACCGCGCTGGAAATCCTCGTCGGCTACGCGGCGGTGATCAACCTGCTCATGTGGTTCAAGCCGGAAACGGTCAACGTCTATCACGAGTGGTTCCAGTGGGCGGGACTCGCCGGGGTGCTGCCGCTGTTCGCGATCATCGGAGGCAGGATCAGCCGCCTGCGGCAGAGCCTGCGCGCGAGCAACGAAGAGCTGCGCTCCGCTCTCGGCACCGTGCGCCAGATGGCCACGCACGATCACCTCACCGGCCTTCCCAACCGGGTGCTGTTCAACGAGGAGCTGCAGCGCGCTCTGGCCAGGGCCGAGCGCCGCGGCAGGCAGCTGGCGCTCTTTTTCATGGACCTGGACCGTTTCAAGAACATCAACGACACGCTCGGCCACCAGTTCGGCGACCGGGTCCTCCAGGAAGCCGCCAAGCGGCTGGCCAGGGGCGTGCGCGAGGGCGACATCATCGCGAGGCTCGGCGGCGACGAGTTCGTGCTCCTCGTCGAGGAGCTCGGCGATCCCGACGCCCTGACCGAAATCGCCAAGAAGCTCCTGGCTTCGATGGCCGAGCTCGGCAAGATCGAAGGGCAGGAGCTCAGCGTCTCGGTGAGCATCGGGATATGCACTTATCCGGTCGACGGCCGCGACGCGAAGACGCTCCTCGCGGGCGCCGACATCGCCATGTACCGCGCCAAGGAGCGCGGGCGCAACGGTTTCTGCTTCTACTCCGCCGAGCTGCAATCGCACACGCCGGAGAAGCTCGCCCTGGAGGCCGGCCTGCGGCACGGCCTGGAGCGGGGGGAATTTCGCGTGTACTACCAGCCCAAGATCGACATGACGAGCGGCGAGATCACCGGCGTGGAGGCGCTCCTCCGATGGCAGCATCCCGAGATGGGCCTGCTGCTGCCGGAGAAGTTCATCCGGCTCGCCGAGGAGACCGGGACGATCATCCCAATCGGCCTGTGGACGCTGCGCGAGGTGTGCACGCGCGCCAAGGCGTGGATGGCGGCGGGCCTGCCGCGGACGCCGGTCGCGGTCAACCTCTCGGCCAGCCAGTTCCGCCACGAGTACCTCGTCCCGCAGCTCGCCGAGATCCTGAAGTCGACCGGGATCGACGCCGGCATCCTCGAGCTCGAGATCACCGAGAGCATGGTGATGAAAGACGCGGATCTCGCGGTCAAGCTGATGCACAATCTGCGCGCGATGGGCGTGCGCCTCACCATAGACGACTTCGGCACGGGGTATTCGTCGCTGGGCTACCTCAAGAACTTCCCCATCAACAGCCTCAAGGTTGACAGGAGCTTCGTGCGGGACCTGCCGCACTCCACCGACGACATCGCGATCACGCGCGCGGTCATCGCCATGGCGCACAGCCTTCAGATGAACGTGATCGCCGAGGGTGTCGAGCTGAAGGAGCAGCTCGACGTGCTGCGCAAGGAGGGCTGCGACGAGTTCCAGGGCTTTCTGTGCCGGCCACCGCTCGCGGAGGACGACCTCATCCGCTTCATCAAGGAAAGCGCGAAGCGCGGCGCTTTGGTCTAGCGGAAAACGAGAACCCCGGCGGGTGCCGGGGTTCAGGGAAGACTGCGCTTTAGGCCGGTACGGGCTCCCTGGGCTTCACCTCAGGGGCCGCAGGCTTCGCGGGAGCGACGGGAGCTTCCTTCCGCTCCTGCGCCTGCTTCTTCCTCAGAGCGTCTTCCTCACGCATTTTCCTGTACAGCTCGTCGAACTCATAGCACATGGATGACTCCTTTCGCATCAAGTGATGAGCTCCCCTTGCCACGCTTGGAGTTTTTCTGCGGTCCATGCTACTCCCGGCATCCGGGAAGTTCAACGGGAAAAATCGTGAAACAATAGGCCGATGCGGCCACTCATCGCACTGATCGTGTGTGTTTTTCTGGAGGGCGCAATCGCCGCGCAGCCCGCCGTTTATCCCGCCAGGACGATCCGCCTGGTGGCGGGCACCGCGCCAGGCGGCATCACCGATCTCCTCGCGCGCACCTCGGCCGAAGGCTTGTCGGCGCAGCTCGGGCGGCAGGTCGTGGTCGAGAACAAGGCGGGCGCCACCGGCAACCTCGCGATCGAGCAGGTGGCGAAATCGCCGCCCGACGGCTATACGCTGCTGCTCGTGGCCGGCGGAAACGTCGTCATCACTCCGTTCCTGTACGGCTCGCTGCCCTTCGATCCCTTGACCGACATCGTGCCGGTGTTCAATATCGCGGGGGCGCCGCAGCTGCTGATCGTGCCGGGGGCGCTGCCTGCGAAGGACCTCGCCGAATTCATCGCGCTCGCCCGCGCGAACCCGGGCAAGCTCAACTACGCTTCGGCCGGTGCGGGCAGCACCACGCATCTCGCCGCCGATCACTTCGCGAGGCTCGCGGGCGTGCAGCTCGTGCACGTTCCCTACAAGGGCGTCGGACCCGCGCTCACCGATCTGGTCGCGGGGCGCGTGCAGATGCTCTCGGTGGGCCTCTCGCCGGTGCAAGCCCATCTCAAGAGCGGAGCGTTGCGCGCTCTCGCGGCGGCTTCGAAGACGCGTCTCGCAGCTGCGCTCGACGTGCCGACGTCGGAGGAAGCAGGACTGCCGGGCTGGGAGATGACGACGTGGTTCGGAATTTTTGCGCCGAAAAGCACTAGTTCCGAGATCGTCCATCTGGTAAACGCGAGCATGCAGGCGGTGATAGACGATCCGAAGGTGAGAAGGCGCATGCTCGACTCCGGCATGGAGCCGATCGGCGGCCCGGCCGAGTCCTTCGCTGCGCGGGTTCGCGAGGATTACCGCGCCTGGGAGAAGGTAGTCAAGGCTTCCGGCGTGAAACTCGACTGAGGTGACGAAATGAGAATCTGCCACTACAACGACAACCAGGTGGGCGCCGTCGACGGTGATCGCGTCCACCCGCTCGGCGAAACCCTGATTCGGGCCGGGCATCTCAAGCCCGGCTACACGATGCTCGAGGTGATCGAGCGGCTCGCCAACGAGCCCGCGGCGATGAAGTGCGTGCGCTTCGCGCTGCAGTCGCACTCGTCGATTCCGCTCGCGTCGGTGAAGCTGCTCGCGCCCATCCTCAATCCGCCGGCGATCTGGGCCGCCGCGGCCAACTACAAGGCGCACCAGGCGGAGATGCGCGAGAAAATGGGATCGTCCGACCGCTCGACCCTCAGCAAGGACGAGCTCATGGCCGAGTTCTTCCTCAAGCCGTCCTCCTCCATCATCGGCCCGGGCGGCCCGGTGGTCCTGCCGAAGGTCTCCAGGGACGTCGACTTCGAGTGCGAGCTTTGCGCCGTGATCGGCAGGCCCGCGCGGCACGTCGCCGAGGACAGGTCGCTCGACCACGTCTTCGGCTACACGATCCTGTGGGATTTCAGCCAGCGCGATCCCTGGGGACGGGGCAGGCAGAACACGCGCAACATCCGCAAAGGGTTCGACACGTTCACCGGCCTCGGGCCGTGGATCGTCACCAGCGACGAGATCGACGATCCCCAGAACCTCGCGATCCGCGTGGAGCAGAACGGCAAGCCCGCGATGAGCGCGCACACGAGCGACATGATCTGCACGCTAAGGGAGCACATCCGCTTTCTCTCCGACGTGACGACCCTCGCCCCCGGCGTGCTCATCACCACGGGCACGCCCGCCGGCGTCGCGCAGCTCGCCGACGGCGACCGGCTGAAAGGCAGCATCGAGCGCATCGGCGAGATGGAGGTGGCGGTACGGGCGGAAAGGTAATACGGCACAGAATTCGCGCACGCGAATGCGTAGACTCGGAACGAATTCGGTAGCAAGAATGCGTGAAATCGCTCCCCGCCGCCCTCGTCGCAATCACCGCCTGGCTCGCCCCGGCCTGCGCGAGCGCCGATTCCGGCGAGGAGGTCTACAAGGCTCGATGCAGCCTTTGCCACGAGGGCGGCGCCGGCGGCGCGCCGAGGATAGGCAACCGCCCCGAGTGGGAACCGCGCGCCGCGCGCGGCAGGCTCGCGCTCTACGAGGTCGCCTTCAAAGGCAAGCCGAACACCGCGATGATGGCCCGCGGCGGCTTCCGCGACCTGTCGAGCGACGAGGTCATGGCCGCTGCGGACTACATGATCGCCAAGGCCGGGCTCGATCCGGGAAACTACCCGGATGCTCCGGCGCCGGCTCCCGCCGCGATCGTGGCGCCGCCGCCGGTCGCGCCCGCCGACGTCGACGACAGATAGGGGCTGGGCATCAAGGTCACGACCCACGAGGGCGTGGTATCGTTGACGGGGATGGTGAAAAGAAGGTCGAGAGCAAGCTCATCGCCGCAACGATATTCGAATGGGACTGAACCGGCTTGCACGCGCCTCGGCAGCCACGCTCCTGTGCCTTGTCAGCGCGCTCGCCTGCGCGCAGGGCGATTACCCGAGCCGCGCGATCCGCATGGTCGTCGACACTTCGCCCGGCGGGCTCACCGACATCCTCGGGCGCATCGCTGCCGAAGGCCTGGCGCGCGAGCTGGGGCGGCAGGTCGTCGTCGAGAACAAGGCTGGCGCGTCGGGAAACATGGCGATCGAGTACGTGGTGAAGTCGCCGCCCGACGGATACACGCTGATGATCTGCGCCGGAGGCAACCTCGTCATCAAGCCTTTTCTCGAGTACTCGCTCGTTTTCGATCCGCTCGCCGACCTCGTTCCCGTGTTCAACGTCGCCGAGGCGCCGCACATCCTGGTCGTCCCGGGCTCGCTCCCCGTCAAGAACCTCGCGGAGTTCATCGCGTATGCGAAAGCGAACCCGGGCAACGTGTACTACGGCTCGGCGGGGACGGGCAGCCCCCCGCACCTCGCCGCCGACCAGTTCGCGCGCCTCGCGGGCCTGAAGCTGGTGCACGTGCCGTACAAGGGTGTGGGACCGGCTCTCCCCGACTTGGTGGCGGGGCGGCTTCAGATTTTTTCGATGAGCTACGGCTCGGCGAGGCCTTATCTCAAGAGCGGGGCGCTGAAGGCGCTCGCGGCTGGAGCCAAGCATCGCCTCGCCGGACTGCCGGACGTGCCGACCTCGGCCGAGGCGGGACTGCCCGGCTGGGAGATGAGCGCCTGGTTCGGGATCTTCGCGCCGAGGGACACGAGCCCCGAGATCGTGCGCACACTCAACGCGAAGCTGCAGAACGTGATCGACGATCCCTCGTCGAAGCAGAGGCTGCTCGAAATCGGCGCCGAGCCCCTCGGCGGCCCGGCGGGCGCGTTCGCCGAGCGCGTTCGCGCCGATTATCGTTTCTGGGGGCAGGTGGTGCGCGAGTCCGGAATCAAGATGGAGTAGCCGCGATGCCCGCGCCCGCGATCAGGACCCGGTTCATCTCGCACGGCACGCTCGGCTCGAAGGACCTCGAGGCGACGCGCCGCTTCTACGAGGAGTTCCTCGGCCTTCAGGTCGTGCGCACGAGCCCGGTGTCGCTCATGGTGCGCCTCGGCGGAAATCACGTGTACGCTGTGGTCTACAGCAAGAAGAAGGAGAGGATGGATCGTCTCTACCACAACGGCCTCGACGTCGAGACCGACGCGGAGGTTGACGAGGCCTGGCGCGCGTGCACCGAGCAGGCGGGAAAATGGGGCTTGCGCGATATCGGCAAGCCGTCCGCGCGCCACGGCACCTACAGCTTTCTCTTCTGGGACGCCGACGACAACGCGTGGGAGATCCTTTCCAATCCCAAGGGCGGCTATACCTGGATCTTCGAGCAGGGCGACCTCGAAGGCCGCGGGCACTTCGAGCGCGGCTTCCGCCACAAGCGCCCCGACGCGAAGAAGGGCGAGGGAGGAGCGTGAAGGGAGCGAAGAACCGCGCGGCGCCCGCGCTCAAGGGCGACGTGGCCCTGGCCAACCGCATCATCGAGCGCTTCGGCCTGTCGAACGCCTTCGGCCACGCGAGCGCGCGCATCCCGGGCACCGACACCTTCCTGCTGCCGACGCGGCGCAGCCCCGGCCTCGCGAGCGCGGCGGCGCTGCTCGTCCTCGATACCGAGGGCCGGATCCTCTCCGGCAATGGAAAGCCGAACAGCGAGCTTTGGATCCACGCGCGCATCTACGCCGCTCGTCCCGACGTGGGCGCGGTGGTGCACGCCCACCCTCCGGCCTGCGTCTGCCTCACGCAGATCGGGCAGCCGCACCGCGTGGTGCACAACCAGGGCGGCGCGTTTCACGCCGGTGTCCCGGAGTACGAGCGCATCGGCCTCATCCGCACGCGCGAGCTCGGCGACCTGCTCGCCCGCAAGCTCGGCTCGGGGATCGCGGTGATGATGCGCGGCCACGGGATCACCACTGCCCTGCGCGACGTGCGGGCAGCCACGGTGGCGGCGTGCCTGCTCGAGGAAAGCGCGCGCATGCAATTGGACATGCTCTCCGCCGCGGGCGGAGACGCCTCGCGGCTGCGCGTCTACACCGCGGAAGAGGCGGCAAGCCTGAGCGACCAGATCGGCCCGCACGTGGTCGAACGCGCCTGGGAGTATTACGCCGCGGTCGCGAGGCAGAGGCCCCTCGAGGCGTGATGGCTCCGTCCCGCGCAGCCGGCCCGGCTTCCGCCCTCGCGCTGTGCGCTTGTCTCGCCGGCTGCTCGACCTGGCGCGGGGACGAGAGCGAGGTGAGCAACGTAGGCGATCCGTACGTCGTCACCGGCCTTACGCCCATTCTCGGTGACTACGACGCGCCCTTCCCGGCGATGTCCCGCGGAAGGAGCGGCACGCGCCCGCTGACGATACCGAGCCTTTTCGGGAAGGGAACGCTCGCCCAGGATTTTCTCAGGCACCAGTCGCTGGAGGAAAAGAGGATAGCCGCGGCGTGTACCACCTCGCAGCCCGAGGCGATGCCCGCGCCGCCCTCCACCATGGACCGGGTCGGAAGCCCCGGGCGCGGCTACATCCAGAAGGAGTTCGAGAAGTACGCGGTCGCCTACGCGGCGCAGACGCTGTATCCGTTCTACCACTCCACCGAGGTCACCGAAGCCGGTTTCGCCCCCGAGCTCGCGGTGAAGTGCTTCCGCCTCGTGCGCTACGACACGAAGCAAGACGAGATCCGCTTCGACGTCATCTTCCAGCTGCGCCTGGACTCCTTCGCAGCGGGCACCTCGGGCTACCGGGACGCGGTGCAGATCCGGCTGCTGAGGGCGTACTTCAGGAAGGGCTCCTACGAGGAGAACAAGTTCGGCGACAAGGTCTCGGTCAGCGCCTCGTTCTCCGTCGACGCGACCTGGTTCGAGGGAAACCGGGGCCGCTCAGAGACCGTGCTCGCCCACGCCTTCCTGCCTCCCCAGACTTTCGAGGCGGGCGAGGAAGGCGACCATTTCCACTATTACGGCTGGGACGCCAGAGCCGGGGATTTCTCCCCGGATTGGTCGGGTATCGAGCGCCTGCCTCTGCCGCCCGTGTCGTACGGGCTCGCGCTCTCCAGGCCCGACGCCGCTTCCGACGACGCGCGCGCGCGGGACTCGGGGCGGCGCGCGCCGCCCGTCGTGTTTCGCGTCACCGCGGCGGAGGCGAGCCGCGTGCCCGCCGAGCTCAAGCTGGTCGGCAGCCTCGTTGCGCCGAGCGCCGACCTCACCGACATGGTCACCGGCGTGGTCAAGAAAGCTATTCGCTTTCCCTTCTAGATCGCCGGTCGCCGCGCCGGTGAATCACCGGCTCACTTCTTCCCCGGGCCGGCCTCCTGCACCAGGTTCCTGTCGATGAGCGTGATCTCGATGCGGCGGTTTTTCTTCCGGCCTTCCGGAGTGTCGTTCTCGGCGACCGGCTGGTATTCGGCGCGGCCGGAGGCGACCATGCGCTCGGGCGGGATGCCCGTTTCCTGCAGGTAGCGCACGACCGTCGTCGCGCGCGCGACCGATAGCTCCCAGTTGGAGGGGAATACCTTGGTCTTGATCGGCACGTTGTCGGTGTGGCCGACGACCCTGATGACCTTGTCCTCGTAGCCTTTCAGCGCCTCGCCGACCTTCTTGAGCACCGCCTTGCCCGTTTCCTTGAGGTCCGCGCGTCCGGAGTCGAAGAACAGCTGCTCGGCGACGTCGACCGTGAGCATGTCCTTGTACTGGCGCACCTGCAGCTGGCCCTTCTTGACCTCTTCGGTGAGGTTGCGCACCAGCGCGTCGTACTGCGACTTGTCCTGCTGGGTGGCGGTCAGCAGCTGAGTTTTCTGCTGCTCCAGCGCGCTCACCTGGCTCTCGAGCAGGGCTTTTTGCTGCGTGAGCGTCGTGCGGTCCGACTGCAGATTCTTCACCTGGTCCTGCAGCCCGCCGCGCTCCTTTTGCAGCGCGTCGATCTCCTTGTTCTTGTCCCCCTCGAGCTTCTCGTAATCGCCTTTGCTGACGCAGCCGGCCAGCGCAAAAGCGGCGGCGAACACGACGCCTGCGACGTGCAATGTCCTTCGGTTCATTTCTTTCTCCTTGACAGCGATGGCTCCCCTGGCCCAGTGCAAATATACACCGCGGGGCGCGCCCTATGTCGCGCAGCTTGCTGTGGTCATTTCGTCTTTGCCGGTGTATAGGGGTCCGGCGTCCCCATCGGGATCAGGGGATGCTTCTTCAAGCTCTCTTCGAACGCGCTGACCATCTTGAGCACCGGGCCGACGATCCAGCTCTCGACCGTCGGTTTCGCAGCGTCTTCGAGCGGATTCGTGTAAAGGTTGAACAGCAACGGCACGGCGAGCTTCACCGGCGGCGAGACCATCGTGTCCTGCTGATAGAAGTGCACCTTGTAGTTGCGCCATTTCACCGCCTGCAGGCGGTCGGCGCACCAGATGAGAACGCCCTCGCGGGCTGATTTCTCGGTCTTGCCGAGAAAGAAGCCCGATTGATCCACACCGTCGATCGGGCGGTCGTTCGGCACCGCGGCGCCGGCGATGCTCGCGAGCGTCGGGAAGAGGTCGACAGCGTGCACTATCTCGTCGCTGACCCGGCCCGCCGGCACCTTGCCCGGCCAGCGGATCAGGAACGGCACGCGGATGCCGCCCTCGAGCGCGGTGAAATACTGTCCCCGCCACGGCCCCGCCCATCCGTCCCAGGGGCGGATGAACTCCGGCCCGTTATCGCTCGCGAAGATCACGATCGTGTTGCCGCGAACGCCCAGCCGCTCCACCGCATCGAGCATCTGGCCGACGTTGTGGTCCATCTCGGCGAGCATGTCCGCCCAATCGCCGTTGCCCGTCTTGCCGGCAAACGCGGGATTGGGCAGCGTCGGCAGGTGCGGCTGCGTGAGGTTGGCGTAGGCGAAGAAAGGCTTCTTCGCCTTCGCCTGCCGCTCCATGAACGCGATGGAGCGCCGCGCGATCTCGGCGTCCATCAGCCGGCGCTGCTCCAGGTCGTAGACCTTCAGCGCGCGGCTCTTTTCGCCCTTGCGGCCTTCCATGATCTGCTCGGGCGGCATGATCTTCGCGGAGTAGCCCGGGGAACCGGGCCACATGGCCTCGTCGGTCGTGCGCGGAATTCCGTACCACTCGTCGAAGCCCTGGTCGTTCGGCAGCCGCCCGTCATGGCTTCCCAGGTGCCACTTGCCGTACAGCGCCGTCGCATACCCGGCGGCCGACAGCGATTCGGCCATCGTCACTTCCCATTGCGTAAGGCCGTCCGCCACGCCGCCGAACGGCACCGAGTGCGTGCCCGAGCGAATCGCGTAGCGCCCGGTCAGGATGGCCGAGCGGCTCGGCGTGCATTGCGCCTCCATGTTCATGTTGGTGAGGCGCAAGCCTTCGGCGGCCAGCTTGTCGATGCGCGGCGTCGGCGCTCCGCGCGTCGCCCCGCCGCCGTACACGCCGAGCTCGCCGTAGCCGAGGTTGTCCACCAGGACGAACAGGATGTTGGGTTTCTCCGCGGCCAAGGCCTGCGGCATGGCCGCAAACCAGGCAGCCGCGAGCAGTGCCACGAGAATGCGCTTCATGGCTATTTCTCCACCGCGATCGTCACTCTGCGGCCCGAAAAGGGTGCCCGAGAGCTTGCCCGCCGTAAATGGGACTTTGGTCCAATGCCGGCGGCGGGCTCGATACAATAGGGACCGCGATCGACGGAAAAAATACAGAGGAGGCTCACATGAAGGGAATCGAAATGCTGTCCGCCATGCCGGTCACGGCGCTGGCGCTGTTCCTCGCGGCCTGCGCGAGCGCGCCCACGCCGCCCACGACCGCTCAGAAATCCGAGCTCGCGCCCACCGGAACGCTGCGCGTCGCCGTGTTCACCGGCAACCCGGTGCTCGGCACGCAGGACAAGGCGAGCGGCGAGGTGGGCGGGACGACGGCGGCTATGGGCCGCGCGCTCGCTCAAAGCGCGGGCGTCCCGGTGAAGATCATCGGCTACGGTGCGATCGCGAAGATGGTCGAGGACGCGAAGACCGGCGAATGGGACGTCGCCGTGGTCGCCTTCGATCCGGCGCGCAAGAGCGTGCTCGAATTCGCGCCGCCGCACATCGTCGTCGACCTCACCTACCTGGTGGCGCCGGGCTCGACCATCCGCAGCGTTCCCGAGGCCGACCAGGCCGGGGTGAGCATCGCCGCGGCCAAGGGCGCCGCGACCACGCTGTTCCTGCAGCGCACGCTCAAGCAGGCCCAGGTAGTGCAGGCCGACAACGAGCCGGCGGCCTTCGCGCTGATCAAGGACGGCAAGGCGCAGGTCTACGCGCAGAACCGCTACATGCTCCTCGGCCTCGCCGACGGGCTGCCGGGCTCGCGTGTGCTCGACGACCGCTTCTCCGCCGCCGAGATGTGCCTGGTCGTGCCGAAGGGGCGCGCCGCCGCGCTCGCCTACGTCAGCGAGTTCGTCGAGCGCTCGAAGAAATCAGGAACCGTGCAGCGCGCGATCGACGAGGCGAAGCTGCGCGGCGTCTCCGTCGCGCCCTGACCGCCTAGAAGGCGCGGGCGTTGTTGCGGAAAGTGACGTTTCCGGCGGTGATCGCGTTCGGGCCGTTGAACGTGCCGGGCATGATGCCGGGCCCGACGACGTTCCGCGTGCGGACGAAGATGGGACGGCGGTGCCGGACCGGGACCACGACAATCGGTCCGATGTACGGCATGCCGCCGTAGCCGTCGCAATCCACGCGGCGGTCGGCCAGGCAGCCGTCGTAAGCAGCCTGCGACGCCTGCGCGTAGGCAGCCATCTCGGCCTGCTGCCGCGCCAGCCGCTCGGCGTGGAGCTGCTGCTCCAGCCTGTCCACCCTGCTTGAAAGCACCGGGTCCGTTCCGGCAGCCGCTGCGCGGGCGAGCGACGGGTCGGGCGTATAGGTGGAAACCCTGTCCGTCACCGTGCTGACTTTCTTGGCGCTCGCGGGCGCCTTGTCGGAGTAGTGGGTCTGTCCGGCTTCGTCCACCCATTTGTAGACCTGGGCATGCGCCGGCGCGGCCGCCAGCAGGATCACGATCGAAAGCAGGGACGGTGTTTTCATGATCGCGTGCTCCGGGACGATGATTCAGATGCTAGCAGCGTCCGGGCCGCGCGGGGCAACTAAAGTGTTTCAATTTGTACGGCCGTAGCACTTCGGCCACATCTGGCCCTCTAGATCTTGATCGGCAGCGCGCGGATACGTTTTCCTGTTGCGGCGGCCAGTGCGTTCGCGACGGCGGGAGCGATGACCGGAGTCGCGGGCTCGCCGACGCCGGTGGGCTTCTCGTCCGAGCGCGCGATGTACACGCCGATGCGCGGCATCTCGGTGAGGCGCAGCGGCATGTAGTCGTGGAAGTTCGACTGCTCGACCACGCCGTCCTTGAGCGTGATCGCGCCGTACAACGCCGCCGTGAGGCCGTAGGCGATGCCGCTCTCCATCTGCGCGCGGACCACGTCCGGGTTCACCGCCACGCCGCAGTCGACCGCGCACATGACGCGGTCGACGCGCCAGGAGCCGTCGCGCCTGACCGTGACCTCGGCCACCTGCGCGACCACCGTGCTGAACGACTCGTGCACGGCGATGCCCCGCCCGCGCCGGTCGCCGACCCGCGCCGACACGAGAGGCGTGCTCCAGTCGGCCTCGGTCGCCGCCATCTCGAGCACCCGCTTGTGGCGCGGCGATTTCGCGAGCAGCGCGCGGCGCAGCTGGAAGGGATCCTTGCCCGCGGCCGCGGCGAGCTCGTCGAGGAAGGTCTCGGTCGAGTACGCGGTGTGCGTCGAGCCGACCGAGCGCCACCACTGCACCGGCACGCCCATCTTGGGCGAATGGAGTTCCACGCCCAGGTTGGGAATCGAATAGGGGAGGTTGGACGCGCCCTCGACCGAGGTCGCGTCGATGCCGTCCTTCACCATCATGCCCTCGAACGCCGTTCCCGCGAGGATCGACTGCCCGACGATGCGGTGCTGCCAGGCGACGATGTTGCCCTGGCCGTCGAGCCCGCCTTTCAGCGCGTGGCAGTACATCGGGCGGTAGTAGCCCGCGCGCATGTCGTCCTCGCGCGTCCACACGAGCTTCACCGGGGTGCGTCCAGCGATCGCTTTCGCGACCTGCACCGCCTCGACCACGTAGTCCGCTTGGGGATTCGCGCGGCGCCCGAAGCTGCCGCCGGCGTAGAGCATGTTGAGCTTGACCTGCTCGGGCTTGATCCCGAGCACCGCGGCGACCGCGGGCTGGTCGATCGACTGGAACTGCTCGCCGTTCCAGATCTCGCAGCCCTCCGCGCTCAATTGCACCACGCAATTCATCGGCTCCATGGTGGCGTGCGCGAGGTACGGGAATTCGTAGACCGCCTCGAAGGTCTTCGCCGCGGAGGCGAGCGCCGCCACGGCGTCGCCTTCCTTCCTTACCGTGAGCCCGGACGTGGCCGCGAGGCGCTTGTACTCCGCCATGATCTCGTCGGTTCCGAGCTTGAACGCCTCGGACTCGTCCCACTCGACCGCGAGCGCGTCGCGGCCTTTCTTCGCCGACCAGAAGTCGCCCGCGAGCACCGCCACGCCGCTCGGAATCGCGACCACGTCGACGACGCCTTTCACCGCTTTCGCTTTCGACGCGTCCAAGGATTTCACTTTCCCGCCGAAGCGCGGCGGGTGCGCGACCAGCGCGGTCAGCATTCCCGGGAGCTTCACGTCCTGCGTATAGATCGCGCTGCCGTTCGATTTGGCGCGGGAGTCGGTGCGGGGCGCGCGCCTGCCGATGTAGACGAACTCCTTCGCGTCCTTGAGCTTGACCTCCTGCGGCACCGGCTGCTTCGCCGCGCTCGCGGCGAGCTGGCCGAACCTCGCTGTGCGGCCCGAGGGCTGATGCACGACGACGCCGCGCGAGACGGTGATCGATTCCGGATCGACCTTCCAGCGCTCGGCGGCCGCGGCGACGAGCATGGCGCGCGCGGCCGCGCCGGCCTTGCGCATCTGCTCGTAGGAATTCGCCATCGCGGTGCTGCCGCCCGTGCCCTGCATCGGGCCCATGAACAGGTTGTTGTAGCGGCTCGCGTCCGCGGGCGCGCCCTCGGCGCGGATCTGGCCCCAATCGGCGTCGAGCTCCTCGGCGACGAGCGTCGGCAGGCCGGTGAAGGTGCCCTGGCCCATCTCGAAGTGCTTCACGATCACGGTGACCGTGTTGTCGGCGCCGATGCGCACGAAAGCGTTGGGCTCGAAAGCGCCGGCCGCGGTGGCGCCGCGCCCGCCCTGGCCGGGGCCCGCCATCTGAGCGAGGGCGGGCACCGCGACGCCCAGCGTGAGCCCGGCGCCCGCCTTGAGGAAATCGCGCCGGCTGAGGTTGACGATCATTTGAGGCTCCGGGACGCCTGCTTTACCGCGAGGCGGATGCGGTTGTAGGTGCCGCAGCGGCACACGTTGCCCGCCATGGCTTCGTCGATCTCGGCGTCGGTCGGGCGCTTCACCTTGGCGAGCAGCGCCGCCGCGCTCATGATCTGGCCCGATTGGCAGTAGCCGCATTGCGGCACGTCGTTCGCGACCCAGGCGTCCTGCACCGCCTTGCCTTCCTTGATCTGGGCGAGTCCCTCTATGGTCGTGATCTTCTTGCTCCCGATCGACGAGAGCGGCGTCGAGCAGGAGCGCGTCGGCTGGCCGTTCACGTGCACGGTGCAGGCGCCGCACAAGGCCATGCCGCAGCCGTACTTCGTTCCGGTCATGTTCAGGTGATCGCGCAAGACCCACAGCAGGGGCGTGTCCGGATCGGCGTCGACCGCCATTTTTTTGCCGTTGACTGTCAGGGTGATCATGGAAAATCCTCGAGAAATCCGCCCGCGTGTCGTCTGCGTGTCGTCTACGTATTGTCTGCTCAGCGGGCCGCTTTGTGTAGTGGGTGCATCAAACTAAGCGGGCGCACCCCGAAACGAGGTGCGCCCGCGCGATTGCTCCGCCGCTCAGTGGTTGGAGGGCGTGGTGGTGTTGTAGCCGACTGCAGCCGCGACCCCGGCCACGCCGAGCGCGACGACCGCCGCGATGGTCGAGGCGGCGCCCGTGGTCGCCGGTGGGACGACCGCTCCGGAGGAAGCGCCTCCGGCCTGAGCCACCTGCAGCGGCGCCGGACCCAGCGGGGCCTGCGCGAAACTTTCGATTGCAAAGCAAAGCGAAACGAGCAAGACCGCTAGGTTCTTCACCTGGCCTCCTGGTTGCGAGGGTTCGAAGACCCGACGGGCCGATTATAGGCCCACCGCGGTCACCTGTCCGCGAGCGTGGGATAGAGCGACCGGGCCGTGCGTGAGAAGATCCAGTCGCGATCCGGCGACGGGAGCGAGGCGAGGGCCGATCGCGCCTCCGCGAGGAGGCCGGCGAGCGTTCCCTCGGAGGCGGGATAGTTCGAGCCCCAGGCGATGCGCGGCGCGCCGAATTCGGCGACCACGCGCGGGAAGAAGGTCTCCGGCGTCGCCTTTCCCTTCCGCGACTCGCGCAGGTTGTGCGTGGTCAGCTTGAGATGGACGTTATCGTGGCGCGCGAGCGCGAAGAGGCTCTGCGCCCGCGCGTACGGCGGCCCGTCCTCGATCGCGGGCCGCGCCATGTGATCGAGGAGAATCTTCACGCGCGGATAGCGCGCGAGCACGGCCTCGAGCTGCGGAAGCCCGTCCGCGCGCAGCTGCACGCTGACGGTGATGCCCAGCTCGCTCGCGAGATTCCACGTGGGAAAGGAGCGCGGGTCGTCGAGGCGCGCGTCCTTGGACGCCATGGTGTGCCCCGCGATGAAGACGCGCAGGCCCGCGAGCCCTTTTTTCATCCAGTGGCCGATTCTCTCCCTCGCGTCGGGCCGGAACACGTCCACCGAGAACACGCCGGCGAAGCGCGCAGGGTGCGCGGCGACCGCGTCGGCGAGGTAGCTGTTGTCGTAGCCGTAGCAGGTCCCAGCCTGCACCAGCGTCGACTTCGAGACGCCCGCTTCGTCCATCGCAGCGACCATCTGCTCGGCGCTCACCGGCCGCTCGCGCGACCAGTCCGACTGGCTCCCGCCGAGCGGCTCGCGCGGGTAGCGTGCGACATCGCCCGAAATGACGTGCGGGTGGACGTCGATGACATTCATTCGATGCGCCCCACGGCCTTCACCACCTTGGCCATCTCCTCGTAGTCCTGGCGGATGAGGCGCTCGAAAGCCTCGGGGCTCAAGGGGCGCGGCGCCACGCCCTGGCTCGCGAGGCGCGCGAGAATCACCGGATCGCGGAGCAGCTTCGCCACCTCGGAGTTGATGCGCGCGATCACGGGTCTTGGCGTGCGCGCGGGCGCGAGCAGGCCGAACCAGGAATCGAACTCGTAGCCCGGAACGCTTTCGGCGACGGGCGGCAGCTCGGGGAGAAACGGCGAGCGCTTGAGGGAAGTGACGCCGAGCAGGCGCATGCGGGAGTCCTTCGCGAAGGGGATCGCGCCGACGTTCGGGACGACGACCGCGTGCGAGCGGGCGGCGAGCACGTCGTTGGTCGCGTCCTGCGAGGACTTGAACGGGATGTGCACCATGTCCAGGCCCGCGAGGCTCGCGAAGTAGGCCATCGCGAGGTGGCTCGAGCTGCCGTGGCCCGCCGAGGCATAGTTCAGGGAGCCGGGGTGGGCGCGGGCGTAGCGGATGAAGTCGGCCGCGGTGTTCCCGGGGACCGCGGCGCTCGTCATCAGCACGTAGCTCTGCATGCCGATGTTGGCGACCGCGGCGAAGTCGCGGATCGGGTCGTACGCGGGGCTTGCGCCGAGGAGCGCGGTGACGTTGTGGCTCGAGGCGGCGAAGATGAGCGTCTGACCGTCGGGGGCCGCCTTCGCCACGCTCGCCGTCCCGATCGCGCCGCCCGCGCCGGGCCGGTTGTCGATGATCGCGGTCTCCCCGAGCGCCGCGCCGAGCTCCGAGTAGAACGTGCGGGCGAGGACCTCGCGGGCTCCGCCCGCGGCGAACGGGACGACGATGCGCATCACCTTGCCGCCGGGCTGCGCTTGCGCGTCGGCGAAGGGCGCGATGCAGAGCATCAGCGCTGAGAGAACGCGGACCGGGAGGAAAGGCATGGCTTTCATCGCGCGCGCTTCACGATGATTTCCTCGAACAGGCGGACCGATTTTTCCTGCTCGTCGACGAGGGCGGCGGCGTCGAGGGACTTGAGCTCGACGCCTTTGACCGGCGACTCGACCCTCGTGTGCGTCGGCACGTAGCCGATGCCCGCGAGCGTGCGCTGTCCTTCGGGGCCGATGATGTGGTCGTAGAAGAGAAGCGCGGCGTGCGGGTGCGGCGCCTTTTTCGGGACGGCGACGCTGTTGGTGACGCTCACGGCTGGACCGATTACGAACCAGTCGATCGGGGAGCCCTTCTTCTTCGCCTGCTCCACGCTGTACTGATAGACGGCGAGCGCGAGCGGCACCTCGCCCGAGGCGACCAGGTTCGTCAGCAGGGCGTGGCCGCTGCGGACCGATATGCCGTTCCGCGCGACCAGATCGCGAAAGAACCTCTCGCCCTCGGCCTGTCCCATGTCGGCGATCACCGACGACATCCATTCGTGATCGTCGCCCTCGATCGCGAGCTTGCCTTTCCACTTGGGCGAGAGTAGGTCGCGGTAGGCTCTCGGAAGCTCCTCTTTCCCGACCTTGTCGGTGTTGTAGGCCTGCACGAACACGTGCTGCAGGGTCGCGACCCACTCGCGGTGCGCGGGCACGGCGGAGGGAATCAGGTCCCGCTGATGCGGGGAGCGGATCTCCTGCAGCAGGTTCTCGCGCCGCAGCGTCTCCGCCGCCGGCGAGAAGACGCTGACCACGTCGACGCTGGCGCTCCCCGCGCGCGCCTCGGTCAGGACTCTCTGCAGGACGATCTCGGAACGAGCGCGCCAGATGCCGATCTTGACGCCGTATCGCTTCGCGAACGGCTCGGTCAACCGGCTGGCGTATTCGATCGGGGAGGTCGTGTAGTAGTTGAGCGAGCCTTCCTTCCTCGCCCCTTCGACGAGGCGCTGCTGCCGGTCCGCGCCCTGATAGAGCGCGAGCTCCTGCAGCGACTGCGCGAAGGTGGGCAGGGCCGTTGCGAGCAGCGCGAGGTGCAGTATCAAACCAACTCTGCTTTGTATCCGACAAGAGTTCATCCGACCAACACGGGTCCCGTGGCGGTTCTCAAACTGATTTCAGAAGCAGCAGTGTAACCCGAGGCATGTCCCGTCGCGGCTGCCGGAACCGAGTGTCACCGCCGAGCTCCGAGAGCAGTTGTATCGAGCGGGGATACGGATCATCATCTACGCCACATGCAGGGCTTGGGGAGGCGTTCATGACGAAGCCCCCGACGTTCGAACGCGCGGGCGCGCGCGCCGCCGCCGCGCTCGCCTGCAGCCTCGCATACGCGATGGCGTGCCACGCGCAGAGCTTTCCCGCCAAGCCCATTCTTCTGGTCTTGCCCACGGCCCCGGGCGGCCCAATAGACATCGTCGCGCGTATCGTCGTGCCCGAGGCGTCGAAATTGCTCGGCCAGCCGATCGTGATCGAGAACCGGGCGGGCGCCTCGCAGAAGATCGGAATCCGCAGCATGCTGCGCGCGCCGCGCGACGGCTACACCTTCGCGGCGATCTCGCCCGCGTCCGCAACGATCAACCCGCTCGTCGATCGCAACGTGGGGTACGATCCTCTCAAGGATTTCACGCTGCTGTCGCAGACGGTGGGACACCCAGCGGTCGTGACCGTGCATCCGTCGGTGCCCGTCCGCACGCTGCGAGAGCTGGTCGCCTATGCCAAGGCGAAACCCGGCACGCTCACATACGGTTCGGGCGGCAACGGCACAAGCCTGCAGTTCTCGACCTCGGAGCTGCTCATGAGGCTCGGCATCACGGCGGCGCACGTTCCGTACAAGTCCGACGCGCCGGCTTTCAACGACCTGCTCGGCGGCCAGATCAAGCTGATGATACCGGCGCTCGGGGTAGTCAAGCCGGCGCTCGATGCCGGGCGGCTGGTACCGCTCGCGATCAGCAGCACGAGCCGCTCGCCGCACCTGCCCGACGTGCCCACTTATGGGGAGACCGGGATTCCGGAGCTGAAGGACTACAGCTACCGAGTCTGGATCGGCTTCGCCGCGGGCGCAGGGATTCCGGACGAAGCGGCACGGCGGCTCCAAGACGCGTTCATGCGTGCGCCGCGCGCTCCCGCCGTGCGCCGATCGCTGGAGGCGAGCGATTTCGAAGTCGTCGCTTCGACCCCGCAGCAATTCGCCCGAGAGCTGCGCGAGGAGCTCGATCGCAATCGCAGGCTCATCGAGAGCGGCGCGATCACGATCGAGTGAGAAGCGCTAGACTGATATCGCGATGACAAAAGCCCGAATCGATGTTGTTCCGCGCACCAGGCATATCGGGGCGGAAATTCGCGGGTTGGACCTGCACCAGAGGCCCGACGACGAGACCATCGAGGCGATCTATAGTGCCTGGCTCGATCACCTCGTGATCGTTTTTCCGGACCAGAGGCTCGAGCAGGAAGACCTCGTCCGCGCAACCGGCTATTTCGGCGAGATGGGCATGCCGCGTCGCCCGCCAAAATTCTTCCCGAAGGGCTATTCGCGGCTCCTGCCGGGGATCATGCTCATTTCGAACATCCGCGAGAACGGCGAGCCGATCGGAGCGCTGCCGGACGGCGAGATGATGTTCCACCACGACATGATTCACTCCGAGATGCCCGACAAGGCGACCCTGCTCTACTCGGTCGAGATTCCCGACGCCGGCGGCAATACGCTGTTCGCGAGCGGCTACGCCGCCTACGACACGCTCGATCCGGCGGTGCGCAACAAGCTCGGCGGACGCAAGGCCATCCATCACTACAACTACGGTTCGACCCAGAAGGGTGACGGCAAAGGCACCGAAGCGTTCGGCGAGTGCATCCATCCGGTGTTCCGCACCAACGAGGACACCCGCCGCAAGGCGGTCTACGTCAACCGGCTGATGACGGTCGGCATCGTCGACATGCCGAAGGAAGAGAGCGACCCGCTGCTCAAGGCCGTGTTCGACCACGCCGAGAAGAGAGAGTTTGTCTACGAGCACGTCTGGCGCGTCGGCGACCTCCTCCTCTGGGACAACCGCTGCTCTTCGCACGCGCGCACGGATTTCCCTTCGACGCAACGTCGCTTGATGTGGCGGACGACGGTGAAGGGCGCCGGGCGGCCGTACTGAGGACAGACTACTCGGCCATTCATTGCACAGGGAGAACCCCATGGCTCAATCGCAGGTTGCGCCGCCTAGCACGCCGTACGGTGTTCCCATCTCGTTCGATGCCGCGAAGAGGGCAGCAGAGGCAGCGCAAGCCGAGGCCGCAAGAAACAACTGGGGAGTCGCGATCGCAGTTGTCGACTCGGGCGGCAATCTGGTGATACTGCATCGGCTGGACAACGCGCAGCTTTCCTCCAGCCGGATCGCCGAAGACAAGGCACGGACTTCGGTTGAGTTCCGCCGCCCGACCAAGGCGCTCGAGGATGCGCTCGCGGGCGGCGGCGTGGGCTTGAGGACCTTGACCTTTGGCGCGAGCCTCGCGGAAGGAGGTCTTCCGATCGTTGTCGACGGCAAGATCATCGGCGCGATCGGCGTATCGGGCGTAGCCTCCCACCAGGACGCGCAAGTCGCAAAGGCGGGGGCCGATGCGGTCTGACAACGTCTTTGACTGAGTTTTTTGCGGGCTGCAAAGGAGGGAGGAACAATGAAACGCGTGCTCAGCATCACGGCCTCGGCGCTTTGCGCGGCGCTCGCAATCGCGCAGCCTGCGGCGGCGCAGGACAATCCCGCCGCGCGTGCCGCGCGCGAGTGGCGCGAGGCGCGCGAGCCGCAGCTCGTCGCAGAATATTTTGAGCTCCTGAAGATACCGAACGTTTCGCGTGACACGGTGAACGTCCGCCGCAACGCCGAGCACTTGCTGAAGATGATGGAGAAACGCGGGCTGAAGCCGCGCCTGCTCGAAGTCCCCGGGGCTCCCCCCGCGGTGTACGGCGAGATCCTCGCGCCGGGCGCGGCACACACGTACGTGTTCTACGCGCACTACGATGGCCAGCCGGTGAATCCGAAAGACTGGGCGACGCCGCCTTTCGAGCCGGTGCTCCGGACCGCGCGGCTCGACAAGGGCGGGCGGGTGGTTCCGCTTCCCGCACCGGGCCAGCGCATGGACCCCGAACAGCGCATCTACGCGCGCTCGGCTTCCGACGACAAGGCGCAGATATTCGCGATGCTCGCAGCAGCAGCCGCGCTCAACGTCGCCGGGATGAAGCCGCGCGCCAACATCAAGTTCATCTTCGAGGGCGAGGAGGAAATCGATTCCCCGCATCTTGACAAGATCCTCGCTGCCAACAAGGAGCTTCTCAAAGCCGATCTATGGCTCATCTGCGACGGTCCGGAGCATTCGAGCGGCCGGCAAACGGTCACCTTCGGCGCACGCGGCATCCAAAAGCTCGAGATTACGGTATACGGCCCCAACCGCGAGCTGCACAGCGGCCACTACGGCAACTGGGCGCCGAACCCGGCGATGATGCTCGCGCAACTGCTCGCCTCGATGAAGGATGCGGACGGACGCGTGCTGGTCGAGCACTTCTACGACGGCGTCGTACCACTCGGCGACCTGGAGAAGAAAGCGATCGCCGACGCGCCGGACAACGACTCGAACCTCATGCGCGAGTTCGGGCTTGCGCGCGTGGATGCGGGCGGAAGGAAACTCGCCGAGATGATCAATCAGCCCTCGCTCAACATTCGCGGCATGGCGAGCGCGCAGATCGGCGCTCAGGCCGCGAACGCCATTCCCTCTACTGCGACTGCGGCGATCGATCTTCGTTTGGTCCGGGGCGTGACCAAGGAAGGACAGGTCGCGCGCGTCACCGAGCATATCCGCAAGCAAGGCTATTACATCGTCAACGCCGATCCCGACGAGAAGACTCGCCTCGCCTATCCGAGGATCGCGAAGGTCGTCGTCGACGCCGGCGGCTACAACGCGGTGCGCACGAAGATGGACCTGCCCGCCGCGGAGAAGCTGGTTGCGACGGCGCGCAGCGTGCGCAGCCCGGTCGTGCTGCAACCCACCTCAGGCGGAAGCGTTCCGCTCGACATGATCATCGACATACTGGGAACGAATACGATCCAGGTTCCGTCCGTCAATTACGACAACAACCAGCACAGCGCCAACGAGAACGTCCGCTTGCAAAACCTCTGGAACGCGATCGAGCTGCAGGCGGCGCTGCTGATGATGGAGTGAACTTTCGAGGGCCGGCTCTGTCAGGCTGTCTTACCTGTTCTGATCGGCCGGAAGCACGACGGGCCGCTCATGGGTGCCTTCCTTGGATGTGCAACGTGAGTATAGATAGTCAGGGCTCGAGGCGAATGTTCGCGCCCTTGGCGACGTTCGCCCACCTGGCGAGGTGGGATCTCAACAGCTCCTGGAACTCTTCCGGCGTAGAGGGCGTGACTTCGATGCCTTGAGATGTCAGCCGTTCCGCGACCTGCGGATCGTGCAACATCTTGACGATCTCAGCATTCAGCCGCTCGACGATGCTGCGCGGCGTGCCTGCCGGCGCGAGCAGGCCGTTCCAGTTTTCGAGCGCGAATCCCGGCAGCGCTGCTTCGGCGATGGTCGGCACCTCGGGCAGCAGCGGCGTTCTGCGCGTGCCGGCCATGGCGAGCACCCTCAGGCGCCCGGCCTTCACGTGCGGCAGCAGGGAGTTGATGGCGCCGATGACCGACGACACCTCGCCCGACACGAGGTCGGGCATGAACTGTCCCGCGCCCTTGTAGGGCACATGCGTGAGCTCCACGCCGGCCATCGATTTCAGGAGCTCCATGGAGAGGTGGTGCGGAGAGCCGTTGCCCGCCGAGGCGTAGGTGAGCCGGGCCGTCCCGGTCCGGGCGAAAGCGATGAACTCCTTCGCGTTTTGCGCCGGCACGGAAGGGTGCACGACCAGCGCGAAGTGAACCGAGCTCATGCGCGCAATCGGCGCGAAGTCCGCGATCGGGTCGTAAGGCAGCTTCGCGAACAGGCTCGGATTGATGACGTGGCCGGTGTTCGCCATCAGGAGGGTATGCCCGTCCGGGGCGCTCTTCGCGACAAGCTCGGTGCCGATGTTGCCGCTCGCGCCGGGCCGGTTTTCGACCACGACCGGCCGGCCCAGGCTTGCGGTAAGTTTTTCCGCCGCAGCGCGCGCGACGACGTCGTTGCTGCCGCCCGGGGTCAGCGGCACGATAATGCGGACCAGACGCGACGGATAGATCTGCGCCGGCGCCGCCGGCGCGGCGAGCACCGTGCACAGGAAACATGAAATGGCGAGTCTCATCTCTAGTGCATGCAGTCGCCGCCGTCGACCACCAGGGTCTGCCCGGTGACGAAGTCGCTGTCGGCCGATGCGAAAAAAACGACGGCGCCGACGAGGTCCTCGGGCTTCTGCACGCGCGCGAGCGCGCGCTCGCCGGCGGCGCGCTCGCGCATCGCGACGGTCTTCGCGTCCGGATCCTCTTCGGAGAGCGTGCTGCCCGGCGCGATGCAGTTGACGCGTATGCCGTCCTTGCCGAGCTCCAACGCGAGCGTGCGCGTGAAGCCGAGCACACCCGCCTTCGAGGTGACGTAGTGAATGCGGTTCGGCGAGCCCTTCAGCGCCGTGCCCGAGCTGATATTGATGATCTTGCCGTAGCCGCGCTTGCGCATGTGCTCGACCACCGCGCGCGCGGCGAGCCAGGTGCCGCGCAGGTTCACCCGCATCATGCGGTCCCATTCGTCGATGCCGATCTCGTCGAAGGGCGAGCGCGACATGGGGACGGTGGCGAAGATCGCGGCGTTGTTGACCAGGATGTCGATCTGCCCGAAGGCCTCGACCGCGCGCTTCGCCATGGACTCGACGCTCGCGCGGTCGCCGACGTCGGTTTTCACGCCGATCGCTTCGTAGCCTTGGCGCCTCAGGTCCGCCGCGACTTCCTCGGCGGCGATCGCGTCGATCTCGGCGATCACGAGCTTCGCGCCTTCCCTAGCCATGCCGAGCGCGTAGGCCTTGCCGATCCCGTGCCCGCCGCCGGTGACGATCGCGACCCTGCCGGCGAGGCGCCCGGTCATGCCCCGGTCCGGCGCCGCTCCAGGTGGGCGACGACCTCGTCCACGTGCAGGACGTCGGCGTACTTGTGATGCATGTCGAAGAGGTTGACCTTGTGCGACAGCGGGCTGCGGTCGAAGCAGCACTCCTCGACGAGCGTCACGTGAAAGCCGTGCGAGTAGGCGTCGACCGCGGAGGCGCGCACGCAGCCCGAGGTGCTCTCGCCGCAGACGATGACGCTCTGCACGCCGAGCTGCGTCAGGTGCGCCGCGAGCGGCGTGCCGTAAAAGGCGCTCGCGCGCAGCTTGGTGATGACCACGTCTCCGGGCTCGGGCTCGAACTCGGGCCGGATCGCGTAGAGCGCGGGAGAGACGGAATCGCCCTGGCGGCGCGTCGCGCGCACCGCCTTGGGCTGGCTTTCGGCCCGCGCGTCGCGGGTCGAGTAGAAGACCGGCAGCCCGGCGGCCCGCGCCGCGGCGAACAGGCGCTTCGTCGGCGCGATCGCCGCCCATGCGTATTCGCCGCAGGAGTTGGGGTAAGTCTTCATCACCTGCGGCACGGGCTTCGCGCCGCCCTGATAGACCAGCTCGTACAGGTCGATCGCGATCAGCGCGGGCGAGGGCCCGACGCCGACCTCGCGCCGGTAGCTCGAGTAGAGCTCGATCACCTCGGGCGAGATCACGTCCTTCCAGCAGTGATCCTCGAAGGGATCGACCCGCGCCTCGGTCGCTTTGGCCGCTTTTTGCATGCGCGATCAGTATGCCACGTGTAGACTCCAGCGCCATGAAGCGCCGCCTCGCCCTCGTCGCGCTTTTCGCGCTCGCCGTCCCCTTCGCGGCCGCGGCGCAGTACCCCAGCCGCCCGATCAAGTTCATCGCGCCCTTCCCGCCGGGCGGATCGAGCGACGTGCTGTGCCGGCTGCTTGGAGCGAAGCTCGCCGAGGGGCTGGGGCAGCCGGTCGCGGTGGAGAACCGCCCGGGCGCGGCGGCCAGCATCGGCCACGAGTACGCCGCGAAGCAGCCCCCGGACGGCTATACGATCGTGATCTCCAGCTCGAGCACCCTCGTCAACAACCTGTACCTGTACAAGCACCACGCGTTCGACGTGTTCACGGATTTCTCGCCGATCTCGATGATCGCGAGCGCCGGGCAGGTGCTGGTGGTGCACCCATCGGTGCCCGCGAAGAGCGTGAAGGAGCTGATCGCGTTCGCAAAGGCGCAGCCTGGGAAGCTCAACTTCGGCTCGGGCGGCAAGGGCATCCAGTCGCACATTTCGGGTGAGATGTTCAGGGCCGCCGCGGGAGTCGACATCGTCCATGTGCCGTACAAGGGCACGGTGCAGGCGGTGGGCGACCTCGTCGCCGGCCAAGTGCAGATGGTGTTCTCCGACATGGTGCCGGCGCTCCCGCACATCCGGGCCGGCAGGCTGCGCCCGCTCGCCGTCACCACGCGCGAGCGCTCGAGCGTGCTGCCCGACGTCCCGACCATGATCGAGTCCGGCGTGCCGGAGTACGAGTCGAGCGTGTGGTGGGCGGTGCTGTCGCCGAAGGGCACTCCGGCGACTATCGTCAATCGCCTGAACGCCGAGCTCGGACGCATCGTGAATCTGCCGGACGTCCGGGAAAAATACGCGAGCCTCGGCGTGTCTCCCGAGCACAGCACACCCGCCCAGGTGCTCGAGCGCATGAAGCTGGAAGGACCTCGCCTCGCTGCGACACTCAAGGCCGCGGGCGTCGAGCCGGAGTAGCGTGCGGCTCGGTCTCGCACTGGTCCTCGCGGCGTCGGCGCTCCAGGCGCACGCCCAGTACCCCTCGCGCGCGGTGCGCGTCATGGTTGGGTTCGCGCCCGGCGGTCCGAACGACATCATCGCGCGCGCCTACGGGGCGCGGCTCGCCGAAGCTCTGGGCCAGCCCTTCGTCGTCGAGAACCGCACCGGCGCCGCGGGCAACCTCGCCGCCGAGGCCGTGGCGCGCGCCGCGCCCGACGGATACACGCTGATGCTCGGCTCGACCGGCACCAACGCGGTCAACCCCTCGCTCTACGCGAATCTCCCTTTCGATCTGGTGCGCGATCTGACGCCGGTCTCGGTCGTCGCGACCAGCCCGAGCGCGCTCGCCGTGCACCCGAAAGTGCCCGTCCAGAGCGTGCGCGAGCTGATCGCGCTCGCCAAGTCGCAGCCGGGCAAGCTCACCTACGCCTCCGCGGGCAGCGGCTCGTCGCAGCATCTTTCCGCCGAGCTCTTCAAGCAGGCGGCCGGCGTGGACATCGTGCACGTGCCCTACAAGGGCGCGGCGCCCGGGATCACCGATCTCCTCGCCGGGCAGGTCGACATGAGCTTCGCGCCCGTGGCGAACGTGGTGCCGCACGCCAAGGCGGGGAAGCTCAGGCTGCTCGCGCTCACCGGCGCGTCGCGCTCCGATTTCGCTCCGGGCGTGCCCACCATGGCCGAGAGCGGGCTGCCGGGCTTCGACGTCACGACCTGGTACGCGATGTTCGCGACCGCGGGGACCGCGGCCGAGACCGTGCAGCGGCTCAACGCCGAGCTGCAGAAGATCGCGCGGATCCCCCAGCTCAGGGAGCAGCTCACGAACATGGGCATAGACGCGACGGCGAGCGCCTCGCCCGCCGAAGCGCGCGCTTACAGGGACGGCGAAGCCGAGAGGTGGGGAAAGCTCGTCCGCGCGCTCGGCGTGAAAGCCGAGTAGCTATTTCTTCGGCAGCAGCGAGGGCAGCCCGGAGACCGGGGGCAGCGTAGGCGCGACCGGAAGCGCGACCGACGGCGCGGGCACGCTCACGACGGGCGCGATGACCGGTGCGACCGGCGCGATGACGGGTGCGACCGGCGCGATAACGGGCGCGACGGGTTGGATCACCGGGGCCGCGACCGAGCCGACGAGCGAGGTGACCAAAGGCGTCACCGGAGCCGTCACGGTGCTCGCGGTCGATTCCACCAGCCCGCCGACCTGGCTGAGGACCGGCGCCGTGATCGGCGACAGGGCGAGGGATCCGTCCGTTCGCAGCAGCGAGCCCGCGATGCCGGTCGGGTCCCTGCCGGGTGCGGGTTCGCGCGCCCACGGGACTCCGGCGAAGGTCCTGCCGCCCGCGCGCGAGAGGCTGCTCTTGTCCCAGAAGAATTGCGGAGGCGCAAACAGCGGCACCGGGATCGCGTTCTCGTTGTCGAGGCGGAAGTACTCTCCGGCGCCGAACTCGCGCTCGAGCGCCGCGCCGCCGTAGGGGCTCACCGCGATCCTGCCGTCGATGACGCCGCCGTAGAGTCCGTCGGATCCGAGGCTGCCGTCGGCGTACCTGCAGTCCTGCTTGCAGATCAGCACGCTGTAGTGGGTGCCGCGGATGCCTATGGTCGAGGTCGTCGTCCGCAGGCGGTAGTTCGCGCGTTCGCGGTGGCCGATCAGCCCGGTGAGCGACCGGATCCCGCCGTTCAGCAGGCTGAAGAAGGCCCTCTCGCGGCCGCCCGTCCTCGCTTCGTAGACGTACTCGTCGACCACGAAGTTCGTGCGCGGGCGCAGCGAGATGACGCTCCAGTCCGTGAAGCGGATCTGCAGGTAGCTCTCGGCGCCGGTGTGGAGCTGATCGCCCGATTCGATGGGCGCTCCGGGGGAGAGATGGAGGATGCGGCCGGCGCGCAGGGCATGCGCCTCGCCGTAGGCCGCGAGGACCTGCCCGGCGGTTTCCGCGCGCGCGGCGGTGGCAACGAAAACGAAACAAAGAGCGACCAGCAATCTCGCCGCAGGCATCATCGAGCTCCCTCCCAGGAGACGAGACCGAATTTTGCATCGCGCCCGCCGCGCGGCCGTGTGAATTTTTTCACCGGCACCCACAAAATGGGCCGCGTGGACTAGTAGCGGCCGGTGCCCGCTACCTTCTCAAGGTCGTAAACGAGCCTTTCGAGAGCGGAAGGCTGGGCGGTGTAGGCAAGGTCACCGGCGGCAGCGTGGTCACCGGAGGAAGCGTGGTGACCGGCGGCGGCGTGGTCACCGGAGGCGGCGTGGTCACCGGTGGAAGCGCAATCGGTGGAACCGTCACCGGCGGGGTCGTAATCGGTGGGGTTGTGATCGGTGGACTCGTCACCGGCGGCACTGCGATCGGAGGCACAGTGACTGGCGGCACCGTGATCGGCGGCACCGTGACGGGCGGTAGGGGTGTCTTGACGCCCGGTAGGATAGGCGGCAAGAGCGCCGGCACCGAATTGAGCGCCGACCCGAGCAGGGGAAACGCCGGGCCCAGGTCCGGCATGCTGAGCGCGGTGTTGACTGCCGATCCCGCGAGCCCCGCCGCAGGAATCAAGACGCGCCTGGCGAGGTCGCTGATCGTCTGCGACGCCGGGGTAGGCAGGATCGAGGCCGGGGGAGGCAAGATCGAGGTGAGGGTGCGGGTCAAGGGATCCACCGCGACCGCAGGCGAATTCGGATCCGTAGTGGTCGGACCCGCGCCGGGAACGCCGCCGCCCACCGTTGAAACGAGGGGTCCCGGCTTGCCGCGCCCCTGCGCGAGCCTGTCCGGGAAGAAAGGCGGCGGCGAGAACAAGGGCGCCGGGATCGAATTTTCGTCCGCGAGGCGGAAGAACTCGCCCGCGCCGAACTCGCGCTCGAGCGCCCTGCCGCCGTAGGGACCCACCGCGATCCTGCCCTCGCTGACCCCGCCGTACAGGCCGTCCTCGCCGAGGCTGCCGTCGGGGTTGGTGCAGCTCTGCCTGCAGATCAGGACGCTGAAATCCGTGCCGCGTATGCCTATGGTCGCGGTCGGCGCGCGCAGCAGGTAGTTCGCGCGATCGCGCCGGCCGATCAAGCCGGTGACGGAGCGCACCCCGCCGTTCAGGAGGCTGAAGCGGGCGCTCTCGCGGCCGCCGCTGCGCGCTTCGTAGACGTATTGATCGACGACGAAATCCGAGCGCGCGCGCAGGGAAACGAGGCCCCAGTCGGTGAAGCGGATCTGGACGCTGCTGTCGGGGCCGGTGTGGATCTGGTCGCCCGATTCGATCTGCGCTCCGGCGAAGAGCGCGACGATGTGGCCCGCGCGCAGCGCGAGCGCCTGGCCGGACACGGCGAGCACCTGCCCCGCGATGTCCGCGCGCGCGGGCAGCGCGGCAAGGAGGGAGACGCAGACAACAGGCAGCAGGCGCGCGAGGCGCATCGAGCGATCTCCTGGTTCCTCCGCACCATAAGGATAGTGCGTCCGGCTTCGATTCCCAGTCGCGCAGCCCGGATTTTTCTGTAGCGGATCATCGATCGGTCATCGCTAATCCACGACAGGAGATCCTTCAGGCGCGCTGCGCCTTCAGGAGGTCGCGGATCTCGGCGAGCAGCGCCTGCTCCTTCGACGGAGCGGGCGGGGCGGCGGGCGCCGCCTGCTTCGCCTTCATCACCAAGCCGACGAACTTGACTATGAACAGGTAGAGGGCGAGCGCGACGATGACGAAATTCACCAGCTCGCCGATGAACAGTCCGTAGGGGATCTCCTTCGCCCCCACGGCGATCTTCCAGCCGAGGTACCCCTGGTCGCCCGGCAGAAGCAGCCCGACGAGCGGCATGATGATCTGCTTCACCAGCGAATCGACGATCTTGCCGAACGCGGCGCCGATGATCACGCCCACGGCGAGGTCGATGACGTTGCCCTTCAACGCGAAGTTCTTGAATTCCTCGAGCAGCGACAGCGCGCGCCCGGCGCCGAGCGATTTGATCTCCATGAGTCCCTCCTTGGGTTGTAGGCTCAACGCGCCTTATACCGCAATTGGAGTAGGATTCGCACCACGCATTTCCAGTAATCACGCCCCAGGGAGGCGCCATGCGTCACAGATTTTCGTTTATCGCCGCGGCGGCCTGGCTCGCCGTCGCCCCCGCCGCCGCGCAGGCCACGCTTACCGGGACCGTCTCCTCGGCCGAGGAAGGCGCGATGGAAGGCGTGCTGGTGAGCGCGAAGAAGGCGGGCTCGACGGTCACCGTCACCGTCGTGAGCGACGCCAAGGGGCGCTACGCCTTCCCGGCGGCGAAGCTCGAGCCGGGCAGCTACGCGCTTCGCATCCGCGCGGCGGGCTACGATCTCGACGGCCCGAGCGCGGCCGAAGTCGCGGCGGGCAAGACCGCGACGCTCGACCTGAAGCTCAAGAGAACCTCCGACCTCGCCGCGCAGCTCTCGAACGGCGAATGGATGGCGAGCGTTCCAGGGACCGACCAGCAGAAGGGATTGCTGCGCAACTGCGTCGGCTGCCACACTCTCGAGCGCGTGGTGCGCTCCCAGCACGACGCCGACGCCTTCATGAAGGTGGTGCTGCCGCGCATGCAGGGCTACGTCAACCAGAGCATCCCGCAGCACCCGCAGCTGCGCAAAGCCGAGCGCCTGATGGAGGAGCGCGGCGACCAGCGCGTGCAGGTCTACCGCACCACCGCCGAGTACCTCGCGACCATCAACCGCAGCGCGGGCAGGTGGAGCTACGAGCTGAAGACCCTTCCGCGCCCTTCGGGCCGGGCCACGCGCGTCGTCTACACCGAGTACGACCTGCCGCGCGAGACCATCTCGCCGCACGACGTGGTCGTCGACCGGGACGGCATCGCCTGGTATTCGAGCTTCGGCGAGCAGTACGTCGGGCGCCTCGATCCGAAGTCCGGCAAGGTCACCGAGTTCCCGATTCCGGAATCGAAGCCCGGTTTCCCGACCGGCTCGCTCGGCCTGCGTACCGACAGGGAGGGCAATCTCTGGCTCGGCAACATGTACCAGGCGGCGATCATCAAGTTCGACCGCAAGACGCTGAAGCTCAGCACCTGGAAGCTGCCGGCGGAGCAGAACATCGACGCAGCGCAGGTCAACATGGTGAGCCCGCAGTCGGCGCACGTCGACGGCAAGGTCTGGTCGCAGAACAACGGCTTCGCCGGCGTGCACCGCCTCGACGTCGCGAGCGGCAAGATCGAGACCTGGGAGCCGTTCAAGGACGCGCCCAAGGGCGAGCCGCACAACATCTACGACGTCATCCCCGACTCGCAGAACAACGTCTATTTCACCGACTTCCGCCAGCGCCATATCGGCCGCATCGACGCGAAGACCGGCGAGGTGAAGCTGTTCGCGATCCCGTCGCCGGCGCAGGCGCCGAGGCGCGGCATGATGGACGCCAAGGACCGCCTCTGGTTCGGCCAGTACCGCGCCGACCGCATCGGCATGTTCGACACGAAGAGCAGCCAGTTCACGATCTGGCAGCTGTCGACGCCGTGGGCCTCGCCCTACGACGTCACCATCGACAAGAACGACGAGGCGTGGACCGGCTCGATGATCACCGACCAGGTGACGCGGCTGGACACGAAGAGCGGGCAGATGGTCGACTACCTGCTGCCGCGCACCACCAACATCCGGCGCGTGTTCGTCGACAACTCGACCACGCCGGTGACTTTCTGGGTCGGCAGCAACCACGGCGCGGCTATCGTCAAGCTCGAGCCGCTCGACTAGGCGGAGAAGGGGAGGAGGGCCCATGAGAATTGCGGCGCTGCTTCTCGCGGCGGGATTCGCCGCGCACGCGGTCGGGGCCGAGGCCCAGCCCGGCGGCGAAGCGGGCTCGACCACGACCGCCGAGGGGACGACGCGCGTGATCATCGGCGGCGGTCTCGGAGGCGGGTTCGGCGCCCGATTCAAGAAAAACGGCCAAACCGTGACGTTCGACGACCAGTTCCAGGGGGCGAGCGACAAGACGCCGCTCGTCGCGGTCAACGTGGCGACCTTCGGCATCGCGCTGAAGCCGGGCCTTTATGTGGGGCTCGACCTCGGCGGGATGGCGCAAGCGGGCAAGATCGCCGGAAACACGACCGCTTTCCAGATCACCAGCTACCTCGCGGCGGTGACCTGGTTTCCCTGGGAGACGGGCCTGTACCTCAGGGGCGGCGCCGGGCTCGCGGGCTTCGTTCAGGTCACCAACGTCAACGGGTCACAGACCACCGAGCGCGCGAACGGCCTCGGCCTCCTGGTCGGGGTGGGCTACGCGCTGCAGCTCACCGGCGCGCATCACCTGACGCTGACCGTCGAGCAGACCTGGCAATCCTACGGCGGGTCGGGCGCGAGCAAGCCCGACAGCTCGCAGGTCGGTGCCGTCTATCTCGGATATATGTGGAAGTCCTGAGCGCGATGCCGTGAACGCCCCGATCGTCGCCGCGCAGGCCGACCTCAAGATCGTCGAGGTCTCGGCCTTCCCCACTTCGTTTCCGGTGCCGCCCGAGCAGCGCGTCACGCTCGGCATCGGCACCGCGGTGAAGCGCGACGCCGTGGTGGTCAAGGTGAAGACCGCGGGAGGCCTCGTCGGATGGGGCGAGTCGCACCACGGCCGCGCGCACACCGCCGTGGCGAAGCTCATCGAGACGACGCTCAAGCAACTCGTCCTCGGCATGGACGCCTGCAACGTGGTCGGCGTCTGGGAGGCGATCTACAAGAAGCAGCTCGGCAGCCACGGCATGGGCGCCGGCACCTGCCTCGCGATGAGCGGCATCGACCTCGCGCTGTGGGACATACGCGCCAAGGCCGCGGGCATGCCGCTCTACAAGCTCCTCGGCGGATCGCGCAAGGGCATTCGGGCGTACGCCGGGGGCGTATCCCTCGGCTACCAGGCGCCCGAGGCGCTGGTCGAGGAGATCCAGCCGCAGCTCGACGCGGGCTACCAGGCGGTGAAGCTTCGCGTCGGCGACACTCCCGGGCGCGACCTCGACCGCATCGCCGCGGTGCGCGCGGCCTTCGGCGACGATCTCGTGATCCTCACCGACGCCAACACCGGCTACAGCGTCGAGGACGCGCGCGAGGCGATGCCGGTCATGGACGAGCTCGGCGTCGGCTGGCTGGAGGAACCGTTTCCCGCGCACGACTACCGCAGCTACCGCATGGCGGCGGGCTTCGGCCGCACGCCGCTCGCGGCGGGCGAGAACCACTACACGCGCTTCGAGTTCAACCGGGTGATCGAGGACGGCGCGATCACGATACTGCAACCCGATCTCTCCAAGACGGGCGGCCTGACCGAGGCGCTGCGCATCGCGGCGATGGCGTCGGCGTACAAGCTCCCCATCCATCCGCACAGCTCGATGACGGGCCTCAACCACGCCGCCTCGATCCATTTTCTCGCCTCGATCGACAACGGCGGCTACTTCGAGGGCGACGTCTCCAAGGACAACAAATTCCGCGACGAGCTGGTGTCGCGGCCCTACGCCGTGGACGCGCACGGGCTGGTGTGGCCGCTCGATCGCCCGGGCCTGGGCCTCGAAGTGAACGAGGAATTCCTCAGGAAGCATCCGCCGATCGACGGGCCGGGGTACGTATGAGGATCGCGCTCGCCGCGCTCGCCCTCTTCGCGGTCGGCGCGCATGCCCAGTCGTGGCCCTCGCGGCCGCTGCGCTACATCGTTCCGTTTCCGCCCGGCGCGTTCAACGACGCGCTCGCTCGCACCATCGCCGCGGACCTGCCGAAGGCGATCGGCCAGCCGGTGCTGGTCGAGAACCGTCCCGGCGGCAACACCATCATCGGCACGGAAGCGGCGGCGAAATCGCCCGCCGACGGCTACACGCTCTTCGGCGCGGCGCTGCCTTTCTCGGTGGTGCAGAGCCTGTACAAGACTTCGTTCGACGTCACCAGGGATTTCGCTCCGATCACTCTCGCCGGCGTCACGCCCAATCTGCTGGTCGCCAATCCCAAGGTGCCGGTGAGCACGGTCGCCGAGCTGCTCGCGTACGCGCGCGCCAACCCGGGCAAGCTCAACTACGCCTCCACCGGCAACGGCAGCTCGAACCACCTGTCCTTCGAGCTGTTCAAGGCGATGACCAAGACGTCGATCACCCACATCCCCTACAAGGGCAGCGCGCCAGCGGTGACCGACCTTCTCGCCGGGCAGGTCGACATGATGTTCGACAACACGCCCAACGTCCTGCCGCACGTGCGCGCCGGCAAGCTGAAGGCGATCGCGGTGTCCTCGAAGACGCGGAGCAGCCTCGCTCCCGAGGTGCCCACGGTCGACGAGGCGGGCGTGCCCGGCTACGACGTCACCGTGTGGTTCGGCGTGCTCACCGTCGCCGGAACGCCACGCGACGTGGTGCAGCGCCTCAACGCCGAGATCGTGAAGATCATCGGCTCGCCCGAAGTGCGCGAGCGCTTCGGCAAGTCCGGCGTCGAGGTGGTCGCGGGCACGCCCGAGCAGTTCAGCGCCTTTTTAAGATCGGAGGTCGCGCGCTGGGCGAAGGTGGTGCAAGATGCGAACATCAAGGCGGACTAGTTTCCTCCGGAGGAGATCGATGAAGCTGACTCACGTTGTGGCGGCGCTCGCGCTCGCCTCGGCCAACGCCGCCGCCCACGGCCCCAACGATCCGCCGCACCAGACCTATTGCATGGCGGAGCTCAAGCTCGAGGGCGGCGCGGCGATCAGGGATTTCTGCATTTCGTACGTGACCCACGGCACGCTGAACGCGAACAAGTCGAACGCCGTGCTCATGGTCACCGCGATCGGCGGCAACCATCACCGCATCGACTATCTGATCGGGCCGGGGCGCGCGCTCGACCCGGCGAAGTACTTCGTGATCGCGACCGACGCGATCGGCAACGGCCTCACCACCTCGCCCTCGAACAGCAAAGCGCAACCGAGGATGCAGTTCCCCAGGTTCAACATCCGCGACATGGTGAATTCGCAGCAGCGCCTGGTGGCCGAGAAGCTCGGCATCAAGAGGCTCGTCACCGTGGTCGGCGCGTCGATGGGCGGGATGCAGGCGCTCCAGTGGGCGGTGAGCTATCCCGACATGATGGACAGCATCGTGCCGATCACCCCGCTGGGCCGCACGCCCGCATGGACCACCGGCGTGCTCGAGATGCTGCGCCGGACCATCATGTCCGACCCGCGCTGGAGGAACGGCAACTACCCCGCGAGCGAGCCGCCCGAGCAGGGCATGCGGCTATGGTCGGGCTGGCTCACCGGAGTGATCGTGCGCACGCCCGCGTACCAGGAGTCGAGCTTTCCTTCGAGCCAGGACGTGATCGCGACCCTGAAGGCCGTCGAAGACGCGGGCTGGCGCAGGATGGACGCGGTCGACTGGATCTACCAGAGCTGGGCCTACGACCAGCACAACCTCGGCACCACGCCGGGCTTCAGCGGCGATTACCACAAAGCGCTGAAGGCCATCAAGGCGAAGACCCTGATCCTCGCGGGCACCGGCGACCTGCTCAACCCCGAGTACGAGGCGCAGGAAGCGGCGCAATACATCCGCGACGTGCGCTACGTGCCGATCAACGACCAGCGGCCGATGGGGCATCTGTCGGGTGCTGGCGCGACCGCGCCGGAGAACGAGATGCAGAACGCGGCGATCGCGAGCTTTCTAGACCTCGTGACCGAGCACGGGAAGAAGCTGCAGTAAGCGCCTCCTGAACGGGGCTCAGGGAAGCTGGGCGCTGGTGAAGAGGCGTACCGAAGGCGTCGCGAACACCGGAACGTAGCTGATCCCGATTTGCCCGCTTGGGCCCTGCACCAGGCGCCGCGGTGGGTCCACCTCGAACGGCGTATAAACCAGCGAAGCCCCGACCGCGAAGGTTCCGGAATCGGCCGTCAGCACGCGGCCCTCGGGCCCGATCCGCTCCCCGAAGCAAAGCAGCGCGCTGCCCACGCGGGCCGCCCAACAGTCTGGCGCCCCCGAGATCGTTCCAAGGAGGGTGAGCGCAGGCGCATCGAATACCGCGTTGCCTGCGATCGTCCGGCTGCTGCCGAACGACAAGGCTCGCACTCCGAGGGCGATCGGGGCAAACAATCCCGATTCCAGAATCAGGCCGTCCGCGAGGACGCCGATGCGGTTCAACTCGGGACCACTCACGTTGCCCATGCTGAATACCTTGGCGCCCGCGGCATCGAAGACGAGGAAGCTGCTGCCTAAAGATGTTCGCGCGATCTTCGGCTGCATCGCCATGTCGCGCAGCAACGCAACCCCGGGGTCCGGGGCCGCGACGAAATACGCCAGCGATACCGCCGCCGCACCCGCGTCCGTGGGTGAAACGGCGATGCCAGCTGCGCGCTGTCGTCCGAAGGAGGAGAACACGGTCAGTCGCGTTCGGCCCGACGGAGTCATCGAGGGGAGCGCGAGCCGCAGCACCTCGCTCGATCCATCGAGGCCGACGTAGAGCGCGCTGCCGTCGGCTGCGATGGCGAGAGCATTGGGCTCGGAGCCGATCGTGGCCGAGTGAGCGACCGCTCCGGTCGCCGGATCGATGGTCGCGATGGTGTTGCCCGCGCCGATCACCGAGCCCGGTACGCTCGCGTAGTAGACGTTTCGGGCCACGTCGTAGACGAGCGAGTTGTGGACCAGGCCGACGACGAGCGACTGGCCGTCCGCAGTGCTCGAGGACGTCACCGGCCACGAGGGCGGGGGCGACACGGGCGGCGTGACGAGCTTCGCGCTTGTAAACAGCCGGATCCCCGGTGTATCCCCGAAAATGTCGGCCGGAATACCGATTGCGATCTGGCCAGCCGGCCCTTCGACGAGATTCCGAGAACCGATGGCCTGGTTGTCCGCGTAGAGCAGCGATGCCTGGATCACGGAGGTATCGGCGTCGGCGAGCAGAATGTGCGCGGGCCCGTTGGTAAAATCAATGGTGTCGAAGCACAACAGCAGGTTTCCGGAAGTCCGCGGCTTGCAGTCGGACGCGGTCGAGATCATGCCCAAGGGCATGAACGTGGATGCGTCGAAGAGCATTTGTCCAGCGACGATTCTGCCGTTCGCGAAGCCCAGCGTTTCCCTCCTTATGGTTGTCGCCTCGCGCAGCAAGAGCTGTTCGGCGAGCCCGTCGGCGAGCACCTGGATGCGGCGCAGGCCGAAGTCGCCGCCGTCGATGTTCAGGCCGTAGAGCACCCCAGACGGGTCGAACGCGACGACGTTGCTCCCGGTGTGGCCCTGCGTACGCTTGGGCTGCACAACCATGTTGCGCAGAAGCGCGACTCCCGCGTGCGGCGGACTCACGTTGGTGTAGGCAAGGGACACGGCGACTAGGGTCGCATCGGCCGGCGACGCAGCGATCGTTGCCGGGTGCGTCGGGCCGGACGAGTCGACGGGCAGACGCGTCCGGACGGCCGGAGTCATCGAAGGTAGCGCGAGCCTCAGCAACTCTCCCGACCCGTCGAGCCCCACGTAGAGTGCGCTGCCGTCAGGCGCGATCGCGAGCGCGTTGGGCTCGGAGCCGATCGGACCGGAGTGTGCGACGGCGCCCGTCGCCGGGTCGATGGTCGCGATGCTGTTGCCCGCGCCGATGACCGACCCGGGGACGCTTGCGTAATACACGTTGCGACCGCCGTCGTACACGAGCGCGTTGTGCACGAGGCCGATGTCGAGCGCTTGGCCGTCCACGGTGCTCGCGGGCGTGACCGGCCAGGAGGGTGGGGGTGGCGCGAGAGGCGCCGCGAGCTGCGCGCTCGCGAACAGCCGGACGAGGGAGCTCCTGGAGATGCCGGGGTCTGCTGGGTAGCTGATCGCGACTTGGCCGGTCGGTCCCTCGATCATGCGGCGCTGGAAGCCCGACTCGCTCGACGCGTAGCGCAGCGACGCCCCGATCACGAAAGTCCCGGCGTCGGCGAGCAGGATGCTCGAGGATCCGGAGTTGAACTCGTCGGTGTCGGCGCAAAGCAACTGGTTTCCCGAGCGGCGCGGCATGCAGTCCGATGGCGTCGAAACCTTGCCGAGCGCGTCAAGGTTTGCCGGCTCGAACTGCTTGCTCCCGAGGGTGATCCGCCCGCCGGCAAACGCCACGGCACCGGCGCTGAGGGAAGTCGACACGACGAGGTTCTCCGCGAGCCCGTCGGAGACCACCTGGATGCGGCGCAGGTCGAAGCCGCCGGTGCCGAAGAGCGTTGTGCCCGACGAGTCGAACGCGACCAGGTTGCTGCCGGTATGGACCTGGGTGCGCTTGGGCAGCATCGCGAGGTGGCGCAGTAGGCCGACTCCGGCGTGGTCCGGAAACACGGCGAGATACTTCATGGAAACGGCGACAACTGACAGGTCGACAGGCGAAACGGCGAGGGTCCGCGCGCGCGTTTGGCCGAGGAACGAGTCGTTCACGAGCCTGGTGCGGCCGAGCTCCGTCATCGACGGCAGAGCGAGCTTTGCGACGTCGCCCGTGCCGTCGAGGCCAACGTAGAGCAGGGAGCCATCTATCGCGATCGCGAGGGCATTGGGCTCGGAGCCGATCGGCGCCGAGTACGTCACCTGCCCGGCTATGTCGATGGTCGCGATACTATTGCCCGAGGGCTCAGATCCGGGAATGCTCGCGTAGTACACGTTGCGGCATGCGTCGTACACGAGGGCGTTATGCCTTAACGCGACGTCGACTACCCTGCCGTCGAAGCCCGGCGTGACCGGAGACGAAGGAGGGGGCGCGAAGCTCGATGCGGTGCAAGCCGGCCCCGGAACTATGGGGCCGGGAGGCGGCACCGGACCGCTCGAAACCTTGCTTTCGGTGCACGCGGCGAGCGACAGCAGCGCCGCGACGCAGGCGAGAACGATCCGGGTATTCCCGGCGAGCTGCACGGCTGGTCCCCCTTTTGGAATATGGTACCTGCGCTTCTTGGCGAAATCTTGTCGGCGCTTCTCTACGCCTTGTCGGTCGTTCCCTACTTACCCTGCCGGGGCCGCAGGAGTACGATCCCCCCATAAGCGCGGGCCCGCCGCGCATCCAAGGGGAGAACACCATGCCGTCCTTCAGCGATCAGTTCGCGCAACGCCGCCGCCTTCTGCAATGGCTGTCCGCGAGCCCGCTCGTTCCCTACGCGGGACTGATCTCCGCGGCGGGCGGGGTCGACCAGCCCTCCAAGCTTTCCCAGCTGGAGGCCGAAGCCGCGATGATCGCCAGCCCCTCGGACGCGATCAACGTCTTCGACTTCGAGCCGGTGTTCTTCAAGAACGTCCCGCCGGCGCACATCGGCTACATGGCCTCGGGGATCGACGCCGAGATGACGCTCAAGAACAACCGGGCCGCCTTCGACAAGTACTATCTGCGGCCGCGGCGGCTGAACGACGTGTCCAAGCTGGACACGAGCGTCGAGCTCTTCGGGGTGAAGTACCCGAACCCGATCTTCATCTGCCCTACGGGCGGCAACAAGGCCTTCCATCCGGAGGGCGAGGTCGCGGTGGCGCGCGCGGCCAAGGCGGGCGGGCACCTCGAGATGCTCTCCACGGTCGCGTCGAGCTCGGTCGAGGAGGTCACCAAGGCGCGCGGCGCGCCGATCTGGTTCCAGCTCTACGCGACCTCGACGTTCAACGTGGCGAAGCAGCTGGTCGCGAGGGCCGAGCGCGCCGGCTGCCCGGTGGTCGCGATCACCGTGGACCGCGTCGCCGGTCGCAACCAGGAGGTGTTCGAGCGCTTGAAGAAGGTCGACAAGCGCGACTGCAAGACCTGCCATACGCCGGGGATCGAGGCGCGCGCGAAAAAGCTGCCCAACTACCAGGGCATAGACATCACCGGCCTCTCCAACATGCTGTCGTCGAACCTGGACTGGGAAGTGGTGAAGCGCCTGCGCGACACGACCAAGATGAAGATCGTGCTGAAGGGCATCCTGACCGCGGAGGACACGGACCTCGCCGTGAGGAACGGCATCGACGGCATCCTCGTCTCCAACCACGGCGCGAGGAGCGAGGACAGCGGCCGCGCCACCATCGACGTCCTGCCCGAGATCGTCGAGGCGGCGAAGGGCAGGACCACCGTCATCGTCGACTCCGGCTTCCGCCGCGGCACCGACATCGCGAAAGCGATGGCCATGGGCGCGCAGGCCGTCGGCGTCGGCCGGCCTTATCTGTGGGGCCTCGGCGCCTTCGGCGAGCCCGGCGTCGCGAAAGTGATGGAGATTCTGCGCACCGAGTTCCAGGTGGCGATGGCCCAGAGCGGCATCCGGACGGTGAAGGAGTTCAGCCCGGCGTTCGTGCGCCGGGTGTAGACGGCGTCATTTACCGGCCGGTGATCTCGCGCGCAAGATCGGAGGCGCCGTACACTTTTTCCAGGGCTTCCAGGATCGCGCCGCTGTGGACCGCGACCGCGCGGTTCGTCCGGCCGTCGAACCAGAAGGCTCCGCCCAGCGAATGGATGTTGCCGTCGAAGATCAGGCCGACGATCTCGCCGCTGCGGTTGAACACCGGGCTGCCGGAATTGCCGCCGATGATGTCGTTGCTGGTCGAGAAATTGAACCGTTGCGCCGGATTCAGCTTGCCCTTCGCCGCGTGCCAGGACGCCGGCAAGGCGAAGGGAACGACGCCCGTGTCGCGCGCGAACGCGCCGGCGAAATCGGTGAAGGGCGCGACCGTCCTGCCGCCTTCGTTCCAGCCGGCGACTTCGCCGTACGACAGCCGCAAGGTGAAAGTCGCGTCCGGGTAGGCACCGGTTCCCTGCCGCGCAAATCGCGCCTGCGCGATCAACTCCGTGTTTTTCTGCACCACGGATTCCACGTCGCGTTCATAGCGCTTGCGTATCGCGCGCGCCGCCGGGTCCACGGCCAGCGCGAGTCCGATGAATGGATCGTCTGATTTTGCGATCGCCTCCTTGCCCCCGGCCCACAGGGCCTTGCGCACCGCCGGGTCGCCGAGCCGCGTGCCGGCGATCAATGCCGCGCCGACCTGATCGGGCGATTTCCTGCCGAGTACCTGGCGAACGAATGGGTCGTCCGCGCCGAGCAGCTCGCGCATTTTCGTCAGCGACCAGCCGAGCCTTACGTTTTCGTATTCGGGGTAGATCGGCGCGGTCGAGAACAGGCGTTGCTCCATTTCCGGCAGGCGCGAATCCGTGAACTCGGGCAGGCGGTCCGCGTTCGGCTTCGCGCGTTCCTCGGCGCCGCGCACCAGCGCTCGCGCGTACGTGAAATAGCGGCCGGCAAAGGCCTGCGCGCCCTCGATCTCCGAATAGTGCGTCTCTATGTCGCGATAGACCTGCTGCGCCTTTTCTATGGCATCCCATGCGCCGCCCGCTTTGGCCCGCAGCGCGGGCCGCGAAGCGACGAAGCCGCGCAGATCGCTTTCTTCCTTCCGCTTCTGCTCCATCAACGCGGGGTCGAGCAGCGCTTTCAGCCTGCCGAGGCCCCCCTTGTAGCTGTTTTCGACGCCGAACAGGTCGTTCTCCGAGATACGCGCCGCTTCGGGTCCGAGCTTGCCGTACTGTTCGAGGATGCCGCGCTCTTCGGCAAGGCGCAGCAGGCCGCCGATCAGTATGTCGCGTACGGTGTCCAGCTCTGACACCGTCAGCTGGCGCTGGGTCGAGCCCGGGTGGCCGCTGACGAAGACCAGCTCGCCCGCCTCCGCGCCGGCTTTGCTGAACCGGAAGAAATCCTTCGGCTGCGCCGGCCCGCCGCTTTCGTAGGCGCGCAGCAGGGCGATGTCGAGGTCGTAGCGCGGGAAGTTGAAGTTGTCCGGATCGCCGCCGAAAAACGCGATCGCCTGCTCCGGAACGAAGACCAGGCGGACATCCTGGAAGCGGTGATACCGGTAGAGATGGTAGCGGCCGCCGTGATAGAGATCGACCACGTCGCAGCGCGCGGTTTGCCTTTCCGTGCCGACGCAGGCCGACGACAATTCCGCCTCGATCGCATTTTTCGCGAGCTTGAACGCCTCGCCGTCGAGGCCGGCGATGGCCCCCTTGACCCGATCGGTCACGTCGGTGATCCGTTCCAGCCGGTTGAGCTCGATCTCGGGGCAGCGTATTTCTTCGGCGCGGCCGCGCGCGAGGAAGCCGTCGGCGGAAAAATTCTTCCGGGCGCTCGAGAGCTGGTTCACGCACCTCGCCGCGCAATGGTGATTGGTCATCACCAGGCCGTCTTTCGAGACGAACGACGCCGAACAGCCGCCGGCGATGCGCGCCGACGAGCGCGTCACGTGATCCACCCAGTCCCTGCCCGGCGTGAAGCGGTATTGCGCCTGCAGGCGGGAGACCGGCAGATTGTCCAGGGGCCACATTCCCTCGGCCGCGATCGCGGCGAGCGGGATCATCAATACTGCGGGAAGGAAGCGAACCCGCATCACCGCGCCGGTTTTTCCCTCGCGATCCAGACGAGCAGCGCGACGAGGGCGGCGTAAGGCAAGAGCGAAAGCAAGTCGGAAGCACCGCCTTCGTAGAACGGATTGTGGGCGCTCGCCCAGGCGGTGACGGCCTTGTCGAAGCCGACCAGCACGCCGGCGCTGAACGCGATGAGGATGCCGGCGAGCGCGCCGCCGGCGATGTAGCCCGAGGCGAGCAGCACGCCCGCGCTGCGGTCGCCCGCCGCGGTGCGCTCCTCCTCGCTCGCGCGGGCGTAGGCCGCAAGCCGGTTGCGGCGGCGGTCCACGTACAAGCGCACCATTCCGCCGACGAAGATCGGAGCGGATGACGAAAGCGGCAGGTACACGCCGACCGCGAACGGCAGCGAGGGCACTCCCGCCATCTCCAGCACCAGCGCGATGATCACGCCGAAGATCACCAGCGCCCACGGCAGCTGCCGGTCGAGGATGCCCTTGATGATGTACGACATCAGCACCGCCTTGGGCGCGTCGTACTTGCGCACCTGCGAGCCGTCGGGGCGCGTCGTGTGGCTGCCGTTGATGCCCGGATCGACCAGATAGACGGCGCGGCCGGAATCGTCGACGAGATACTTGCCCGCGGGGCCGCCCAAGAGGTCGGTCTTGTGCCACACGCGGTAAGTGCCGTCGTCCATGAGGGATTGCGGTCCCTCCAGCTCTGCGGTCTCGGCGAGCGCGCGAACGTCGGTGCGCAACCCGGGCGCGATCTCGGCGGCCGGCACGTAGACGGTCGCGGCGTCGTTCAGCTTGAGCAGGATGGGCCCGAGCACGACGGCCGAGGCGAGCGCGCCGGCGAGGATCGCGATCTGCTGCAGCCGCGGCGTGGCGCCGACGAGAAACCCGGTCTTCAGGTCCTGCGAGGTCGCGCCGGCGTTACTCGAAGCGATGCAGACGATGGCGCCGACCGAGAGCGCGGTGACGTAGTAGGGGCCGCCGGTCCACCCCACCACGAGAAAGATCAGGCAGGTGAGGAGCAGCGTCGCCACCGTCATCCCGGAAATCGGATTGCTCGACGAGCCGATCTCCCCGGTCAGCTGCGACGAGACCGTGGAGAACAGGAAGCCGAACACCAGGATCAGGAGCGCGCCCAGCAGGTTCATGTGCAAAGGCGCCGAGAGCATGATGACCACGATGATGGCGAGGTAGCCGGCCAGCACCCACTTCATGGGAATGTCGCGGTCGGTGCGCTTGGCGCTGCCTTCGATCGAGCCGTATCCCTTCAGGCTGCCGCGCAGGCTGCGCCAGATCGTCGGCAGCGCCTTGGCGAGGCTCACCACTCCGCCCGCCGCGACCGCGCCCGCGCCGATGTAGAGCACGTAGGCGCCGCGGATCTGGTTGGGGCTCATGTCGTGGATCAGCTTCGCGCCCGGGGCGAGCGGCGCCGAGAGCGCGTCGCCGAAGAATTTGATGAGCGGAATGAGCAGGAGGTAGGCGAGGACCCCGCCCGCGCACATGATCGAAGCGATGCGCGGGCCGATGATGTAGCCCACGCCGAGCAGCTCGGGGGAGACCTCCGCGCCGACCGAGCCGCCCTTCAAAGGCTCTCCCAGGACTTTCTCGGGCACGTCCTTCCAGCCCTTGAGCGCGATGTTCGCGGTCTTGTAGAGCAGGCCGATCGCGAATCCGAGGAAGATGACGCCCGAGCGGCCCGCGTCCGCCGCGGCGCCGCGGCGCGTCGATTTCGACAGCTCGGCCGCCTTGAGCACCTCGGCGCAGGCCGTGCCTTCCGGGTATTTGAGCTCGCCGTGGCGCGCGACGATCAGCGTGCGGCGCAGCGGGATCATCATCAGGATGCCGAGCAGCGCGCCGAGCGCGGCGACCAGCATGACGCGCGCGATCTCCAGGTCGAAGCCGAGGATCAGGATCGCGGGCATGGTGACGCCCAGGCCGAAGGCGATCGACTCGCCCGCCGAGCCCGCCGTCTGCACGATGTTGTTCTCGAGGATGGTCGAGTCGCGCACGCCGATTTTCGACGCAAGGCGGAACAGGGCGACCGCGATCACCGCCACCGGGATGGACGCGCTCACCGTCAGGCCGACCTTGAGCACCAGGTAGAGCGAGGAGGCGCCGAACAGCATGCCGAGGATCACGCCCAGGACCACGGCGCGCGCGGTGAACTCGGCGATGCGGGAGCCGTCGGGGACGAAGGGCTGGTGCTCGGGGGCGGTCACGCCGCTCATTCTATAATGAGCGCTCGCCACTTCCCGCCCTCCGCTGATGAAACGCTCCCACCTTCTCTTCGCCGTCTCCATCCTCGCCGCGTGCGCGCCGCTTCCGACGTCCGAAACGGCCCGGCCTGTTCCGCCCCGCTTCAGCGTCGCCTACATCGACACGGGCGTCTCGCCGCGCGCCGACTTCGCGCGCTACGCCTACGGCACCTGGCAGAAGAACAATCCGGTTCCTGCCGACAAGTCGCGCTGGGGAGCTTTTAACGAGCTCGACCAGTTCAACCAGCTCGCCTTGAAGGGCATCCTCGAGTCCGCAGCGGCGCGCGACGCCGCGCCCGGGTCGGTCGACCAGAAGGTCGGGGATTTTTTCAAGTCGGCGACGGACACGGCCGGCGTCGACGCCGCAGGCCTGAGGCCGCTCGCGCCCGGGCTCGAGCGGATCGCCCGCGTCGGTTCTACGGCCGAGCTCGCGCGCGTTCTCGCCGTGCTGCACGACAACGGATCGGGCGGCCTGTTCCGCATCCTGGTCGAGGCCGACGAGAAGCGGAGCGAGATCAACGCGCTCTACGCGTATCAGGGCGGGATGAGCCTGCCGAGCCGGGGCCACTATTTCGAGGCGCAGTTCGAGAAGTTCCGCGTCGCCTTCGTCGAGCACGTCGCCAAGATGCTCGCGCTCGCGGGCGACTCGCCGGACGCGGCCGCTGCCGGCGCGAAGACCGTGTTCGAGGTCGAGAAGGCGCTCGCCGAGAACGCGAAGACCCCGGTCGAGCTGCGCGACTCGCTCGCCAATTACAACAAGATGCCCACCGCCGAGTTCGCCGCCAAGGTGCCGTTCTTCGCGCTCTACCTGGACGACCGCGGCATCGCCGCCCGCGACGTCATCGTCGGCCAGCCCAAATTCTTCGAGGGGCTGCAGGCGCAGCTCGCCTCGCGCCCGCTCGCCGACTGGAAGGTGTATCTGCGCTACCACCTGCTGCGCTCGGCCTCCCCGTATCTCGCCGCGTCTTTCGAGGCGGAGAGCTTCCGCTTCTATTCGACGGTGATGCGCGGCACGCCGGCGATGGAACCGCGCTGGCAGCGAGCCTCGCGGGTGATCGACGGCAGGCTGGGCGAGGCGCTCGGCAAGCTCTACGTCGAGCGCTATTACCCGCCCGAGGCCGACGCGCGCATGAACGAGATGATCCGCAACATCGAGGCGGTGATGCGCGACCGCCTCGCCAAGCTCGACTGGATGACCGAGCCGACGCGCAAGAAGGCGCTCGCCAAGTTCGCCCGCTTCACCGCCAAGATCGGCCATCCGGCCAAGTGGCGCGACTACTCAAGCGTCGCGATCCGGCCCGACGCGTATCTCGGCAACGTGCGCGCGGCGACCGAGTTCGAGGTGAAGCGGCGCATCGCCATGCTCGGCAAGCCGGTCGACAAGTCCGAGTGGAGGATGTCGCCGCCCACGGTGAACGCCTACTTCGATCCGACGCAGAACGACATCAACTTCCCCGCGGGGATCCTGCAGCCGCCGTTCTTCGATTATTCGCTCGACGACGCGGTCAACTACGGCGCGATCGGCGCGGTGATCGGCCACGAGATCACGCACGGCTTCGACGATCAGGGCCGGCACTACGACGCCGACGGCAATCTCGCCGAATGGTGGACTCCGGAGGACGCCGCGCGGTTCGAGGCGCGCGCGAAGAAAGTGGTGGAGCAGTTCAGCGGCTACGAGGCGCTGCCCGGCGTGAAGGTCAACGGCGAGCTGACCCTGGGCGAGAACATCGCCGACCTCGGCGGCGTCAGCATCGCCTTCGAGGCGCTCCAGCGCTCGCTCGCCGGCAAGGAGAAGAAGCTGATCGACGGGTTCACGCCCGAGCAGCGCTTCTTCCTCTCGTTCGCGCAGGTGTGGCGCACCAACATCCGCGAGAACGCGCTGCGCCAGCAGCTCGCCGTCGATCCGCATTCGCCCGGGCAGTTCCGCGCCTTCGGAGCGCTGGTGAATATGCAGGCGTTCTACGACGCGTTCGGCATCAAAGAGGGCGATCCGATGTGGCGCAAGCCCGAGGACCGCGCGAAGATCTGGTGATCAGCTCGGCTTCGCGAAGCCGTAGAGCGTTTCCGGGTTTTGCACCAGGATGCGGTTGCGTGTCGCTTCGTCCGGGGCCCACTCGGTCAGCAGGTCGAACAGCAGGGCGTCGTCCGGCTTGTTGTCGTTGGGCATGGTCGGGTGCGGCCAGTCGCTTCCCCACACGAGGCGCTCGGGCGCCGCTTTGACGAAAGCCTGCGCCACCTTGGTGGCCTCCGGGTAGGACGGCGGACCGATCTTGCTGTTCGAGTACGCGCCCGAGAGCTTGACCCAGGCGCGGCGCTTGTCGACGAGGCCGCGGACGATGGCGTGCGACGGATGCGCTGTGCCCGCGGCCACCGGCGGGTTGCCCAGGTGGTCGAACACGAGCTGTGTCGGCAGGCGCCGCATCAGGTCCGCGAGCTCGACGATCTGCTCGCCCTCGACGTTGAACTGCACGTGCCAGCCCAGGCCCGCGACGCGTTTCGCGAGCGGCTCGATCATGTCGACCTTGACCACCGCGGTGGCCGGATCGCCGAGCGTAAAGCGGATTCCGCGGATGCCCGCCTCGTGGAGCGCCCTCAGCTCGGCCTCGGTCACAGTCGGGTGGAGAACCGCGACGCCTCTCGCGTTCGGGCCGAGCTGCGCGATCGCATCGACCGTGACCCGGTTGTCGATGGCGTAGTTGCGCGGCTGGACGATGACGACACGCGTCGTTCCGATGCGCTTCTGCAGCATCCGGTAGTGCGCCACGGTGGCGTCGGACGGAGGCACTCTCTTGCTGGGGGGCATCGGAAAGCGCGCGGCGTCGTAGATGTGCATGTGGCAGTCGCAGGCGTTCTGCGGCGCTGCGAGCTTCGGCCGCTCGGTTCCGGTCGAATTCGACACCTGCTGGGCGTGGCCCGGCCGGGCGATCGTCGAGGCTGTCGCGGCTATCGCCATCATGGAAGCTTTCTTGATGAAGGTGCGGCGTTCCGTCATGTGCGCAGCGTATTCGGATTATCATTTCTCCACAAGGAGGAGTCCATGAACAAGACCATCGCTTCCCACGCCCTGTTCGGCTGCGCGACGGCGCTGCTCGCTTCTTTCGTTACCTATCTCGCATACGCGCAGGCCCCCGCGAACGCCCCGGCCCGCCAGACCGAGCTCTTCAAGACGACCATGAGCGACGCGCTCGGCCGCGTGCTCTCCGTGCGCGTCCTCGAGCGCGATGCCGGCACCGGCTCGCCGGCGCACCGCCATCCGGGCAGCCACACCGTCGGCTACGTGCTCGAAGGCAGCTACGAAGTGAAAGTCGGCGACGGCCCACTGCAAAAGCTCGGGCCGGGCGGAGTGTTCTACGAGGCGCCCGGCGCGCTGCACGCGGTCTCGCGCAACGGCAGCGCGACGCAGCCGGTCAAGTATCTCGTCATCCAGGTCTCCGACCCGACCAAGCCCGCGACCGTGCCGGAGTAGGGCATGATCGCGCTCCATGAGCGCCGAGCTTGAAGTTCTGCAGGACGCGCTCGGACGGCTCGAGCGCGGAGGGATCGCGTACATGCTCACCGGCTCGCTCGCCCTGAGCTACTACGCCGAGCCGCGCATGACGCGCGACATCGACCTCGTAGTCGAATTCCCGGGAGGAGATCCGAAAAGGCTCGCCGCGCTCTTCGAGCCGGAGTACTACGTCTCGGAGGTCGACGTGGAGCGCGCGCTGCGCGAGCGCGGCATGTTCAACGTCCTACATCTCGAGAAGCTGGTGAAGCTCGATCTCATCGTGCGCAAGGACGAGCTTTTCCGGCGCCACGAATTCGAACGGCGCGCCCGCGTGCGTCTCGCCGGATTCGACGCCTGGATCGCGACGCGCGAGGACCTGATACTCTCGAAGCTCGTCTGGGCGCGGCCTTCCGGATCGGAGCTGCAGCTTCGCGACGTGCGCTCGCTGCTTGCCGGCGGCGCGGACCTCGGCTATCTTCGCCGCTGGGCGGCCGAGCTGGACGTCGCCGAGCTGCTGGAGAAAAGCCTGTCATGAAGGACACGACGCCCGAATTCGAAGAGCTGGTCCGGGAGCGCATTCTCGCGCTCGCGCCGGCCGAGCGCGTGAGCCTGTGCGCCGACATGTTCGACACGGCGCGCGCCCTCGTCGAGGCGTCGCTGCCCGCGGGGCTCGATCCATTGGAGCGGCGGCGGCGCATCTGCCGGCGTTTTTACGGCGATCTGGCCGACAAGGCGTTTCCTGCGGCGTAGAGGGGGGCGCCTCGCGCATGATTCCCAGGCGGCGCAGGTTCCTCGAAGCCGCTGCAGCGTCGGGCCTGGCGGCTCTGCTGCCGTCGTCCGCGCGCGCCGGCAGGACGGTGGTCAACGACGTCTCGCGGCTCAATCCGGTGGAGGTGGCCGACGCGCGGCGGCCGCGCTCGGCCGAGGAGATCCAGGCCGCGCTGCGCGCCTGGCCGGGCACGGTCTCGATCGGCGGCGGGCGCTTCAGCCAGGGCGGGCAGATCGCCGAGCCCGGCTCGCTGCATCTCGACATGCGCGGAATGAAGAAGGTGCTGTCGCTCGACGCGCAGCGGCGCGTCGTCCGCGTGCAGGCGGGAATCCGCTGGCGCGACGTCCAGGACGCGATCGATCCGTACGATCTCTCGGTGAAGATCATGCAGAGCTTCAGCAACTTCACCGCCGGCGGCGCGGTCTCGGTGAATTGCCACGGCCGCTACGTCGGCCGCGGGCCGGTCGTGAACTCGGTGCGGGAGCTGCAGCTCGTCACCGCCGACTCGCAGGTGCTCGAGCTGTCGCGCTCGCAGAACGCCGAGCTCTTCCGCGCGGTCCTCGGCGGCTACGGAGCCTTCGGCGTGGTGACCGAAGTCGAGCTCGATCTCGACGCGAACGCGCGCATGGAGCGGTTCGTCCAGGAAGTGCCGCTCGAGGACTATCCGCGGTTCTTCCGCGAGACCGTGCTCGCCGATCCGAAGATGGTGATGCACAACGCCGATCTCATCCCGCCCGGGTTCGACCTCCCGGTCGCGATCAGCTGGCGGGTGACCGACAAGCCGGTGACCGAGACGCAAAGGCTCATTCCGCGCGGCAAGAGCTATAGCCTGGAGAAGAACGCCATCTGGGCGGTGACCGAGCTGCCGGGCGGCGGGTCGATGCGCAAGAAGTTGAACCGTTCGGTCCTCGGCAAGCCCGAAGTCGTGTGGCGCAATCACGAAGCGAGCCTGGACACGGCCTCGCTCGAGCCCCGCACGCGCAGCGTCTCGACCTATCTGCTGCAGGAGTATTTCGTTCCGGTGGAGAGGTTCCTGCCCTTCGCGCGGAAGATGGCGGGCATCCTCAGGGATCGCCGGGTCAACGCGCTGAACGTCTCGATCCGGCACTCGCCGGCGGACACCGTCTCGCTCATGCGCTGGGCGCACGAGGAGGTGTTCGCCTTCGTGCTGTACTACAAGCAGCGCAGCCACGGCGCGGCGAGCACCGAGGCGCGGGCCTGGACGCGCGAGCTGATCGACGCGGCGCTAGCGAACGGCGGCCGTTACTACCTGCCGTACCGGCTCGACGCGACGCGCGAGCAGTTCCGCCGCGCGTATCCCGAGGCCGCCGAATTCTCGGCGCTGAAAGCGCGCGTCGATCCGAAGAACCGCTTCAGGAATCTGCTGTGGGATAGCTACTTGGAGATCTAAGATCGTGGCCGTGCATTCCATCGCAAGAAGACATTTCATGAGCGGCGCCGCGGCGCTCGCCGCCGCGACTTTTTCTCCCTGGAGCTTCGCGCAGTCCTCGCGCACGCGCATTGTTCTCCTCGGCACGGGCGGCGGTCCGCGGGTCACGGCCAAGGGGAGGGCGAAGCCCGCGACCCTGATCGTGGTCAACAACGTGCCTTACGTCGTCGACTGCGGCGACGGCGTCGCGCTGCAGCTCGTGCGCGCGGGCTTCGCGCTCGACACGCTGCGCCACATCTTCATCACCCATCATCACTCCGACCACAACCTCGACTACGGTAATCTGATCTACGCCGGCTGGGCCGCGGGACTGCGGACGCCGGTGGACACCTACGGTCCGCCACCGCTCAAGGCGATCACCGAGGCCTACTGGCAGCTCAATCGGTTCGACATCGAGACGCGCATCGCCGACGAGGGCCGCATCGACCTGCGAAAGCTCGTCACCGCGCACGAATTCTCGGAAAACGGCCCGGTGATGCAGAACGCCGACGTCAAGGTCACCGCCGCGCGCGTACGCCATCCGCCGATAGCCCAGGCTTATGCCTACCGCTTCGATGCCGCCGACCGCTCCATCGTCATTTCGGGCGATACCACCGTCTCGCCCGAGCTGGTGGCGCTCGCCAAAGGCGCCGACGTGCTGGTCTCGGAGGCCATGCACCTCGCCGGCCTGGAGAACCTCTTGAAGAAAGTCCCCAACGCCGCGACGCTGCGCGAGCACCTGCTCGCGAGCCACATCACCACCGAAGACCTGGGCAAGCTCGCCGCGGAAGCGGGCGTGAAGACGTTGGTGATGTCCCACCTCGTCCCGGGCGACGATCCCTCGATCACCGACGCGATGTGGATGGAGGGCGTGCGCAAGCACTACGGCGGGCAGATCGTCGTGGGGCGGGATCTGCTGGAGATCTGAGCTGTCAGGTTTTCCCGACTGTCCCCGCCGGGGGCAGCGGAGTAGGATGCCTTGCAGTTCTCCTCGGGAGGGAGTCTCGTCAATGAACCGGATGCTCGCGCTCGCCGGCGCTCTGGCCCGCGAAGCACGCGGCGCAGGTGCTCATCCCGTTTTTCGACACGCCGGTGGAATTCGCCGCCACGCTGAAGCAAGAGCGCGAGATGTGCGCAAACGCGATTCGCCGCATCGGCACCCGGCCCGAGCCCTGAGGATGCGCTGAATGCAAGTATACTCGCCACCTCGTGCTGCCACAAAATTGAGGGATGAATCGATGCGTCACATTCTGATCGCCGCCGCGTCATTCGCAATCGCTGTTGCGCCGCTCGCTGCACGTAGCCAATCGGAATACCCGACCAAGAGCATACGCTTTGTCGTGCCCGTCACGACCGGCGGACCGAGCGACATCGTGGCGCGCTTGCTCGGCGAAAGGCTTTCCGATTCGCTCGGTAAGCCGGTGATCGTGGACAACCGTCCGGGCGCGTCCAACACCATCGGCGCGGCCATAGTTGCGAAGGCCGAGCCCGACGGCTACACCCTGCTGCAGGCGGCGGCCAACATGGCGACCAATCCGATCCTGTTGACGGACCTGCCGTTCGACACCATCAAGGACTTCGCGCCAGTCTCGCTTACGCACCTCACGCCGTACGTTTTCGTGGTGAGCTCGCAGTCGCCCGTGAAATCGCTGCAGGAACTCATCAACTACATCAGGGACGATGCCGGCAAGATCACCTACGGCACCACCGGAGAGGGCAGCCCGCAGCAATTGGCGACGCTGCTGTTTGCGCAGACCGCCGGCGGGCTCGGGAAAATGACGGAAGTCCCGTACAAGGGCAGTTCCGCCGCGCATCCCGACCTGATCTCGAACCGCATCTCGTTCATGATCGATCCACTCGCCGCCGCGGGGCCGCACATCAAGGCGGGGAGCCTGCGCGCGCTGGCGGTCACCACGCCTCAGCGCAACCCGTCATTTCCGGACATCACGACGGCAACCGAAAGCGGGGTGCCCGGCTACGATTTTTCGAGTTGGGGCGGCGTGTTCGCTCCCGCCGGCACGCCGCGCGCGATCGTGCAGAAGCTAAACACCGAAATCGGCGCCGCGCTCGCGAACCCGGACCTGCGCAAACGCTTCACCGACATGGGCCTGGTCGCGAGGCACAGCACGCCCGAAGAGCTCGGCAAATTCCTGCAATCGGAAATGACTCGCTGGCGCGCCGTGCTGGCGAAGAAACCGTAACGGAGCTGCGCTTGCGAAACTCCGATACCTGAAGATTTTAGAAGTTACCCCTCGGAAAACCGCGTTCGTGATCGGGGAGAGGATCATGAAGATCATTCAAGTCGCACTCACCGCTCTTGCGTTCGCGTTGTCGACCACCGCCGCGGCGCAAAATCTCCAAAACCAGCTCATCGGCACCTGGGATTTCGTCGTCGCCCAGGTGAAGGCGCCGGACGGGAAGATTTCTTTCCCGTTCGGTGAGTCGCCGAAGGGACTTCTGATTTTCACGCCCGACGGGCGTTTCTCGCAGATTCACGTGGCGAGCGATGTGCCGAAGTTCGCTTCGAACAACCGCATGACGGGTACGCCTGAGGAGTACGCGACGATCATGCGGCGCAGTCTGTCGCTCTTCGGCACGTATACGGTGGACGATGCGAAGAAGACGGTGACGTTCCACATCGTGTCCGGCACTTACCCCAATAACGCGGGCGAGTCGCAGACGCGCACGATCGACAAGCTCACGGCCGACGAGTTCATCAACACGAATCCGAACGTCGCGGGCGGGCGCGGGTCGGCGTCGAATTTCTACCAGCGGGCGAGGTAGGCGTATCTTTCGGTAGTCCGCAAGCTTTCGGAGGTTTTATGAGGGTCGTTGTCTTTGCTGCGTTGCTTGCGGCGGCGGTTTGCCGCGCCGCGCCGGTCGAGCCGGTGTATTCCCTTGCGCAGAAGGAGAAGCCGGCGGTGGTCGAGACGCTGCGCGAGCTGGTGAGCATCGAGTCGCAGAGCCGCGACCGCGAGGGGCTCGACAGGATCGCCGAGCTGATCGCGGCGCGCCTTTCGGCGCTCGGGGGCAAGGTGGAGTTCTTCGAGCCCGGCCCGGACTCAGT
>Ga0307469_10000022_pt1 | contig 70464 bp, 64 predicted proteins | sample atmos_gasesAM2C__FD_203084 | JGI IMG/M metagenome (GOLD analysis project Ga0307469, IMG submission 203084) | Hardwood forest soil microbial communities from Morgan-Monroe State Forest, Indiana, United States - atmos_gasesAM2C_515 | ecosystem: Environmental > Terrestrial > Soil > Temperate... | reverse complement strand
GAAGCTAGTTACAGGGCGATTGCGCGAGTTTCGGCAGCCTCGATCCAGGCTCACGGGACCTCCCAAGTCCATGTCTTGCAATGCCAGAACGGCCCACGTTGAGAAAAATCTCCGCGACCCCTGACAAGATTTGACCGCCATTTTCGCATTACCACCCAGGAGAGCAGTCGTTTCCCCGGTTGGCCGGTTTTGAGGGGAGGCCGGCCGGGGGGCTCTTTCGAAGCTGCTCCCTTGAAGCCAAACCATTCCACGAAGGAGTTCCTATGTACTGCAAGTGGTTGCGACAGCTCTCCTGCATGCTCGCACTGCTGCTGGCCGCGATAGCGGCGCAGTCCGAAGATCTGCACATGAAGAAAAGCATCTCGGTCGGTGGCAATGTTGTTTCGAACAGCGAAACGTCCATCAAGGGCGCACGCACCCGGGAAGTGAACCAGGGACCCGGCGCTTCGATGGTGACCCTCCGCCAGTGTGACTTGAAACGTACCGTCACGCTCAACGACCAGGCGCAGAGTTACATGGTCGTCAATGACCCGCAGGATGCCGCGGCCGCACGCGCGGCGGCGCTGGTAACCGGCGCGCCCGTTCCAGAAGAAAAGAAGACCGGGGGGCATGTCGATGTCACCTCGAGCATCACGGATACGGGCGAACGCAAGCAGATATTCGGACTTAACGCGCGCCACCTGAAAACCAAAGTTGTCGAGAAGTCGTCGGACGATGCCTGCTCCAAAGTCGATCAGACCTTCGAAGTCGACGGATGGTACACGGATTTCGGGAAAGATACGGCCAGCTGCGCCGCCTCCATGGCTCCGCCGGTCCGCCAGAGCCAAGGTTGTCAGGATGCCATCGTGGAACGCCACAGCGGCAGCGGCAAGCCTGGATACCCGCTGGTGCAGAACGTCACCATGCACAATCCCGATGGCAGCACGATGGTGGTGAGCATCAACGTCACCGAAGTCAGCAAGCAGCCACTCGATGCTGCGTTGTTCGATGTGCCGGCCGCTTACAAGCAGGTCAATTCGATCAGCGAATTGCAGGGGCTGCCGCAGATGCCGCAAGGCGTTCCCCCACAGCCGGCCGGAGCGCAAGGCTTTGCGCCTCCTACTCAGCAAGGGAATCCGTACGGCGGAGCAGCCGCCGGCAGCGCAATGAGCCAGCAGATGATGTCCCAGTACGCGGCTCAAGGTGCGATGGGAAATATGGGGAACATGATGCATCCTGGCGGGGGCAATCAGCCCGGCGGCGCTCCGATTGCGGTTCCGCAGGCGCTGGGACCGAAAGCGCCCGGCAAGATTCGTATCGGCGTAGCGCCCCCGGACGCGCAGGTTGGCCAGGGCAGCAATGCGCAAGCCGACTACAGCACGCCGATTCGAAACGCCATGATCCTGCTGATGAACGGCCCGGCCGTCGAGATCGCGGCACTCGACTCTCGCGTCGCCATGCAGTTGCAGGCGGAGGCACAGCAGAAGCAGTGCGACTACATCCTGATGTCGAGCGTAGCCGTGAAACATCCCCAGGGCGGCGGCTTCGGCAAGTTCATGAAGATGGGCGGCACCATGGCACAGATGACGCCCATGGGCGCAATGGCGCACGGCATGGGCGGTGCCATGGCGGCGAGCGCGGCTTCTGCGGCGGCTTCAGCGGCCGCACAGGCCGCTCAACAGCAAGCCATGAACCAGGTCATGAGCCAACTCTCCGGGTTCAACGGGCAGATCAAGCAGAAGGACGACGTGACCGTGCAGTATCAGCTCACCCAAACCGGACAGAGCGCGCCGCTCGTGCAGAATGCGCTGCAGGGCAAGGCAAAGTCTGACGGCGAGGACGTGCTGACACCGCTATTGCAGCAGACCGCGAACACTGTACTCACGCAAGTCAGTACGAAGAAGTAAGTGCACGAAGGGCGGGATCTCTTGGGGAAGTTCTGTCCTTCAAACCACCGATTGTGGCGACTGCTCAGTGCCAGTGATTGCTGACCATCTCGGAGACGGAGTTCTGCCATGGGCTCAAGCACCCGGACGTTTGCGGCTTTGGGAAGTGCATTGCTGATCGTCATAATGCTGGCGGGGTGGGGATTGAAGTCGCTGTTTGGGCACTCGAAAAAGAGTCCGCAAGCGCAAAACGCATATCCCACTACTCTGCCGAATGGTACGCCCATGCCCAGCGGAATGACTTTGCCGCCAGGCATGACATTGCCGGCGGGTATGAAGATGCCAGCCGGCATGGGTATGCCGCCCAGCATGGCGATCTCGCCTGCCTTGCTCGAAGGCGTCGACCAGGTCGCGATGTATAAGCTCATGGGGGAGCGCCACCTGAGCGCGCGGGCTGCCGTGTACTTGATGAAGTCCAAGATTCAGCTGATCGAGGAGACCAAGACCTCCACTCATTTTCTGATGTCGTTTCCCGACGGCGGCACCATCGAAGAGACCCTCACAATCCTTCCGAATCAACCTTACACACCCACAGCAACGGACTTGGAACGAGCGGCGCGCACGGGTTCTCGCGTCTACAACCCGCGCGTGAAATTCAAGAAGAACGGCACGGACAGCCTGCAAGCCACGCTCGAATACAACGTGCCTTACAGTGCATTGCCTAAGGAGGTTCTGGAGAGGATGGGTGCGCCCGCGCCACCCAACAACGCTGGGTTTTTCAATCTGGTGCCGCCCGCCTGGGGACAAGCACGGGCAATCGGCGAACCAACTCTCGGGCTGTTCGCAAACATGCTGGCCGAACACCTTAAGGACTGGAAGCTTATCCACGGCGAGTGGGAAGAATTCGATAATGCCAAGAGCCTGGGTATCGACGCACCACTAGCTATCCTTGACCTCATTCTCTCTATGAAGGAACTGGGCGGTCAGTTAAGCCAGATCGGAGATTTGCAAGACTGCGCGAAGAATCCCACCAATCCTTTGACGCAAAAAGCCTCCCACGATCCGAACCATGAGCACGACGTTCTCGATCCTCTGAGCGATGCGAAAGGGAACGTGGGATCGTCATGGCTACCCAGGGTGGCAAACGTGGGAGCGGGATATTTGACGCACTTTCTACCTTTCGGGTCGGGTTTCATGCTGGGCCCGCTTCTCGCTATGAATGACGACGCCATCAACTCGATCAATGAAGAGCGCATTCACGATGCTGAGAAACTTGTGGTGCCATGCGACAAGCCGGCCGAACTGACACCTGGAGCCTTCCGTGCGATGAAGGGGGGCTTTGCATACAAGTACAACCTCGACGACAAGACGTGTTTGCAAGTGGAATCCCAGGGCGGATGTAGTTTTCATACGGAGACACGGACGGCGGAGGGCAAGTTTTCGCTGACTCCGGATCAGTTCGGCTTTTTGGTGGGTGGTGGGTCGGGCGCTATACAGGAACAGGGCCAAATGCACGTGGACAAGACACAAGCTTCTGACAGGTTCACAAAGTCCGGCGCCCTAACGGCGGAATTCAAGTGCGGGGGGGATGATCCTCAGTCGGGCGTCATTCAGATGACAATTCACGGCGAAGCTTTGGAGTGGGACGAGCAGGGTACAGGTCCGCGCGGTGAAAGCCAACCCCACATGCATCTGAAAAGCGGGAGTTTTGCCGCAACCTGCGAGTTCAGGAACGTCGACTTCACAAAAGGCGGAAGCTACTCGGCCTATGCGCAGGACGACTCGCATGGGACGTGCACGATTGAGCTGGAGAGAGATTGAGGAATTGGAGAATAGAGTAAGTGGGGAATTGATTGGGGGAATTTGTAATTTGGTAATCGGGTGATTTGTAATTTGAATTACCAAATTACAAATTCTCAATTTCACAATTTCACAATTTCACAATTACCCCATTACTCACTGCTGTACATAGGTTGCGCGCTTAATAAACTCTCCGGCTCCCGCGCGGCCCAGAAATTTATCCCCTTCCACGATCACCTGTCCGCGCGACAGAACGGCGTCGGGCATGCCGGTGACTTCGATTCCTTCAAACATGGAATAGTCGACGCGCATGTGATGCGTCTTGGCGCTGATGGTGTGTTTGCGGTCGGGATCGAAGATGACCAGGTCGGCGTCACTGCCAACGGCGATCGTGCCTTTGCGCGGGTAGAGGCCGAAAAGTCTTGCGGGCATGGTCGACACTAGTTCGACAAAGCGGTTTACGCTAAAGCGCCCTTTCGCGACCCCGCCCGAGTAGATCAGGCTCATGCGGTGCTCGATGCCGGGGCCGCCGTTCGGAATCTTCGTGAAGTCGTCTTTGCCGAGCTCTTTCTGGTCCTTGAAGCAGAACGGGCAGTGGTCAGTAGACACGACTTGGAGGTGATCCTGCTTGAGGCCGTTCCACAACTTTTCCTGGTGCCACTTCTCACGCAGCGGCGGAGTGAAGACGTACTTCGCGCCTTCGAAGCCGGGAGCTTCCATGTTGTCGAGGGAGAGATAGAGGTATTGAGGGCAGGTTTCGGCATACACAGGCAAGCCGCGGTCACGGGCTTCGCGGATTTTGTCCAGCGCATCATTGCAGCTTAGGTGGACGATGTAGACGGGCGCCCCGGCCATCTCGGCAAGCGCGATCGCGCGTCCGGTGGCTTCAGCTTCAGCCGTGGTGGGGCGGGTGAGTGCGTGATACTTGGGAGCCTTCTTCCCTTCCGCCAGCGCCTGCTGCACGATCACGTCGATGGCGCTGCCATTTTCCGCGTGCATGCACACCAAGCCGCCATTTTTCGCCGTGGCGCGGAACGCCTTGAAGATGCTGGCGTCATCGAGCATGAACACGCCGGGGTAGGCCATGAAGAGCTTGAAACTCGTCACGCCATCGCGCACGAGGGCGTTCATCTCTTCGAGTTGCGCAGAGCCCAGGTCGGTGATGATGCAATGGAACGAGTAGTCACTTACGGCCCTGCCGCCAGCTTTCTGCATCCACGTATCGAATGCGGTACGCAAGGTCTGACCTTTGTACTGAATGGCGAAGTCGATCAGCGTCGTGGTGCCACCGAACGCCGCCGCCCGCGTGCCGGTTTCGAAATCGTCCGCGCTAGTAGTGCCGCCGAAGGGCATGTCGAGGTGCGTGTGCACGTCGATGCCACCCGGCAGAACATACTTCCCTTGCGCGTCAATCACCTTCTTCGCGTTCTCGCGCGACAAAGCTTTTCCGATGGCTTCGATCTTGCCGCCGTTGATGGCGATGTCGCTGGAGTAGGTGTCGGTCGCGGTCACCACGCGGCCGTTGACGACGAGCGTATCGAAGCCCATTGCGGACGTCCTCCCGATAAAAAGCCGAGTCGGCATTGTATGTTAAACTGCCCCACCTTCGGGTTCCTCTGTGCCCCGCTGTGTCCTCTGTGGTTATCCATTAAAACCCTTAACCACAGAGGACACAGAGAGACACAGGGGAAACAACGAACCATCATCGGGGGTTTTCTATGCAGTTCGGCATCACGATCAAGCCTGACATGTCGGTCGAGCGGATTGTCGCGTTGACGCGGCAGGCCGAAGACGCCGGTTTCGAGTACGGATGGATTTTCGATTCGCACGTGCTGTGGCTCGAGCCCTATCCCATGCTCACGCTGATGGCGGCCAACACGAAGAAGATGAAACTCGGGCCGTGCGTGACCAATCCCGCGGTGCGCGATCTGACTGTGACGGCTAGCTTGTTCGCCACGCTCAACCTGATCTCGGGCGGCCGCATGCAGTTGGGCATCGGGCGCGGGGACAGTTCGCGGCGGGTGCTCGGAAAAAAGCCTGTCGGGGCCGGCGACCTGGAGCGAGCGGTGAAGACGCTGCGCGAGTTGATGTCAGGCGAAGAGGTCCAGTACGAAGGCCAGCCGACGCGCCTCACTTGGGCGAAAGTCCCGCCACCAGTGTGGATCGCCGGTTACGGCCCCAAAGTCCTCGATATGGCCGGACGCATCGGGGATGGAGTCATTCTGCAATTCGCGGATCCCGATCTGATCGAGTGGTGTCTCGGTTTCGTAAAGAAAGGCGCCGAGGCCGCAGGGCGCGATTACAGGAAGATTGAAGTCATGGCCGCTGCGCCCGTATGGATCTCCGACGATCTGGAGCATGCGCGCAAGCAGGTTCGCTGGTTCCCCGCCCTGGTGTCGAATCACGTGGTCGACTTGCTGTCGCGCTACAAGCCTGAGGAGTTGCCGCCTAAGTTGACGTCGTATGTCAGCAATCGCGGCGGATACGACTACCAGCAACACTGCGAGGTCGACAGCAGCAACTCGAAATTCGTTTCCGATGACGTGGTGGATCGTTTCTGCGTGGTGGGGCCGGCGGAGGCGCATCGCGAGAAGCTCCGCCGGCTGGCCAAGCTCGGAGTAACGCAGTTCAATATTTACTTGATGTGCGGGGAGGAAGAGGCGACGCTGGAGGGGTATAAGAAGGAGATTTTGCCGCTGCTGCAGGCCGCGACAGCGTAGAGTTAGCATCCAGGTTTACTTCGTGTGAAAGTAGGTTCCCCGGAACAGGTGCGTCCGGTTTACGTTCTGGAACGCAAAGGGGATGGACGGATCACGGAATAACTCCGGCCCGCTCTGCAGTTGGTAATGCAGGTGCGGTCCAAACGAATCTCCGGAATTTCCCAGGTGACCGATCACGTCGCCTTGCTTAACGTGCTCCCCTGCCTTCACGACCACCGACCCCTGGCGCATGTGCATCATCACGCTGAACTCTTTATTGCCGTGATCGAGGATGACACAATTTCCCGCGACCGCTAACACCGGGTCGTGTTGCGCGGCTAGCAACTTTTCGTCCGCTCCATTTGCGTTGGGATTATTGGGAACGTCGTTGCGGGCATAGACGACGGTGCCATCTGCGGGAGCGATAATTTCCCGATCCCATCCCGCGTAGGACGTGTTTTCGTCTTTGTCATTGGTCTGCGGGGCATAATTCGCGTCGAGACCGAGCACGTCGACCGCGAACTGATTCGCGTACCCCGCATGACCGCCGTCATTTACCCAGCCTTGCATCACCAGTCCCGGCCCGCGAAAAGGAAAGATGAGTGCTGTTTTCTGCTGGTACACGGCGACGGTCACTTCCACGGTCGCTTCTTTCCTTCCACCGCCAGGGTTGGCGACCGTGAGCCGTACGCGAGTACGGTCCACGCCCAGCTTCTTGGGCCGTGACAAAGCCATTCTTAGGTCGAAGGCTTCATTCAGCAGGAAGTTGCGTCGCGCGGACGCGGCAGGCGTGTCCGCCAGAACGCGATAGCTGGTCAGCGTTGCTTTTTCTAGTTCGGGCCCGGCGATCTCTTGGCTGTCGACCAGCAAACTGCCGCTATAAAGTTCGACGGCGGCGGCAACCGGCCGCAGTCCGCAATCGTGCGCGCCGCAGAGCGCAACTAGATTAAATATCCAGCTTTCAGTCTCGCCATGTCCGGGATCGTCCACTTTGTAGACGGTAGGTGGCACAACTTGCAGTTGCAGGGGCTCGTTCGTCTTGTGAGTGTCTTGCGCCAGGAGCAGCGGGATGAACAACAAGAAGCTCACTGCCGGAAGTTGAACGATTTGTTGGAAGCGATGGCTTCCCCGGTTTCTCATCACGGTGGCTCCGAATGCAAAAGAGACGCGGCTCCAAGGTCGTCAGGGTACTTCCGTCGCAGTCCCCGGCATTCGCTGAAATCTCATTAGCCCGTAGTAGACCAGGAACGATACGAAGAATCCGACGAACCACGAATAGTCATACAGGGAGCGTAGTGACGGCACGACCAGCCCCACCAGCGCAGTTCCCGCCCCCACCGCCAACGCGACCAGCGCATTCCAGTTAAATCCGTGTCGATACTCATAGACGCCGCCACGAAGATATAGATCGTCCACTTGCAACTCGCGCCTGCGAATTACGAAGTAGTCGCAGATCATAATGCCGGCAACCGGGCCGAGGAATGCCGCGTATCCGCCTAGCCATCCCAGGATGAACGTCTTGTAGTTGGCCAACAATTTCCAGGGCATCAGGACAATTCCCATGAAGCAGGTGATTACGCCCCCAGTGCGGAAGCTGATGCCGCGCGGCCACAGATTCGAAAAGTCATTTGCCGGCGAGACGACGTTGGCGCCGATGTTCACGTTCAGCGTCGCAAGCAGGATTGCCACGAGCGAGATCACCACCGCAATCGGTGAATGGAAGCGGGCGAGGAGTTGCACCGGATCCCAGATGGCAGTGCCGTAGATGACCACCGTTGCTGACGTCACCAGGATTCCGATCAGCGAATAGAGCGTCATGGTGGTGGGCAGCGCGAGTGCTTGTCCGATGACTTGCTGGCGTTGGCTGCGGGCGAAACGCGTGAAGTCAGGGATGTTGAGCGAAACTGTCGCCCAGAAGCCTACGGTCGCGTTCAGCGCGGGCACCAGGAATTTTAGAAAATCTGGGAAGGTCGCGAAGCGCGACGGCGCGGACAGCATCGGGCCGAATCCGCCTGCTGTCTTATATGCCCAACCTAACAGGAGCAATCCCACGGCGAGCAGAACCGGAGCGCTGATGCCCTGCAGGAATCGAATGTACTCGATGCCTTTCAGAATCACGGCCAGGTTGATGAGCCAGAACGCGAAGAAGCAGATGGCGGTCCCGTGCTCGACGTGCGCCCATCCGGGAAATAAGATGGTCAGCAGGCTGCTCACCGCTTCCCCGCCCACCCAAGTCTGAATTCCGAACCATCCGCAGGCCACCAACGCACGCAGAACTGCGGCGACGTTTGCGCCAAGGACTCCGAACGACGCTCGCGCTAGCACCGGGAACGGCACCCCGTAGCGCGCGCCCGGGTGCGAGTTCAGCAGCATCGGCACCAGAACAATCGTGTTGCCCAGAAACACCGTAAACACCGCCTGCTTCCAGTTCATGCCGCCCTGGATCAGGCTGGCCGCCAGCATGTAGGTCAGGATATTGACCGACATCGATATCCAGAGCGCGGCGTAGTTGTAGGTACCCCAGTGGCGCTGGGCGGGAGTGGTGGGGGCGAGGTCGGGGTTGTAGAGCGGGGAGGACTCAATAGCAGAGCGTTCGACGGCGGGTGTTTGTGGCATGAATTTGGCTCTAGGCTCTGGGCTCTAGAAAACTGCTTCGGCTGTGAGCTCTCAAAAAGCTAGAGCCTAGCGCCTGCGATCAATCCGCCGCGGCCGCTCTCCCCGTCTGCGCAGTCAACGGCTCATAAGTTTCCGGGCGTCGATCGCGGAAGAATTGCCAGGTCCGGCGGACTTCTGTAATCATGTCGAGATCAAGATCGGCAACGACGACTTCGTCTTTGTCACGGCTGGCTTGCGCGACGATCTTGCCGCGTGGATTGCAGAAGTAGCTCTTGCCGTAGAACTCACCGATGCTCCAAGGCTTCTCTGTGCCGACGCGGTTGATTGCGCCTACAAAATAGCCGTTGGCCACGGCATGTGCCGGCTGCTCGAGTTCCCACAGATATTCCGACAATCCCGCGACGGTAGCCGACGGATTGAAAACAATCTCGGCACCATTCAGTCCCAGAATGCGGGCGCCTTCTGGAAAGTGCCGGTCGTAGCAGATATAGACGCCGACTCTTGCATACTTCGTCTCAAACACGCTGTATCCCAGATCCCCGGGCGTGAAATAGAACTTCTCCCAAAAGCCCGGGTGCACGTGCGGGATGTGGTGCTTGCGATACTTGCCGAGAAACTTTCCGTCCGCATCGATGACCGCAGCGGTGTTGAAGTAGAGGCCGGGCATCTGCTCTTCGTAGACGGGCACCACGATCACCATGCGATGCTTCGCGGCAACCTTCTGCATGAGCTTTGTGGTCGGGCCGTCTGGGACGCGCTCGGTCAGTTCGTACCAGCGCGGGTTCTGCTCGGCGCAGAAGTACGGTCCGTAAAAGAGCTCTTGCAGGCAGAGGATTTTGACTTTCTTCTTGGCGGCCTGTTCGATCATCTTGAGGTGCTTGTCGATCATGGCCTTCTTGATGGCAGACAACGGCTGTCTACCGTCCAGTGGAGTCTTTGCCTGGATCAGGCCGCAACGCACGACGCGGGACATACAGCACCTCCGAGGAGTGACAATATAGCACTCCGCCGTTTGCTATCATACGCGGCGTGCCGCGCCCCTTCCTGATCGACACGGACACCGCTTCCGACGATGCCGTCGCGCTGATCATGGCTCTGCGGGCGCCTGACGTGAACGTGGTGGCAATCACCACGGTGGCGGGAAATGTCCCGGTCGAGCAATCCACGCGCAACGCACTCTACGTGGCGGAACTCTGCGGCGCGGAAGTTCCGGTTTACGCGGGCGCCGACAAACCGCTTCTCCGAACGTACCAGAACGCAACCTGGTTTCACGGGCGCGATGGTCTTGGCGAACATAGCTATCCCGCTCCAACACGATGCGCAGAGAAACTCCACGCGGCTGACGCCATCATCCAGGCCGCGGAATCGCATCCGGGCCTCACCATCGTTACGCTGGCGCCGCTGACCAACGTCGCCCTTGCACTCGCCAAGCGGCCCTCGATCGCCAGCCAGATCGGCCGCTGCGTGGTGATGGGCGGGGCTCCCTGTTGCGAAGGCAACGTTACCCCCGCCGCCGAATACAACATCTGGGTTGATCCCGAGGCCGCACGCATGGTGGTGCGCAGCGGCATGCCTATCGAATTGATCGGATGGCATCTTTCCCGGGGAGACGCGGTTCTCAACGACCGCGACATCGCGCAGGTGAATGCCCTTAAAACCAAGCTGGCCCATTTTGCGATCGAGTGCAACAGTCATGCCCGAGCTGCCTACAAGGAGCAGACCGGCGAAGACGGCATTTCCCTTCCCGACCCCATCGCCATGTGCCTGGCACTCGATCCATTGGTCGGAACGGATTGGAGTTCGCACTACATCGACGTGGAGACGCAAAGCGAACTGACGCGTGGCATGACTGTGGTCGACCGGCTGAATGTTGCGGGTGACGACCGCAATCGCGAGGTTTGGGCTGATGTTCTGAATAAAGATCATACCGCGAAAATCTGTTGGACCATGGACGCAGAGCGCTGGAAGGCTGCACTGATAGCGGCCTTGCGATGATTAGCAAATCTTAAACCACAGAGGACACAGAGGAGCAACGCTGAATCGCGGTAAACAGCTCGATTTCGACGCAAGGAGACGATTCATTTGAAGACGACACAGAACGGTTCGGCGAACACCGGCGCCAGCAGCCGCCGTAAATTCTTGCAATCCACACTTCGCGGAGGCACCGCAGCCGCCGTCTACCCGGCTTTGGGGGCAGCTCACGAAATCGCGCCACCCTCGCGAGTCCCCGACGTGAAACCCTTCGAACTGGAAGAAGTCACGATCGACCAGTTGCAGGCTGGAATGAAGTCCGGCAAGTACACCGCGCGCTCGATCACCGAACAATATCTCGCGCGCATCGAGGCGGTCGACAAAAGCGGCCCGGCCATCAACAGCATCATCGAAATCAATCCTGACGCCCTTGAAATCGCCGAGTCCCTCGATCGCGAACGCAAGGCGAAAGGCGCGCGCGGTTCCCTTCACGGCATTCCGCTTCTGATCAAAGACAATATCGACACCGCCGACAAGATGATGACCACCGCCGGCTCCCTCGCCCTGGTCGGCGCACCGAAGCCACCCAAAGATTCCTTTATCGCACAACAGTTACGAAAAGCCGGCGCCGTGATTCTTGGGAAAACAAATCTGAGCGAGTGGGCGAATATTCGCTCCAGCCATTCTTCCAGCGGATGGAGCGGGCGCGGTGGCCTGACCAAGAATCCGTACGTGCTTGACCGCAATCCTTGCGGCTCCAGTTCCGGCAGTGGGGCAGGCGTTTCTGCGAACCTGGCTGTCGTTGGAATTGGTACGGAGACCGATGGCTCCATCGTCTGCCCTTCGTCCGCGAACGGTTTGGCCGGAATCAAGCCCACGGTTGGCCTCCTTAGCCGCAGCGGCATCATTCCAATTTCGCACAGTCAGGACACGCCCGGACCGATGTGCCGTACGCTGCGTGACGCTGCCATCATGCTGGGCGCGCTGACGGGAGTGGACCCCGAAGACCGGTATACGACGGAAAGCCAGGGCAAGGCCTACACCGACTACGCGCAGTTCCTTGACGAGAATGGTTTGAAGGGCGCGCGCATTGGAGTGGTCCGCAAATACTTTGGGTTCAGCGATGGCGTCGACGCCATCATGGCCGAAGCCATCGACGTGATGAAGAAGCAAGGGGCCACGATCATTGACCCGGCCAACATCGAAACGCTCGGCAAGTTCGACGAGTCGGAATCGCTGGCGTTCGACTATGAACTAAAAGCGGACATCGAGATCTATCTCGCTCGTCTAGGCCCCGCGTCCCCCATGAAGTCGCTGAAGGATCTGATTGATTTCAACAATAAGAACGCGGCCCGCGAAATGCCCTACTTCGGACAGGACACGTTCATCCGGGCGCAGACCAGAGGCCCGCTCACAGATCGCGAATACATCGATGCCCTGGAGAAGAACCATCGCCTGACCCGGCTTGAAGGGATCGATGTGGTCATGGACAAGTTCAAGCTCGACGCGTTAATCGCGCCCACCGGCGGTCCGGCGTGGCTGACAGATCTGATTGCGGGCGATCACTTCGGAGGTGGCAGTTCCAATACCGCAGCAGTAGCCGGATATCCGAATATCAACGTGCCGGCCGGCCACATGTTCGGTTTGCCGGTGGGAATCTCGTTTTTCGGCCGCGCCTGGAGCGAACCGACCCTGCTGAAGATTGCTTACGGATTCGAGCACGCCACGCAAGTGCGCAAAGCGCCGAAATTCCTGCCGACAGCAGATTTGAAGCGTTGACGGCTTAACCACAGAGGACACAGGGTCCGACGGAGGGTGCTTTCCCCTGTGTGTCTCTGTGTCCTCTGTGGTGAGCCTGACCACCGGAGTATCGAGAGTTATTCGAACCTTATGCTCTTGATAGTGTTCGCGTATTCCACCATGTCCTTTTCGGACTGGGTCAGGAAATCGAACCCGACCAGGAAATCGCCGATCACGGTGACATAGCGCGCCTGGTAGTTTCCGGCGGCATTGACCAGTTCGACGCGCACGAACGGCTGCCCTTCGATATTCAACTCCTGTGGGCGTACGAGAATCTCGTTGTGCTTTCCAGACACCAGCAGTTGCGCATGGTCGATCGCCTTATCCATAGGCGGAATGCGGCGATGCGCCCAGATGTTGATGCGCGGCAGCACCGGGCTGGCCAGAGAATCAAGACCATTCGGAGAGGCAGCCAGCAGGCTGTATCGGTCGGGTACCGAGGCGGGTGGTTGCGGCGTTGCGGAGGCATTCTTCGCAGTCTTTGACGAAGCCTTCTTCGGAAGCAGGACCTTCGACCGTTCCATGTCTTCCTGCGCCGCCTGCTGGTTGGCGGCCATGCGCGCGGCATCGTCGAGGGTCTTCCAGCGGGGGGGCAACTCGTACGTGAACTTGAAATAGGGTGACTCGAAGGTCGAGCCGCTCATCTTCACGGCATCGACGGCCGGTCCGGACACGGACTTCGCAGCTGATTGCTCCTGAGAGGGCGATGGCTGTTCCTTGGTAGGCTCCGTCTTCGGCGCAGGTTTTTCCTGCGCGCGGGCATTGAGAACCAGAGAAACGGCCAGAACAGTGACGGTTAAACGGGAGAATTGCATCGTGCTCCTTCCTCGAAAGGTGAGCATAGCGATGGCTTTCAACGGCTGTCAATGCAACTTGAGTAACCACCCGGGCGCCGTGCTCAATCGGTCGGTATGGGCGGGCGGGGACGCCCGGCTCTCCATGGGCGCGGGATTAGTCGTAGTACTCGAGGCCCAGGTGCGTGATCAGTTCTTCACCGCGCAAGTGCCGAAGAGTGTTCTTCAGTTTCATCAGCTGGATGAAAAGATCGTGCTCCGGATACAGACCCGGTGCGGTCATCGGGCTCTTGAAGTAGAAGCTCAGCCATTCCTGGATCCCGAGACCCTTCAGTTCCGGCGTACGCTGGGCGAGGTCGAGGAACAGGACCAGGTCAAGCACGATCGGCGCCGCGAGAATCGAGTCGCGGCACAGGAAGTCGACCTTGATCTGCATCGGATAGCCCAGCCATCCGAAGATATCGATGTTATCCCAACCCTCTTTATTATCACCGCGTGGCGGGTAATAGTTAATGCGTACCTTGTGCGTGAAGTCGCCGTACAGGTCGGGATAAAGCTCGGGCTGCAGAATGTGTTCGAGCACTGACAGCTTGGATTCTTCCTTGGTCTTGAACGAGCCGGGATCTTCGAGGACTTCCCCATCGCGGTTGCCGAGGATGTTGGTCGAGAACCATCCCGCGAGTCCGAGCATGCGTGCTTTGAATCCGGGGGCGAGGATGGTTTTGATCAGCGTCTGCCCCGTCTTGAAATCCTTACCGCAGATGGGCGCTTCATGCTCGCGCGACAAATCGTGCAGCGCGGGAACATCCACCGTGAGGTTGGGTGCGCCGTTCGCGAAGGGGACGCCTTCCATCAGCGAAGCGTAGGCATAAACCATTGAAGGTGGAATGTTCTCGTCGTTCTGGAGAAATGCCGTTTCAAGCGCCTTTACAGACTGGTGGGCGGCACTCGGCTGGATAAAGCTTTCGGTCGAGCCGCACCAGATGGTGATCAGCCGCGATGCACCGGAAGACTTGCGGAACTGGCGGATGTCGTCGCGCACCTGCTCGGCAAGCTCCATTTTGTTCTTGCCCTTCTTCACGTTCGGTCCGTCGATCTTCTTGACGTAGTTGTGATCGAAGACAGCCTTGCGCGGTGTGATTTTCTGCAGGAAGGGCTTGATCTGTTCGAGCAGATAGCGGTCAAGGACGCCGGCGTTGGAAGCGGCGTCAAACATGTTGTCCTCGAAAATGTCCCAGCCGGTGAAGACCAGGTCGTCGAGTCCGGCGAGGGGCACGAATTCCTTGATCTTCGGCGAGCGGCCGTCGGTGCGCTTGCCGAGGCGGATGGTGCCCATCTGCGTGACGGAGCCAATTGGTTTCGCGATGCCTTTGCGAACAGCTTCCACGCCGGCCACAAACGTCGTGGCCACGGCGCCCATGCCCGGGATCATGACGCCCAGTTTTCCTTTGGGCGCCTGCAACTCGCCGTAAGACGCTTTCTTCTCAGAGCGCTGTTCTTTGACTTCCACCCGCGCACGCGGTTTCGCAGACTTCGGACGTGTCGCCATAGCTTGCATTCCTTATTCGTCTAAGTTATGTAAGGCAAACGGATATGTTCTCGTACTGGGACAGGGTTTGGCAATGTTGGGGGCCTGAGCGGGCGCAGACAAGCGCTCATAAGCAGAATCAGGGCATTGAAGTGCGAATGCAAGAGGCCCGGCAAAACCGCCTGAAAACACTAAATCAGGATTTCTGCGCCGTTCACTTGTCCAGTTCGACGGTCTTGACCGGCAAATCCCAATGAGCTTCCAGAATCGAGAACCGGCGCTGTTCTTCGTGCTGGTAGGCGTCCTGGTCGGGAAAAAGCTGCTCCTTGAGAGCGTCTTCGTCGAAGGCCTCATTCGCCACCGTCGCGTTCTTGAACACGATCGTGACCCGGTAGTCCCAGCGGCCGTCTTCGGTGGTGTGATAGCGGGGCTGATCCATCCACACCTTGAGCATACGGCCCATCTCGACTTCTTTCTTCAGCAGCGGATAGTGATTCTTCTTGAAGAGCTTGAGAAACTCGTCGGCATATCCCCAGCGTGTCTTGTAGTAATACTCAACGACGAAGGGCTTGTCGGTGGAAGGCGGCGCCGACTGAGTGTGGCCGGCAATGGGCGTCAGCATGGCAGCAAGAATCAGAGCGACGATGGCACGAGACACACGGCCTCCTATGGAAAAGGAATCCCATGCTTGTACACTCTTCTCCAGTACTTGGTCAAAAGACGATTCACTTTCCTTCCTTCACGTAACACTTGAACGCTGCGGCAAGGATGCTGTTGGAGAGACTTGTGACGTATCAAACCGATGAAGCCACCATTCAAGCGCTTTTCGAAGAGGCCGACCGCGCGCTAGAGAGCGTCGATATTGCTACCCTTGAACGAGTCTTCGCCGACGATTACGTGCAGTACGATGCTTCAGGCGAGCACTTCACCAAGCAGGAAGTGCTCGACAACTTGCGTTCCAGCAGCGTGCGCTATCCTTCCATCGTTTCCACCGGACGAAAGATCCGCATGTTCGGTGATATGGCCATTGTGCACGGCTCGGAACAGGATGAGGTCGAAGCGGAAGGACGACGTTTCTCCGTCCGCTATCTCTATATGGACGTGGTCTGCAGACGTAACGGACAGTGGCAGATTGTGGGCGGGCAACTCGTGAAGCCGGACGTAAGCTGATGGGTCGTTCCCTAAATTCTGAACCACAGGGGACACAGGGTCACACAGAGGAAACCCCTGTTTCCCTCTGTGACGTCTGTGATTGAGATTTTGATCTACTCGCTCTCCTGCATCCGGTTCTGCCAGTGCGACCAGAGGAACCATCCCACGGCGACGAGCAGTGCGATACCGATCACGACATCAAACTGATGGAAATACTTCCCCAGGCTTCGCCAATTCTCCCCAAGCTTCATTCCGAAGTAGGCCAGCGCGAAGCACCACGGCCATGACCCGAGAAACGTATAGATATGGAACTTTCCCCGCGGCATGCGCGCGATCCCCGCGGGCAGGGCGATGAATGTTCGAATCACAGGCAGTAGGCGGCCGATCAGCACCGCGGTCTGGCCCCAGCGCGCAAAGAAACGGTCGGCCCACTCGATCTCGCGCCGGCCCATCAGAATCCATCGCCCATAGCGCTCGACCAGCGGACGGCCCCCGTAACGTCCGATTTCGTAGGCGACCAGAGATCCCAGGTTGCAACCGATCGCGCCCGCCGTGGCTACCCACAAGAGCTTCATCGAGCCTTCATAGACGAGATAGCCGGCGAACGGCATGATCAGTTCCGAGGGCAGCGGAATGCACGCCGACTCGATTGCCATCAGCAACGCAATGCCCGCGTAGCCGGTGGCGCCGACCACGGACTTGATGAAAACAAAAAGGACCGCGAGAATTTTTTCCGTCATGAAGATGCACGCCCAATGCGCGAAACTCAGCGGATCATCCCCCGCCGAGCATGAGATGCTGAAACTCTTTCCAGTCTAGCGGAAAAAATTAGAACGAGCCTTCCTGGGTGAATGTGAATCCTGGAAGTGACGCTCCGTCGGCCGACTTGGCGACCTTCACCTTGACCGTGGGAGCATCGGGCGCGGTGACTTCCGCCGGACGCAGAACCGCGAACTGTGCGAACACTTCGCTGTACACCTTGGTGACCAGGTAATCCTGCCCGCTGGTGTCCTGACGCCAGACCTGCCCGAGTTGAATGGATTTGACGGCCACAAGTGTTTCCTATGCTTTGAGGATGCTCCCAGACTACCCACCGGGTATGTGCGCGTCAATGGAACGAACAGACATGTCCCGGAAACGGCATGGAGCGACAAACAACCGAGGAACTCGCAGACGCTGGCTTCGCAAAGCCTTTGACCGCAAAGGTCGCCAGGAAAAGACCGCAAAGGTCGGGAAGAGGGGCCTTTCGGTTTTTCTTTGCGACCTTCGCGATCCCTTGGCGAACTTCACGGTTAAAGCCTTTAGTCCTCGGAAGCCCGAGGACCCAGTGCTTTTTGCTACCATCTATTTTCCAGGAGATTGGCGAATGGCAAGAGGCGTTAGTCCGCGGCAACCTGCAAAATCGGGAAGGCAAGAAGGAACGCGCGTCGCCCGCGGCCGCGTCGTCCAGAATCAAACGCACACGCGCCCCACCAAAAAGCTCGGCAAGCCCAGGCCTTCTAAGACGGCCGCCGCTAAGACAAGGCCCGCTCGGTCCAAGACCTCCATCCCCAAAGGGTACAACCCCATCGCCCCCGAGCGCGTGCAAGCCATTCTCAAACACCTCGATGCTCTGTATCCAGAAGCGGTCTGCGCCCTGCACCACAACAACGCGTGGGAACTGCTGGTCGCCACCATCCTCTCCGCGCAATCGACCGACGCCAATGTCAATCGCGTCACTCCGGGACTGTTCGCAAAATATCCAACAGTGCAGGACTTCGCGGCGCTCAATCCCGAGCAGCTCGAGCCCGACGTCCGCTCCACTGGTTTCTTTCGCAACAAGTCAAAGTCGGTGGTGGGAGCTGCCAGAAAGATCGTCTCTGATTTCGGCGGCGAAGTTCCACAAGAGATGGATCAACTCCTCACCTTGCCGGGCGTAGCCCGCAAGACTGCCAATGTAGTGCTAGGCTCGTGGTTCAAGAAAGCTGTGGGTGTGGTGGTCGACACCCATGTACACCGGATCTCGCGCCGCTGGGAGTTCACGAAGAACGACGACCCCCAGAAGATTGAACAAGACCTGATGAAGATCATTCCGCCCGATCACTGGATCCTCTATTCGCACCAGGTAATCCATCACGGACGAAATCTATGCATTGCCCGCAAACCGAGATGCGCCGATTGCCCCATCGAGCTTTTGTGTCATGCCGAAGATAAGACGTGGACGACAGTTGACGTGCACAAGGGAGCGAAAGCCTAGTGACCGCATCAGTACTTTCTCGATCACGCAGGTCTAAATCGTTTTGTTCTTATTTCATTTCTGTTGCTCTAAGGAGATGCATGCGCACCCTGGCCGCGTCTGCGATCATCATGCTCACTGGTTCTCTCATCGCTGCCCAAACTCTTCCCGTGCCGCAGGCTGTCACCGAGCCCAAGCAGATCGCCAGCAAGCCCAACGCTCAAGTGGAAAAAAATCTGTCCATCGAAAAACTCTACATGACGCGCCAAGTAGGCCGTTCCGACTGGTCGCCGGATGGCAAGCAGGTGGTGTTCGTCTCGAACATGAGCGGCCGCAACAATCTCTGGCTCGTCCCCGCCGAAGGCGGGTGGCCAACGCAACTCACCGTCAGCGACCAGCGCCAGACCACGCCCGCCTGGTCGCCGGATGGCAAGTGGATCGCCTATCAATCCGACTACGATGGCGACGAGCAGTGGGACCTCTTCATCGTGTCACCGAAAACCGGGCAAGTGGTCAACCTGACCAACACCCGCGAAATTGCGGAAGAAGATCCGACGTGGTCGCCGGACGGCCGCTACCTGGCCTATATGGTGAAGCCGAAGACTTCCTCGACGTTTGAGATCGACATCTACGACATGGTGATGCGCAAGGTACAGCACCTCACTACGAACACTCCGAAAGACAAAATGAACGTGAGTGCTGTGTGGTCGAAGGATGGGAAGTGGATCGCCTACACGCAGGACCAGGCGAAAGGAACGGACGCCAACATTTTCGTCGCCGAAGTCGCGAGCGGTAAGAGCACGCTGCTGACCGAGCATCCCGGGGAGCAGATCTATGCGGTCGATGATTTTTCGCTCGACGGCAAGAAACTGCTGATCACCTCGAACGCCGAGAACGGCTACGAGAACGTCGGCCTGCTGGACATCATGAGTAGGAAGATTTCCTGGCTGACGAAAGATAAGTGGGAAATCAATGGAGGAGAGTTTTCTCCAGACGGCAAACGCATCACCTGGACCGCCAACGTCGATGGGAACACAGACATCTATGTCCACGATTTGGTCACCGGAAAAACAACTTCCCTGCCCCTGCCCAAAGGCCTGAATGAGTCCGCCGGAAAATCATCGGCCTTCAGCAAAGACGGCACGCGCCTGCTCTACTACCACAACGGCCCGACCGCTCCGAATGACCTGTGGGCGCACACCCTGGCGACCGGAAAGTCGCATCAGATTACGCATTCGCTGGTCGCCGGCATGCGCTCCGAAGATATGGTCGAGCCTTCCCTGGTGCATTACCCGAGCAAAGACGGCAAGTGGACCATCTCGGCCTTCGTCTACATGCCCTACAACCTGCCTCGCAACGGCCAGCATCCGGCCATCGTGTTCGTGCACGGCGGTCCCACCTCCCAGACGGTGAATGCGTTCAACCGCTTCGTGCAGCACATGGCGAACCAGGGCTACATCGTAATTGCCCCGAATTACCGCGGTTCCACAGGCTATGGCAGGGAATTTCAGCAGGCCAACCTCTTCGACATGGGCGGTGGTGACCTGCAGGATGTCCTCGCCGCAGCGGACTGGATCAAGCAGACGGGCTACGTTGACCCGAAGAAGCTGATCGTGATGGGCGCCAGCTATGGGGGCTACATGAGCATGATGGCGGTAACTAAAGCGCCCGACGTCTGGGCGGCCGGAGTCCCCATCGTGCCGTTCGTGAACTACTTCACCGAGATTGAAAACGAAGACCCGGTGCTACGGGAGTCCGACATCGCGACCATGGGCGATCCGGACAAGAATAAAGACCTGTATCGGGACCGCTCGCCGATTTTCTTCGTGGACCAGATCAAGGCGCCTCTCTTACTGCTCGCGGGCGGAAACGATCCGCGCTGCCCGAAGACCGAAGCCCAACAGGTGGTGGACGCGATCAAGAAGCGCAACGGGGTAGTGGACTTCAAGGTCTATGAAAACGAGGGCCATGGATTTTCAAGGGTGGACAACCAGATCGATGCGTACAAGCGGGTGTCGGATTTTCTGAAGGCGCACGTGCCGCCGGCCGATTGCAGTTGCGAGATCAAGCCCATGTAGCGCTCTGGACCGAAGGGAGTGCGCTTAAGCTCTGCGAACTCCACGCACAATGGCGGCGATCAATCCTGGGATGGTGTATTGCTTCGCTTCAAGATCGACTCCAAGACGCAGCTCGCGCAGCGTCGCCGTAGTGACCGGGCCGATAGACGCTAGCTGAATGCCTTCCAGAAATCCGGAACGCCTGGGCGACTTGCCGCTGGTGGCGCCCAGCAGGTTTACGAAGTTCTTGACCGTGGATGAACTCGTAAACGTAACTACGTCCGGCCGAGTTTCTGCGTTGCGCAAGGCCTTCCGCAACCGTACCCGTGACGATTGCGGCACAACGGTTTCGTAAGCTTCCACCACGTCCACCTGCGCGCCCGCCTTCCGCAATTCTCGCGGGATCACGTCCCGCGCCACCTTCGCGCGCACCAGCAACACGCGCTTCCCTTTCACCTCTCGCCGCAGACTCTTGACCACCGATTCGGCGACGTATTCGTCGGGCATGACATCGACACGGCTTCCACGCTTCTCGATCGCTTTCTTGGTCGCCGGGCCAATGGCCGCGATCTTCAAGTGTGCCAGGTTCTTCCTGGTGAGGCGAAGCTTGCCCATCCGCTCCCCCATGGCGTCCACGCCATTCACGCTGGTCAGGATAAGCCAGTCGTAGCTGGAAAGGTTCTTCAGTGCACGGTCGAGCGGCTGGAAGGAGCGTGGTCTGCGAATTTCGATGAAGGGGATTTCGAGCACGTCGGCGCCCAGCTTGCGGAGCTCGCCAGCGAGCGCACCAGCCTGGTGGCGCGCGCGGCCCACCAGGACTCGGACACCTACCAGGGGCTTGCCGGGTTTGCTTTCGTCCCTACGGGACTTGGTCATTTTTGTCGATGGCTACCCACGGCTTACGCCGTGGGCTTTACTCTTTCGCCGCTTCGCGGCTGGGGTATCGGGTGATTGTGATTTCGCTTCGACCCGAGCGGTTAGCGGACAGGAGTGTCCGCTCCACACTGATCACGATTGCTGGACATGCTTCACGGTTGCTGAGGAACAGCGATTCCGCTTCCGTAGACTTCTTCCAGAATCGCATCCCCGCCGCGCCGCAACAGGGTTTCGCCAACTTCGCTGCCCAGCTTTTCCGGATCGTCGCCGTCGCGCGACTCGCGCAGGACCTTCGAGCCATCCGGATTGGCCACGATGGCATCCAGATGAAGTCGCCCGTTACGCATTTCTGCGGCAGCGCCGATTGGCACCTGGCAGCCTCCACCCAATTTGTTAAGCAAGGCGCGTTCGCACGTCGTCGATGCACGCGCCGCCGCGTCATCGAGAAACGACAGGCACTGCCGGATCGTGGAATCGCCCTCGCGGATCTCGATCCCCAAGGCACCCTGTCCAGCCGCCGGGCACATCACGTCTTTTGGAATCACTTGTTTCACAAGGTCGGTTTTGCCAAGGCGGTTCAGGCCAGCCGCCGCCAGAATGATGGCGTCGTACTCGCCCTCGGACAACTTACGCAGCCGCGTGTCGACATTTCCACGCAGTGGATATATCTCGAGGTCGGGGCGCAGGGCCTTCAACTGCGCCTGTCGCCGCAGGCTACTGGTGCCAACGCGCGCACCCTGAGGCAGAGCTTGAATGGAGCTGAACTTGCTCGAACAGAACACGTCCTGCGAATTCTCACGCTTGCTAATGGCGGCGATTTCAAAGCCCGGAGACAACTCCGTGGGAAGATCCTTCAGACTATGCACAGCGAGATCAACGCGGCCTTCGGCCAGCGCTTCCTCGATTTCCTTCGTGAACATTCCCTTGGTGCCTACCTTCGCAAGCGCCACATCGAGGATCTTGTCGCCCGTAGTCTTGATGATTTCCAGCTCAACTTCGTGCCCTTGCGCGCGCAACAAGCCGGAAATGTGATGAGCTTGCCAAAGAGCCAACTGTGAGCCGCGGGAGCCGATTCGCAACCGTGCCATCAGTTTTCGTCCCCCGGCACAGAGGTCTTGGCACGCTTTTCCTGCAGGTTAAAGAGGCGCCGGACCAGATCGATGACCGTCGTCGCTTCCGGGTCCCTGGCAGCCGATTTGAGGGTACTGATGGGCGTATGCATGATCTTGTTAACAATGCCCCGAGTCAAGGCTTCGACGGCCAGTTCCTGGTCGGGACTCAACGGACCCAGGCGCCCGCGAACGCGATCGATCTCAGCTTGCCGGATGGTCTCGAGGTGGTCTTGCAGAGAGACAATGGTCGGCACTACATCCAGCGTCAGCAAGCGTGCCTGAAAACGCTCCACCTCGAGCGTCACGATTGCTTCCGCGCGCTCGGCTTCCTTGCGGCGATCGGCGACGTGGCTCGCGACCGCCTGCTGCAGATCGTCGATATCGTAAACGAAGATGCCGTCGAGCTTGTTCATGGCGGCGTCGACATCGCGCGGTACAGCAATGTCGATAAAGAACATGGGACGGTTCTTGCGCCGGCTCAGGAACAGTTCGCCATGTTCGCGGCGGAAGATTGCGTGCGGAGCGCCGGTCGAGGTGATGACAATGTCGGCGCGGTCGCAGGTATTGTGCAGATCCTCGAAGTGAATCGCCTGCCCCTTGAACTTGTAGGCGAGGCCCACCGCGCGATCGTAAGTGCGGTTGGCGACAAAAATCGATTCGCAGCCGTGCGCCAGCAGGTGCCGCGCCGCCAGTTCGCTCATCTTCCCGGCGCCGACCAGGAAAACGTGCTTGCCATGCAGATTGCCGAAAATCTTCTTGGCCAGATCGACCGCGACCGAGGCAATCGAAACCGACGAGGAGCCAACCGCGGTTTCTGTGCGAACCCGCTTGGCGACCGCAAACGCCCTTGTCACCAGTTGATCAAGTTGCGCCCGCACCGCGCCCACCGCTCGCGCGATGGCATACGCTTCCTTCACCTGCCCCAAAATCTGGGGCTCGCCCACCACCATCGAATCGAGGCTCGAGGCCACCCGGAACACGTGCCGCACGGCATCCTGCTCGTGGTACTCATACAGGTGCCGGTCCAGTTCAGAATTACTCAGCTGGAAATAACTCTGCAGGAACGCGCGCAAGTCCGCGCCCGATCCGTTCTGCGTATTCGCAAGAACTTCGACCCGGTTGCAGGTCGACAAGATCATTCCTTCTTCGATGCCCGGAAATTCGGTGAGCTTTTTGCAAGCCTCAGGCAGGCGTGATTCCGGGATGGCAAGGCGCTCCCGCACCTCGACCGGAGCCGTATTGTGGTTCACGCCGATGAGCTGAAATCTCATGAAGCAACAAACCTGTGTATTGAGCTGAAATAGTTAGCTGCCCAGGCCACCACGGCGGCCGCGAAGGCGACGCTGGCCAGCACTGCGGCCTTACGGCCGCGCCAACCCGCGATCCAGCGCGTGTACACCATGATCAGGTAAACGGCCCACATCAACAGCGAAAGCAGGATCTTGGGGTCGTGAAAATCGATGCGACCGTATGTACTCTCAGCAACCACCGAACCGGCGATCAAGCCGAGGGTCATGAACGGGAACCCCAACAGCAGCGCACGGTAGCCGATTTGATCGATGTCTTCGAGAGCAGGCAGGCGCGCGAGGATTCCGCTGGCGCGCTTGGCCTTCAACGAATGCTGCTGGATCAGGTACAACACGCTGGCGCAGAAGCTCAGCACCAGCGCCGCGTACCCGAGAAAAATCAGACCGATGTGCGCAAACAGCCAGCTGGTCCGCATGCCCGGTGACGTCACCAGGAACGGTTGCTGGCGCGTAGCCGCCATGAAGGTCAGAAGAAACACGAGCGGAAACACGATGATGCCCGGGGAGGTCGTCTTGTAAACCAGAAACACAATCATGAAAACGACCATCATCAGGAATGCCAGCAGCGACTCCGAGTTGTGCACCATGGCGGCGGTGACGTGGTCGGAGAGGAACACGCCCTCAGTTAACGACACGAACTGGAGAATCATGCCCAGATAAACGGCATGCAGCGCCACGCGATTCAGCAGTTCGCTGGTGCGGGTCAGCGCCACCAGCGCATAAAGCAGTCCAACACCGTAGAATCCGAGCGCGACTCGAAGCCAAAAGATTGACATATCGTAGGTTAGCTTAGGGCAGATCCCCACCCCTCCCGCCAACATGATTATAGTCTGCCCTGCCTGTGAGGCAGAAGACAGTTGGGCAGATCACAGGTACCTGTGACTTACGTCACAAGGTCTTACAACCTCGGATTCCAGGTGGTTTGGCAGGGATTTTTCATTCGACACCCAGGGTTGTGAAGGCTTCCTCAAGCTGTGGCAAGTCAACCAGCAGTTGCCGCCCCGATGCCATCATGTCCTCGATCTCATCGAAGGCACGAAAAAGGCGCATCTTGGCGGCTCCATATTCCTCGGCCTCAGTCGGCGCGCGCCCGTGGCCTTGGGCCCAGGCTTGCAAGGCGCTCGTTTCCATCAGAACGCTTACTGAGTAAGTCGTCTTTCGATCGGACGTCACGTCGAACACGTATTCGGTCGCCGCACTTTTGGGATCCACCGCAGGGCGTTTGCCCACGAAGTAGTACTGATACACGTATCCCTGGCCCCCCGTGTACGCTTTCATGCGGCGGATGGTCATGGAACTGTGTTTACTGTAGCAGGGGAGGAGGTGGAGCGACGCGCAGTCTGCCCTGCGCGAAGCCAAACGATCCCCCGTCCAGGACGCTCACCCGACACTTAGTTCAGCGTCACGCTCTGATGCAGGGGCAGATCCTGCGACGATCCGCCGACCATGAACGTGTACTCGCCCGGAACTAGCTGCCAGGTCTTCCCTTTCACGTCGTAGATCGAAAGGTACTGCGGAACAACCTCGACGGTGACTTCCTTGCTTTCCCCGGCCGCCAGCGGAATCTTGCTGAATCCCACCAACCGCTTAGGAGGTTCGTCTGCACTCGGGGGGAGAGCCGCGTAGACCTCGGCAATCTCGGCTCCGTCCCGAGTACCCGTGTTCTTGACGTCGAAGGTCACGCGCAGGGTCGAACCCGACTCGACCTTCAGATGCGAATAGCTGTAGGTGGTATACGAAAGTCCAAAACCGAATGGAAAGAGCACGGGCTTCTTCTCTGCGTCGTACCACTTGTAGCCGACCTTCAAATCTTCGTCATACGAAATCTGAAACGGCGGCAAACCGGCAGCAATCTTCTTCCAAGCATCCGGATCGCCACTCCGAGTCGTCGAGGTCACTGGCGGCTTCACAATGTTTGGATGCGGCAGGTCCGCGTCTTTCAGCGGAAACGTAATGGGCAGCTTCGCGCTTGGATTGACGTCCCCGAACAACAGATTGGCCAGCGCCTCGGCACCGCGGCTCCCGGCATACCACGCTTCCACGATTCCGCTAACCTGCCCTGCCCAGGGCATGAGGACAGGACTGCCTGTCTCCAGCACCACGACCGCATGCGGATTCGAGGCCGCCACCTTCGCGATCAAGTCATCCTGCTGCTCAGGCAGCGACAGGCTCTCCAGATCCATGTCCTCGCTCTCCCACTGGTATGCGAACACGATCGCGACGTCCGCTCCCTGCGCCAACGCCGCGGCCTTCGCCAGATCCGTTCCCGCATCGTATTGCACGTTGGCGTGGGGAACCTTCGCGCGAATCGCCTTCAGCGGCGAGGTGGGGAACCACATCGGCTCCAGCCATCGCGTCTGTCCTTTTCCCGGAGGCAGAATGGCATTGCCCACCGGAGGGTCCACCTGCGCTGAGCCGCCGCCCGAAATCATTCCCACATCGGCGTGCAGTCCGATCACTGCAATCGTGTGCAGTTTGGAGGCATCCAGTGGCAATTGCGAATTTTCATTCCGCAGCAGGACGATGCTCTGCTCCGCAATCTTCTGCGCGACCTCCAATCCGCCTAGCACATCGGGCACGCTTTTCTGCGGGGGATCGTCCACCAGGCCGCTGGCGAACATTGACCGCAAGATCCGGCGCACGTGATCATCCAGGTCCGCCGTCGAAATCTGCCCAGCCTCCACCGCCTTCTTGAACGCCGGCCCGTAAAAAATTTCTCCCGGCTCTTCGTGGTCCAACCCCGCTTCCGACGCCTTCACCGTGCTATGCGTAGCCTGCCAGTCTGACAACACGAAGCCAGGAAATTTCCAATCTTTCTTCAGCACGTCCGTCAGCAGGTGCTTGTTCTCGCAGGAGTAGTCACCCTTCACGCGGTTGTACGCACACATCACGGCCGACGGCTCGCCGACGCGGATGCCAATCTCAAACGCCAGCAGATCCGACTCGCGCATCGAGCGTTCGTCCATCTTAACGTTCACCGCGTTGCGGCCACTCTCCTGATCATTCAGTGCGTAATGCTTGATGTCTCCGAGCACATGCTGCGCCTGCGTTCCCTGGATCACATGCCCCACCATGGTTCCGGCGAGGATCGGGTCTTCTCCCGAGTATTCAAAGGTTCGCCCGTTGCGCGGCTCGCGCGTCAGATTCACACCTCCGCCCAGCGACATGTTGTAGCCTTGCGCCCGCAACTCGCGGCCGATCAACGCTCCATACTCGTGCGCCGCGTCCACATCCCAGCTTGCGGCACCCGCCAGGTCCGATGGTAGCGCCGTCGAGTAGCGCCCGTTCTCCCCGCTCGCCCGGACGCCGTAGGCCGCATCCGACATCTGAATATCCGGAATCCCCAGGCGCGGAACTCCGGTGACGTACCCGGCCCCGCCGTTCGAATGAATCGCCAATGGACTCAGGGGGCCCAGTCCCTTCATGCCCGTGCCGTGCAGCAGCCCAATCTTCTCGTCGATGGTCAGTTGTTTCAGGACCAGCCCGGCGCGTTCGTCAGCGGAAAGCGAGGTGTTCATCCAGGGCCGGACGGCGGCTTTCTCCGGCGCTGCTTGAGCGAACCCGCTCGAGGACGCAGCCATCCCAGCCAACAACGCTAAACCAAGCACACTGTTTCGGGGTACGAACGAGCACAAGAGCATCACCGGCTCCCTCTGGCGCTCAGATTGACAAAAACGATTTTTTAGCATAGCACAACGATATTCTAAAGGGCCCGCAAACTTCGGTACATGGAACCGCAGGGCGAATCCCGCGCGTAAATCGACAGAGCACCCACACCGCGCAGGTTCCCGAATCAGGACGCTTCATCTTTTAGGAGTCGATTTTCGCGTCGCGCAGACGCTTCACCGCGGTTTCCGAGGTAACCGGTGAGTAGTAGACCTCTTTGAACGTGTAGGACTTTGCCTTCGAACCGAGGATGGGAAGAATCTCGAAATGCCAGTGATAGTCTTCATCCAATGTCTTCCAATAACCAAGGCTGCTGGAGCCATGCAGGGTATTGGGAGAGGTGTGCAACACCATGTGAAACTCGCCGGTGATGGTGCGGATGCGTTGCAGCGTCCTGCGTAACAGGCTGGCTAAATCGCGAATGCCTCCGGTCTTCGAGAGTCCGGAGCGCTCAAAGGACGACTCATGCACCCGGGGCAGAATCCAGGTCTCATACGGAACGCGAGGCGCATACGGACACATCGCCATGTAATCGCCGCGCATCTCCACCACGCGCAACCCCTGGCGCTCTTCCTGCCCGATGATGTCACAGAACACGCAGCGCTCCTTCTGCTGATAGTAGTCGCGCCCCGCGCGCAATTCGTAGAGTACTCTGCGGGGGACGAATGTCGTCGCCGTTAACTGCGCATTGGGATGCTCGAATTCCTGACCGGCGTTCGTCCCAAAGTTCTTGAAGATGCTGATGTACTTGATTCGCGGATCGCCCTTGAGATCCTTGATCCGTTGCGCCGCCAGTCTCAGGAATTGTTCGATCTCGCTGTCGCTCGCATCCCACAGGTTGCGGTCATGGCGTGAGTTCTCGACCAGCACCTCGTGCGCGCCAATCGAACGCATCCGATCGTAAATACCATCTCCTCGCCGCGAAGGATCGCCTTCAATGCGGTAGAGGGGCGACGGGTGCACCACCGAGCGGGCCGACCACGGCACGCCTTCGATTTCGGTGCGAGTGGCGACGACTTGCAGGGGCGCGGACGAGTCGGCGCAAAATGAACACGCGGTATCAGGGCGCGGCGAATTGTCCGGTACGTCGTCGCCGGTGATCACCCACGACCGCGTGATGGGATCTTTGCGAAGTTCCATGCGTAAGGAAAACATCCGCGTCGCGCGCGCGTCAACTGTGATTTCCACCACCGAACACAGTGGCCCGCTTTGTTATAATCCGCGGACGAAGCCGCTCGACATGAACGAGACATCCACGCCGTTGATGCGGCAGTACTCCGCCATCAAGAAAGAGCATCCCAACGCTCTTCTGTTCTTCCGGCTGGGAGACTTCTACGAGCTTTTCTTCGAGGATGCCGTCGTCGCCGCGCGTGAACTGCAAATCACCCTCACCTCGCGCAATAAAGAAAAAGGCATCGCCGTACCCATGTGCGGCGTTCCCTACCACTCGGCCGAAGGCTACATCGCGAAACTCATTCGCAAGGGATTCAAAGTTGCCATCTGCGAACAGATGGAGGATCCCAGGGTTGCGAAAAAGATCGTCCGCCGCGAAGTCACGCGGGTCGTCACGCCCGGCACGGCAGCAGATTCCTCGCTCAGTTCCGAAGAGAACAATTTTCTGGGTGCGCTCGCACGGGTGGGCGATCGCGTCGGCTTCGCCGCTCTTGATCTCTCCACCGGGGAGTTTCGCGCCACAGAATTCCAGGGTGCCGACGCGGCCCGGCGCATTCAAGAAGAGTTGTCGCAACTCCGGCCAAAAGAGCTGTTGTACGCGTCTGCCGCGCCGTTGTTTGAGGGTTCAACCGCCGCCACCGAAAGCTTGCCCGATCCCGCGAAGGCAGCGATCGATACACGGCCGGCTCTTTCTCGCGGCTACGCCGAGACCGCGCTCGACGACTGGGTCTTCGCGCCCGACCACGCGATTCCGCTGCTTGAAAATCACTTTGGTGTGCTGTCGCTCGAAGGGTTTGGTTTGGCCGGCAAACCCGCGGCTGCCTCCGCTGCCGGGGCCATCCTCCACTATGTGCGCTCCACTCAGCGCGGAACGCTCGAGCACGTGGACCGCATCGGCTTTTACGAGCGTCAGCATTGCCTGGTACTCGACACCGTCACCGTTCGAAATCTGGAGTTGATCGAGCCCCTGTTTGCAGGGACCGACGCGGGAATCACGTTGTTTCGTTCCATGGATGCCACCATCACGCCCATGGGCAAGCGCTTGTTGCGTGCCTGGATGCTGCGGCCCTCGATCGATCGGGCAGAAATTGATGCCCGGCTCGACGCGGTCGAGGCCCAGGTTTCATCACTCATCGGTCGCGAAGAATTGCGGCGCGCCTTCGAAGGCATTCTTGACCTCGAGCGCCTGCTCAGCCGAGTCACCCTCGAAACGGCGAACCCGCGCGATGTGCTGGCCCTGGCCGCTTCCCTTGCTCACATACCCTCGGTCCGAGTAGCGCTTTCTCATTTTTCTGCAGCTCGGCTTGGCGCATTGCGCAACACCGTCGACGAATTAGCCGACCTGCGCATTCGCATCGAGAACACAATCGTGCCCGAACCACCGCTATCCCTGAGCGATGGTGGAGTGATTGCCGCGGCGATCGACGCCGAACTCGATCAGCTTCGCGACCTCAGCCGCAACAGCAAGCAATACCTCGCGCAGATCGAGCAACGCGAGCGCCAGCGCACCGGCATCAATTCCCTGAAAGTGAAGTTCAACTCCGTGTTCGGCTACTACCTGGAAGTTTCCAAGCCGAACTTGCATCTTGTTCCCGCGGACTACGAGCGCAAGCAGACCCTGGTGAATGCCGAGCGATTCACCACACCAGAGTTGAAGGAGTACGAGGCCAAAATTCTGGATGCGCAAGAAAAGATCGTCGAGATCGAGCGCCGCCTGTTTGCCGAACTGCGCACTGCCACTGCCGCGGAGGCGAAGCGCATCCGGCAAACCGCTCTTGCCCTCGCCGAAGTCGACGTACTTGCCGGCCTGGCGCACGTCGCCACGCTGCGCAACTACTGCCGTCCAAAGCTGGATGACTCGGGCGACCTTGAGATTGTCGAGGGCCGCCACCCGGTCATCGAAGAGCAGGAACTCGGGGCTGGCGGAGATCGCTTCATCCCCAACGATCTCTACCTCAACGCCACTACGCACACCATTCTTGTACTCACCGGACCGAACATGGGCGGCAAGTCCACCTACCTCCGGCAAGCGGCCATCGCCGTCATCCTCGCGCAACTGGGATCGTTCGTCCCCGCTCGTTCCGTGCGCATGGGTCTGGTGGATCGGGTTTTCACCCGCATCGGCGCCAGCGACAATCTCGCGCGCGGGCGTTCGACCTTTATGGTCGAGATGACGGAAACGGCTGCCATCCTGCACACCGCGACGCCCAAGTCTTTAATCTTGCTCGACGAGGTTGGGCGCGGCACGTCGACCTATGACGGGCTGGCGATCGCGTGGGCCGCGATCGAATATTTGCACGCTCGCACCAAGGCGAAAACACTGTTTGCAACGCACTACTTCGAACTCACCGAACTGGCAGACCAACTTTCTGGCGTAAAGAACTTTCACGTGTCGGTGAAGGAAACCGGCGGTGGCATCGTATTCCTTCGCAAGGTGGAACCCGGCGCCGCCGATCGCAGCTATGGCATCGAAGTCGCGAAACTCGCGGGATTGCCCAACGAAGTCATCGACCGGGCACGCGAAGTTCTCTTGGAACACGAGAGCGCTGAGCGTCAGCTCACGGGGCAGTTAGCAAGTGATGCATCGCGCCCAGCGCCTGCCGCGCAGCTGACGATCTTCACGCCGATATCACAGCCCGTTCTTGAGAGACTGCGCGAGGTCGACTTGAATCGCCTGACGCCGCTAGAAGCGCTCAATCTATTGGCCGAACTGAAATCGCAAATCTAATCGCTGAGGACACGCGAAGTCGCGGGGGACACGATCGCTAACAAGGTCCAATCACACCGGCGCAAAACATCGAATGAGGTCGCCGCCCTCGGCCAACTCCTCATCATCGGTTTCGACGGAACCGAGATGTTTTCCGGCCTCTCTTCCCTGCTCGAGCGTATCCAGCCCGCCGGCGTCATCCTCTTCGCCCGCAATGTCGTTAGCGCCGAACAAACCTACAAGCTCTTGAGGGACTGCCAATCACGCCTCGCGACTCCACTGTTTCGTTGTGTCGACCTCGAGGGTGGAAAAGTCGATCGGCTTCGCAACGTGATCGGTCCCGCTCCCTCCGCCGCTGAGGTCTTCGCCACTGGAGATCGCAAATCGTATCGCCAGCACGGGCGAGTGATCGGGGCCAACTGCCGCGCGCTTGGATTCAACGTCGATTTCGCTCCCGCTCTCGATCTCGCCTTCGAAGCTTCCCGCACGGTGATGAACTCCCGCCTGGTGTCGGACGATCCGAAGCAGACGATTGTCTACGCCCGCGAGTTTCTCGCCGGACTCGAAGCGGCAGGCGTACTCGGCAACGGCAAGCATTTCCCAGGCCTCGGCGAGGGTAAGCTCGACAGCCATCACGATCTGCCCGTCATTGATAAGCCGTGGAAGAAGCTTTGGGAGCAGGATCTCGTGCCGTACCGCACGCTGCGCCGCGAGCTTCCGTTCGTAATGGTTTCCCATGCCGCGTATCCCTCGGTCACACGAGACGCGACTCCGGCTTCTCTTTCCCGCAAGTGGATCACCGACATTCTTCGCGAAAAGATCGGCTACCGCGGCTTGATCGTTTCGGATGATCTCGAAATGGGTGGCGTATTGTCGGCCGCTCCCATCGAGCAGGCGGCGGTCGGCCACATCCGCGCCGGCGGCGACCTTTGCCTGATCTGCCATAAAGAAGAGTTCGTCACCCGCACCTTGGACGAACTGGTCCTAACCGTGGAGAGCGACCGCACGTTCGCGCGTCGGGCCAGCGAGTCCGTTCGCCGAATCCTCGCTTTCAAGAAGAAGACCAAGAACCTGGCCCGCTTCGCGCCGGCGCCCACCGCTGAGATCGTGCAGAAACTGACACGCCGTCTCTGGGAATTCGGCGAGCAGGTCCGTCTCGATACGATCCACAAGCAGGAGACCGCTTGATCGTCGCCGGAATCATGAGCGGCACCTCTGCCGATGGCATCGAAGTGGCGCTCGTTCGAATTACTGAGCCTCGTAGACCGTCAACAAGGGGGCGACGGCAAAGGGCAAAGCGCTCCCCGGGCAGCACCTCCACTCGATTGCAGTTACTCGCCCACGCTTCCTACCCATATCCGAAGGCTGTGCGCGACGACGTTCTCTCCGCGATGAACGCATCGAAAGCGAGCGTGGCCGATCTCGCGCGTCTCAACTTTCTACTCGGCGAACTCTACGCTGACGCGGTGCTGGCCACGCAGCACAAGTTCCGCCTGCGCGCCGAACTGGTCGGCTGTCATGGTCAAACTCTTTTTCATCAGGGAGACCTTCAGCCGTATCTCGGTCGCCGCGTTGCTGTCACCTGGCAGACGGGAGAAGGCGCGATTCTCGCCGCCCGCGTCGGAACTCCCGTGATCTCCGATTTCCGCCCCGCCGATATGGCCGCTGGAGGCAAAGGCGCGCCTCTGGTTCCCTTCCTCGATTACCTCCTCTACCGCGACCCAAATATCGGCCGCATCGCACAGAACATCGGGGGCATCGCAAATCTCACCGCCATCCCGGCGGGCGCGCCGGCAGAAAAAGTCACTGCCTTCGATACCGGCCCGGGCAATATGGTGATCGACGCGGTCACCGAACGCCTGTTCCACAAGCCATTTGATCGCGATGGTCACATCGCCGCGTCCGGGAACGTTCACGAAAAATTGATCATCCGCATCCTTCGGCAAGCCTTCTTCCGCAAGTCGCCGCCGAAGACTGGTGGCCGCGAGGAATTCGGCCGCGAATTCGTGCAGGAGTTCATCCGGCTCTGCGGACGCATTCCCAAAGAAGACGTGGTCGCCTCCGCTACCGCTCTGACCGCCCGCTCGATTCGGGCAGCGATCGCCGCTTTCGTCTTGTCGCGCACCAAGTCATACGAGGAAATCGTCGTTTCCGGAGGCGGCGCGAAGAACGCCACTCTGCTGGCCATGCTCGCTAACGAACTCAAGCCGCTGGGGCTTACCCTGCGCTTGTCGGATGAATTCGGGCTACCCGCTACAGCGAAGGAAGCCGCCGCCTTCGCGCTGCTGGCCTATGAAACTTGGAACCATCGCCCGTCGAACGTCCCTTCGGCCACGGGAGCGAAGCGCCCCGCAATCCTCGGAAAGATCTCCTATGCCTGAGATCGGCAATCGCAGGCACTTCACGTCGAATGCCGAGCAAGGGGTATATCAACCTCTCCCGAAGATTTTACGTAGCAAATTTGCATTCCTGATTTCACTCGCGATCGCCCTCTCCACGTTCCTCTCCTGCTCATCCAAACCCGACGCGAAGACCCTGGTCATGGTGGTCGAGAGCAGCCCCACCAACCTCGATCCGAGGATTGGCCTCGACGGCGCTTCCGAACGCATCGATAACCTCATCTTCGACGACCTGCTCGAGCGCGACGAGCATCTCAACGTGAAGCCCGCGCTGGCCGACAGCTGGGATATTCCCGACCCGCTCACCTACGTCTTCCATCTGCATCCAGGAGTGAAATTTCACAACGGCGCGTCCTTGACCGCTCGCGACGTGAAGTGGACGTTCGACTCGCTGCTCACAGGCAAGATCCGCAGCACGAAGTCAGGCGTCTACCGCCTGGTCGACCACATCGAAGCCCGCGACGAGTCCACGGTCGTCTTCCACCTGAAAGAGCCGTTCGCCACGCTCCTGTGGAACTTGTCCGACGGCGCCATCGGCATCGTCCCCAACGGCAGCCTCAGCGAGATGACGGAACATCCTATCGGCTCCGGCCCCTTCAAGTTCGTCAGCGCCGAACCCGACAAGGAAATTGTTCTCGAGCGCAACGACGCCTACTGGGGCGAGAAGCCTAAGCTCGAGCGTGTTCGTCTCGCCGTCGTGCCCGACATGACCACGCGCGCGCTCGAACTTCGCAAAGGCAGCGCCGACATCGCACTCAACTCGCTTACGCCCGACATGATCGCCACTCTTCAGCAGGAGCCAAGGCTTTCCGTGCTCCGTGGTCCCGGCACGATCCTGCAATACATGGCCTTCAATTACCGCGATCCGATTCTCAAAGACGTCCGTGTCCGCCAGGCCCTTGCCTACGCTATTGACCGCCGCCCGATGCTTGAATATCTGTGGCGAGGTTTCGCCCAACCCGCTTCCAGCATCCTGCCCATGCAAAGCTGGGCCTACTCGAGCGACGTCCCCACGTACAACTACGACCCCGAGCGCGCCCGCCAACTGCTGGATGCCGCTGGCTACCGCCCGGTCAACGGCATCCGCTTTCGTCTGCTGATGAAGACCTCGACCGACGAGAACACGCGCCTCATGGTCGCCGTGCTGCAACAGCAACTGCGCCAGGTGCAGATCCAACTCGATATTCGCACCTTCGAATTCGCAACGTTCTATGCCGACATCTCCAAGGGCGCTTTCCAGTTTTATTCGCTGCGCTGGATTGGGGGCAACGAAGACCCCGACATCTTCGAGTACGCCTTCCACTCCAGCAAATTCACGCCCAACGGCGCTAATCGCAGCTTCTACTCTAACCCACGAGTCGACGCGCTCATCGACCAGGCCCGCACCGAGCTCGACCAGGCCAAGCGCAAGCAGCTCTATGCCCAGATTCAGGGCATTCTCGCCGAGGAGCTCCCCTCCATCAATCTCTGGTACCTCGACAATGTGCTCGTCCACAGCCAGCGCGTGAAGAATCTAAGTCTGAATCCGCCTGGCAACTACGATTTCCTCCGCACGGCGGAACTCGAAGCGAACTAGGCCGAGTTTCAGGGCGCGCTCCCGCGGCCGTTTTCGAGTTTTCACAGTCTTGTCGTAACGCTCACCCTCTTCCACAGCCCCACACTTTTCGCGTGGTATCCTCAAAAGTTCTCCCTCGGGGCTCTCTTGCGCATACTTTTTATCGGTGACATCTTCGGCCGTCCGGGCCGCTTGATCGTAAAAGAAAAACTGCCTTCGCTCGTCCAGGACCACGCCATCGACCTCATCATCGCCAACGGCGAAAACTCGGCAGCCGGATTCGGCATCACGCCGCCTCTCGCCGAAGAACTCTTCGAGCTCGGCATCGACGTCATCACCACCGGCAATCACATTTGGGACAAGCGCGAGATCGTCGATTTCTTCCAGATGGCCGACGGCAATGCCCACAGCCCCTCGCGCCGGCTGCTGCGTCCCGCCAACTTCGCTCCCGATCTCCCCGGCCGCGGCCTCTATGTCGGTCGCAAGGGCAAGGTCGCCTACGCCGTTTTGAACTTGCAGGGCCGCGTCTTCATGGCCTCGAATGACGACCCCTTCCGCATGGCCGATCAGCTTCTGAAAGACGTGGAAGCCAAAATCATCTTCGTCGACTTGCACGCCGAAGCTACTTCCGAAAAAATCGCGCTGGGCTGGTATCTCGACGGCCGCGTCTCCGCCGTGGTGGGCACGCACACGCACGTGCCCACCGCCGACGAGCGCGTGCTGCCCAATGGAACGGCGTACATCACCGACGTTGGTATGACCGGTCCCTTTGACGGCGTCATCGGCGTCAAGAAGGAATTAGTCGTCGCAAAGTTTCTGAACAACATGCCGGTTCGTTTCGAAGCGGCCACCGGAGACGTTCGTCTGTGCGCCGTGGTCATCGACTGTGACGACACAACCGGCCGCGCGCGCAGCATCGAGCGGATCATGGTGCAATAGCATGCGTCGCGACTCCAATTGCACTCTCGCATCCAATCCTCCGGTCAACTTCCTGCAAGAATGACTCCTCCTCCCACCCACCCATTTCACTGGAAGCAGGCCGACGCCTATCTCTTCGATATCGACGGCACCCTGCTGCTCTCCCCGGACCGCACGCATCGCTACGCAATCCACCGCGCCATGCTCGATGTGTACGGCGTTGAGACCACCATCAACGGTATCGCCTATCACGGCAAGACCGATCCCGGCATCATCCGCGCCGCGCTCGAGCGCCTCGGGATCGCCACCACCGCCATCGACGCGAACATGCCCGCCGCCCTGGAGGTCGTTCGCCAGGATGCCACCGAGAAAGCCGAGCGCATTCGCCCCAACGTGCTGCCTGGCATCCGAGACCTGCTGGCTCTTCTCAAGGATTCCGGAAAGCTTCTCGGAGTCTGCTCCGGCAACCTCGAAGCCGTAGCGTGGCTCAAGTTGAAAGCCGCGTCGCTTGCCGATTTCTTCGCCTTCGGTTGCTTCGCCGACGATTGCGAGCTACGCGTCGACGTCTTCCGCAAGGGCATCGCCGAAGTCGGCCGCCGCCTCGGCCCCGCTGCCACCGCCTGCTTCATCGGCGATACCCCCGACGATGTCCGCGCCGCCCAGACCGCCGGAGGTCGCATCATCGCTGTGGGCACGGGCATCTTCAAGGTCGAGGACCTCGCCGCCCATGGCCCCGACGCCGCCGTCGCAACCTGCGCCGAGCTCCTGACCCTCTAAACCCTCCGTTCGGTGGAATCCTCGCCCCACCCCTGCCGACCTCACACCAACTCCCCTGCACGAAAGTGCTACACCTGCAAGAATCCGGGCTTCAATCGTTCTCTCTGCGGATACAATCGTGCCCATGCAGCGTTGGCGATCGGTGGTGGCCTTGTGTCTGGCAGCTTCCCTCACATGGGCAGCCGACCAGCCAGCTACTCCTGCCCCTACGACTCTCTGCGCCAACGGCGTTCCCGGCGCCCCTGCCTGCATCATGACTCCGCAAGCCCGGCAGGATGCGCGCAAATCTTTCGAGCACGGCATGAAGTTGACGAAGCAGAGTCGCCTTGCCGACGCGCTCATCGAGTTTGAAACCGCCGCCAACCTCGCGCCGCAGGATCTGCAATACGCCACGCTCCGGGAATTGACTCGCCAGCAACTCGTCTCCGAACACCTGAAGCTTGGCAACGCAGCCTTGGCCGACGGCCGCGAGATCGAAGCCCTGGGCGAATTCCGCAATGCTTTGCATTTTGATCCCCGCAACGAGTTTGCCCAGGAACGCGTGAATGAAGCCGTCCGCCGCACGAGTGGGAACACGGGCCGGGGCGCGCGTGTGATCGAACAATCGGACGAGATCCGCGTCATTCCCAGAGACGAGCTGCAGAGCTTTCACTTCCGCGGCGATTCCCGCCAGCTTCTGACGCAAGTCGCGGCTGCTTACGGAATCAGCGTGACCATCGACGACTCGGTGGTCACCCGCCAAGTGCGCTTCAATGTCGAGGATGTGGGCTTCTATCTCGCGATGCGGCTTGCGGGTGCGGTCACAAAGTCTTTCTGGGCACCGCTTCAGGAAAAACAAATCGTCGTCGCGGCCGATGCCGCCGAAAGTCACCGCCTCTACGACCGCATGGCGATGCGTACTTTCTACGTCCCCGGCGCCAGCACGCCCCAGGAACTGCAGGATCTGGTCAATGTGCTCCGCACAGTGTTTGAGATGAAATACGTCTCGTCCAACGCGGCCAAAGGGACGATCACCGTGCGCGCGCCACAAAACCTGGTCGAGCCGGCCACGCGTTTCATGGAAGGTTTGGGCTCTTCGCATGCCGAAGTGATGCTCGATGTGCACGTCTTCGAGATCAGCAAAACGCTGATGCACAACTTCGGATTACAAATTCCCAATCAATTCAACCTGTTCAATATTCCCATTGGCGCTCTTGGCCTTACGCTGGCGGGTGGGCAGAGCATTCAGGACGCGATCAACCAGCTCATCGCCAGCGGCGGCATCAACCAGGGTAACTCTACCGCGTTGGCGGGGCTGCTCGCGCAACTCCTCGGCGGGAACGCCGCTTCCATCCTCAGCCAACCCCTGGCGACTTTCGGCAACGGCATCACGTTGTTCGGAGTTTCTCTGGGAACGCTCAGCGCCCAGCTTTCGGGGAATGAAGGCATGTTGCGATCCCTCGAACACGTGACGCTGCGCGCCGCTCAAGGCAAAGATGCCAGCGTTAACCTGGGCTCGCGCATTCCGATCATCAACGCCAGTTTTGCCCCCATCTTTAACACCTCGGCAATTTCGCAGGCCATCGGCAACGGCTCCTACATCGCACCGATTCCTTCTTTCACCTATGAGGACATTGGGCTGAACATGAAGGTCAAGCCATCGGTGCACGGCGACACCGACGTGAGCTTGAATATCGAAATGAAAGTGAGATCGCTGACGGGCGCCAGCACGAACGGCGTGCCGGTTATCGGGAATCGCGAATATAACGGCAGCATCAACGTCAAGAACGACCAGGCCGCTGTGGTCGCCGGTCAGATCACCAACACCGAGCAGCACAGTCTCAGCGGTATTCCGGGAATCGGCCAGTTCCCAGTCCTCAGCCGCGCCGTGGCCTCCAACACCACGGAGAAAGACGAGAGCGAGATGCTCATCATCATCACCCCGCACATCATCAGCATGGCCGAAACGCAAAGCTCCGAAATCTGGATGACAGGGGTTAAATAACCCGCGGACGTTCCAACCGAGTCCTTGGGTGCCCCGCTCCTAAGCGCGCCCTTTGCGCTAGGGTGGGTTTTGCCAGGACGTGGGTTTCACACCTCTACGGCTGTTTTGCGGCGAACTCCACCAACCCCTTTAATACGTCTGGGGGCACACCCACGACATTCCCGATCCGGCGGCCGTTGATGTAAACCGTGGGTGTCCCGGTTACACCTACAGACTGCCCTAAAGCGATCGACTTATCCACGCGACTCTTGGTGTCGGGCTTGGCTGCGCAGACCGCGACGTCGGCTCCCTTGACTCCGGACGCGTCGGCCATCGCCGTCAACTTTTCGTCGGCATTCGATTCGGTGAGGTTCGCCTGCTGATCGAACGTTCCCTGCACGAACTTCCAGAACGCATCGTTCGAGGCGCGTCCCACGCAATCGGCGTAATAGGCCGCTTTGGCCGCCCAGTTATGCATAGGCAACGGATAATTCTGAAACACGAACCGCGCACTCGGCTCGTCGGTCAACAGTTTGTCGATCACCGGCTGCGCGTCTTTGCAGTGTGGACACTGCAGATCGCTGAACTCCACGATGGTTACCGGCGCCTTCTCCGGCCCGCGTGCGGGTCCGTTGACTCCCTTGAGCAGCGCTCCCTTGGCAGGCTCATAGGGTTTGGCGCCAAAAGGCATGACTTCGCCGGTCAGCGCGTGCTTGCCGTCGGGCGTCACGAACAAGGTGGTTATGCTCTGCCCCTGCGCATTGCTCAGGGTCACCGTCACTTCCGCCAGTCCTTCCGCCACCGATGGTTTGATGGATGCGATCTTCCATGTCACCGTCGGATCGTATCCAAACGTCTGCTGCATGAAGGAATTCACAGTTTCTTCCGAAGGAAGGTTCGCCGGTTTATCTTGCGCGAGAGCAGCAATCCCGAGGAGAAAGAGTATGGCGAAGTGGACCAGTTTACGTTGCATGCGTTCCTTTCAAGTTGTTGAACTTCGAATAGCGGGAGGCAGCCGAAGACAGCTCAGGCCTCCGGCTTGGCGGCGATCGGAAAGCGCCTTCCGTATCCAAACGCCTTTTCGGATATTTTGATGCCCGGGGCTGCCTGCTGCCGCTTGTATTCCGCACGATCGACCATGCGCAGCACCCGCTGAATCAGCGCCAGATCGTAGCCACGGGTCTTGGCAATCTGCGCCGCCGAACGGGATTCTTCCACGTAGTCGTCCAGAATCGCGTCCAACACGTCATAGGGGGGCAAGGTGTCGCTGTCTTTCTGGTCCGGACGCAATTCTGCTGACGGCGGCTTTTCGAGACTCGCTTCCGGGATCACCGGCTTCTGCGAATTCACGTACCGGCTGATGCGATAGACGAGCGTCTTTGGAACATCCGAAATCACCGCCAGCCCGCCCACCATGTCTCCATATAACGTGCAGTAGCCCACTGCGATTTCACTCTTGTTTCCGGTCGACAGGACGATGGCGTTCAGCTTGTTCGACATCGCCATCAGCAACGAACCCCGCGCCCGGGACTGGATGTTTTCTTCCGTGACGTCTTCCTTTAGCCCGGCAAATACGTCTTTCAAAGTCTGCAGGTAGCTCTTGCAGATATCGGTGATGGGCAGGAGTTCGAACCGGATCCCAAGATTTTTGGCCAGTTGCCGCGCATCTTCGATCGAACCCGGCGACGAGTACGGTCCCGGCATGCCTACGCCGATCACGTTCTCGGGTCCCATCGCATCGGTCGCAATGGCTGCCGTCAGTGCGGAATCGATGCCGCCGCTCAGTCCGATGATCACCTTCCGGAATCCACACTTCCGCGCGTAATCGCTGGTGCCTAGAACCAGGGCAGCATATGCGCTCGCTTCCTCGCCCGCAATCTGCTCATGCATCTCGCCTTCGAGCGTCGCCGAGTCGAAATACACGAGGTCTTCCTCAAACGACTTGGCCTGCGCGATGACCTTCCCTTCGCGATTCAGAACCAGGCTTGAGCCGTCGAAGAGCAGGCTGTCGTTTCCTCCCACCTGGTTGACCATTACCACCGGAACGTTGTCCGTGCGCGCAATCGTCGCGAGCATGTCGCGCCGCAGTTCCCGCTTGCCGAGCCAGAACGGGGAGGCCGAAATGTTGAGAACGAAGTTCCCGCCCGCGCGCACCAGCGCTTCCACCGGATCGAAACCGTACAGCCGCTTGTTCCAGAAGTGCTTGTCGTTCCAGGCATCTTCGCAGATGGTGAGTGCCATCCGGTTCCCGCAGAAGTCAAACAGTTCCTGGTGGCGGGCGGGCGCGTAGTTGCGCATTTCGTCGATTACGTCGTACGTGGGCAACAGCATCTTCGACTGCAGAAAAGCTTGCTTGCCGTCCTGCAACAGCACCGCGGAATTCATGACCGACTTGCCGGTTTCCGCCAGCGCGGGCGTCACCATCCCGCAGATGACGCTGATGCCCTTGGTCTCGGCGGCAATGCGCTCCACCGATTCCCGGTTCTTCGCCACAAACGTCGGACGCTCCACGAGGTCGCGCGGCGGATAACCGCACACCGATAGCTCGGGAAACAAGATCAACCCCCCGCCGGCGGCTCGCGCACGCTGCGAGAAAGCAATGATCTTGTTGGCGTTCCCGGAGAAGTCCCCTACCGTGGGATTGATCTGGCCAAGGGCAATCTTCACCCTTCCAGTCTAAAGCCCCGTGGTCGGAGACGCCAAGTTGAGGGATAGGTACGGACGGAAGTTCGGCGACGAAGTCGGCCCTGGATCGGGTATATTCGTCGGCCGGCGCGGCGCGGTGCCGGTTGTGCTTGCCCCGGGAAGGGGAGCATCCGTCTCCTCGCCTGCGCGGTGCAGCGTCGGAGCCTTCGCGGGCTTGCCGGTATCCTCATCCTTCGCAACCTTGGTCACCGCGTCCAAGGTGATTTCTTTATCGACCTTCACGGTTTTGGTGCCGTTGACTTTCATGGTTTCGAGGCGAACCACTTCGTCGCCGATGAAGCGCACGAATTCCACATCCTGGGGCGGCTCGCCGTAAATCCATTCTTCGAATTCGGTGTCTTCCTCGCGCTCGCGCACTTTTTTCGGCGGACGGCCCTTGGCGTAGGTCACCATCTCGCGATTCATTCCAACCAGTACCTTGTGATTCTCGATCGCTTCTTTCGCCTTGGGAGGCACAGTCTCAAGGTAGGCTTCCTCGGGAGACTTCGAATCAAAATCGAGCACCGGGCGCAAAAGCTGCTTGAACTCCCGGCCCGTCATTTCCGGAATGTAGCCATCGAAGTAGACGTCCACGAACGACCCGCGGGCGTTTGCATTCGAGTCCGAGGGAGCAATCGGGGTTTGGCCGCCCGATCCCCCCACGCTGATGCGCTGATACCACTTGGTCTTCTTCACCGGCCCGCCGTTGATCTCGACGTGCACCATGTTGTCTTTGAAAATGACGTCCGTGATGCGCACTGCGTCGCCGTTCTTGGCCGCCGGCCCCCACATCGCCACCAACTGGGCCAGCTCGGCGCCGCTCGGAGTCACCACGCCATCCCGCAGCTTCAAACCGTCGCGCCCCATCGGAAACGGGGACCGCACGTACACCAGCTCCGCGTTCACCAGCCGGATCAGTTCCATGCGGGTCTGCTTGGTCATCTTGGAAGGCTTGGCAGGCTGTTGGTCACGCGCGAACAGGCAGGCGAGCAGGACTGGCAGGGACAGCAGCAGGGCCGGTAGCCGACGGTACTTCATGCAACACCCCGAGATCCGATCTTGCCGCCTATTATAGACCCCATTCCCAAGCCCAACACCGGGGAAAACGCGTAGGAACGCCAGGTTTTTGCCGCGCGTGAGCTGTGGGGAAGGCCAAAAACGCTACGCCACCAGCCTCAACCCATCTCTCGCGACCTGCAGCGGCAGCACCCGTCCCCCGTTGTCGCCGATCACCGTGGCCACCCGGCTGGCGGCGCCCCTTTCGACCAGAAAGATCACGCACCCGCCGCCACCGGCGCCGCACACCTTCGCGGCCCGCCCACCATTCTTCCCCGCAACCGCAATCAGCTTGTCGATCAGCGGCGTGGTGATGCCGGGCGCATTGGTGCGCCGCAGTTTCCACTCTTCCCGCAACAGCCGGGCGACTTCTTCCCAGTCGGCTTTCAGAAGCCCTTGATACATGAGGCTCGCGATCTCGGCGATACGCTCGAAGTTCCGGAACACCCGTTTGTCGCCGTTGATGTGGGCTTTGAAAACTTCCCAGTTATTGATACCCGATTGCCGCGGCGCGCCCGTATACGCCAGCACAAAGCGCGACTCAATCTCTTCCGGAGGCATGGGCACCGATTCGCGATGAATTCCATCGGCGTTTAGATGAATCGCGCTCACGCCGCCGTACAGCGCGGGATAGTAGTCCTGGCAACCCGTTGGCACGTTGATGACCTGCGCCTCGATGTTCTGTGCGATAACGCGGATTTGCTCTGCGGTCAGGTGGCGGTCGGTGAAGCGCGCCAGCGCCGCCGTCGTCGCAACCATCAGGGCCGACGATCCCGAAATGCCTGCTCCGGCAGGAGACTCCGAGTCAGTCTCCATGAGCAGTCCTTCTTTCGGCGCAAAAAACTGTAGCAGGCGCGCCGCCAGTGGAAGGCGAAAACGCCGCGCGCGCCGCAATTCGTTGAAGCTCGCGAAGACTTCCTCTTTCCTCGTATCGAGTGAGCGCAGGTGAATCCGTTTGCCCTTCAGGCGGGTGATGCGGCACGTGGTCAGAATGTTCACCGCGAAGTTGAGAGTCAACGCGCCGGGATGGAACAGATACAGGGGCCAGAGGTCGATGGTTCCTCCGGCAAGGTCAGCGCGGCAGGGCGCTTGGGCAATGATGGTGGCAGGCAGAGACGTCGTCCAGGACGCTTCCATGCAAAGTTTGTATCACGCCGCACCGCCAGCTTCGACAGCTTCCGGGGTAATCAGGTTACCCACGGTACCACGTCGATAACGCTGCGCAGCGCATGTTTGCTGGAGTTATTAAATGAAAACAGCGTGAGAACCTTGCGGCGCGCTTTTTCGCCGCCGCAGATGCGATCTGCCGTTGACAACACTTCGCATTTGTCGGATATTCGCGAGAGTAAGTTTCCCAACGGGTGTTACATGAATTCACCGATCACTCTGGCCGTTCGCTAGGAGTTTGCGTATGGCAGATCCATGGGTTAGGCCTACCTCCCCAGGTCCCCCGGATCCTGGAGTTCCCTCTCGTCCCGAAGAAGAAGCACGACCTCTCCTGGAAAGAACCCCCGGGCCCGACGATTATCTATTGATTGACCGCCTGCGCGAAGATGCAACCGCCGGGCGGATGGACCTCAGCAGCATTCTCTCGGAAGCTACGCACGCTGCGCGTTATTTCACCGACGCGACCGGTGCGGCCCTCGCGCTCTGGAGTCAAGGCGTCGTAATCTGCCGCGCCCGTTCGGGCGATACGGCTCCGCCGCTGGGCGCGAAGCTCGACGTGGACGCCGGAATTTCCGGAGAGTGCCTGCGCAGTGGGCGCTCGCAACGCTGTAACGACTCGCTTACCGATCCGCGCGTCGATGGACAACTCTGCCAGGAAATGGGCATCCGCTCCCTGGCCGCTGTTCCCATCCGCGGTGGACAAGGCGTGATCGGCATCCTGGAGACATTCTCGGATCGACCGAACGCCTTCTCCGATGCCCACATCACGCTTCTGAAGAAACTGGCGAAGATTGCTGCCTTTGGCCGGGAACAGTCGGCAACCGCCGTCGTCCGGCCGATCGCCGAAGTCGGAGCGCAGCCACCGCTCACGGCGGCGCCCCAACTGGCTTCGCCGCCCTTATCCGCGCCCCGCGACTGGTTTGCCTTTCTCCCCGCGCGCATGCAAGGAGAGGAAGGTCAACCCTTGCGGCTTGCCGCCGCGGCCGCATTATTGCTGCTGCTCGCCGTTTTCGGATGGGCGCTCAGCCGGTCCCGCGGAAATCGTGCCGGCCAGGCCACGAACGCTGGTGCCAACCACGCCGTTCCTTCCGTGATGGCGGCTAGCGCTTCCGCCGATGCCGGAAAGAATGATCCGCTCACCGATTCCAACCCGGGCAAGAAGGTAAGCACGATCAACCTAAGTCCAGTTTCGAAGCCGTCCGCGGATATGATGGCGAGAGACGTAGTCCAGCGAGCAGCCAAGTCCACCGTCACGGAGCGTGAATCTCCGCCGGCTGTAAATAACGCAGCACGCGCTCCGGCAAAAGAAGCACCCGTGACCATTGCAGAAGCTGAAGTCGCGGCTCCTGATCCTGCGGAGGCGATTACGGGAATGAAAGGCGGCACTGCTCCAGTTCCGCAGTCGGTCGCCAACCCGCAGCCGGTTTTCCCGTTGGTCGCGCTGCCCGTATCCCAAGGAGTGACGGGCGGCCGGATCACCCGCAAGATCGATCCGACCTATCCGTCAGAAGCGCGGGTGAAGCGGATTGAGGGTGCAGTAATGCTGGATGCCTTAGTGGCAGAAGATGGGACTGTGCGCGAGGTCAGTATCACCAGCGGGCCGCCGCTGCTCGCAAAAGCCGCCGTGCAGGCGGTGAAACAGTGGCGCTACCAGCCGTTCCTGTTGAACGGGAGGCCTGTCTCGATTCACAACCAGATCACGATTCAGTTCAAGCTGCCCTAGTCGGCAGCTTCAGGACAAGTTCAGCACCTGCCGGACGGTGCCGCGTGACTTCTGGATTTTTTCCTGCAACAGCGTGATGGCGTAGATGAGCTGCTCGGGCCGCGGCGGGCATCCGGGCACATACACGTCCACCGGGATCACCTGATTCACGCTTTGCACGAGGGCGTAGTTGTTGAACACTCCACCTGAGGTTGCGCACGCCCCCATCGAGATAACCCACTTGGGTTCAGGCATCTGCTCCCAGAGTGTACGAATCACAGGCGCCATCTTGTTCGACACGCGGCCGGCAATGATGATCAGGTCAGACTGGCGTGGCGATGGGCGAAACACTTCGGCGCCGAAGCGGGCGATGTCGAAACGCGACGCGCCCATCGACATCATCTCGATCGCACAGCAGGCCAAGCCGAATGTCATCGGCCAGATGGAATTCTTGCGCATCCAGTTGATGGCCGAATCCAAGGTGGTCAGCACGACGCCTTCGGGCGTGGGATTGCCGTAGGTCAGGTCTTTGACGACCTTCTTGCCGTCTTCGAGGGTCACGTACGGACCAAAATTCAACTCGCCGCTCATGTTTCTATTCTAAACCAGTCCGACCTCGTAGGGCCGGCAGCCTTCACGGGACTAGAATTACTTTCCCAAACATCTTGCTCTGCTCTAAGTATTCGTGGGCAGGGCGAATGTCTTGCAATGGGAATGTCTTGTCGACCACGGGCTTCAGCCTTCCGCTAAGCACCAATTTCATCACTTCGTGGAATTCGCCCATCGTACCCATATACGAGCCGAGCAAGGCCAGCTGGCGGGCGAAGAGGAAGCGCAGGTCGAATTTCACTTCCGGGCCCGAGGTTGCGCCACACGTGACCAGTGTTCCGCCCGGCTTCAGGGCTTTCATGCTTTCATTCCAGGTGGCGGCACCGACGTGCTCGATGACGATATCGACTCCCACTTTCCCTGTAAGTTTGCGGGCTTCGTCGCCAATCTTCTGCTGGTAATGATTGATCACGTGATCCGCGCCGAGTTCTTTTGCAAGCTGCGTCTTGCGGTCGTTGCCGGCGGTCGCGATTACGGTTGCGTTGAACAGCTTCGCAATCTGAATGGCGGCGATGCCCACGCCGGAATTCGCGCCCAACACCAGAACCGTCTGCCCCGGCCGTATGGCTGCTCTGCCCGTGAGCATGTGGAATGCAGTCAGAAACACCAGCGGCACGCTGGCCGCTTCGATGAATCCGAGACTGTCGGGAATCGGAATGACATTGACTGCCGGAACCGCGATCAACTCGCAGTCGCCGCCGTCCACGCCGTTGCCCAGAACGGTGAATTCGCGGCACAGATTCTGGCGCCCCGCCACGCACTGCTCACACTGATTGCAGAAATGCATGGGCGCCACCAGCACGCGCTGGCCGTTCTTCAATCCGCTGACGTAATCGCCAACTTCGACAATTTCGCCCGCAATATCGCTGCCCAGGATGTGAGGGAGTTTGACGCCAGGCAGGCCCTTGCGCACCCACAGGTCGAGGTGGTTCAGCGCACAGGCTTTCACGCGGATGAGGACCTGGTCCTTGCGCGGCTTGGGATCAGGGACATCTTCGTACTGAAGCACATCCGGACCACCGAATTCGTGGATGACAGCGGCTTTCATCAGCGCTCTCCGTGACATGGGACTGGCGGGTCGAACCCTAGAAGCTAGCACATCCCGCCATGCAGCACTGCCCTCGCGCCACTCTCAAAGGTGTTTGCAGTTTGACTTGCTCCGGCGCAGGTCGAATAATCAGGGCCGATGGATATCTACGAAGAAATCGTGAAGTTGCGCCAGGAAGGCCGGCACGGCGCGGTCGCAACCATCGTCAACGTGCGCGGCTCCGTGCCCTCCTTTGAAACCGCGAAGATGCTGGTGCGCGACGATGGATCGATCTTCGGCACGATCGGTGGCGGCTGCGTGGAAGCCGATGTCTGGCGCGCCGCGCGAGAAGTCATGGAGCAGGAGAAGCCTCGCACCCTGACGTTCGATCTGAATCAAAACCCGAAATACGATACCGGGCTGGTGTGCGGAGGAACGCTGGACGTGTTCATCGAACCGATATTACCTCCAGCATTACTTTATATTTTTGGCGCAGGCCATGTTTCTGTAAACCTTTACAAGACCACCTATGCCGCAGGATTCGACGTCACCGTGATCGATGACCGGGACCTTTACGCAAACCGGGACCGTTTTCCGCAGGCCCGGGAAGTCATTGCCGAAGACTTCGATGAGGCCATGAAGCGGCTCACGCCGGGCGAGGCGACCTATATCGTCATTGTGACGCGCGGCCATCGGGACGATATGCGCGTGCTGCGCTGGGCAGTGCAAACCAATGCACGTTACGTCGGCATGATCGGGTCCAAGCGCAAAACCATCACGATTTTCCGCGAACTGCAGAAGGAAGGACTGACCCCCGAGTTGTTTGAGCGCGTGCATGCTCCGATCGGGCTGGATATCGGAGCGGTAACCCCCGAGGAGATCGCGATTTCCATCACCGCCGAACTCATTGCAGTGCGGCGCAAGGCAGAGCGCGCCCTCGCGCACATGAGCTGGTTTCATCGGCAGCATGCGGACACGGCCAGCGAAACGGCAGAAAGCATGCCCCTCGAGATCGATGAACAAACCGAATAACTCCTGCCCTTCGGGTTCGATCCACCCTCGGCCGCACTGACTTCCCCATCTGTTTCTGCTATCGTCGCGACATGGACCGGGCACCCAGTCTGTGCGGCGTGATTCTTGCAGCCGGCGACTCCACGCGCATGGGCTCCGACAAGGCCTTGCTCCCGTGGCCGCCCGCCCCGCCGGGACAGCCTTCCGCAGGAACGTTTCTTTCGGCCGCCATCGAGTCGCTGTCGCCCTCAACCGAGATCGTGATTGTGGTTACGGGAAATAACACTTCGGTCATTGCTCCCTTCGTGTACGCCGCGGGCGCTTCCCTCGTGGTGAACCCCGAGCCGAGCCGGGGACAGTTCAGTTCCCTGCAAATCGGTTTGCAGGAGGTGCTGAATCGGGGGCGCGACGCTGCCATGGTGACGCTCGTCGACCGTCCACCGGTTCGCCCCGAGACCATCTTGCGCCTGACGCAAGCATTTTGCGCCGCCGTGAGTCGGAGGAAATGGGCCGCCGTGCCGCAGTTCGAGGGCAAACACGGACACCCGATTGTGCTCGCCCGTGAAATGATCGAGGCCTTTCTGAGGGCCTCGCCCACCGGGACCGCGCGTGAGGTCGAACATCAGAACGACGAACACATCGAGTACGTCACGGTGGTGGATTCCGCTGTGATTACCAATATCAATACGCCAGAACAGTACGCCGCCTTGAGCACGAGCCGATAAGCGCGGCCGAGTCTGCAGGCCATCCGTTACAATTCATGTGGCAAGACCTTAATCATTCAGGGACTTGCGGTGTGCGCATTCATCGTCGCGAGGAAATCTTGACTTCAACTCCGGTAACCGATCGATCGCAAGCGTTTGTGGAATCGGTTCTGCGCAGTACGCCCCGATTCGCAGCCTTTGACTGTGACGGGACGCTATGGTCGGGGGATGCGGGAGAGAGGTTTTTTGCCTGGGAACTCGAGGAGCAACTGGTACCGGACGAAATTGCAAATGCGATGCAGGCCCGCTATACCGACTACCGCGCGGGTAAGGTTCCCGAGGATGTCATGTGCGGTGAGATGGTGACCATGCATCGCGGCATGATCGAAGCCGATGTGCAACGGTCGGCAACGCGCTTCTTCGACTTGTTCTTTGTGGAACAGGTATTCCCAGAAATGAAGCTGCTGGTGCGGCAATTGCAAACGCAGGGATGCGATGTGTGGGCGGTGTCATCGACCAATGAATGGGTCATCCGCGCAGCCGTACGACACTTTGGAATTCCACGCGATCACGTGCTGGCGGCGGCCGTGGCCATCGACAACATGCGAATCACGGACCGGTTGATTCGCATTCCCAGCGGTCCGGGGAAACCGCAAGCCCTCCGCGAGGTGGCAAAGGAGCAAGTGGATGCCGCTTTCGGAAACTCCCGCTGGGACGCCGATATGCTTGCGCTGGCGCGGCATGGGTATGCAATCAATCCAAATCCGGACCTCGAGACCCTGGCTCGCGAGCAAGGCTGGACCATCTATTTTCCGACCGGCGTTCGAGAATAAATACGACCCTTCAGCCTCTTCTTCTTAGCGCGGTTGTAATGAAATTGTAAGATTCGCTTTGCGCTCGGTAATGATTACTTGACCCTTGCCCAAAAACTGGCTTATCGTCCTCCCAAACACGCAGGACCTTCCCTCCCAGCCAACTTCGTACCTGCGAACTGCGAGGACTGAGCGATGGCTACATGGAGCAGTTGGGGTGAAGACGAGCCGTACTGCTGGGTCGTAATCTGCAAGAACGAAAAATTCCACCGAAACCAGAATTTGTTCAGTGGGCACAAGATTCCGCTGGGCGAAACCGACGCTTACGCGCCTCCGCCTGCGCTCGACTTCCGGCTCACCGTGCGCTGTGATGAATGCGGCGAGGAGCATACATACGATCCGGCTGACCTGCTGCGCTTCCAGATGAATTTCGGTCCGGATTTCAAACCGCACCCGCTGTTCGCATAAGTCCCGGGTCAGGTCGGTTCCTTTAGCGCCGGTTGGGGGGAATGCTCTTCAGCAGTGCGCGCAACGCGTCGATGGCGAGATAGCCGGCGTGCTGCGAAGCTTCCGGCAGACCGCCTACGCGATCCACCAGCACTTCCCTCTGCAAGCGATTCGCCTCCTCGAGCGACATTCCCTTCACGATTTCCGTGAGCGCCGATCCGCATGCCATGGCGCAAACGCATCCCTTGGCACGGAAGCGAATGTCTGTGATTTTTCCCAAAGCAATCGCACCAGTAAGTTCGAGAACGTCGCCACAAGCAGGATTTTCCATCTGGACACGCGCATTCGCGTTCGCAAGTTCCCCGGCGTTGCGCGGATTCTGAAAATGATCGAGAACCTGGGGCGAGTACATTTATGACATTGTAAACAGGGATCTCCTGGACGGTGCGCTCTCTGTCGCTTCTACCGGCAGGCGAAGAACGGTTTAAGATCAAGACCGGCCATGGCGTCGCTCTACATTCCGCGCCGGATTGTCAGCCTGCAGCCCAGCGCTACCGTGATCCTGAACGCGATCGGGCAACTCGATCGCCTGGTGGCGTGCACGCGCTATTGCGTGGATGTGTGCCCGGAGGCGGCATCTGGACGAATCGTGGTGAGTGATTCATGGGCTGCCGATGCCACCCAGATCAACGCGGCCAGGCCCGACCTGGTCATCGCGGCGGTTCCCTACCAGGAGAAATCGGTCATTGAGATTCTGAAGTCGGGCACGCGTTTTCTTGGCCTGGCGCCGAAGTCTCTGGCAGATGTCTACATGGATATTGCCACCATCGCGGGAATCGCGGGCGTATCCGATCGCGGACAGGGAGTTGCGGATGGCATGCAGTCGGAAATCGAACGGGTACGGTTGCAGACCAGTGCATTGCCACGCCGCCGCGTGTTCTGCGAAGAGTGGGGCAGACCGCTGATCACATCGCAGACGTGGGTGGCCGAGCTTGTCGATGCGGCTGGGGGAGTGTTCGTGGGAACGCCCGGTCTGCAAATTCCGGCGGAACAGATTGCGCAAGCCAGTCCCGACGTTCTAATCGCAGCCTGGTGCGGTGCAGGGGATCGCGTTCCGTTGGACAAAATTGTTCGCGATCGCGGATGGAGCGACCTTCAGGCCGTGCAGGCGGGACGCGTATATTGCATTCGCGACGAACTTCTCAACACGCCCGCGCCCACGCTGCTGGCGGGATTGCACGCCCTGTGTGCGGCGATTCATCCGGAGCATTTTCCACGCGTGGCGGGCTTGCGCGCCATCGGCGACGTATCGCGGGAGACACGATCTCCGGGTGCAGCGGTGGTTTAAGATTGTCGCCATGCTCAATTCTCCAACCATGGTGGGCATCAAAGACGAAGTCGCGCGCCTCGCGGCCTCTTCCACTTCCGCCCACGAACTCATGACGAAGATGGTCGCTCTCCTCCACGAGAAAATGCTGAAGTACAACTGGGTCGGCTTTTACATGATCGATGAAGGAGCCCAGCCCCCGGTTCTGGTATTGGGTCCGTTTCAGGGCGCGATGACGCCGCACACACGGATCCCGTTGCACCAGGGCATCTGCGGAGCCGCAGCGTCCACCGGGAAAACCGTCATCGTGGATGATGTGGCAAAAGATCCGCGATATCTCGCGTGCTCGCTCGAAACCAAGTCGGAGATCGTCGCCCCCGTGTTCCGAAAGGGCAAGGTGGCGGGCGAACTCGACATCGATAGCCACTTCCCTGCGGCTTTTTCCGCGGATGATCGGGACTTCGTGGAATATTGCGCCGCCCTGGTTGCGAAGAAACTGGAAAGTTCCCCGGCATGAGAGTGGAAAAGGGCAAAGTGCGGGCGCCCGAGATCGGGCGCGTGTGGTTCAACTCGTCGGCGCTGAGTTTCCGGCAACTGCGCGGACGTGTCGTGCTGGTCGATTTCTGGGATTACACCTGCGTCAACTGCATCCGGACCCTGCCTTACATTCAGGCCTGGCACGAGCGCTACGGGAACAAGGCGCTGACCGTGATCGGCGTACACACGCCGGAATTCACTTTCGCGCAATACGAATCGAATGTGGAGCGGGGAATCCGCGAATTCGGTCTGACTTATCCGGTCGTCATCGACAGCGACCGCGAAATCTGGAAGGCCTTCGCCAATCGATACTGGCCGACGAAGTACCTGCTCGATAAAGAAAGCTACCTCCGCTACGCGCATTTCGGCGAAGGCGCGTACCGCGAGACCGAAGAGGCCATCCGCGAACTCTTGTTAGAAGCGAATCCCACGCTTGTGTTTCCTCCGCTGATGGAGGCGATCCGTCCCGAGGACCGCGAGGGAGCGGTTTGCTATCTCCCGAGCCCCGAACTCTACCTCGGGAACGGGCGCGGACGAATCGGAAATGAGGGCGGATTCAAGGAAGATGCCATCGCCGACTACGTCCTACCCGAAAAATTTGAAGAGAACTATTTCTACGCTGGCGGGCGCTGGGCTTCGACGGCCGAGTATTTCGAGGCCGCCGGCGAAAGCGAGCACCGGATCGTTCTGAAGTATCAGGCCACAGGAGTGAATCTGGTGATGGCCGCTCCGCGTGGCGGTGTTTGCGACGTCGCTATTTCGGTGGATGGGAAGCCGCTCACCCGCGCCCAGAAAGGCAACGACACACGATTTCGTACTGTGGACGGAGGCGAGGAGAGTTACGTTTCGGTCCAGCAGGCGCGCATGTATTCCCTGCTCAACCATCACGAATTTGGGGAACACTTGCTCGAGTTGCGTTGTCCCGCGGGGATGGCTGTCTTCGCGTTCACGTTCACCAGTTGCGTGGATCCGTCCGGAGCCGGGGTCACTGCGGCCGTGGGATCCGCCCAATGATGAAGCGGGTGGTCGCGGCGCTGATCCTGAAGGATGGGAAAATTCTGGTCTGCCAGAGGACCCGCCATCAGACTATGCCCCTGAAGTGGGAGTTTCCGGGAGGCAAGATCGAAGAGGGCGAGCAGGCGCGGGCTGCGCTGGAGCGCGAACTCGAAGAGGAATTGGGAATTCACGCCACCATCGATGAGGAAGTGGCACGGATTCGACATGAGTATAAGAGTGGAAGCTCTGTCGAGCTACGATTCTTTGCAGTGCGTAAGTACCGGGGCGAATTGGAAAATCGCATTTTTCGCGACCTGCAGTGGGCCAAACCGGATGAGTTGCCGCCGATTGATTTTCTGGAGGCGGATTTGAAGCTGGTCGCGGACCTGGCCAGCGGCAAGATTTCGCTTTGAGGGTGGCAGCGGCTTGCCGGCTCGCGCCCAGAGTGTCGCATCTGCTAACACATCAAAACGGCGTAAACCTTGATGCCGCGAATTGAAAAAGCACCGCGCTTCGCGGTGCTCTTATCGTTTTCAGCGGAACTGCGTTAGTTCTGTGAGCCATCCCTCTTCAGGACGGGGTGGTCATCATCGCCGTCGGTGGGCGCGGAAGCGCGGCGCAACTCAGGCGCACTATCCTTCTTGTCGTCGATCTTGCGGCGATTTTCGATCTTGCCCAGTCGCGACTTGACCTCCTGAAACTCGGAGGTGTCCACTTTGTAAGTCGGCTTGGAAGCGAGCAGCTGCGTAATCTCTTCCTGGGATTTCTCGACGCGATCCGGCGTCGGGGGATGGCTCTCGAAGGTTTTCGCGAGCAGACCGGGCTTTTTCTTCTCCTGCGCCTGGATCTTTTCGAAAAACGCAGTGAAAGCCTGCGGATCGTAGCCGCTCTTGTACATGTATTGCAGGCCGAGATAATCGGCCTCGGCTTCGAAGCCGCGGCTGAATTTCGACATGGTGGCGAACAGCGCCGGCCCGGCCGCTTCCTGCGCCGCGATCCCGCCTATCCCCCCCACCATAATCAAAGGAACACTGGCCAATTGCGCCAGCGTGCCGCGAGTGTTCTGGCGGGCGATATGGCAAGCGGCGACGTGGGCGATCTCATGCGCCATCACGCCCGCGAGTTCAGCTTCGTTATCCGCGGCCAGGATCAGCCCGCTATTAACATAGAAGAAACCACCCGGAAGAGCGAAGGCATTGATTTCGTCGGAGTCGATCACTTTGATCGTGAACGGGACCTTTGAGTCCGAATTGCGCACCAGGTTCTGGCCCAGGCGGTTGACGTACTCAGTAATGACCGGGTCCTTGATCAGCTTGGAGCTGTTGTCGACCTGCTCGGCATACTGCCGGCCCATGTTGATCTGGCCTTCGACGCTATACCAGTTGCCGACGCCGCGTGCGCAGCCTACATTCCGGTTGCCGATGGCATCGAGGTCGTTGATGCCGCCATCGTGCTTGGCCTTCGACGGTTGGTTGGGCGGCGGGTCGTCCGCGGGGGCGGCCAGCGCAAAACCGCTGCAAAGAACCAACATGGCGAGCCCGGCGGCGAAAAGTCGTTTCATGGAAATACCCCTTGGCGGACACACACCGCCAACTATTAGACGCGCTCCGGATGAGGAAGGTTTCCCCCTCCCAAAAAGGTGGCTGTCCCCTAGTTTACGCTTGCCGGATGGGTCGTCACCAGGAAAGACAATCCCCCGCCTGAGCTATGCAGGCTCTGCCACATCAGGGCCACGGTGAGCCCGATGACCAGAACGGTTGTGCTCCACGCGACCACGTTGAAAAGGCGGGAGTTCACATACTCACCCATCAGTTCCTTTTTGTTGATCAAGAGCAGCATGAAGATCAGCACAAAGGGCAGCACAACGCCATTCACCACCTGGGAAAAAATCGTGATCTTTACCAGGGGAAGATTGGGCACGAGGATCACGCCCCCGCCCGCCACAATCAGAATGGTATAAAGCCAGTAGAAAACCGGAGCTTCCCCGAACTTCATCCCCACTCCAGACTCGAACCCCAGCCCTTCACAAACTGTATAGGCGGTTGAGAGGGGCAGAATCGAAGCCGCAAACAGGGAGGCATTAAACAGTCCCGCCGCAAAAAGGATATAGGCGTAATCGCCCGCCAAGGGCCGCAGCGCCTGGGCCGCGTCCTTGGCATCCTGCACGTTTCGATATCCATGCGCATACAGCGTAGCCGCACACGCCACGATGATGAACCAGGCGACCACATCAGTGAAAATGCATCCCGTGATGACATCAATCTGCGAAGCTTTGTACTGCCGCCGCGTAATGCCCTTTTCCACGATCGAAGACTGCAAGTAGAACTGCATCCAGGGTGCGATGGTCGTGCCCACCAGGCCGATGACCATGTACACGTACCCCTGTTGCAGCCAGGCCGACCGCGCGGGCGGCTTGATCGTGGCCAGCAGTGCGTCTCCCCAGGCCGGTTTGGCCAGCACTCCGGCGATGATGTAGGTGATGTAAAAGAACGACGCCGCCAGGAACACTTTCTCGACGGTCTTGTACTGGCCCTTCACTACGATAAGCCAGACGGCCACGCCGCTAATGGGTACGGTGATGTACTTCGACAGCCCAAACAACTCGAGGCTGCCGGCGATCCCGGCAAACTCCGCAATCACATTGCCGAAATTCGTGATCAGAATTCCGATCATCATGAAAAACGTGATGCGAAAGCCGAATTCCTCGCGGATCAGGTCGCTGAGGCCCTTGCCCGTGACCGCCCCCATGCGCGCGGTCATTTCCTGGACCACGATCAGTGCCAGGGTGATCGGAATCATGGTCCACAGCAGAGAATGTCCAAATTGTGCGCCCGCAGACGAGTACGTCCAGATGCCGCCGGCATCGTTATCGACGTTCGCGGTGATGAATCCCGGACCAACCACTGCGAGGAGCAGGAGGATCCGGATCTTCCAGCTTTTCAGGAACTTCATGCGCGCATTTCACAAACATAGAGGAGCCAACGACCAGACAGAATAAATGGGGATGCAGAATCTGGATAGGTCAAATCGTTTAACACAACGCATTTCAGAAAGTTTCTCGCGTCTAAACAAGCGATCAAGAACTCAGCCGCGAAGCGGCGTAAGAATGTAGCCCAGGGCGTAAGCCCTGGGTTAGTGCGAAATCAAGGGGCAAGTCCCGTAGGGACGACACACAGCGCAGCGGGCGTAAGCCCGCAAGCCGCGGCGGCCTTATTGCGCATGGAACCCGCGCCACTACAGTTTTTCGCGGAGAAGGCTGATCACGTCGTCCGAAGTAATCACCCCGGTGAGCCGGTTCCGATCGTCGACCACAGGAAGTGTCAAAAGATTGTACTTATCGAAGATCTCCGTGACTTCCTGCTCAGAGGCATCGGCTTGGCAGGAGATCAGCGGCTCCTGCGTGAGAGCCAGCAAAGGTGTGGTGGGCGAGGCCAGGACCAGTTTCGCCAAAGGAACCGTTCCGGACAGGGTTGAACGGGAATCCACGAGGAAAATGTTGCTTACGGTTTCGATGCCGCCTTCAAAATGCCGCAAGGCTTCGACCGCATCATGCGCGGTTGCGTTGACGGGCAGGGAGATGTACTGCGTGTTCATCCGCCCGGCCGCCGAGTCGTGCTTGAATTCGAGCAAGCCGGAAACTTCCTGGGCCTCTGCGGGCTCCATCTCTTCCAGGATTTTCTCGGTCCTCTCTTCGGGCAGGTCCGCCAGCAGATCGGCCGCGGCGTCGGGCTGCATTTCTTCGACGATGTCGGCGACGCGATCAGAATCCAGCGACTCGATGATGGCTTTCTGCACCTTGGGCTCAACTTCTTCAAGAGCTTCGGCGGCAACGCCTTCGTCCAGGGTTTCGAAGACGGCTTCCCGCTCGTCCGGAGCGAGTTCTTCCACGATATCGGCGATGTCGGCCGGATGTAGTTTTGCCAGCCGCTCGTGAGAGATCTTCAGCTTCACCCGTCGCGCCGGATCGGTTTCAATCAGGTCCACGAAGTCCCAGGGAATACTGCGGGCGGGAATCTGACTGAGGAGCAAATGCAGAGCGCTGAGGGGGACAACACCTTTGAGCAGGCGCCGCACCGCTCCACGGGCACCGACGTCAACCGACGTCACCCTCAGCACCGCCCGATTCCCTGCCGAGTCTTGCTGCAAGTCGACGTCATTCACGCGAACCACCTTTCGGCCATGCACGTCGATCACTTGCTGGTCGAGCAGGTCGCGCTCGAGCAGGAACAGGCCCTCGGTGCCGTTGATCACTCCCCATTCGCCAACCGACGTGGCGGCTCGAACGCCGCCGTTGATGGAGGAAACGGACTGCAATGGCAGGACGCGGTCGCCCGCTTTCGTCTTCACGATGAGCAGCGAAATCCGAATGCGATCTTCCTGCGGAGCCAGTGCCACCTCGCGCACACGGCCGCATGCCTGGCCCGCAGAATCGCGGACCAGCGCGCCTAACAGCTCCGTGAGCGCAACCGCCGTCATGTCTGCGAGAATACTCAACCCGCAACCAAGAAATCCAGATGGCGAGCACACTTATTTTTGGAATGTTGCTGTCCCGGTCTGAGAGAGTCGAAAACCAGCCCCGAGACACTGCCGCGAGCGGTCGCGTTGACAATTACCTATTCTAAAGGCAAACTACCGGATTCGTTAAACCGGACGGTTCCCTTCTTGCATCCAAGGGCGGACCGGTAAAGGAGTTTGGGAGTCCTCAGGTCCTCTTGCTGACCGCCACCATGACCGCACAACGGGTCTCTTACACGCTCGATTCGACGCTGGATACAGTAAATAGCGCCGAGGAAGCAGCCAGCCAGATGGCAACCGAAGCCGGCTTTGGCGATGAAGAGGTCATGAAAATCGCCATGGCCGTACGCGAAGCGGCGGTGAATGCCGTATTGCATGGGAACGCGTATGACCCCGGCAAGAAAGTCACGGTGGACTTTGAGCGTACGGCGCAGGACCTGGTCATCACGATTCGCGATCAGGGCAAGGGTATGGATCTGGCGAAGGTTCCGGACCCCCTGGCCCCGGAGAATCTGTTGAAGACCTCGGGGCGAGGCATTTTTCTTATACGCTCGTTCATGGACGAGGTGGAAATCAACCCCTCCACGACGGGCACCGAAATCAAACTCATCAAGCACGTCCGCACAGCCGCGGACGCCAAGGAGGCTTCCCAGTGAGCATGAAGACCAGCACTCGTCAGGTCGATGGGGTGACCATCGTGGATTGCAGCGGCCGCATCACCCTCGGTGAAGGCAGCGTAATCCTGCGCGATACCGTGCGCGACCTGCTCGGCAAAGGCAACAAGAAGATTCTCCTCAACCTGGGTGACGTCAACTATATCGACAGCTCGGGCATCGGCGAGCTGGTCAGCGCCTACACCACCGTGAAAAACCAGGGCGGCGAACTGAAGCTGCTCAATCTCACCAAGAAAGTCCACGACCTGCTGCAGATCACCAAGCTCTACACCGTGTTCGACGTAAAAGACGACGAAGCGGCCGCCGTAAAGTCGTTCAGCAAGTAGCTTCGACCCACCTCTCTCGACGAGGCCGGGCGCTCGAACCGGCCTCGTTCGCTTGAGCCACCCGTGTAGGGCGGGCGCCCCCGTCCGCCGCTTTTGATTTCCAATCGACCTTCCGTTGGGGCTTCCCTTTGGCCAACACCACGCGCATCACCGCATAGTTGAATCCCGCCTCCCCCGAAGCCTTCCCGATTCGGAGTACGCCGCAGCGATTTCCTTAAGACTGCCCGCACCGCAAACCGTGCCGCTCCTACGATGAGAACTGGAAACTTTGGGCGGACCGGACTTCCCCCGCCTTTTGCGGAAGCTGGGGGAGTAGTTCAACAGGGACAGTTACGGCGGGTTCTTCTGTGTTCCCCAGTGTCCTCGGTGGCGAAGGACTTCCTATCCGGCAAGGGCACGTCCTCGGTGGTGCAGGACTTTCTATCCGGCAAGGGCACGTCCTCGGTGGTGCAGGACTTTCTATCGGGAAGGGCACGACTTCAGTCGTGCCAACCAGCCGCCTCAAAGAGACCGCGCTTTAGCGCCTTAGGCAGGCTCCTAGCCGAGAAAGACAACCATGATCTTCCGATAAGCATCGTCCGCTCTGCTGGCCTCGCGACTTCCCTTCCCGCATCCGCCGCTTCGTCGTCCATTCCAATCACAGACGCCGCCAAACATGTCGGTGCAACGAAGTGCGTCACCGGCAAAGTCCTGCAGGTCAAGCAGGGGAACCGAAGTGTGCATTTCTTCTATTTTTGCGAGAACTATCGCACCTGCCCCTTCACGGTGGTGGTATTTTCCGGAGATCTGAAACAGGTTGGCGATGTGCGCCGCCTGGAGGGCCGTCAGATCGAAATCGACGGCGAAATCAAAAGCTACGACGGACGGGCCGAAATCATCCTGAGCCGATCAAGCCAGCTTCGCGGCGACGCAGCCCACATCCCACCTTGCCGATAGACTACGACGTGGAACGTCACGGCAAATATAGCGCCGGAACGTATCTATCCGAAGCAGTCCAAGAGCGCGCCCCAAAAGAAACAGTCGGCCCCAGTCAGCCTGCAAGACCCAAGCCTGCCCGACTCGCCGACCGACTGAAGCTTGAGGGGCATGGAGTTCGTGTCAGGGTTCGGCTTCAGCCGCGCCGAAAAGGTAAGCAAACACGGCGGCTTTGCCCGCTGCAAAGTGTCGCTGCGCTGCCCAAACGCATCTTTATCGACCTGCGGGCGCTCGGCATCGGCCAAGATGCCGGGGTGCGCGCGCAGCGATGATCTGCGCGATCTACTATCGGCAGCGTTGGTGCTATGGGGATGTTACGACAGTTGACGCTAGTTCAAAGTCCGAAGCGTGAGGCCACGTGTCGGTGGCGGCTTTTAACGTTCTTGCGGACACGGTTCGTTATTTTGGATGGCTCGGAGTGCACGCCTAGCGTCCTACCTGACCGGATAGAACTGGTTTCCGTCCCCACCATCAATTGCCTTTCCCGGAAGTTTCCAAGGGTCCGTTTTCGCAATATTTTCTAGGGTTGCCACGAGGTCCTGGCGATCAGGAATGCAGACAATCTGCCTGACTGTGTGGCTGCGAACCGAGGGCGATCGGTCCGTGAGCGCCAATTGGATCAGTTCCTTTATGCGAGTCCGCGACGGAGGATCCTTTCGCGCTTCCAGAAGCCGTATGCCATGTCTAGCGCTGACTTTCGCAAGGAAGAACTGTCACTCTTGAGTTGCTCAGTCACAGGCCCAAGCGCCTTGTCCCCGAAACCTACCAATGCCCTCGCAACATCCTCTCCCCAAGGCATGGCGCCTACCAAAGCCGGAATTGCACGTTCGTCGTTGAAGGTGAACACAGTAGCTCCGAGTCTAGGGAAGTAGTCAGAAGACTCGTCGCTTTCGTCAGCACCCTCGCAATTGTCCGTGCCGTTTCCGCAGCTCCCGCTTGCGGCAACTTTCGCCATTTCCTCGTCGGATATCTTGTTTCTTGCATTTTCTGCAATCAATAGTGCCCAACCGCAGGCGACCGAGATCGCTGGAACCCGTCTTGTTAGACGCGAAGGGCTCGGACGCGTCATAAAAGGCTTTTTCTCGTTCAGCCGAGTTTGAGCTCTTCATTTTTTGCAGGATGGCCGAAACCGTCCGCGATTCTGCGCTTGGCTGTTGGCCTGCCACTTGAAGAGACGCCAACAATGTCAATACTAATAAACGAGCTCTCAGATTCATGTCCTTGGACCAATTATCCGGCGGATCCCATTGATCACGCAGATAACTGTCGTAATCGCATTATTAAGAGGGCGCCCCTTATGGAGTAGGTGGGCATCGTTGGCATGATCACCTACGAAAGGAGCACCCTCGATGAGCGGTGAAAAGTATATTGGGCTGGACGTTCATCAAGCAACGATCTCGGTCGCGGTGATGGATTCCCAGGGCACAGTCATCATGGAATCCATCTTGGAAACCAAAGCCTCTACCCTTCTGGAGTTCTTCGCTGGACTGCGCGGCAGCCTGTTCGTGAAACCTTCGAGGAAGGCACCTGGGCAGCCTGGCTCTACGACCTGCTCAAGCCGCATGTGACCGAGGTTCTGGTGTGCAATCCGCGCAAGAACGCGCTGCTCAAACATGGCAACAAGAGTGACTAGATCGATGCTCGCCAACTTGCCGAGCGGCTGCGGCTCCGCGATCTCAAGCCGGTGTGTACCACGGCGAGACCGGTGTACACACATCGGCGGCCAACGCTAGTTGTCTTGATCCGCTATCTTTGAATCAAACTCGGAAGTGGTCAAAATTGCACAGTTTAAGGTGCATAGAACGGCTACTCTGCAATTAGCCAGAGTTTCGTTCGCAGTGGGGTTTGTATGGATATGAACGAAAGGCAAATTGCGCTATCCGTGCTCGAAAGCCTAAGAGAAGACCTGACTTATGCCCGCCTCAACAATGGGAGTCGTGTCCTCGACGTAGCCGACCTTCGCCAATTCATCTATGAACAGATGAGCCGGATCAGGACAGCCGCGCACGTCACGGAGGCGCTGTACGGCAACAGTAATGGCCGCGGGCAAGTACATCCATAGGGGCGGGCCACACCGGCGGTTGCCGCAAGTGGAGCAACAGTGTCCACGCTCCTCAAGAGCGGTTGTGTGCGAAACTAAAGCAAACCGGGACGACTCGACCGCTCTGCCATTCATTACTGACCCAACCAGGCGTTAACCCAAGCTTGCGTTGTTTGTTCGCCAAAATCCGCGCGAAATCGTGCGTTGACACTCAAAAACCCCAAGCGTCTCGCCCTCGCCCCATCACACCATCCCCTTGCGCAACTCTTCCAACGGATACTTCGTCCCGCGCCACGTTACCCCATCATCCCGCAGCGTCAAAAACATCGACCGCAGCAGCGTGTACTCAAATAACATCGTGCTGATCGGATGGAGAACGAAGTAGTAAGGCGGGACCGACGACCGCAACGACATCCCGAGATAAATCAAGAACATCGATCCCAATGCAATGCCGTAAGGCAAGCGCCCCCAGCCGGGCGCTAGCCACAGTCCCAGAAACGGCCACAGATTCAAGAAGAACAATCCGATGGCTGAAGCGATAGTCCTCCACCATTGAAACGACAGCACGGCGAAGAAGTTCTTGGTCAGGTTGTCGACCACGCCCATCGCGCCCTTGGCCCAGCGGATCGAAATCAAGTCTTCCCCAAAGACATTCCGCTGGCGCAGACCCGACTTCTTGATGACCTTGCCCAGCTTCATGTCGTCGAGCACTTCCATGCGCAGGGCCTTGTACGTGCCCACGGCCTCGTATGCCGTTCGCCGCACCATGTTGAAAGCCCCTACGCCCATGTGATCGTCCGTGTCGGGATCCGCCACGCGCCACGGCCGGTGTCCAAACGTGAAGAGTGTCTGGAAGAAAGCAATCATCATCTTCTCGCCCGGACGTTTCATGATCATGCGCGGAAAAACCACGACGTGGTCGGCGTGTTCTGAGTCTGCGTAGACAAGCGCGCGGCGCAGCACGTCAGGCTTAAAGAGAACGTCGGCGTCAGTGAAGAGCAGCCACTCTCCGGTCGCCTGAAGACCCGCGCTCCACATCGCGTGCGTCTTGCCTAGCCATCCGAACGGCAGTTCGCCGACGTGAACAATCTTCAGGCAGCCGTGCGCGGCCGGACTGGCCGCAACTTTCTCCATGATTTCGCCGGTGCGATCGGTCGAGCGATCGTTGACGGCAATGACTTCGTAATTGTCGTAGTCGAGCGCCAACAGGCCCTTGAGGCCCAGTTCAACGTCTTCCTCTTCATTGCGGGCGGGAACAATGATGCTGACGCGCGGATGCACGGCAGGCTGGTGATCCCAGTGCGGCTTGGAGATGTCGGCAATGCCCGGCACGCCCAGCGCCGCTTCCACAATGCGCGAGAACCAGGCGAGGGCAAGGATCCATCCAGCAATCAACAGCGCGTAATGCATTCTTAATGGGCCCCCACGGGGACCGAGGACCTCTCGGCGCTCACCGGCGGCGCGAATTTCGTTCCATAGAAGAGTATGGCAGAGGAAAGGGCGATGGCGATGACGGGAGCCACGAAAGCCATCCGCAAGGAATACTTGTCGGACATGTAGCCGATCAAATAGGCGGAGGGCACGTCGCCCAGCAGGTGGAAGATGAAGATATTCACGGCCAGCGCCAGAGCTCGCACGTGTGGTCCGACAGCGTTAATGACAGCAGCGTTCAGGGGACCAGTGTTCAACAGAAGCAAGAATTCCGCCGCAAACATTCCGGCGATCATCAGCTTGCCGTCGGCGAACAAGGCCAGGCACATGGCCGGAATGCCAAGTCCGAGACTTACGGCCGACACCAAGTAATGCGCGGCCTTGGTTCTCTTCAGCAGCCAATCGGACAGCCAACCTCCTAACAGCGATGCGGTCAAGCCGCAAACAATTGTGCTGGCTCCAAAGAGAATGCTTGCGTCGCGCAGGCTGTAGGAGTGCACACGATGCAGGAAAGTCGGCATCCAGACCTGAAGCCCGCCGAGCGCGAAGGTCATCATGGCCATGCCAAGAGTAGCGGTGAGGAATGCGGGGTTGCGGATAAACCCCTTGATCGTGTCGCGTTCGGGCGCCTTGTGTGCGGCATCGTCAAACTGGCCGAGAGGCGGCTCAGGAACGAAGAGCAGCAGAAATGCGAGCAGCACGCCGGGCGCGGCTCCCACGTAGAACGGGAAACGCCATCCGTACTTCGATCCCAACACTCCGCCGATGAGATACCCCAGGGCACTACCGACCGGGATCGCCAAATAGAAGATGCCCATGACCCGGCCGCGCATGCGTTCGGGAAACATGTCCGCCACAAACGTGGGCGAGAGAATCACAAAGCTCGCTTCGCCTACGCCGACCAGCGTGTGTCGGAGCAAGAGTTCGTCAAAATTCTTGGTGATCGCCGTGAGCAGCGTCGCCCCGCTCCAGATCAGAGCCCCGACGATAATCACCGCCTTGCGCGAGAACTTCACCGACAGCGGCCCCATGACCGGCGCCGCAATCATGTAGAAGATGAAGAAGACGCTGGTAAGAAATCCGAAGGCCGCGTCGCTGCGATGAAACTCCGCCTTGACCATGTCCTGCACCGCGTAGAGCACGTTGCGGTCGATATAGTTCAGCAGGTTGAGCGCGGTCAGCAACGCGAGCGCAGTCTTCGGGTAGAGCTTCTTGTCGGGCACGGGTGTGGCGAATCTAACATGAAGGACGGGAAGCGGGCCACTTCTCGGAGTGGATGCACCAGCCCTCCGTGCTTAGTTGTCCTTCATAACGATTGACATTATTAACGGTTATCGTTATGCTAAGGACTGTGATCCGAACTTTCGCCAACAAGCGGACGGCGGAAATCTGGAGAACCGGGAAGACGAGTGGCGGGCCGCCGGCGAGTGTGACCAGGCGGAAACTTGCAATGCTGGATGCCGCCGTCAAACTTGAGGATTTGAGGGTGCCTCCTGGCAATCGGCTGGAGAAACTGGCTGGAGACCAGCACGGGCGGCATAGTATACGGATTAACGATCAGTATCGGATCTGCTTCGTATGGCGTGGGAACGACGCATACGAAGTCGAAATCGCGGATTATCACTAGGAATGATCAAGATGAGTTTGGCTCGAAAAAGCAATCCGAACTGGCAAGTTCATCCCGGTGAAATCTTGCGCGAAGAATTTCTTAAGCCGATGCGCTTATCGGCTTATGAGCTCGCAAGGCGGCTGCGTGTTCCCGCGCCGCGCGTGAACGATATTGTGCTCGAGCGGCGTGGAATCAGTGCGGATACGGCAGTTCGTTTGGCTCGCTTCTTTGGCACTACGGAGCAGTTCTGGTTGAGCCTGCAGGCGAACTACGAGATTAACCGTGTGAAATTAGAGCGCGCGGCGGAGATTGAAAAAATTGAACCGCGTGTCGTCGGCCATATCTAAATTGCTGGCTGCGGCAACTACCGGGGAGCATCTCTGGGAACAATCGTCACCGTGGCCCTGGCAGTCTCGCTAATATCAGAGATTGGGGATACTACGACTGTGACCTGAGCTGGAGTCGGTACAGATTGCGGCGCGGTATACAGGCCGGTCGGAGAGATCGTCCCACAAGACGATGCCTCGCATGAAGGCCCACGTACCGACCAGGATACCGGCCGATCTTTCAGGCTGATCGAGAATTGAACGCTGCCCCCTACCGGCACGGTCGTGTCGTGGGGTGTTATCTGAATTCCCGGTCCGGAGTTGTAGTAGAACGAAAAACGCAGCCCAAGACACGGGCCCTTGAACTCAGACGGCAAAGGCAGAAAAGGGTTGGATGCTGCGATGGCACCGTAGGCGGGTCGATCCAATGCCACGTCGCCCGAACTTCCAACAACACGCTGGGTAGCAACACTTCCATTCTTCAAGATGGCGAATTCGATGACCACTTTCCCTTTCTTCTTCGATGCTGACTCGGGAATCAAGGCATACCAGTTTTTCCGCACGGTCGGGAGTACGTTGCTTGCCAGGTAAGGACCGAAGTCCACTCCCAGGGTGTTCGTCAGGATTTCCAGACTCTGTGGACTGGAATTGCTCGATCGGAACTGTGAGGAGGGGGTCACATGATCCGTGACTTTCAAGATCACGAACCCTTGCTTGGTGCGAATCACATCCGATACTTCCCCAACCTTCATCTGGAAGATCGCCTCTGCCAGAGATTTCGCAAGGTTGCCACGAGTGAAGTAACCCACATCTCCGCCGAACGCCGCACTCGGGCCGTTCGAGTTCCTCTTCGCAACCTCCGCGAAATCTGCCCCGCTCTTCACATCGGCATGCAGCTTTTCCGCTTTTCGTTCGACTTCTGCTACCTGCGAAGGCCTATAGGGCTGTGGGGTCGCGACGAGTATCTCGCTCAAACGCACTCGTTCTTCAATAAGGTTTTCGCTGCCCTGGGCCGGTGTATGGGCGTCGACATCCTGTGCTCTGCAGCAGCAGGCCAGCAAGAAAAGCATCACGGCTTGTCGCAACCAAACAGGCATTGAGTCGGGAAGCCTGAACGTGGCTGGATAGTCTACCCTTCGCGACCCGACCAATTCACCTCTGAATAGCCTTCTTTCCTCGCGGCCACTTCGCAATCACCACCGTCGACATCCCACCCCGCGGCCGGAAATCCCCCTTCACCTCGGCCCACGCGGGCTTCGCCCACCGGACTACATCTTCCAACACCTGGTTCACAATGTTTTCCTGAAAAATTCCCAGGTTGCGATAGCTCTGCAGGTACTCTTTCAAAGATTTCAACTCCAGGCACGATTTCTTCGGCAGGTAGCGGATCGTGATCGTGCCGAAATCGGGCAGCCCAGTTTTTGGACATACCGACGTGAACTCCGGATCATCGATGACAATCTCGTATCCGGGAAACTGGTTGGGCCAGGTTTCAATTTCGGGGAACTTCGCGTCCAGACCGGCTTCGGCGTGTTCCGTGGTGTAACGCGGCTGTTTCGACATGCACGATATTGTAACGGCGGACCATCCAGGAACATCAAAATTGGACAGGGGCGGGTCAGCTTGGCGGGACCAACCTGCATCTAATTGAGTTATACATGGAAGTCGATTGCTGGCCCCCGGATCGGGTCCGGGTGGTAAATTGTTGCTTGCAAAACATACGTCATGCCATTGAGTGCTAAGGAAAAAGCCGGATTTTTCACCCGGCACCGCTGGTTGACGATCGTGCTCGGAGCGACGCTGGCCGTCGTCTTGCTGGCGTCGTTTGCTTCCATGCGCGAGGAGATCGTTCCCGTGCGCGCCGCCGGGGTGGAACGCGGCACCATTCGCAGCGTCATTTCCACCAACGGCAAGATCGAGCCCGCACAGAATTTCGAAGCGCACGCCCCCACCAACACCACCGTGCGGCGGTTGCTGGTGAAAGAAGGCGACCACGTCAAGAAGGGTCAACTGCTCTTGCAACTCGATGATGCTGCCGTCCGCAGCCAGGCCGCGCACGCGCAAGCGGAACTCAAGGGCGCACAAGCTGGAGTGCAGGCGCTCGAACACGGGGGATCGCAGGAAGAAGTCCTGACACTGCAAGCCCAGATCATCAAAGCCCGCACCGATCGTGACACCGCCCAGCGCAATCTCGAAGCATTCAAGCGCCTGCAGGAAAAGGGCGCGGCTTCGGCGGGCGAAGTGAAAGAAGCCGAAAACGCGTTGCAGCGCGCTCAGGCCGATTACGATCTCCTGACGCAAAAACAGAAAGACCGTTACTCCAAGCCCGAGGTCGAGCACGTCACCGCGCAGCAGTCTGATGCGCAAGCCGCCTACACTGCCGCCGAAGACGTCCTGCACAAATCCAACATCGTCGCTCCCTTCGATGGCGTCGTCTACGTGCTGCCGGTCAAGCAAGGCGCCTACGTGCAGGCGGGCGATCTGTTGTTGCAGGAAGCCGACCTCTCGAAAGTCCTGGTGCGCGCTTACGTGGACGAGCCTGATATCGGCCGCCTGGTTCCCGGGCAGAAGACGGAAGTCTCCTGGGATGCCATGCCCGGCCGCGTCTGGGCAGGCGCCGTCACGTCGCTTCCCTCTACCGTCAAGCTGCGCGGCACGCGCAACGTGGGCGAAATGGTGAGCCTGCTCGACAACCACGACTTCCGCCTGCTGCCCAATACGAACGTGAATGTCACCATCGTGATGGCGCAACACGACAACGTCATGACCATCCCGCGCGAAGCCTTGCGCATGGACGACTCCAAGCCCTACGTCTACGAGATCGTCGATAACAAACTGCGCAAGCGCCCCGTGACCGTGGCAGCCTCCAATCTCACCAAAGTCGAAGTGAGCGAGGGACTCACCGACAAGTCTTCGATCGCGCTCAATACCACGGCAGTCAACAAATCCCTGCGCGACCGCATTCCAGTGAAGGTGGTGCAGTAGATCATGAAGTGGGCTACGAAAGTTTTTGCTCTGGCGGCGCTGGTGTTGCCGGCGATCGCGGCGGGCGCCGATTCTCCAACCGACTTGCTCGCCGCGGGCCGTGTGGACGATGCCATCTCCGCCCTCAGCGGCCAGATCAGCGCCACTCCGAACGACGCGGCGTCGCACAACCTGCTCTGCCGCGCCTATTTCGCCGAGGGCAGCTGGGACCGGGCGATTTCGGCATGCGAAAAGGCCGTATCGTTGCAGCCTAACAACGGCGAATACCATCTCTGGCTCGGCCGCACCTACGGCGAGAAGGCCGATGCGTCCAACTTCTTTTCGGCCGCCGGCCTCGCCAAGAAAGTGCGCACCGAGTTCGAGCGCGCCGTGCAGCTCGATCCGAGCAACGTGGGAGCGCGCACCGATCTCGCCGAGTTCTATCTGGAAGCTCCCGGCATCGTGGGCGGAGGTCAGGATAAAGCGCGCGCACAGGCAAACGTGCTTGCCAAGCTAAGCCCCGCGAAAGCGCACTGGATTCAAGGCCGCATCGCGGAAAAAAACAAAGACGTCTCGACCGCCGAACGCGAGTATCGAGCGGCCATTGACGCCAGCAACGGCGGCGCCAATGCCTGGCTCAACCTCGGGCTCTTCTACCGCAAGGCGGGACGGCTCGATGACATGCATGACGCCTTGAAAAAAGCAGCCGCCGCTCCGATGGATCAGCCGGAAGTTCTGGTAGACGCAGCCTCTACGTTGCTGCGCGCCAATCGCGACTTGCCCTTCGCGAGTCAACTGGTGCGACGCTACCTCTCCTCGAGCACCGTCGAGCAGGCGCCTCCTTTCAAGGCGCACTACTTGCTTGGCACGATCCTCGAAAAACAGGGCGACAAGGAAGGGGCGGCCAAGGAGTATCAAGCGGCCTTGACCATGGCGAAGGACTTCGGGCGCGCCCGCGAAGCATTGAATCGAGTGAATCAGTAGAGTGCGTGGTTTGGAAAGGCGCGCTGCCGACATCACGAGTGAATCGAGAGGGAGGCTCGGGGCTCTAGGCTCCAGCAAGCGCCAACGCTTAAAGAGACCGATGCTCCAGGCTGGCCAGAGCCGAGAGCCTAAAGCCTAGAGCCTCAAGCCTTCTGCCTACTGCTATCCTTAGCCGACATGGTGCTCTTCTCTTGCTCCGGTATTTCTGACTCTCTTCCAAGGTGACGCAATGATGCCTAGCACTCGCATTGGCCTGCGCCCGGGCCTCTTCGTTTCCGGGTTGTGCTTCTTGATGACCGTGCACTTGGTGGCCGAACCGCTGCCGCTGAAACGCGCCGTGGAACTTGCCTTGACGCACTCGACCACCACGGGCATCGCATCAGCGGATGTGCAACGCGCATCCTCCGCCTACCGGGAGAGCCGCAACAACTATGTCCCGCAACTGGTGGTCGGATCCGGGCTAGGCAAGTCGTGGGGATTTCCGCTCAGCCTGGAAGGTTCCGCGCCATCCATCGTCAACCTGAACGCACAGTCCGCGCTCTTCAATCCGGCGCTCCAGCAGTTCGTGCGTGCGGCTAAGACTGAATGGCAGGCGGCGACCATGCAGAACAAAGATCAGCGCGCCCAGGTAATTCAGGACGCCGCGCTGAGTTACGCCGAGCTGAACAAATGGGAGCAGCGCATCGGGAAATTGCGTGACGAGCAAGCTGCAGCCTCAAAGTTGGAGCAGGCCATGGCCGAGCGTGCGAAAGAGGGAGTGGAGAGCCCGCTCGAACAGACCAAGGCACGGCTCGCAGCGGCACGTGTGCGACTGCGCGTAGCCGAGGCGCAAGGATCGGCTGATGTCCTTCGCGAACATCTAGCCAAACTCACCGGACTGAATGCAGCGAGCATCGAAACTGTGCCGGAGTCCATCCCGGCGATCGCGCCGCTTGCGCAGGACGATGATCCCGTTGACCGGGCTGTGAAAAACAGTCCAGCCATTCAAGCGGCAGAGGAGCACGCCCGTGCGCAATACTTGCGCGCGCAGGGGGAGCATCGGGCTCTGTTGCCTACCGTGGACTTCGCCGCGCAATACGCGAGACTGGCTCGCTACAACAACTACGACCTATTCTTTAAGACCTTCGAGGCCAATAACGCCACGGTAGGAGTGGCGATGCGTTTTCCAATCTTCAGTTCCACGCAGCGCGCCCACGCGCAAGCGGCCGACGCAGAAGCGGTGAAAGCAAAGCGGCAGGCGGAAGCCACCAAGAACCAGGTCTCCGAGGAAACGCTGAAGCTACAGCGGGCCGTCCGCCAGATGGAGGCTGCCCAGGAAGTCGCGCAGTTAGAGTACGAGGTAGCACAATCGAATCTGGCTTCCGTACAAACCCGCATGGAGGCTGGCACCGTCACCCTCAAAGATCTGGGGGACTCCCGGGCCCAGGCCAGTGAGCGCTACATCGCCTTGCAGGACACGACCTTCGAACTGCAGCGCGCCCGCATCGGCTTGCTGCGTTCTACGGGGGAACTGGAAAAATGGATCATCGGAGGCAACTGAGACACGCATCTGGCACAAACATCATTACTTAGCTTATTGCTATTTACAT